>Ga0256405_10001033_pt1 | contig 82453 bp, 68 predicted proteins | sample RumenRJG_02DNA_FD_189096 | JGI IMG/M metagenome (GOLD analysis project Ga0256405, IMG submission 189096) | Bovine rumen microbial communities from Lethbridge, Alberta, Canada - RJG_02 | ecosystem: Host-associated > Mammals > Digestive system > Stomach > Rumen | place: Canada: Alberta... | reverse complement strand
TAGATCCGGTGCAAAGTTGGTTTTATATTCTCGCAAATATGCGTATCTTTGCAGGGAAACCGGAAGAAATGGGAAAACGCTACGCCGCCATTGCGCAGGAGGCGCGGATGCCCGGTCCTCCGGAGGAAGAAGAACTGACCAAATATTTCCGCAATATGATTACCGAAGAAGAAAAACTGGACATAGGTACCGCCTACTATGAGGACGGCTTCATCGATGGTGTGGAAAAGGGAAAGGCGGAATCCTCACGCGATATTGCCGTGCGGATGATTTTGGATGGTATGGAGGCATCATTTGTGGCCAAATATACCGGACTGTCTGAGGAGGAAGTCCTCGCGCTACAACAGAACTGAATAGGTCGCAGCCAATGCGTTTACGGTCCAGGTCCCCAGGAAGAACTTGGACCTTTTCGTTCCCAACACCCAAGGTTGGCGCCCCAAAAACCAACTTATGACAAAAACAGGACCAACCTTTGGCGGCAGGAGATACACTCGTCCCTATAGGCCTCCGGTATGACAGGATGGCGGTTCTTGATATGGAAACGAGGTCTTACCTGTGTAATATAGCTCGCAGATATTCAATAAGTTATCAAAAATCACCTATGCAAATCCGCACAGGTGATTTTTCGTAAATACTTAATACTAAAGCATTAACATTTTACGCCTTAGTCGTTCTGATAGCATCCGGGCCAGTATGCGGAGGTTGAGCGCTTGTTGCCGTAAAGGTCAACTTCCCAGGCATTCCCGTTGGTGTACTTAATGCTCTTCAGCCATGAAAGGAAGTTCGAGGCTGCGCAATTGCCAGATGTTCCAAGTGTAGTGTCGTTGTTAATTAGGTTTTCAAGTGTCTCTGCCGACGCCATGCCGGTAGCAGCCGAATTTGTCCAACTCCAAGTATAGTCATTTAGTGCCGTCGGTGCTGTGTAGGAAGGAACCCCAACGGCATTGTCACTTGTGCCATTCATGGAATAATAGTCAGTCAAAGATGTATCATTGTAGGAGCTATATTGATTATATCCGCTGCTTTTTATTCTATAACTGCTGTTGCAAAGGTTAATGCTATAGCCCCCCGTCGCTTCATTGGAAATAATATTGTTGGCCATCAAGCAGTGTGCAAACCCGTATGTGGTAGGACATCCAGTGCGTATCACGCAATTTAAGGTTTTGTCTATCAGCGTGGAGTTCAGAATAATGAGATTCGCGGAATTGGCATTGATGACGCCATTGTTTCCACCTTGGGTGCCGGAATTATCGTAGAAAAGGCAGTTGTTCATGGCAAAAACCCTCCCTTCCTGAGTGGAAGCAAGGTGTATGACCGCACCGTTGTTTGTTCCTTTGTTCAATATTATCTTACAATTGGTGAAATAGATAGGACCGTCGCAAGTATTGGCGCAATACAGAACAGCACCTGTAGCGCTACCAGTTTCTTGATTGGATAAAAATACAGTGTTATCGGCTTTAAAAGAGCCTTTTGAATAGTTTGCAACGGCTCCATTGCCGGAACTTTTATTGTTCTTTACAGTGCAACCTGAGAAAGAAAGGTTTGCCCCGCCAATGTTTGCAACTCCACCAACGCCACCAGTTGCTGTATTGCTATCAATAGTTACATTCTTCAAGTCAATATCGACGGCCTGATTGGTGTAAACAACGCAACCATTTTTAGCCGTATTATAGGATATTTCTCCTCCATTCACAACGAGGTGGAGAGAAGAACCTGCACTTGCATTGTAAAAAACGGCAGCATAGTTATTGGCGGAGTTCTTGTTAATATCGGAACCTCCGAATGTACAGTTTTTAAATGTAATAATGCCATTGCCGGTATATGCAACACCTCCGTGATTTGCCGTGTTGCGGGTAAAAGTGCAATTTGTAAAATCGGCTTTAGTATCAGCACCAGTAGTCAGTATGGCACCTCCAGCGTTTCCGTCGTTTGAGTTATTGTCAAAAGAGCATCCAGAGAAAGAAGCATTTGTGCTGGTTCCTCCTTGGATTATGATGGCTCCACCATGTTTACTACTTGTGCTAGGTGAATCCTCTTTTTTAGCATTATTGGAAAAAGAGCAACTGTTTGTTGCCGATACCGTACCTGCTGCGATATACAGACCCCTTGCAGAGTTCCCGCTAAAAGTAACGTGGTCGAGGTTCAATGTGCCGCCATTGATGTATGCGGCCTCATAAGTGGTATTGTTCGTAAAAGTGGTCCCATTTGAAGCGTTGACTGTTCCGCCGCTTACGTTCAGGCCCTGAGAGGTGCAAGCGTTGAAGGTAACATTGTCGAGATTCACTGTTCCGGCAGAGACTGCGACGGCGGGTTCCGTAGTGCAACCGTCAAAAGTGATGTCTTTTATAGTAATTGTGGGTTTTGTTTCGTCAAACAAAGACGATGCTGAAGTTGTGAAGGTTGTTGTTCCGCCTATCCCGCCCTTTATTGTGTAAGAATGGGCGCTGGCATAGTCATTGGTATTGAAAGGAGCAAGGGGCTCTGAATAAGTTCCACTAAGGAAATTGATGGTCGCTCCGTTCAAAAGAAGAGCACCAGCAATGGTGCCGCTGTACTTAAAAGCAGGAGCATTGGTCTTAAGGTCTGAAAGTGTTGCTGCATTTGCTTGTGAAAGGCCGTCACCGCTGCCCTGACTGGCCGTTGCTACATAATAGTCAGTGACAATCTTCGTGTCAACGGGGTTCTTTATGTTGTAGAACTTTCCTGGCTGCTGTGTGATAGTTCCGCTGTAATATGCCGCGGGATAGTTCTCTCCGCTCTTCTTTATCCAAAGAATGAATCCGTCTGTGCCGCTTGTCCCGAGAGACGTTTCGCCTTTGGCGTAGGTGTATCCGGTGCCATATCCGGGGAGGGGAATATAATATGTTCCTTTACCAGATACGTTGTAAGTCACATTGCCTGCGCCATCATAAGGAGTTTTGGCATTGGGGTCCGGCGCCGCAGTAAGAGTGTTATCGGCCGCAAAAGTCACAGCAGCATGGCCGTGAAGCCTGTTTAAACCGCCGTTCATAGACCTGAAGTAAATCTGATTCGGATTTTTCACGGCGCTGTCGTCAAGGTTGAATTTGATGATGGTGGAGATGGGGTGGAAGGCAAAAGTCTTGCTCTCCTTCGTGGTCTTGGCCGCATACCAGGCGGCGCCGGCAAAAGAGGTGGGAGCCTGTGCGCTGTTAGGGAAATTCACGGAGAAGTTCCCTTCGCCGTCCAATGTCGCTTCAACGCTTGCCGGGTACACGGCATAGTAATAGTCGGCCTTCTCTACGCGGGCGGTGAAAGTTGTGTAGGCTTTGCCGGGGAAGTCAACCTTAACGGTATCGGTCTTCATTTTGCTTTCTACGGAGTTAAACCAGATTATTGTCACCCGGTCATTCTCGTCCCATACAGCGGTCTTAGCGCCGGTGCCTTCCCCCTCCAGGAGGCTCACCTTGGTTTCGGCATTGGCGGAGAAGGTGATGGTAATGGGGTTTGTAAGCGTTTGCTCCTCGGTGGTTTGTGTTTGTTCACCGGCGGGAGCAATTTCTTCCGGTGCGGGTGCCTCTTTTTCGCAAGAAACGGCGGCAAATACGGCGGCTGCCGCGAACAAAATGGAATACTTTTTCATGGCAGTGTTGTATTAGTCAATGTCTTCTTCATCCCAAGTGTCAAGGGTGGCTTTGTACGATCCGTCCAACAGGGCCTGCTCCACTGTCACCCTGATGACCTCCGCGGCGGGTTCTTGGTAAGGTGTCTTCATAATATGTGTTATTTTGGGTTATGCTGGGTTTGTAGTTTCCGATGGGTTCAGTGTCATCTTTCGCAAAGATAGTCGGCTATAATGTACACGCGAGCGCCAGCGATTGCGAATTAAAGTCCTGGAGACGCAAAAAAAGCCACTACGCATTTGCGCAATGGCTTTTTCAGGGTTCTCGGACTAGGGCCCGAATTAAAGTCTTATTTTAGAGCAAAACCTCTATAACCGTACTTTTTTCCGCCGGAACAGGGCCCATCTCAATACGCAGGCGGGTACTTTCTACCGTGCATTTTCCCACGGCTTCGCCGTTGCACCTGACGGACTTGGGCAGCGTCTTCACTCCTTCAAGAAGAAGATAGAACTCCCGCTGGGCGGGCATGTCGGCGAAGGAGCCGCGGCGCGGATGGATGGTAACGGTGAGCTTGTTCCCGGAGCGGCTTTTCTCAATGAGCGTGCGGGCGTTCCGCTTGTCATAGTCCCGGGACAGGCCGTCATCTTCATAGAGCTCGAAAGCGGATTTTCCGGCGCCGGGAACCACCAGGAGCCCCAGGACATTGGATTTTTCCTGGAGGGAGGCAATGTTTTCTCCGGCCAGCGGGATAATGCTGCCGGCTTTCACGTACCAGGGATTCTGGTCGATGCCATATTTGAGCGTTCTCACGCTGCCTCCGCGATAAGTGACATGGTGCGCCATGTCGTACCAGTTGCAGCCCTTGGGGAACCATACTTTGCGGGAGGCTTTGCCGTCGGCCCCGGCTGGCTCGCAAACGGCGGTGGCCAGGATGCGGTCGCCAAAGAGGTATTCCTCATTATAGGTATAGGCCTCATCCGCCTCCGGATAGGCATAGTAAAGCGGCCGGCACATGCTTACGCCGGTATCTGTGGTCTCTCGCGCGAAAGTATAAATGTAGGGCGACAGGGTGTAGCGCAGCCGGATGGCGTCCAGCATGTACGGATAGTGGTCCGGGTAGGCCCATATCTTTCTTTCCAGGTTGGCGCTCTGGGTGGAGTGGGTCTTGAAGATGGGCGTGAACACCCCGAACTGCAGCCAGCGGGTGTACATTTCCGGGTCCGTGAGCCGCTTGTGGTCTTTCTTCTGCATGTGGCCGCCGATGTCGTGCCCCCAGTAGCCGTACCCTACGTTGGAGGCCGTTGCCGTAAAGTAGGGGAGGAACTGCAGGACGCTCCACTCGTCGTGGGTGTCGCCGGAAAAGCCCAGCTGATAGCGGTGGCTGCCCAGGCCGCCCCAGCGGTGATAGATAAACGGGCGCTCCGTTCCGTTCACTTCCTTGTCACGGAAGAAGGCATAGTTTACCCAGAAGGTATTGCTGAGGCCTTTTACGTATTTGGATTCCATCCACTGTTGCCAGTCCAGCCACCAGAAGTCCACGCCTTGGCGCTCCAGCGGACGGATGACGCTGCCAAAGTAGGCATCGGCCCAGGCCTGCTGGCTCATGCGGTAAGGGACGCTGGCACGATGCCCTTCCTGACCCACGGGCTTGTCGTTCCCGGCATAGCGGTAGGGCTCGGCGCCAAAAACATAGTCCTGGGGACCGTCGTAGTCAGCCGTGCGGGCAAGGTAGTCCTTTACAAAGGCGTCATAGCAGTCCTCGTACTCCCGTATTCCGGAGGCGGGGTGGAGGTTCAGGGCGGTCTTGTAGCCCATGGCATGAAGGTCGTGCAGGAAGCCTTCCGGGTCCGGGAACAGTTCCCGGTTCCAACTGTAGCCTGTCCAGCCGCGGCGCTGGCCAAAGACGTCGTTCCCCAGGCGCTTCTGCATGTCCTTGTAGGTGTAGTGCCAGTCCATGTCCACAATCATCACATCCATGGGAATGCCCCGGGAACGCATTTCGCGGCCCAGGTCCAGGATTTCGTCGTCCGTATAAATCCAATATCGGCTCCACCAGTACCCAAGGGTGTATTTGGGCGGCAGGGGAATGCGTCCGGCCACTTTGACAAAGTCTCCGAGCGCCGCCGTGTAGTCGTGCCCGTAGGCAAAGATATACCAGTCTATGCGGTCTCCTTCGGGCCTGTCGGTCACCCAGTTCTCCCACGGGGCATCCACCTTTTCCAGCAGATGTCTCGTGCTCTCGTCCACCAGGGCCCAGCCGTCGCGGGAAAGGATGCCGTCCTCCAGCTCGCTTTCTTTATACGACAGTTTCTCGAAGCCCAGGCAGCCGTCCAGGGTACGGGTGGTTCCCTTGAGGTTTCCGTCGGCCTTCATGCCGGGCCTCCAGGTGCCCATCCCGAACCTCACCTCAAGGTTATCGGCCCCAAAACGCCCGCCCTTGTAGGTAAGGGTGACCTTCTCGGTTTTGATAGTAAGCGTCTCGTTCTTTTGGGTCGATATGAACCTTGGCACCGGAAGGTTCCGGTTCACGATGGCCAGCGAGGCCCGGTCCTCAAAGACACCGTCCTCTGCCCATTCCATACGGATGAGGCGGTCTGTGAGTACGGTGAAACGGGCATTTCCGTCCACTACAATGGCGTCCGGCTGCGCCTGAGGGTTATTTTGAGCCCATGCGGAGAGGCCTGTGGCGTGTCCGGCCAGCAAAACAAGGAATAGGAGAATCTTTTTCATGCTTACGCTGATATTTGTGTTCATCAAATCGCAAAAATACGTAAAAACTTGAATATTTTCTGCGAAAAAGATAAGCTCCTGCAAAGTGACCGTCAAGTCGGACAAACTATTTGGCGATAGATGAAGAATTCACTTACTATATCTGCCATAGGTAAGTACCCCCTCGCTGGATGCCTGGGATATTGTATTGGAAATCTTTACCGGAACCACTGACGCTGATAAATGGGATGAGATTGCTTATGTAGATTGCCTGAGAGAAGACTATGGGGTTAAATGGAAAACATTTTCGAAGGTTGGCGACCGACCAGGTAAGCCAGTTGGTCATCAAAGCCCAAGTTCTTTTCGGAAAAATGGCTGATTGGGTTTATAATGGCAAAAATGCAGGGTTGCAACCCAAAGCGGCAGGTCCATGACTTGCGCGAAACGCAATTTCGGTCCGGGGTGAAAACCCTGTGTCAAACTGCAAGCATCGCCGGGATGTCGTACGGTTTTTTGTTTCAGCCGTTTTTGCTGGCTGCTAAGTTGTTGACCAACAGTCGTTTCCGCTTATTCCTCGGCTCTTTTTGCGCCGAGGAATATCAGGATATTGCTGAGTATCAATTGATTAGCAGCCAGTGTCGGGAAGACTTCGCCCTCCGCGACATGGAGTGAAGAAGATGAAAAATGGTATTTTTCCATTGTTGATGTGGTTGAAGCTCTGACGGACAGCCCAGACGCCAAACGATACTGGAGCGTCCTCAAAGTAAGGCTAAAAAAGGAAGGGGCTGATGAACCTACTACAATTTGTAGTACCTTGAAATTACGTGCCGCCGATGGCAAAATGCGTCAAACGGATGTCGCAGACCAGCAACACCTTTTCCGCATTGCTTCCCCCGTGAGTCGAAGACATGGGGCATCAAAAAAGGACCGAGTACGCGTCCGGATCGGAGGCCGGAGGCCGACCGAGGGGGTGTCGGGGGATACTTCCCCCGTGAGTCGAAGACATGGGGCACCAAAAAAGGACCGAACTATCGGTCCTTTTTTGTGTGCCCAGAGCGGGAATCGAACCCGCACGATATTGCTATCACAGGATTTTGAGTCCAGCGCGTCTACCAATTCCGCCATCCGGGCAGGGCGTCTTGGATAAGACAGGATTGCAAATTTAGGCTAAATTCGGGGAACTGCCAAATTTTTCCGTTATCTTTGTAATTTAAACGTCTAACTATGACTGCACCCGTCCTCGTTTCCTTATCCGAAGCCCTGGCCCGCCTGCAAACGGAGCCGGATCTCTTTGTGGTGTACGACAAAAACGCGGGAAGCGTCGCTTTGCCGCTGCTCGATGCCCTTCCGGTGCGCGCCTCGCTGGCTTTGGAAACCTCGGAGGAGGCCAAAACCCTGGAAACGGTGCAGGTCCTGGAGCGCTGGCTTTTACAGGCCGATGCCTCCCGCGGCGCCCTCCTGCTGGCTGTCGGCGGCGGCATCACCACGGATCTGGTGGGCTTCACGGCCGCCATCTACAAGCGCGGCATCCGCTATGCGAACGTGCCCACCACGCTCCTGGCGCAGGTGGATGCGGCCATCGGCGGAAAAACGGGCGTGAACCTGGACGGCTACAAAAACATGCTGGGCGCTTTCCGGATGCCGGAATTCACGGTGCTGGAAGCCGCCTTCCTGCGTACGCTGCCGGAACGCGAGTGGCGCTGCGGTCTGGCGGAACTGCTCAAAACTTTCCTCATCGGCGACGGCCCGGCCTATGCCGCCACCGTCTCGTCCTTAAAATCGGCCCAAAACAAGGACGAGAGGGCCGAAATGGGTACTTCGTCCTTAAAATCGGCCCAAAATAAGGACGAGGAGGGCAAAAAGGGCACCTCGTCCTTAAAATCGGCGCAATTTGAGGACGACATCCGGCGGGCGGCGGCCATCAAGGCGCAAATCGTCACGGAGGACCCGGAGGAGCACGGCATCCGCGCCAAGCTGAACCTGGGGCACACCTTCGGGCATGCCATCGAGCACGCGGCGCGCCAGAAAGGGGCCGATATTACTCACGGGGAGGCCGTGGCCATGGGCATCATCCTGGCGGCGGATCTGTCCGAGCGCTTAGGCGTGGCGCAAAAAGGCCTTGCAGCACAGCTCAAGGCCGATTTCACCGCCGTGGGCCTCCCGACGGAAAGCCCCTATCCGGTGGAAGAGCTGGTGGAGGCCTTGCGCAAAGACAAGAAGGCAGCGGCGGGCGGAAAGGTGAAATTTGTGCTCCTGCGCGCCCCCGGAGACGTTATTTTGCAAGAATTACCCTATGATTGTTACTTCGCTACAAAATAAGGAACTGCAGGAAATCCTGGACCTCCTGCCCAGGCTGGAAATGGCGGAAATCCGCCTGGACCGCTGTGCCCTGGAGGAAGAGGAGATAGACCAGCTGTTCTCGGAGTCCGACGTTCCGCTCATCGCTACGTGCCGATTGGCGGAAGAATCCCAGGCCCCGGCCATGCTGGAGCGGGCCATCCAGGCCGGCGCCAAGTACGTGGACCTGGAGATGGAGGCGCCCGCCGCCGTGGGGCGTCGCATCCGCGAGGCCTGCCGCGAGTGGGGCACGGTGCTCATCCGCTCGTACCACAACTTCACGGACACCCCGCCGCTCCCGGTGCTGCAATCCCTGGTGGAACGCGCGCGTCAGTTTGGCGGAGAGGTGGTGAAAATCGTCACTACAGCCACTTCTGAGGCCGATAACGCCGTCATCGCCCAACTGTACCAGAATGTGGCGCCCGGCACGCTGACCGCCTTCTGCATGGGCGAAAAAGGCCGCGCCTCGCGCCTGGAAGCCCTGAAGCTGGGCGCCCCGTTCACCTACGCCTGTTTGGATGAGGCCGATGCCACCGCCCCCGGCCAATGGACCGCAGAGGCCATGCATAGGGCCGTATATGGGAATTTCCGCTTTGTGAAGGCGGAGAGACTGCCCATGCCGGCGTCCAAGAGTTTTGCCCAGCGGGCCATCATTGCGGCGGCGTTGGCGGAAGGGATCTCGCACCTGAGCGGCTATTCGCCCTGCGGGGACAACGAGAGTGCCCTGAAGGCGGCCCAGGCCCTGGGCGCAAAGGTGCAAGTGGATGGTTCCCAGTTAATTATAGAAGGAATCGGCGCCCGCGAAGGCGGATTGCACCTGCAGGAACTGCATACCGGCGAGTCCGGTTTCCTGACGCGGCTCATGATTCCGCTATTGGCGGCCCTGTCGCCGGACCCCGTGCGGGTCACGGGCGAAAAAACACTACTCGCGCGTCCCCTGACGGATGCGCACGATATCATGGCCGCCTACGGTGCGCGGCTGTACCCGGAGAGCAATGCATCTCGTAAAACAGACTGCTACCTGCCGCTCCGGGTGGCGGGTCCGCTGCTGCCCGGCCGGGCCGATGTCTCCGGCAAAGGCGGCTCACAACTGGTGAGCGGTCTGCTGGCCGCCCTGCCGCTGCTCAGCGAAAAATCGGTCCTGTACGTCCATGAGCCCCGCAGCATCCCGTATCTGTTCATCACCGTGGACGTCCTCAAGAAATTCGGCATCAAGATTGGCTCGGAGATGGAGGGCGGGGACGATTTCCTGGAAACGCAGGACTGGAGCCTGTGCACAGGCGTCAATTTCCGCATCAAGGGCGGTCAGCGCTATCAGGCGGCCGATTTTGCCATTGAGGCGGACTGGTCCGGCGCCGCTCCGTTCCTGGTGGCCGGTGCCATCTTCGGCGACGTAGAGGTGAGCGGGCTGGATACACGTTCCCTCCAGGCCGATATTTCCATCATGGACATCCTCACGGAAGCCGGCGCCAGCATGTCGCAGCTGGACGGACCGGACGGCCCCATCCACGTAAAGCGCGCCCCGCTGAGTCCTTTCCAGGCCGATTTGAACAACTGCCCGGACCTGTTCCCGATGGTGGCGGTTCTGGCGGCCTTCTGCCCGGGCGAAAGCCGGCTGCTGGGCGTGGAGCGGCTGCGGCACAAAGAGACGGACCGTGCCTCTGCCATCGAACAAACCCTCCGGCAGATGGGCGTGGAAGTGGTGGTAAACGAGGACGAAATGGTGGTATCCGGCATTTATCTTACCCAAAGGCTGGCTACAGGGCAGTTGCTTAAAGGCGGGGCCTATCCTTCCTTTGGGGACCACCGCATGGTGATGGCCCTGAAGGTGGCCGCCCTGGGTGCGGACAGCCCCGTCGTCATTGACGACACCGCCTGCGTCGCCAAATCCTTCCCTAATTTTAATGAATTATTTGATAGACTATGAACACTTTTGGCAATAAATTCCGCGTAAGTATTTTTGGTGAATCCCATGGCGAGCGAATCGGCGTCACGCTGGACGGCGTGCTGCCCGGCATTCCGCTGAGTGAGGCCGATTTTGCAGAAGACCTCTCCCGCCGCAAGGCCGGCGCCCTGGGCACGACGCCCCGTATAGAGTCCGACCTTCCGGAGATAGTCTCCGGCGTGTACGAGGGTCACACCACCGGCGCCCCGCTCACCATCCTGTTCCGCAATGAGAACACCCGCAGCGAGGATTACGAGCAGTTCCGGCAGCATCCCCGCCCGGGCCATGCGGACTTTACCGCCAACCTCAAGTTCGGCGGCTTCAACGATCCCCGCGGCGGCGGCCATTTCAGCGGCCGGCTCACCCTGGGCATCGTCGCTGCCGGCGTGGTGGCCAAGAAGATGCTCTACTTTGCCCAATTTCACGCGGCCCTCACTGAGGTGGGCGGTCTCAAGGACTCCACTGCCTGGAAGCCCGCCCTGGAAGCGGCGCAGGCAGACGGCGACTCCCTGGGTGGCGTAGTAGAATGCGTGGTGGAGAACCTTCCCATCGGTCTGGGAGAACCCTTCTGGAACAGTGTGGAAAGCCAGATTTCCCATGCCATTTTTGCCATTCCGGGCGTGCGGGGCATTGAGTTTGGCGACGGTTTTGCCGCTGCGGCCATGCGCGGCTCTCAGCACAACGACCCCTTCCCGGAGCACCACTGCCACCATGAAGAGGGGGAGGAGCATCATTGCTGCCATGGGGAACACGAAGAAGGCCACGAGTGCCATTGTCATTCTGAGCAGTCCTCCTGTCATTCTGAGCGCAGCGAAGAATCTCACGGCTGCCACCACGGCGAAGGCGAGGGCCATCACTGCTGCGGCCGTCACAAGCGCCCGCAGCCGCCCGTGACCAACCACGCCGGCGGCGTGAACGGCGGCATCACCAACGGCAACCCGCTGGTGTTCCGCGTGGCCTTCAAACCCACTGCCAGCATAGCCAAAGCCGGCATCCCGGGGCGGCACGACGTGTGCTTTGCCCTTAGGACGCCGGTGATTGTGGAGGCCATGGCCGCCATTGTGCTGGTGGACCTGGCGCTGTAGGTAAAATCGGCCAAAAATTGTATCTTTGCAAACTATGGCAGAAGATATCATACAGCAGTTTACCTCCGGGGAATACAAGGAGGGCTTTGTGACGGACGTAGAGCAGGAGTTCATTCCCAAAGGGCTGAGCGAGGACATTGTGCGGCTCATTTCCCAGCGGAAAGAGGAGCCGACTTGGCTGCTGGAATTCCGCCTGGACGCCTTCCGCAAGTGGCAGGCCATGCCGCAGCCGGACTGGGCCCATCTGGATATGCCGGAAATTGATTTTCAGGACATTATCTATTTTGCGGCGCCCAAAAAGGACAAGGACCGCCCCAAGGAGATAGACCCCAAGCTGGCGGAAACGTTTGACAAGCTGGGCATTCCGCTCAAGGAGCGGGACGTGCTGGCGGGCGTTGTGGCGGTGGACGCCGTCTTCGACTCCGTATCGGTCACCACCACCTTCCGGAAAACCCTGGCGGACAAAGGCATTATCTTCTGCTCCTTCTCGGAGGCCGTAAAGGAGCATCCGGACCTGGTACGCAAGTATCTGGCCTCCGTGGTGCCGCCCTCCGACAACTATTTCGCGGCCCTGAACAGCGCCGTTTTCTCCGACGGGTCCTTCTGCTACATCCCCAAGGGCGTCCGCTGTCCCATGGAGCTCAGCAGCTACTTCCGCATCAACGCGCGCGGCACCGGCCAGTTCGAGCGTACGCTTATTGTGGCCGATGAAGGCTCCTACGTCAGCTACATGGAAGGTTGCACCGCCCCCATGAGGGACGAGCAGCAGCTCCACGCCGCCGTGGTGGAGATTATTGTAGAAAAAGATGCCGATGTCAAGTACTCCACCGTTCAGAACTGGTATCCCGGCGACGCGGACGGCAAGGGCGGCATCCTGAACCTGGTGACTAAGCGCGGCATCTGCAAAGGCAGTGGCGCGCACTTGAGCTGGACGCAGGTGGAAACCGGCAGCGCCATCACCTGGAAATATCCTTCCACTATATTAAAGGGCGATTATTCCTCGTCGGAGTTCTACTCGGTGGCCGTCACCAACAACCACCAGCAGGCCGATACAGGTACCAAGATGATTCACCTGGGGCAGGGCACCAGGAGCCGCATTGTGTCCAAGGGCATATCGGCAGGGGTGAGCCAGAACAGCTACCGCGGTCTGGTGCGCATGGGAAAAAATGCCCGGAACGCGCGCAATTACTCGCAGTGCGACAGTCTCCTCATTGGCTCGCGCTGCGGCGCCCATACCTTCCCGCTCATCCAGTCGCAGAACCCGACGGCCACGGTGGAGCACGAGGCCACCACCTCCAAAATATCGGAGGACCAGCTGTTTTACTGCAACCAGCGGGGTATCGGCCCGGAAGAAGCCGTGGGGCTCATTGTGAACGGCTATGCGCGTGAAGTGCTGAGCCGCCTGCCCATGGAATTTGCCGTGGAGGCGCAAAAACTCCTCCAGGTTTCCCTGGAGGGCAGTGTTGGTTAACCCCTTTGCCATACCGAGCAACCCCTTTGTCATACCGAGCGTAGCGAGTGTATCTCATGTCAGACACCATCATATTTGAAATCGCCGGCCGTCCGGTGCTTCTCTTGGACCTCATTTGTTCCGTCCTGGGGCTCACCTGCGTGTTCCTTGCGGGACGCAACTCCAAGTACAACTTCTGGGTAGGCTACCTGTACACGGCGGCCCTGTTCCTACTGTTCATGCACCGGAACCTGTACGCCAGCCTGCTCCTGCAGCCGGTGTCGCTGGTCATCAACATCCTGGGACATTACCGCTGGACGCACCCCAAGCCGGAGGAGACCAGCGACGGTAAAAACCTGAATGTGAGCTCCTTGAACTGGACCTGGCGCCTCTACTGCATGGCGGGTTTGCTCATTGTCGCCGGGCTGTGGGGCTGGTCGCTGGACCGCCTGTTCCCGGCCGACCCGCACCCGTACCTGGACTCCTGCGTTACGGTGCTCATCCTGCTGGCGCAGCTGCTGAGCGCCCTCAAGAAGTGGGACTGCTGGATAGCCTGGCTGCTGGTGAACGTGACGCAAATCGTCCTGCACCTGAGCGTGGGCAACGTGCTCATGTCCGTTGTCAGCACCCTGTACCTGGTAAACGGCCTCTGGTCGCTTTACACCTGGATAAAACTGTATCGAAAACAAAAGTAGTATGCTGGATATCAAGAACCTCCATGCCAAGATTGGCGACAAAGAAATCCTGAAGGGAATAGACCTTCATATCGGCCCCGGTGAAGTGCATGCCGTAATGGGCCCGAACGGGGCGGGGAAGAGCACGCTGAGCGCCGTTCTCACCGGACGTCCGGACTACGAAGTCACGGAAGGCAGCGTCCTGTACAAAGGGGAGGACCTGTTGGCCAAAACGCCCGAGGAACGCGCCTGGGCGGGGCTTTTCCTCAGTTTTCAGTACCCCATTGAGATTCCCGGCGTCACCATCACGGCCTTCATGAAGGCGGCGGTGAATGCCAAGCGCAAGGCACAGGGCCTGCCGGAGCTCAAAACCGGCGACTTCCTCAAGCTCATGAAGGAAAAGATGGCCCTGGTGCAAATGAAACCGGAGTTTGCCAAGCGCGAGGTGAACGTGGGCTTCTCCGGCGGCGAGAAAAAGCGCAACGAGATTTTCCAGATGGCCCTCCTGGAGCCGGACCTCTCCATCCTGGACGAGACCGACAGCGGCCTGGACGTGGACGCCCTCAAGATTGTGGCCGATGGCGTGAATACGCTCCGGAGCCCTGAGAAGAGCGCCATCATCATCACGCACTACCACAAGCTTCTGGAATACGTGCAGCCGGACGTGGTGCATGTGCTCAAGGCCGGCCGCATCGTGTACACCGGCGGGCGGGAGCTCATCGACGCCATTGAATCCAAGGGTTTTGACCAGTTTTAGCCATGGGACACGGTAAGTACATAGACCCGTTCAAGGCGGGAGATTCTCTCGGCCTTCGGCCTCGGAATGACAATGTCACACCGAGCGAAGCGAGCGTGTCCCATCATCGGGTGAAAGCCGGGGAAACCCTGAACCTGGAGTACGTGGTGCTGCCCGGGGAGAGCAGGGACATTGACGTCAGCGTGGACCTGGTGGGCCCCGGCGCAGAGGCGCACATCAAGGCCCTGTATCTGTGCAGTGGCGCGGAGAAGGTGAATTTCCGCATCCTGATGCACCACCGCGCGCCGGGCTGCCACAGCACCCAGTGCATCAACGGTATTGCCGGCGGGGAGGCGCAGGTGAACTTCAGCGGCACCATCATCGTCGCCCCGGATGCCCAGCAGACGGAAGCCTACCAGGAGAACCACAACATCGTGCTCACGGAAAGCGCCAAGGTGGACACCCGTCCGCAGCTGGAGATTTATGCCGATGACGTCAAATGCTCCCACGGAGCTACGGTAGGGCAGCTCAATCCGGACGAACGCTTTTACATGCGCTCCCGCGGCATCCCCGAGGCGGAAGCCCGGATGCTGCAGATGCTCTCCTTCCTGTCTCCGGTGATTCCTGCGGGCCGCGAGGAAGAGATTGAACAGGTGCTCAGAAGCTATGCGGAGTAGGGCGCTGCTCATACTGTCAGCGGTCGGCCTGGTCCTCGCGGCCTGTACCAGGGAGGAAATCGACCCGGAAGCGCCCACGCCCACGGAGGTTCGCCTGCGTTCCATTACCGTATCCCAAAGCAGTCTGGTCCTTCCGGCCGGAGGCAGTGCAGAACTGTCCTTCACCGTGAAGGACCCTGCCTTTGAGATTCCCTCCCTGCTTGTGAAAAACGGCAGCGGAAAGGCGCCGGCCGCCTTCTCGCTGCAAAGCTTCCGTCGCGGAGGGAAGGAAGGAGAGTATGTGGCGGTCTTTAAGGACAATAAGGTGGAAGAGGTGTACAGCACCCAGGTTTGCCTGGTGGTTCCGCTCAGTAATGCGGAAACGGACCAGACTTCCTATGTGACCTCTCTCTTTTTTACTGTCCGCTCCGAGCAGCAAACGGTTCGTGTACAAGTAAATACGGGCCTGCCGGTAGTGTATCTGGATACGGAAGGCGGAAAGGGCGTCCATTCCAAGACAGAGGAAGTGCCGGCCAGTCTGTATATCAAGGGCACTGGTGCGTACGAAAGCTTGCAGCCGGTTTCATGCCGGGTGCGCGGGCGCGGTAATTCTACCTGGTCCTGGCCCAAGAAGCCCTACCTGATAAAGCTGGACGAGAAAGCGTCCATTTTCGGCCTCCCCAAACATAAACGCTGGGTGCTACTGGCGAACTTTTGTGATCGGACCCTCATGCGAAACCTTGTGTCCATGAAGGTGTCGTCCATGACTAGCCTTGCCTGGACGCCCGGCTGCGTGCCGGTGGAGCTGGTCCTGGACGGGAAGCACCTTGGGAACTACCTGCTTATCGAACAGGTACGGGTGGACGGCCATCGGGTGAATGTCGGGGACGACGGCTATCTGCTGGAGTGCGACTGGCATTATGACAGCCAGGTGCAGTGGCTGGATCCGCACGGGTATTACTATGGGATGAACGGAAAGGTGAACGGAATCCCGTTCGGCGTAAAGAACCCGGATCCGGACGAGATTACCTCCGAGCAGCTTTCGCTCATAAAGTCGTACATCAGCCTCACCGCCAATGCCATTTACGGGGCCGATTTCGCCCATCCGGAAACCGGCTATGCCCACTATATAGACGTGGATTCGTTTGTGGACTACTGGCTGGTGTTTGAGATTATGTGCAACCATGAACTGGGAAATCCGGGCAGCGTATTCATGAACAAGACGCGGGACGGCAAGCTCACGGCCGGTCCCTGCTGGGACTTTGACTGGGGCATTCTGTCCTTCTACACATCGGCCGGCGAAACCCGGCTGGTGAACGGCAAGGCCATCTGGTACGAGCGCCTGTTCCAGGATCCGGTGTTTGCAGAAAAGGTAAAAACCCGTTTCTACGAGCTTCTTCCGCAGCTGGAAACCATTCCGGACTATATGGACGAGTGCGAAGCGCTGCTCACGGAGAGCGCCAAACTGAATTTCAAGCTGTGGAATCCGGCCGATGACCGCAGCCTGAACGGTGGCCAGATCATCAACGGGGACGAAAACCTGTCCTTTCATGAAGCCGTGCAGCGCCTCAAGCACAATTACAGGAAGCACCTGCAGGTCATGCAGGCGCAGCTTTAGTCTTCCCAGGCCAGCAGGCGGCTGCCGTCCGGCAGAACGGAAATCTGAACGTGTAAGGTCTCATCTGGCAGGAGGCCTTCTACGTTTTCCGGCCATTCCATGAGGCACAGCTCCCCGGAATCCAGGTAGTCGTACAGGCCAATGTCCAGGGCCTCGGCCGGGTTGTCTATCCGGTAAAAATCGAAGTGGAAAATAGGCCGTCCGCCTTTGCCCCGGTACTCGTTTACAATGGCGAAGGTGGGGGAGGAGATGGCGTCTTCCTCTACGCCCAGTACCTTGCAAAGCGCGGTGGTAAAGGTGGTTTTTCCAGCCCCCATGGGCGCGTAAAACGCCACCAGCGAATGGTCTCCCAGCAGCCCGAGGAACTCCCTCGCTGCCCGCTCCAGGTCCTGGAGCCCTGCAATCTGAATCTGATGTGTCATAATACAGCAGTGGAAATTGCACGTTTGATAAAGTCGTTCAGACTGATTCCCAAATCTTTGGCTTTGAGCGTAGCGGCTTGATGTAACTCTGCACCCATTCTGATAACGGTTTTTCCGCTAAAAGGTTTTTCGGGCACAATGTTGTTGGCTTTGCATTCCTCCAAGTAGTCATCGACAGCCTCTTCGAAATCTTTTTTGAGAGAATCCAGTGCGTTTCCTTCGTAGAGGATGAGGGTATGTTTCATCCCCAGAACCTTCCCGACTAGTTTATTGACGCTGTCGTCATATTCAACGGAGCCAATGTACCCTTTATAGCTTAATTTTCCCATATTTTTTCCTTTTTTAAGAGGGCCTGAATTTCCTTCAACGTTTTATATCCCACAATGTTCTGCGGGTGAGGTCTGTGCATCTTGATGAGCAAAGAGCCTTTTATAAACCCAATTCTGGAACCGGATGTCGCTCCTTTAATGGTAATAGAAAACCCCAAAGATGTCATCAAGTGTACAAGTTCTTCGAAAGTAAAGTCTTTCGGCAGTTTTTTGAACCGCTCTATCAGTTTGTCTTTCGTTGACATGGCAAAGATACTAAAAATGATACTATTTTACAAATCCAGCACATTGCGGCGGTCCAGGAAGCGGTAGCTGGCGGCTTCGGCCAGGTGGGCGGGTTCAAGGTCGGGGGTGCCGGCCAAATCGGCAATGGTACGGGCAATCTTGATAATGCGCGTATAGGCCCGGGCGCTCAGGCCCAGCTTGTCAATAATCTGCTCCAGCAGCTCTTTGCAGGCGTCCGAGAGCGGGCAGAAGCGTTCCAACTGCTTGCTGTCCATCTCCGCATTGGTGAAAATGCCGCTCCCGGCAAAGCGCTGGCGCTGCACTTCGCGGGCCCGGAGCACCCGGGCGGCAATGGTCGCCGAGGGCTCTGCCTTCTCGCCCCGGATGAGCGCATTGGTCTGGACGGGCCGGCAAAGCAGCTGAATGTCAATTCTGTCCATGATGGGCCCTGAGAGCTTGGACAGATACGCCATCCGCTGGCCGGGCGTGCAGGTGCAGCGTTCGCCTTCCCCATAGTACCCGCAGGGGCAGGGATTGGAGGCCGCCACCAGCATGAAGGACGCCGGGTACTCAATCTTGGCCTTGAGCCGGGAAATGCACACCTTCCGGTCTTCCAGCGGGGCCCGGAGCGCCTCCAGGGTGCTTTTGGGCGCCTCGCAGAACTCGTCCAGGAACAGCACGCCGCCGGTGGCCAGCGACACCTCGCCCGGCAGGATGTTCTCTCCGCTGCCGCCGCCCAGCATGGCCGCCTTGGAGGCCGATATGTGTGGCGCCCGGAACGGTCGCGTGCGCAGCAGGCCCGGCCGCCCGGTGGTGCGCCCCGCCACCGAATACACCTTGGACGTAAGGACGCTCTCTTCCAGCGTCATGGGCGGCAGAATGCCCGCCATGGCCTTGGCGATGGAACTCTTCCCGCTCCCGGGCGCTCCCAGAAGCAGCACGTTGTGCCCGCCGGCGCTGGCAATCTCCACCCCTCGCTTGGCGCCTTGCTGGCCAATGATATCGGCAAAATCCATAAAGGAGCCGAAGGGAAGGACAGGCTCCTCCAGCGCCCGCCGGTAGCTCTCCGTGTTCCAGATGAGCAGGTGCGAGGGGTCCTCGCGTTCCTCCAGGATGACGAGGACGTCCTCCAGCGTCCGCACGCCGAACACCTGTGTCTGCGTAAAATCGGCCGCTTCCAGGGCGCTTTCTTCCGGCAGGATGCACCCGCGGAAGCCCTGTTCCATGGCCAGTTCCACCATGGGCAGGGCGCCACTTACGGGCCGAAGGCTTCCGTCCAAACCCAATTCGCCCATAATCAGATACTTGCCCAGCCCGGGCATGGACCGCTGGTCGGAGGCGGCAATCACCCCCAGGGCGATGGGCAGGTCGTAGCCGCTGCCCTGCTTGTGCATGTCGGCCGGCGCCAGGTTAATCACTATTTTCTTGCCCGGAACATGGAATCCCTTGGCCTGCAGGGCCGTTACCGTGCGCAGGAGGCTCTCCTTAACGGCGGCATCGGCCAGCCCCACCAGGTGAATCCCGATGCCCAGGGTAATATTGACTTCCACGGTAACCGGAACCGCCCGGATACCCATGCATTTGGCGCTGTGAATATAGACAATCATGGTTTAATCAATTAGAACAGAGGTGAAATAGCCGTTGAAGCGGACGGCGACGGTATCGGTATTGTGAATGAGCATGTGCCGGTTGCCCGTGTCGGCGGTAAGCGCTACGCCCAGCGTTCCCTTCCTGAACTGCATGCATCGGGTCGATGTCAGCGTATGGCGGCCGGCGGAGACATAAACGGGCTTCTGGTCCAAATAGACCCCCTGGACGTTTCCCATGCGGTTTTCCTGGACATAGGCATACCGGTCCCCGTCCATGACCAGTTCGCGCACGGCCGGTTGCCCCAACACGTTGCACACAAGGCAGTCCGGCTCGCGGTACCAATAGGTGAAAACGGGCCGATAACTGTATCCCTTCAGCAGCATCCGGTCTCCGACAGGCACCAGTTTACAGTTATGCAGGACCTCGCCTACCAAAAGGGTAAGGATGAGACAGGTCTCTCCTTTGAGCAGGCACAGCGTTCCGCCGCGCTTCTCCACACGGTACACAATGCCGTCCCGGACGCGGATGTCGTACACCTGGCAGTCGGGGTTGGCAGGAATCGTCATGACATTTTGTTCCTCTTTCATGACCCGGTATTCCCAACTTACCTGGTCCTGTACCCGCACGGGCAGGCTGTACGCGTAATAGATGCCGCCCGTATCCACGGAAAAGGCCCCCGTTTCCCAGTCGGCGTCGTCCGGGCCGTTGAGCACGTTGCCGCTGCCGGACGAGAAGCGCTCCTGCCCGTTTACGCGGAAGCAAATGCCGCCGCCGGGACGTTGGCCCAGGGTGTAAACCTGCTCACCGTTCACCCAAAAGCCGTTGAAGATTTCTTCGCCGGCAAAGCGGAAGCGCTCCTGTCCATTGCAGGACACCACCATCTGGCCGTTCTCGCTGCGGTCGGTCCAGAGCTGCCCCTTTACAATCCGGTGCCGTTCCGGCTCTGTCTGCCGGCTCAGGGGCATCCGGAGCAGTTCTCTCTGATCCCTGAGCAGAATCAGCTGTCCGTCTGCCGGCTCCCCGTTCCGCCAGTCCACGCTGTCGGGATAGCAGACGGCGCTTGCATACAGGTGTATGGCCTGCTCCGCCGGCCCGTCGGGATTTTCCGCCGGATGCTGCGGGACGGCCCTGCCGGAATCATATGTCCGTCCCGAGCGGGGCGGGAGTTCAAAAAGAGGAGGCTGGCAGGAGAGTACGGCCAGCCCAAGACATACCCATCGGATCAACTTACGCATAGCATTCACATTTTAGTGAGCGGCAAGGTCGGAAACTCCGGGCGAAAAACCTACAATCGTAAAAAAAATAGTGTTGTTTCACATGATTTTTTGCTGTTTCTTACGATTTGCGATGTATCTTTGCGCTATGATTTGCCATCCCAACGTCAAAATCAACCTGGGGCTGCATGTGCTCCGCCGCCGCCCGGACGGGTTCCATGACCTGGAAACCCTCTTTGTCCCGTATCCGGCCATCAGCGATTGCCTGGAGGTCATCAGCGGGGACGACTACAGCCGTACGCTGGCCTCCCTGAAGGAGCGCTACGGCACCCTTACGCAGGCCATATCGCCGGACGGAAAGCTCATGATAACCCTTGCCCGGAAAGAGGGGGTGGACTGGGACCCGCTCAAAGACCTCACGGCCAAGGCATACGCCCTTCTGGCGGCCGACTATGACCTGCCGCCCATGAAGATATACCTGGAAAAACGTTCACCGGTGGGAGCCGGACTGGGTGGAGGAAGCGCCGACGCCGCCTTTGCCCTGCGCGCCATGGCGGAACTCGCCGGCCTCACGCTGGACAATGCCGCCCTGGCCGCCTATGCCGCCCGTCTGGGCAGCGACTGCGCCTTCTTCGTGTACAACCGGCCCATGTTCGGCCGTGGCCGCGGGGAGGTGCTGGAACCTTTTTCTATCGACCTTGACCAGTACAGGCTGGAAGTGGTGGTGCCGGAAGGCATCTCCGTCTCCACGGCCCAGGCCTATCGGGGCATTGCGCCCCGCATTCCGGAAAAACCCTTGCAGGACGTGCTGCGGCAGGACATTTCCACCTGGAAGACGGACCTGAAGAACGATTTTGAACAGACGGTGTTCGCTGCGCACCCCGCCCTGGCGCAGGTGAAGGCGGCCCTCTATGAAAGCGGCGCCCTCTATGCCGCCATGAGTGGCAGCGGGAGCGCCTGCTTTGGTATTTTCCCGAAAGAATAAGTTACTGGCGCAGCCAGTTTTCCGGATTCTGCGGCGTGGAACCGTTCCACAGTTCAAAGTGGAACAGGTCTTCTCCGCCAATGGTGTCCACCGTGCCCACTACCTGGCCGGTTGTGATTTTCTGACCCACCTTCACGTCCACGCTCCTGAGCTTGCTGTACAGGGTAAAGTAAGCGCCATGGCTCACCAGGACGCACTGGTTGTAGCCCGGCAGTACCACAATCTGTGTCACGGTGCCGTTGAACACGGCTTTGGCCTGGGTGCCCCGTTTGACGGCCAGCGTTACGCCGTTGTTCTGCGGCAGGTCCACGTTTTGGTACACGGGGTGCTTGTGCTTGCCGAAGCGCTCCACAATGGCTCCTTCCACCGGCCAGGGCAGCCGGCCCTTGTTGCTGGCAAATTCGTTGGACAGCTTGGTGTCTATCTGGGTGGAAGTGGTCTTGGAACCGGTCTTGTTGCCGCCTTTCCCGCCTTTTCCGCTCTGCTGCTGCCGGATGAGGTCGGCAATCTTGCGGTTGAGGGCCTCTTTTTGACGATTTTTTTCCTGCAGTTGCTGCTGGTACTTTTTGCGGTCTTTGGTGAGCTGGTCTACCAGCCGGTTGCGCTGGGCTTCCTCGCTTTGCAGGCTGGAGCGCTCGCTAACAACCTTCCGGCGTATTTCTTCCTCCTGTTCCTTCAGCCCGGAAAGCCGCTCCCGTTCCACCTCCAGCTGCGCCTGGGTTTCCCGGATTTTGCGCGCCTGCTCGCTCATCTGGCCCGACAGGTTCCGCAGATAGCCAAAACGGCGCAGGCCCTGCCCCAGGGATTCGCTGGAAAGCACATACATGTACCAAAGGCGGCTGTCGCGGTTTTTGTAGGAGCCCCGGATGAGGCGGGCGTAATACAGCGAAAGGGTGTCGTCGCGTGCCTGCAGGCGGGCAATTTCTCCCTCGCAGGCCTGGATGGAGTCATTGAGCATGCGGAGTGTCTGGTCGCATCCGGCAATGAGTTTTTCCCGTGCCGATATTTTGCTGCGCACCAGGGTGAGGCTGTTCATGGCCTCCGAGCTGCTCTTTGAATTCTGGGCCAGCTGGCGGTTCAGCAGGGCAATCTCCTTTTCCAGTTGCGCCCGCTGGTTTTCCAGCGTCTTCATGGTGGTCTTCTGCTTCTGGCCCATGGCGGGGATACAGCAGCAAAACACCAGCAGGAGGCTATACAGGATTTTTTTCATGGCTATTCGGCAGGTTCCAGGCGGGCGGCCTGTTTTCGGTAAACAGTGGCGGTATCGGCTTCTCCAAGGGCATCCAGCACGGTGGCGTAGTGCCGCAGGATAACGGCGCTTTCCTTGCCGCCGTACAGCATGGCGTGCTTGAAGAAAGGCTTGGCTTCCAGGTCTTTGCCCATCAGGTGAAGAATCCAGGCGAAGGTGTCCAGATAGGTGGCGTTGTCCGGTTCCGCCTCTACGGTTTTCTTGGACATGGTATAGGCTTTCTTCAGCTTTTTCCCTTCTATGCTCAGGTAATAGGCGTAATTGTTCAGCACGGGCGCATATTCCGGATTCAGTTTCAGTGCTTTTTCATAGGCCTTATAGGCCTGTTTGCTCTGCCCCATGGCGTGGTAGGCGTCGCCCATCATGGACAGGGCGCCCAGGGCGATGGTTTTGTCCTTGGCATGCCGGGAGAGGACTTCCTGGCAATTATTGACGATAGCCTCGTACTCCTTCAATTCATAGTTGGCCATGTTGGCGTAGTCCAGGAACGCCAGCTCGTCAAAGCGCCGGTAGGCCTCCATGGCACGTACCTGCAGTTCCGGCCACTCCTTCTGCAGCGAGAGGTATTGGACATAGGTAGCCGTCTGCCCCAGGCTGGCGGGGAAACGGTCCGCCGCTTCGCGGAACCACTTTCCGGCTTCCGCCTCCCGTCCGGTGCCATAGTAATAGCTTCCTGCGGTAGCCAGGACGGTGCTGTCTCCCGGGTGCATCTCCACCGTTTTCTGTACCAGGCTGTCAAAGCCGTCCCTGTGCAGTTGCAGGATTTTTGGGTCTATGGCGCGGGTAAGGTTGGTCAGGTACAGGGTTTTGCTGCTGGCGGGGATGTCTTCGGACCCAAAGAATTTGTCCAGCGTCCGGAAATAATCCGGGTAACGGCGGGTGTGCCGATACACCTCCGACATGCCCAGGATGGCGGGCATATAGCTGCTGTCGATGGCCAGGGCCTCTTCATAGTGCACCTGCGCCAGGGAATCGGCAAAATCCTGCACGTAATAGTCTCCCAGCATGGAAAGGATGGCGGGAGAGGCGTATTGCTGGTTGAAGGCCTCCAGCGTTTCCACGCCTTCCTCCTGCTTGCCCATGGCGGTGTAAATGTCAAAACGGGTGCGGGTGACCTCTTCCGAGGGGCCGCGCTGGCCTTCAATCTCGTCCAGGGTGGTGAGCGCCTTCTCGAATTCCTTCCGGCTCAGGTAAATGTCCAGCAGTTCATATACGGCCGAATGCTTGTCCGGGAAGGCTTTTACCAGGTGCTCATACGCGGTCATGGCTTCTTCCGTGCGGTTTTGCATCAGATACATGCGGCCCAGCAGCCGGCGGTACCAGAAGTTGGTGCTGTCCAGGGCGACGGCTTTTTTCAAAGAGGTTTCCGCAGCCTCCTGCTGCGAGGTTTGCCACTGCGTCTGGGCCAGGTAATACCATACGGCGTCATTCTCAGGCGCCGCTACGGAAAGGCTTTGCAGGATTTCCCGGGCACGCGCGGCCTGGCCGTTGCCGAATAAGGTAACCGCGTCTATCAGGTTGCTTTCCAGGGATTGGGCCAGGGCCCCCACCGGAATCAGGAGAAACAGCGCAAGCGCCAGGACAGTTCTTTTCATCAGTACAAAAATACGGGTTTTGCAAAAAACATACAAATAATTTGTTTTCTCCTCCCGTTACGCATAAATTTGTGTACGGAAAAACAAACATCGGACCCGATGAAACGTTTTTTGGGAAAATTGCATCTTATTACATGGGCAAGGGATGATTCATCTCCTGCCGGACCGTTGTCGCCGGAGCAGCTTGCCGCTGCCTGCCGGGAGGGAGACAGCAAGGCCCAGAAGCGTTTGTTCGACCTCCTGTCCCCCAGGATGATGGCTGTATGCCTGCGGTACATGGGGAACCGGGAAGACGCAGAAGACGTCCTGCAGGAGGGTTTTATCACCCTGTTCACCAAAATAGACAGCTATCAGGGAGCCGGTTCCTTTGAGGGCTGGGCAAGAAGAATCTTTGTCAATACTGCGCTCATGCATCTCAGACGCACGGACGCCCTGGGTCTCAGTGACGATATCGACCAGGCCGGCAACCTGTTCACCCAGGAGCCCACCCCCGTGCAGAAAATGGGATACAGCGATTTGATGCGGATGATATCCTCCCTTCCGGCCGACGCCAGAACCGTGTTCAACATGTATGTGGTGGAAGGTTACTCCCACAAAGAGATTGCCAAGGAACTGGGCTGTACAGAAGCCACTTCCCGTTCCAAGTTGCAAAGGGCCAGGCTCCGCTTGCAGGAAATGATGAAAGGACAAGCATGAAAGAGAATGAATTGGACATACAGGTAAGGAACCTGATGCAAGGTGCACAGGAGAGCGTGTCTCCTTCCGTTTGGGAAGGAGTACAGGCCGGCTTGGCACGCAAACGCCGTGCCGCGGCTTTCTGGCGCTGGACCGGGGCTGTGGCCGCCGCTGCCGCCATGTTGGCGGGCGTGGTGTTGTTGCGGCCCGTTGCACAGCAGGAACATTCTAACCCTATTATATTGGCAGAAAGCTCCGCGGAAGGCATTCCTCAGGCACCGTTGGTGCAGGAGGAGGCCTTCCCCGTGGAGGAAAGCGTCGTTGTGACAAGCATTCCTGCCAGGCGGACGGTGCGTTTGGCGCAGGCGGTTCCCGCTCCGGCCGTTCAGGAAGTGGAGGAAATGCCTCAGCGCCCCGTTGCGGAGGAAGCTGTTGAGGCAAACGTCCCGGATGCCGTTTCGGAACCGGCTCCCGCTAAAAATGCGGACATGCCGGCCGTGCAGGAGGCCGATGACCAGGCGCTCCTGAACCGGCTGGCCTATGAGCAGGAAAAAACAGTGGCCAAACGTCCATGGTCTGTGGCCGTTTCCGGCAACCTCCAGGACAAACGCCGGGGAGCCGTTTCTTCCCGGGCTCCGCGTCAGTATGCCGCCCCCGCGTTAAGCGCGCCGGAGGGCATTTATAACGAGAGCCCGGAACTCAGCTTCAGCCTGCCGTTCTCGGCGGGTATCGGTATCAACTGGCAGTTCCTTCCGCGCTGGGCCGTGGGTACAGGCGTTCGCTACACCAACCTCAGCCGCATGTTTGTGGGGGATTATAAGGGCGACGGATTCGTGTATTCGCAGACGGACATCGACAACCATCAGCATTGGCTGGGGATTCCGCTCAATTTGTATTACCAGTTTGTGAACCGCGGCCGCTGGCGCGTGCATACATTTGCCTCCGGCACCATGGAGTTTCTGGTGGACAACGATTATCTGGTTCACGGTCCGCAGAAAGATATCCACTATCATCGGAAAGGTTCCCGGCCGCAGTTCTCCGCCGGTTTGGGTCTGGGCGTGGAATTCAAACTCACTCCTTGGCTGGGACTGTATCTGGATCCGGCGTTCCGCTATTACTTCCGTCCGGACCTGCAGCCGCGCTCCCTGCGTACCATCCAGCCGCTCCGCTTCGACATTGAGGCCGGCTTGCGCTTCAATTTAGGAAAATAACCTCCCCAAGTGTATTCTTCTGCCGGGTGGTACCGGCAAAAATGCCCTCACAGCAAGCGAGGGCATTCTTTTTTTATCGGAGCGGCTCCAGGGCCACCGTGCCGGGGATAATATCCTCCGGCGGAGCGCCGTGCAGGTAGATGATGCGCTGGTTGGGACTGCCGCGGAACAGCAGGTCCGTGTCCCGCTGTTCCAGGATGAAGGGGCCGTCCACCAGCACGTCCAGGTAGGGGAGCATTTGCGCGAGGTGGGCATCGGCCTGAATCTCTTCCAGGGTAAAGCCGGTCCAGCACCAGATGGTCTTGGTGGTCTCCTCCTTGATGCGCCGGGCCAGCTGCGTGAAGCCTTCCACCTGATAGAACGGGTCTCCGCCGGAGAAGGTGACGTCCGAGAGGTCATCGGCCTTAATAATATCCAGCAGTTCTTCCACGTCCATCTCCTTGCCGGCCTTGAAATCCCAGCTCTGGGGGTTGTGGCAGCCCTTGCAGGCGTGCTTGCACCCCGCACAATAAATGGAAGTCCGCAGTCCCGGCCCGTCGGCCATGGTTTGGTGCAGTATATCTAATACTCTGATTTTCATGCTGTAAAATGTAAGTGCTTGACTATGTGTCGTTTGTTAAAAATCGTCTATGTGGGATTACATAGACGATTTTCTGTAAACACCTGTGGTACAGGAACTTGTATTTTACGCTGTCAGGCTATTTGTGTACAACTCTATCGTGGAGTTCGGCCAGTTTGCCGCCGTTCCAGCGGTCCGTGGTGCCCACCAGATAGCCGGTGATGCGCTGCAGGGTGTCAATGTGGCGACCGTGGCAGTGCGGGCACTCCTCCAGGCCTTCCTCCGCGTTCTCGTAGCCGCAGTCCAGGCAGCGGTTGCGGTTGTGGTTCACGGAGCCGTAGCCAATGTTGTACTTGTCCATGAGGTCCACAATGCGCATGATGGCCTCCGGGTTGTGGGTGGCGTCGCCGTCAATCTCCACGTAGAAGATGTGGCCGGCGCCTTCGTACTGGTGGTACGGGCCTTCAATCTTGGCCTTGTGCTCCGGCGTGCAGTGATAGTACACGGGCACGTGGCTGGAGTTGGTGTAGTAGTCCTTGTCCGTGATGCCGGGCAGGATGCCGAATGTCTTCTTGTCGCGCTTGGTGAACTTGCCGGCCAGGCCTTCTGCGGGCGTGGCAAAGCAGGAGTAGTTGTGCTGGTACTTCTCGCTGAAGCCGTTGATTTTGTCCTTCATGAAGGCCACAATCCTGAGGCCCAGCTCCTGGGCTTCTTCGCTTTCACCGTGGTGCTTGCCCACAAGGGCAATCAGGCATTCTGCCAGGCCGATGAAGCCGATGGCCAGCGTGCCCTGGTTGATGACGCTCTCGATGGTGTCGTTCGGCTCCAGCTTGCCGCTGCCCAGCCACAGGCCGTTCATCAGCAGCGGGAACTGTTTCTTGAGGGCGGTCTTCTGGAACTGGAAACGCTCGTCCAGCTGGCGGGCACTGATTTCCAGGGCCCAGTCCAGGCGCTCGAAGAACTTGCCTATGCGCTGCTCCTTGTCCTTGATGCCCATGCACTCGATGGCCAGCTTCACGATGTTGATGGTGGTGAAGCTCAGGTTGCCACGGCCGATGGAGGTCTTGGGACCGAAGCGGTTGTCGTACACGCGGGTGCGGCAACCCATGGTGGCTACCTCGTGGATGTAGCGCTTGGGGTCGTCGGCCTTCCATTCCGGATCCTGGTTGTAGGTGGCGTCCAGGTTCAGGAAGTTGGGGAAGAAGCGGCGGGCGCTCACTTTGCAGGCAAATTTGTACAGGTCGTAGTTCGGGTCCTCCGGGAGGTAGCTCACGCCCCGCTTTTTCTTCCATATTTGGATGGGGAAGATGGCGGTGGAGCCGTTGCCCACACCTTCGTAGGTGGTGTTCAGGATTTCACGGATGATGCAGCGGCCTTCTGCCGATGTGTCCGTTCCGTAGTTGATGGAGGAGAAAACAACCTGGTTGCCGCCGCGGCTGTGGATGGTGTTCATGTTGTGCACGAACGCTTCCATGGCCTGGTGCACGCGGCCCACGGTTTGGTTGATGGCGTGCTGGAAGGCACGGTCGCAGCCCTGCAGGCCGGTGAGGTCACGCTTGAGGTAATCGTCAATATGGGCGGTCTTGAGATCGCTGTAATCTGCGTTCTCCATTTCGCTCACCTTGTCCACCTCTTCCTCAAAGGTCTTGTGCACGTAGGGGGCCAGATAGAAGTCGAAGGCGGGGATGGCCTGGCCGCCGTGCATCTCGTTCTGCACGGTTTCCATGGAGATGCAGGCCAGCACGCTGGCGGTCTCTATGCGCTTGGCGGGACGAGATTCCCCGTGCCCGGCCTTCAGGCCATGCTCCAGGATGATGTCCAGCGGGTGCTGGATGCAGGTGAGGCTTTTGGTAGGGTAGTAGTCCTTGTCGTGGATGTGGATGTAGTTGCCGGCCACGGCCTCGCGTACCGGGTCGCTCAGGAGGCACTCGTCCACATAGCTTTTGGTGGCTTCCGAGGCAAACTTCATCATCATGCCCGCAGGAGTGTCCGCGTTCATGTTGGCGTTCTCACGGGTGATATCGTTGGCCTGGGCCTGGATGATGGTCTCGAAAATCTCGTTGCTCTTGGCCTTGCGGGCGATGTTGCGCTTGTTGCGGTAGCGGATATACTCCTTGGCCACCTCCTGGCGGGGGCTGTTCATGAGGTAGTTCTCCACTACGTCCTGGATTTCCTCCACGGTCATCTCGTCCTTGTCCAGTTCGGAGATGGCTTGGGCAATTTGGGCGGCGAGCACAATGTCTTCACCGTTGTCCGTCACGTCCATCGCTTTGAGGATGGCCGCAACTATCTTCTGGTTGTTGAAGTCAACGCGACGTCCGTCGCGCTTAAGCACACGTTTTACCATAAGGCTGCTATTTATCGGTTGTAAAAAGCCGGGGGTTCCCGGCGGCGAGAACAAAGATAAAGAATAAGTTTTGACTTTCCCTGCCTTTTTTCGAAAAAAGTTATCAACACAAAACGCATCTACGTGTTAATATGCTAATTAACAAGTAGATGCGTGATTTTGTAATTTGGAAAAGTTCTAAATAGAAACTATTCTGTTTCTTTTCTGGGAAAGTTTTCAACAGGGGCAGGCCTAGTCCCCCACCACCCACACCAGCACGTGGCGGTCGAAGGTCATGTATTCAAGGTCAAACTCTTCTTCGTCGCCGTCCTTGTCGATGAACGTGGCCTCCAGTTCACCCTCTCCGCGGGGGCGGAAGCGCTCAATCTCGATTTGCTCGGCAAAGTCAATGTTATAGCGGCTCAGGAGTTTGAAAACCGCCTCCTTGGCGCACCAGTAGATGGCCAACTGCTCGTTGCGCTTCTCTTCTTCCAGGTCGTCAATCTCGTCCTCGCTCAGGGCTTTCTTTTCCACGGCGGAGAAGTCCCGGTCCAGGGATTCCACGTCTATGCCGCAGTCTTCCTCGTCGTGCAGGATCACGGCCACGTATTTTTCCGTATGGGTAATGGAAATGTTTACCGGATTGTTCTCCAGGTAGGGTTTGCCATTGTCGTGATGGCTCAGGTACACCTTCTCGTCAAAGAGGGTGTTCAGCAGGGCCCGGACGGCCAGCCGCTGTTTGCGCAGGGATTCGCTGCGGATGAACGAGATTTCTTCCATCTCGTCCGTGGGAGTGGCGGCCAGCTTGACCAGCTCCTCCTCGCTTTCGGTGATTTGCCACACGCCGATGGTGGCTTCGTTTTCAAGTTTCTTCTTTAAATATAGGCCCATATAAGGTGGTTTTGAACGACAACACAAAAGCCGCCGGATGCCCTGAGGCACCGGTTTCCTTTTCATATCAAATGTACAATCGCAACAGAGGGTCGTCTGAACCGACGACCGTTACCTGATTAGATTTGACCTGACTGGGAGGCTCCATGTTAACGTTACAATATATCGGCACAAAGATAACGCATTTTTTGCAAATCCAACAAATCTTTCCGGGGAATTTCGTATCTTTGCACGCTCGAATGACTTTTGTCATTCTGCCGGAGTGCCTTTTGTCATTCTGAGCGAAGCGAAGAATCTATTAAATTAGAAGCGAAGAATCTATTAAATTATACGATATCATGAAGTTTCTTACTGATGAAAAACTCCTCATTGTCGGCGCAGCCGGCATGATTGGTTCCAACATGGCCCAGACGGCCGCCATGCTCCGTCTTACCCCCAACATCTGCCTGTACGATATCTTCGAGCCCGGCCTTAAGGGTGTCCTGGCAGAGATGGACCACTGTGCCTTCGAGGGCATCAACCTCACCGCCACGGTGGACCCGGCAGAGGCTTTCAAGGGTGCCAAGTACATTGTTTCCGCCGGTGGTGCACCCCGTAAAGAGGGCATGACCCGCGAAGACCTCCTCAAGGGCAACTGCCAGATTGCCGCCGAATTCGGTGACAATATCAAGAAGTACTGCCCGGACGCCAAGTTCGTGGTGGTTATCTTCAACCCGGCGGACGTCACCGCCCTCACCGCCCTCATCCACTCCGGCCTCAAGCCGTCCCAGCTCACCTCGCTGGCCGCTTTGGACAGCACCCGTCTGCAGGAAGCCCTGGCCCAGGAGTTTGGCGTACAGCAGTGCAAGGTTACCGGTGCCCATACCTACGGCGGTCACGGCGAGGCCATGGCCGTATTCGCCTCTCAGGTAAAGATTGACGGCAAGCCCCTCGCAGAGATGGGCCTCAGCGAAGAGCGTTTTGCAGAAATCAAGCACAACACCATTCAGGGTGGTTCCAACATCATCAAGCTCCGTGGCCGCAGCTCCTTCCAGAGCCCTGCTTACCAGGCCGTGAAAATGATTGAGGCCGCCATGGGCGGTGACAAGTTCACCTGGCCTGCAGGTACTTACGTGAACGAAGGCAAGTACAAGAACGTGATGATGGCCATGCCCACCACCATCGACGCTACCGGCTGCCACTTCACCGCTCCCCAGGGTACCGCCGAGGAAATGGCTGCCCTGGATGCTTCCTACGAGCACCTCGTGAAGATGCGCGATGAAATCGTGACCCTGGGCATCGTTCCGCCCGTGGCCGAATGGCAGAAGGAGAACGCAAACCTGTAGCAGGTGTACTCTCTCAGAGAACTCTATAAGATTGGTAGGGGCCCGTCGTCATCACATACGATGGGCCCTTACACTGCTGCCACGCTGTTTGCCTCCCGGCATGCGGATGCGACACGGTTTGACGTAACCCTGTACGGTTCCCTGGCCGCCACCGGCAAGGGGCATATGACAGACGTAGCCATCCTGGACGCCCTGGAGTCCGTTGCGCCCGTAAAAGTGCACTGGCGTCCCAGGATTTTCCTGGAATACCATTCCAACGCCATGCAGTTCAAGGCTTTCGGGGGCGATGGTGCCCTGCTGGAGGACTGGACGGTGTATTCCATCGGCGGCGGAGCGCTGTCGGAAGGGCCCGGCAAGGAGATGAGCACCTCCGGCGAGGTGTACAAACTGAACACCCTCACGGAGATTATCGCCTGGTGCGACGAGCACGGCCGGAGCATGTGGGAATATGTGGACCAGGAAGAGGGCCCGGAAATCTGGACCTACCTGCAGGAGGTGTGGGATGCCATGAAGGCCTCCGTGGAGCGCGGCCTCAACGCGGAAGGGCGTCTGCCCGGCCCGCTGAACCTGCCCCGCAAGGCCGCCGTGTATCACGTGAAGGCCATGGGTTACCAGCCCAACCTGCGCTCCCGCGGCCTGGTGTTTGCCTATGCCCTGGCCGTAAGCGAGGAAAATGCGTCCGGCGGCCGCATCGTGACGGCGCCCACCTGCGGTTCCTGCGGTGTCATACCTGGCGTGCTGTATCACGTGGCCCGCAGCCACAATTTTAGTGACGAGCGCGTCCTGCACGCCCTGGCCACCGCCGGCCTTATCGGCAATGTAGTGAAATACAACGCCTCCATTTCCGGAGCAGAAGTGGGGTGCCAGGGGGAAGTGGGCGTGGCCTGCGCCATGGCGGCGGCCGCTGCCTGCCAGCTCTTCGGCGGCAGCCCGTTCCAGGTTGAGTATGCGGCGGAGATGGGCTTGGAGCATCACCTGGGCATGACCTGCGACCCGGTGTGCGGTCTGGTGCAGATTCCCTGCATCGAGCGCAATGCCTTTGCCGCCACCCGTGCCCTGGACGCCAACATTTACTCCACCTTCTCCGACGGCCGTCACCGCATCTCCTTCGACCACGTGGTGGAAGTGATGAAGCAAACCGGCAAGGACCTGCCTTCCCTGTATAAGGAGACCTCCGCCGGCGGCCTGGCCATGCAGTACCGCAACAACAACGTCATCCCCACCGGCCTGGAATTCCAGGAGGACTAGTCCATCCTTGTGTGGGCCCGAGTTTGAGGACGAGACCCCCGTTTGAGGCCCCTCGTCCTTATTTTCGCCCGAATTCAAGGATGACACCCGGGTTTTGGCCTCCTCGTCCTTATTTTCGCTCGAATTCAAGGATGACACCCGGGTTTTGCCCTCCTCGTCCTTAAAATCGGCCCAAAACAAGGACGAAACCTATTTGGCGGAGAGGGGGAACAGGTCGTTGACAACCCGGATCGGTAAGTTCATGCATCGGGCAATTTGGGCGTTGCCTGCATTGTAATCCCACTTCAGCGTTTTAGCCAATCGCATCTTGTTCTCGTTGGATAACACCTTGGGGCCCTCGACATGATATGTATCCCTGCACAGGCGGAAGATAACGCTCCACAACTCTTTATCGTCCAGGAACAACTGCTCCCCGTGCCGTTTGGCAATCTCCAGCTGGGACTCAACGTTCTTTAGGGTCCAGTGAACAAACTCCCGGGCATTTTCAAACAGGGATTCCACGCGCCGATAATCCGTAAAACTTGACGGCAAGGCCACACCATTGAGGACACGGATTCTCGGGTCGATTTCCCCATCGCGCTCATGCTTGAACGCCCGGCGCTGGGTCAAAGTCATGGCCGCGGCCGATTCTCCCTTGGGCATCAGGTCCAGCAAGCCGTTAAAATACAGGTAGCCACTACACCATTTGTAACTGAACAGATTCACATTCTGCCTGTCCACAAAGGGGTTTCGGATTACATAAACAATCTCGTCCCTGAGCTGTTTCAGGCTACTGATGGGAATCAACTGCGGCGTAGCAGCCATGACCACCCTTGCCCGCCCGTCTGTCCGGTGCAGTTTCAGGAGCCGATTCTGCAGGTCGTCATAAAATGCGGCGCAGTCCTCCCTTGCCCCCTCCAGAATGAAATGCAGGTGGTTTTCCATGATGGAGAAAGCGAGGAGCGTGCAGCGGCCTCCATAGGTGGCCAGTGCAATGAAGTTGAGCATTTCATTGAGCTCCTCCTCTGTTCGGAAAAGCAATTCGTCCTCAATGGGTTTGGTGCACAGGTGATAATACTCTCCTCCTTCAAAAAACAGTTGTTCGCAGCGATTCATACAATCAGGCAGAACGATTAATTGTCCCGCCGCAAGATAGAACGAATTTTTGAACCGCATCGTTAGAAACATGAATTTTTTCGGGAATTTTTCTACCGATTCGTGTGAAACAACATCCTCATCCTTGTTTTGGGCCGATTTTGAGGATGATAAGGGCAAACCCCGGGTGTCATCCTCAAATTCGAGCTTTTTTAAGGACGAGGAGGGCAAAACTGGCGTGTCATCCTTGGAAACGGGCATTTTTGAGGACGAGGAGGGCGGGGAAACGGGGAAAAGGTGTATCTTTGCAGCGGAATGAAGACACAGGTGCATATTGAGGTGCCGGGCGGGGCCGATAAGGTCCTGCTGCATGCGTGCTGTGCGCCGTGCTCCAGCGCCATTGTGGAATGCCTCATGGAGCGGGGCATCCGGCCCGTCATCTTCTACTCCAACTCCAACATCTTCCCCCGCGAGGAATACGACCACCGCCTGAACGAATGCCTCCGCTACGCCAAAAAATGGGGCATCGAGATAGTGGACGATGTGTACGACCACGACGCCTGGCGGCTTTGCGCCCAGGGTCTGGAGGCAGAGCCGGAACGCGGAAAACGCTGCCTGGAATGCTTTAAGCAGCGTCTGCTACGGGCGGCACAGTATGCCTCTGTAAACGGATTTCCGGTGCTCACCACCACCCTGGCCAGTTCCCGCTGGAAAGACCTCCAGCAGGTGGACCAAGCCGGTGAGTGGGCCTGTGAACAAGTTTCCGGCGTCACCTGGTGGGCCCAAAACTGGCGTAAGGGCGGGCTCCAGGAACGCCGGAATCAAATTATTAAAGAAGAAAACTTCTACAACCAGCTGTTCTGCGGTTGCGAGTTCTCCCATCATTAGTCGTCTCCCAAAACGAAGTTGAGGCCAATTTTGATTTGGCTGCGGCCGGTCTTTTCACCTTCTATACGGGAAACGTTGAGCAGGCTGTGGTCATAACCCAGCATGATGCGAATATCGCCAAGGCGCACACCCACGCCGCCGCCGGCGTACAGGTTGAACGGCCTCATATCCGGTTCATCTCCCCATAGGTGATCATATTTATAGGTATTTCCGTTAGTGACATAGAAAACGCGACTGCTACCTCCAGGACCAATGATTTGCCCCACGGGGATATTTGTCCCGACACGGTACGTAGTGCGTGCCAGCGGGGCGAACTGTGCCACCACGCCGCCATAGACAAAGATACGCACGTTGTCGTTGATCTCGAAGTCGTAGGTAAGATTGATTGGGACATTCAGCGCCAGCTCACGGTAAAAACCATTGGCAAACTCGAACCCGGCAAAACGCTTCTGGTAATAGGCAGGCAGTTCCGTATAACGCTCACTCTGGAACAGCATGTCCAGATAGAAACCGGGAGCAATACCAAAGTCTCCGGCCACCTTGATGTTGAAGGTGGCTCCCAGATAGAACCCACTCATGTTTTCCGCAAAGGGCTTGCCATTATTGAGCGTGGCGTCCTGGAAGTGGGTGATTTCCGTGGAGTTCAGATAGCCGAAACCCACGTGGAACTGCGCCTTGGCCTGGGTCCCGAGCAGCATCAAGGCCGCTGCAAGAACAAGCGAATAGAATTTTTTCATGGTTGGGTTTATCGATTAGAAGATATAGCCGACACCCACTTGCAGGGTATTGCGGAACAACTTGACGTATTGGGCTGTGGTAAGGTTGGCCAGGCCCAGGTCATAGCGGATATGCCCGGTGAAGCGCTCCCTCACGACAAAGCCGGCGCCGATTCCCAGGGAAACATTGACGCGGGTACGGGTGCCAAGAACATAATTATTCCCGTTGTCCCCATACATATTGTAGCTGGTGGTTTGGTTGCCGCCGCGTGCAACCATGTGGTTCAACAGGCCGACCTGGATGGACGGACCGGCAAAGCCCCGGAGCTGAACCGTGCCTAAATCCAATGTATAGGCGGCGTCGATGGGGATGTTGAGGGCAATCTCGCGACAATTGGCGTCAGTGGCCACTTTGCTGAACATGAAGGAGAAATTGGCGCCGGGAATGACCGACAGGCCATCTACCCAGGGAAGGTTGATGTTGTACCTGCCTCCTACGTAAAAGCCGTCCCAATCGGGACCGTTCTGATTTTCCCGGACTTCTCCATTCCGATATTGCCATTGTTCAAAGAAATGTTGATAACCGCCATCGGCCTGCAACTGTGCATGTGCCTGAATGCCCACAAACAGGGCTGCGACAAGAATTAATACCTTTTTCATTCTCTTCATTTTTAAAGTTCACAAAGTTAGCGCTTTTTCTTTAATTTTCCCGTTTCCCGCCAATAAATTCGGCAAATATCCCCATTTATTGGGATTGACGGAAAACAAGTTCCGCCGTAACTTTGCGCCCAGCGCAAAACGAAAACCAAAACGATGATACTTTCAGATTTGCAAACGGGCGACCATGCCGTGATTGTTCGGGTGAACGGTCACGGAAGTTTCCGTAAACGCCTGATAGAGATGGGCTTCATTCAAGGGAAAGAGGTCCGCGTGGTGCTCAACGCTCCCCTTAAGGACCCCATCGAATACGAGATAATCGGCTATAAAGTGTCCCTGCGGCGGGAGGAAGCCCGGCAGATTGAGGTGGTGACGGACGCGGAAGCCCGCGAGGCCCTCCAGACGGATGAACACCTGCAGGCCCTGCCCGGCGACCTGGAAGATAAAGAGCGCCTGGACCGCGCCCTGGCCCATGTGGCCCAGGAGCGGCACCATAATATACGCGTAGCGCTGGTGGGCAACCCCAACTGCGGCAAAACCTCCCTGTTCAACATTGCCTCCGGCAGCCACGAGCACGTGGGAAACTACTCCGGCGTCACCGTGGACGCCAAGGAAGGCCATTTCCAGTTCAAGGGCTACGATATCACCCTGGTGGACCTCCCGGGCACCTATTCGCTCAGCGCCTACTCTCCGGAGGAACTCTATGTGCGCAAAAACCTCCTGGAGGCCATGCCGGACGTGGTCATCAACGTAGTGGACGCCTCCAATATTGAGCGCAACCTGTACCTGACCACCCAGCTTATAGACATGAACCTGCGTACCGTGATGGCGCTGAACATGTACGATGAGCTCCAGCACAAGGGGGACAAACTGGATATCAAACAGCTGGGCTGGCTGCTGGGCATGCCCGTGTGCCCCACCGTGAGCCGCAATGGGCAGGGCATTCCGGAGCTGCTGGACACAGTCATCAAGATTTACGAGCAGTCGGACCCCAAACTGGCCCGGCACATCCATATCAACCACGGCGCAGAGCTGGAAAAGAGCATCAAGCGACTGCAAATGGTGCTGTACGGGAACGAGGATGTGCGCTCGCAGTACTCCACCCGCTACCTGGCCATCAAGTATCTGGAAACGGACAAGGATGTGGAACGGGTTCTGGCCGATATCCCCGAGCGCAAGGCCCTGGAACAGGCTCGCACGGAGGAAGAGGCCCGTATCCAGGAACTGCTGGACACCTCGGCGGAAAGTGCCATTGTGGATGCCAAGTACGCCTTCATTCAGGGCGCCCTGGCGGAGACCTATGAGAAATACCAGGAAGAACGCCCGCGGCGCACAATAACGGACCGCATCGACGCCATTGTCACCAACCAATGGGCGGCCTTTCCTATCTTCGTTGTGCTGCTCTGGTTCATTTTCTGGGCTACTTTCACCATCGGCCAATATCCCATGGACTGGATCGATGCCGGCGTGGCGTGGCTGGGAGAAAAAGTGGGCTCACTCATGCAGGAAGGCTGGGTGAAAGACCTGGTGGTGGACGGCGTCATTGCCGGCGTGGGCAGCGTGCTGGTATTCCTGCCCAACATCATGATTCTGTACTTTTTCATCTCCATCATGGAGGACAGCGGTTACATGGCCCGCGCGGCGTTTATTGTGGATAAGCTCATGCACCGGATTGGCCTGCATGGAAAAAGTTTCATCCCCATGGTGATGGGTTTCGGCTGCAATGTGCCGGCCATCATGGCCACGCGCAGCATCGAGAGCCGCAAGAGCCGGCTGGTCACCATCGCCATCATTCCGTTCATGTCCTGCGCCGGCCGCCTGCCCATCTTCGTGCTCTTCGCCGGGGCGTTCTTCCCGGGGAGCCCCGCCACGGCGCTGCTGGGCATCTACCTGCTGGGCATTGTGCTGGCCATTGTATCGGCCCTGGTCTTGAGCAAATTCGTCAAGGACGATGACCTCCCGTTCGTGATGGAACTCCCGCCCTACCGCATTCCTACCGGCAAGGCCATCTGGCGCCACACCTGGGAGAAAGGCCGGCAGTATCTGGAAAAAATGGCCACCACCATTCTTGTTTTCTCCGTGGCCATCTGGTTCCTGGGATACTTCCCGCGTCACGAGGAAGCCACCACGGCCTACCAGCAGGAGCATTCATACATTGGCATGCTGGGCAAGACCATCGAGCCCATTAACGAGCCGCTGGGTTTCAACTGGAAAATGGACGTGGGCCTGCTCGCCGGCGTTGGGGCCAAGGAACTGGTTATCAGTACCATGGGCGTGATGTATGCGCAGGACGGCGAGGAGTATGAAGGCCTGGGAGAGGCGGAGGACACCGCTTTGCAGGCCGCCCTGAAGGCCACCGTGCCCACCGCCGCCGCCCTGGCGTTCATGGTGTTCGTGCTGCTGTACTTCCCGTGCATCGCCACGTTCGTGGCCACCAAAAACGAGCTCGGGAGCTGGCGCTGGGCCATCCTCCTGGCGCTCTACACCATTTTCATCGCCTGGGTCTGCGCCTTCGCCGCCTACCGGATTGGCCTGCTCATCTGGCCGGTGTAAGTGCCCTCGTCCTCAAAAATGCCCGAATTCAAGGACGAGACGCCGGTTTTGCCCACCTCATCCTCAAAAATGCTCGTTTCCAAGGATGACACCCGGGGTTTGCCCTTCTCATCCTCAAAATCGGCCCAAAACAAGGATGAGACGGGAAAAAATTCGTACCTTTGCAGTCCCCAACGAACTTTCGAGTATGGCAATTCACACTGAGAAAACGGAGCACAGGGCGGCATCGGCCCGGAAAATGAACGGCTGGCTGGCGCTGAGCCCCCTTTTTGTGTTTTTGGCCGTGTACCTGCTGGGCTCCATTATCGCCCATGACTTTTACAAGGTGCCCGTTGCGGCGGCTTTCATCATTGCCAGTGCCTATGCGCTCATCATTACGCGCGGCGTGGACAAGACGGACGACAAGATTGCCATTTTCTCCGAAGGTGCGGGCAACAAGAACGTGCTGCTGATGATCTGGATTTTTGTGCTGGCAGGGGCGTTTGCCGCCACGGCCAAGGACATCGGCGCCATCGACGCTACCGTGAATGCGACGCTGCGCGTGCTGCCGGGGAACCTCATTTACGCGGGACTGTTCCTGGCGGCGTGCTTCATTTCCATGGCTATCGGCACGTCTGTGGGTACCATTGTGGCGCTGGTGCCCATCGCTTCCGGCATTGCCGCGGAGGCGGGCATCGGCATTCCGTTCATGACGGCCATCATTGTGGGAGGAGCCTTTTTTGGCGATAACCTCTCGTTCATTTCCGACACCACCGTGGCGGCCACCAAAATGCTGGGTTGCTCCATGCGGGACAAGTTCCGCGTGAACCTGTGGATTGCGGCACCGGCGGCTATCCTGGTAACAGCGCTATACGTGTTCCTGGGGCTGTCCGTGGAGGCGGCACCTTCCGCGGAACCGGTGCGGTGGGTGGGGCTGGTGCCTTACCTGCTGGTGATTGTGCTTGCGCTGGTGGGCGTGAATGTGGTAACGGTGCTGGTGATTGGGACCCTCGTGAACGGCATCATCGGCTGGAGCACCGGAGCGTACGATTTCGTGGGCTGGATGGCGTCTATTGGAGGCGGCATCGGCTCTATGGGCGAGCTCATCATTGTGTCGCTTCTGGCGGGCGGCATGCTGGAGATTATCCGCTACAACGGCGGCCTGCAGTTCATCATCGACGGGCTCACGCGCCGCATTACCGGCCGCCGCGCCGCGGCACTGTCCATTGCCGGCCTGGTGTCGCTGGTGAACCTGTGCACGGCCAACAATACCATCGCCATCATCACCGTGGGGCCGCTGGCCAAGGACATCACCGAGCGCTTTGGCCTGGACCCGCGCAAGACGGCCTCCATCCTGGACACGTTCTCCTGCCTGGTGCAGGGCATCATTCCTTACGGGGCGCAAATGCTCATGGCCAGCGGCCTGGCGGGGGTATCCGCCGTATCCATCATCGGCAATCTGTATTACCCCTTTGCGCTGGGCGTGATGGCCTTCCTGTCCATCCTCTTCCGCTTTCCCCGACGGTACTCTTAGGGCTCGTCCTTGTTTGGGGCCGATTTTGAGGACGAGACCCCTGTTTGAGGCCTCTCGTCCTTATTTTCGCCCGAATTCAAGGATGACATGCCGGTTTTGGCCTCCTCGTCCTTAATATCGGCCCCAAACAAGGACGGCACCCTTTGATGATGTGAAGAAATGGTTCTCCACAGATAGACTGACTAGGTGTTCATATGGTGAGGGATCGTACTTAATTCATAATTTTTATGTATATTTGCGTTATCGTTAAAACGACGATAACATAGAAAGCGTTTAGCTTTTCCGTTTCGAAGAATCTGGACAATTCTAAGCAAAGGCGGATAAGGCGAGCGTTTGCACGTGCTGTTTTGTGGGCATTCCGTCACAACATAGCCTGTGTGAGCGAGCCCTTGTTCTCTTTGCCGACAGTCCAGAGCCCTTCGAAAGGACAAGTCTAAGTGGCTCACACTTTCTTTTTTTTGTTTGTTATTCCTTGGGCCGGGAAACAAGACATTTTTTCATTATGAACTTCGTCAAAAAGTCCCTCCTGCTTCTTTTCGGAAGCGTCCTCTTTTTTTGCGCCTGTTCGGGGGATAACCCGTCTAAGTCGAACACCTTTGTGCGTGAGGAAGAGCCCCACAATTCGTTGATATCCTATGGCTATGACAAGAATGGAACACTATCCGGAAACAAGCAAGCCTTTGAGGATTGTCGTAGTGATGTCTATCGGTTTTATGATGACCTCAGTCTGCAGAGCGATTATACACGGGCATACGAATATATGGGACTTGCAGGAAAAACCGGAGCCTATCTCTACTATGGTTATAATCTTTATTTCCCTGTTAAAAAATCATACTCCTTTCAAATCAAGGAGCAAAATACATGTCTATACCAGGAGAATTGGACTGTTCCGGCAGAGGGAGTATGGACATGGTCCTGCAACTATAGCAATACAATAACCTATTCTTCGCATGTGGGGGAATCCGGTAGACAGACCTTGCCCTCTGGGAATAAAAACATTTGGCAGAAGTTCTATTCTGTTATTCCTGCAGAAAACGCGGGCATAAATTCACCAACGTTCGTTCTTTATAACGATGACACATATATCGATGTGTTCGTCTCCGGGAAGCAGGCTCATTTTATCCAAAGACTTCCCAGCTATGAGGATCTGGGTACGTTTTATTCAAAATAGATAATACTAACTAATCAATCACTCCATGAAAAAAAACTTCCTTGTCGGCGTACTCGCCGTCGTAGTTTTGTTGTCCGCATCGTGCTTGAAGGAGAACAGTGCCGCGATCTCGGAGGATAACAAGGCCTCTATTGTTGGGGTTTGGCGTATAGAAAAAGAGGTGTTCGAAGTATTGTTTAACGGGGAAATAGTTGACACTCAGATCGATTATCCTTCCGATGATTTCGACGAATACTATTATGAGTTTAAACCCAATGGAACAGTGGTAGGGGCCTTAATCGAAACCCCAACATCCACTGAATATTGCATCGGAACATATGCAATAACAGGTAAAGACCTTTTTATGGAAGTGTCTTATTCTGAATCTGCAAAAAAAAGTATAAATAGAATCATTGAGTCTATAACATATTCTTCTCTTGTTCTTTTGGAAGAATCAGCTGAGTTAAAGTCTTCTAGTTTTCCGGAAGAACTCATGTCTAGAAGAAGGCGATATGTATTCAATAAGGTTCAGAGCCTGCCTCTTTCGCCCATTTCAGGAGAGAGCGAGTCTTCTGATACTCCAAAGGCTGTCGATCTGGGTCTTTCCGTCAAGTGGGGAAGTTGTAATATAGGCGCAACTAGATCAGAAGAATATGGCTATTTTTATGCATGGGGAGAGACACAGACAAAGGCAGACTACACATGGTATACATATGTGTTCGGAACTCGAGCCTCCAGGCCATTTTCTAAGTATGATGTTGATACTTTTTATGGTGTGGGTGACAAAAAATATATATTGGATCCAGAGGATGATATCGCTCACGTTGCGTTGGGTAGCAGTTGGCGCATGCCAACTATTGAGGAATGGACAGAATTGAAAACCAAGTGCGCGTGGCGCTGGACCGACAATTACAATGGGACAGGCGTTAACGGAGCAATAGTAAAGGCATCGAACGGCAATAGTATCTTCCTCCCAGCCGCCGGCTTTGCTACCGACGATGATAACTCTCGTGGCTATTATTGGTCATCGTCCCTCTATACGGATGATGCGGAAAAAGCATGGTACCTCTACATTTTTGCTGACGATGTTTGTGGAATCAGCCGTTCACCACGCTATTATGGGCATTCTGTCCGTCCTGTTTCAGACTGACATTTCTGCATCTGATATTATATTTGGCATCAGTCCACAAAAATAACCGCCCCGGAGCAAGATTTTGCTTCGGGGATTTTGCGCCGTGTAGCATCTTGGCGAGTAGTCCCATAAGTATTCGGGAAAGTGCTAAAATAAAAATAAAGATTCGTGCTTGTATTCATAATTTTTATGTATATTTGCGCTATCGTTAAACGACGATAACATAGAAAGCGTTTAGCTTTTCCGTTTCGAAGAATCTGGACAATTCTAAGCAAAGACGGATAAGGTAAGCGTTTACACGTGCTGTTTTGTAGGCATTTTGCCACATCATAGCCTGTGTGAGCGACCCCTTGTTCTCTTTGCAGGCAGTCCAGAGCCCTTCGAAAGGACAAGTCTAAGTGGCTCACACTTTCTTTTTTTGTTTGTAATTCCTTGGGCCGGGAAACAAGACATTTTTTTCATTATGAACTTCTTCAAAAAGTCCCTCCTGCTTCTTCTTGGAAGCGCCCTCGTTTTTATTTGCGTCAGCTGCAATAAGACTGATTCCAATGCAAATGCGAACGTTGACTATTCTAAGGCGATTATTGGTCACTGGACCAAGGATGCCACAGATGACAACAACCTGGTAGAATTAAGCATCGGCGCAAAGAACGACAATTCCGCCTCCTATTATGATTTGATCGATCAAGATTGGGGAGTTATGGCTTTCGGCACATTTGTATTAAATGGGAATAAACTAAATTTAACATTTAATGACGTCAGTGTTACAGACGAAAACTACAATCCCTCTTCCAGAAACGGTTTTACAAATAAAAAAGACAGAACTATCAACTATACCATTGTGTCTTGTGACGAAAAGAAACTTGTCATGCAGGACGACATGAAGATCAGCTCCTCTTGGTCAAAATTACGATAATGCTTGTAATTTAGTAAACTCTACCATAGCCCATCGAAAGGACAAGTCTAAGTGGCTCACACTTTCTTTTTTTGTTTGTAATTCCTTGGGCCGGGAAACAAGACTTTTTTATACCCAATAGGTAATTATTAACCACTTAATGTAACTTATGAAAAAGATTATATCCCTTGTCGGTATGCTTGCCGCCGTTGTGTTATTGTTTGCTTCGTGCTCAAAGGAGAGTAACTCTTCAATTATCGGAACCTGGCGTTTGGAGGAATCTGTTACTACGACCTATATTGATGGTACCTTATATGATTCTCATGTTTCGACACACGAAGGCGAATTCCTTATTGAATTTAAGTCAGACGGGACAATGACTATGATTGAGAAAAAAGAGTCAAAGATTTCGACTACGAGCGGTTCGTATATGATAATTGAAAATACCCTTATTTTGAATATCAACAAACTCGGGATTGGGGATAAGATTGAGGTTGAAAGTGAAACAGTTACGATTGACTCCATTACAAGTACAACTTTGGTTTTCTCATCTGAGACTTCTTACTCAAATGGTGGTAAAAACTATACATCCTTCGGTAAATCTACTCTAAAAAGGGTTAAATAACAGTTTTCCTTAAGTTGAATATATGCGATATTTATCCCTGCCGCTAGTCCTTGCCATAGGCCTATTATCAGTTTCCTGTAATAGTAAAAAACAGCAGGAAAAGATTGCCTCATTGACGCAAACACTTGATTCTTTGCAGCAGATTACTCAACAACAGGATTCATCCCGGGCTATTCTGGATGCCTATGTCGAAACCATTGCGTTGACTTTGGATAGCATTAAAATTAACGAGCAGATTCTGACCGTTCAGGTGGATGAGAGGGGCCGTCGGCTTAAGAAGAGTGAGATTGAACGTAACTTGGAGGCCCTCGCTGATGTTATAAAGCGTCAGCGGGAAAGAATCGAAGAACTGGAAACGACCTTGATGACTCATGGAATTGATTCGTCGAGTCATTATCGGATGATTATAGCGCATCTGTATGCAGAACTCGACGAAAAGAATCAACGAATTGCCGAGTTGGAGCGCAGTCTACAAGGACAGACCAGAACAATAGCTCATCTTAACTCGCGTGTATCATCCTTGGAATCTGATATGGATGCTCTTTCAGCACATGCCCGTGAACAAGCAGAGACTATTGCTCTTCAAACGGATATACTGAATGCTCAAAATGAGCAGTTGAATATTGGTTATCTATTTATTGGCAGCCGGAAGGAGCTGCAAAATGCGGGGATTCTGTCAAAAAATATTTTCAACGGGAGCAAAATTATGACCTCCAACCTGAATTTCTCCAAATTCGCACAAATAGATATTCGTGAATTTAGTGAAATCGTATGCCAAAGCAAGCATCCTAAAGTACTTTCATCGCACCCGGCCCATTCTTATTCAATAGACAAGTCTGGAGACGGGAATTCCACGTTGGCCATAAAAGACCCGGGTGCATTCTGGAGTCTGAGCAATTATCTTATCATTCAATTATAAATATTGCCATGAAAACTATTAAATACCTATTAGTTTGCTGCTTTACGTTGCTTGCATTAGCCGCTTTTGCGCAAGAAACAATCTCGCATGTTGTTGCAAAAGGGGAGACCGTTACCTCCATTGCCAATAAATATAATGTTTCTGAGGCTGCGCTATTGGAAGAGAATCCCATTCTCAAAAACTACATATATGTAGGAATGAAGATTCGCATCCCGAGCAATGCAAAAAAACAAATAGTATTTGAGGAACCCGCGAAGTCTCAAAAATCACCAGCGGATGTCGTCGTAACTGTTGGTGAAAATGAAGCCAGCACAACCCAAGCGAACGTAGAAACGGAAGCGCCCAAGAAGGAGAACTACTTTAAAAACTCCTTTTTCCCGGAAAGACAACCTGAGACGTTCACCCCACACAGAACATATGCGGGTTTTGCATTCTATCTGCCAACAGTTGAGGGTTTGGGGGAGTCGCTTTCTGCCTGGGGGGTTGAGGCTACGGGATTCGGATATCAGTTCTTTCTTTCGCCGAATTTCTTTCTGGATGCTTCTGGCCATGTAATCTATCGTCATAGCAATGTTAAATACTCGAAAGAATGGCAATTACGAGGTAATGAATTCGCCCTTCATTTCCCTATCATGATTGGAGTTGAAGTCTCTGGCTTCCAACTTAGAGCTGGCGGCTTCATAGAGTATACTATTATTGGGTGGACAGCAGAGAAACTTGGCGACAAAACAACAAGGACCCTTTATTCTGCCATGAAATCGTCCTCGCCCAACCGCTTCCATTATGGAGCCAGATTCGATGCCTCCTTTGGTTTTGTGGACATCGGCTTTATATTGTCATGGCAGTCAGGAATAAAAACAAGCACAAAAGCGTTGTCAATAGGCTTTAAATTTTAAAACACATTCTTTATACAAATACACCATGAAAAAAATTATTACTATTCTTGTGGCGGCTTTGGCCGTTCTTCTCTTTTCAGCAGGGATCTCCTCCTGCAGTAAGAATTCTTCAGTTTCTCTAAGCGGAACCACATGGGTTGCCTCTGAAGAAATACAAAATCAAAATTATACAGCGGCTTATACTCTGATATTTCTATCTGACACCGCATATTCCCTTACTATGAACTATTCCTATAATGGCGATGATAGGGCTGACACATTCAATGGTATCTATAGCGTAAATGGAAATTCCGTTACCCTGATTCTCTCCGTCCAAACTACTACAGGAACAATGTCCCAAAATATGACAGGTACAATTAGTGGAAATACAATGACCTTGTCGGCAGTGGGTGGCACATTGCTATTCAAAAAACTATAGTTCACCGATGTTCAGGCTTCCCGGCCCCATCCTTAAGGACGAGGAGGCCAAAATCATCATAACTTTTTAGGAAAAGGGAGTTAACTACCAACTAATTGTGATTGCAGCAGCCACGCAAAGCGAGTACCTTTGCAGCAGAAACTTGAATAATAAGCCATATAGTTAGATAGTTTAGATCCTTTTATTGTTGTTATAAAACTTCCCGGCTGTGAAGTCTGGAAGTTTTTTCATAATTTCCTGAATTTTTATAACTTTGTGTCCCGTATGAATACAAGCGCCAATCGACACCCCATGAGCCCCTCCATGAAAATGGCGGAACTGCTGGACACGGACTTCTCCCTTTTGGGCGTTGCAACCAGGCTGGGCCTGCATTTCGGCTTCGGGGACGCCACCGTGGCAGAGGTGTGCCAACAGGCCGGCATAGACCCGGAAACGTTCCTCCTCATTTGCCGCGTATATGCCTTCGACGGCTATCGGCCCACCCGGGAGGCCCTTTCGGGCGCCCATCTGCTGGACATCCTCAAGTACCTGCATCAGTCGCATACGTACTACACGGAAATGGTGGTGCCGGAAATGGCCGCCGCCCTGGAGAACATGATCCGGCCCTGCGCGGAAAAGCAGCAGCGCGTCATCTGGAAATTCTTTGCGGACTATAAGGAGGAGCTGGCCAAGCACTTCGCCTATGAGGAAGGACAGGTGTTCCCTTATGTGGAGGCCGTCCTGAACAAACGCAGCGGCGCCCCGTTCACCATTGGTGAATACGAAGAGAACCACTCCAACGTGGAAGAAAAGCTGGAGGACCTCAAAAACCTGGTGATGAAATACATCCCGGTCCAGTGCAACCAGCAGGAGGCCTACAAGGTACTCTTCTACATTTACACGCTGGAATACGACCTTAGCAAGCATACGTTCATCGAGGACGACATTCTGGTCCCCATGGTAGGGAGGATGGAAAACCATGAGTAAGCGCATCCTCATCGTCGTCCCTTCCGCCATTGCCGCGAAAGGCTTGGAGCAAGTGTTCAACGACTTGGGGGAATTTGAGGTCTGCGCCATCCTGCGGGACATCAGCGGTCAGGAACTGCGGAGCATGGCTCCGGACGTGGTTCTCGTGGATCCGTGCATTTACGACTATGCCTCCCGCAGCGGCGTCAAGGCCCGCATTGCGGAGTATTCGGATGCCGCCGTCATCGCCTTCGCCGCCAGCCCCATGGACGAGGACCAGCAGCGCCAGTTTGACGGCGTAATCGGTCTCATGGACACCCCGCCGGCCATTATCAAGAAGGTGCGCGCCGCCCTGGAAGACCGCACGGAAGCCCCCAAGGCGGAAGGGGAGGAGCTCTCCCAGCGGGAGAAGGAAATCCTCATCTGCGTAGCCAAGGGCATGCTCAACAAGGAGATTGCGGACCTGTACAACATCTCCATCTACACCGTCATCACCCACCGCAAGAACATCACCCGCAAGACCGGTATCAAAACGGTGGCGGGCCTTACGGTGTATGCCCTCCTGAACAACCTGATAGACATGAATTCAGTAGAATAAACCATGGATTACAGCAAGTACATTAAATTTTATCCGGACTTTCCCATCAAGGGAGTCAACTTTGTGGACATCATTCCCTTCCTCCAGGACAAAGCGCTGTTTCGCAGCCTGTGCGACGACCTCACCGCCATGTGTGCAGCCCCCAACATTGCTGCCCCGGAAGCGCGCGGTTTCCTGTTCGGCGCCGGCATGCTCTATGGGGACAACCCCATCCAGAACCTGATTCCGCTGCGCAAGAAAGGCAAGCTGCCCTTCTCGGAAGGCGATCTGGTGCAGGTGGAAATCATGAAGGAGTACGGCCCGGACCACGTGTACTTCCGCCGCTCGGACATTGCCGCCAGCAAGCCCACCGGCGACACCATCGAGCTCACTTTCTTTGACGATATCCTGGCCACCGGCGGCACTGCCCGCGGCCTGGCCCTGGGCCTGAACGCCCAGAAGGTCACCATCGACGGGAAAGAATATAAGGTGAAGGTAAAGGACTTTGTGTTCCTGGTGGAGATTGATGACTTACCCGGCCGCTCCCGTCTGGAGGATATTGCCCCGGTGAAGTCCGTCATCCACGTTACGGAAGGCTAGGCTCCGCGCTTCCGTCGGAAGCCTTAAAATCGAATTTGTCCCCGTGCCAGGTCCAGGAGCATAACGTTTCTCCCTGGCGCACGGACACCACCTGGCGGAAGATGCGAACCTCCTTGGTACCGCGCACGGACATCATTTTAAGAGGACTCCAGGCGCCGCCATCCAGGGAATAAATCCACAGGCCGATGGCATTTTCCAGCCGCTGGGCCATCACAAATTCCGGCACGCGGTCTCCGGTGAAGTCGTGGATGCCGATGACCACATCGCCGTCGGACCCCAGCCGCTGACCGCCCACAAAGACGCCGTCCGCGCCCTTGGAAGCCTGGAAAGACTGGCCCGCCGCCTCAAAGCTGAGGGAACCGGCATCGCCATAAAAAAAGCTGTCCAGGCCCACCACAAAGGTTTTGGAGGCATTTTCTGAATAGGTGCGCACCTGGGCCTGTGCCAGGACGCCCGCAAAAAGTAAAAGTATGCAGGTGAAGCGTTTCATCGGCTACAAAGATAAGGATTATTTTTTAGACAATAGAGTATGGCGCTACATGACCGTATTTTCCAGGAAGGCATCACCTTTGACGACGTCCTTCTGATGCCCGCCTATTCGGAGGTCCTTCCCCGCGAAGTGTCCCTTCAGGGCCGATTCTCCAAACACATTCCGTTGGACATTCCCTTTGCCTCCGCGGCAATGGATACCGTCACGGAGGCCTCCATGGCCATTGCCATGGCCCGCGAAGGCGGAATAGGCGTCATCCACAAGAACATGAGCGTGGAGCAGCAGGCCGCTGAGGTGGCCAAGGTAAAGGCCGATGGCCTCCGGGTAGCCGCCGGCGTGGGCATTACCTCCGACGTCTTGGACCGGGTGAAGCAGCTGGCCGATGCTGGCGTGGATGCCGTGGTGCTGGACAGCGCCCACGGGCACTCCAAGGGCGTGATAGATGCGTTGAAGGCCATTAAGGCGGCCTTCCCGGGCTTAGACGTGGTGGTGGGCAACATTGCCACGGCCGCCGCTGCCAAGGACCTCATCGCCGCGGGGGCAGACGGCCTCAAGGTGGGCATCGGCCCCGGTTCCATCTGCACCACGCGCATCGTCGCGGGCGTGGGCGTTCCGCAGCTCACCGCCATTGCCGATGTAGCGGAAGTGGCCGGAGACGCCGTTCCCGTCATTGCCGACGGCGGCCTGCGTTACTCCGGCGACGTGGTCAAGGCCTTGGCCGCCGGTGCGCACTGCGTCATGTGCGGCAGCATGTTCGCCGGCACCGACGAAGCTCCCGGCGAGGTGGTGGAAGTGGACGGCGTAAAAATGAAAGGCTACCGCGGCATGGGCAGTATAGACGCCATGCAGGCCGGCAGCGCAGACCGTTACTTCCAGAAGGGAGCCAAAAAGCTGGTTCCGGAGGGCGTAGTGGCCCGTGTGGCGTACAAAGGCCCGGTGGCCGATGTCCTGTACCAGCTCACGGGCGGCCTGCGCAGTGGCATGGGCTACTGCGGCGCCGCCAACCTGCACGCCCTTCACCAGGCGCAGTTTGTGAAAATTAGCCCGGCAACCGTGCAGGAGAACCACCCGCACGACGTTTCCATCGCCAAAAAAGCCCCGAATTATTAAGTATTTACGGGTTTTTCTCCGGAAGTTTTGTAACTTTGAGTCCCGGTATATGAATATCGGTCTATGAATACAAAGTATGTTTTCGTTACGGGAGGCGTTGCTTCCTCCCTGGGTAAAGGCATTATTGCGGCCTCGCTGGCCAAATTGCTGCAGGCAAGGGGCCTGCGGGTCACCATCCAAAAATTCGACCCTTATCTAAACATCGATCCCGGGACGCTCAATCCCTATGAGCACGGGGAATGTTATGTGACGGAGGATGGCGCCGAGACAGACCTGGATTTGGGCCACTATGAACGTTTTCTGGGCATTTACACCTCGCAGGCCAATAACGTTACCACCGGCCGAATCTACAACACCGTCATTTCCAAGGAGCGGGAGGGCGCCTATCTGGGCAAGACCGTCCAGATTGTCCCCCATATTACGGACGAAATCAAGCGCCGGATGCTCCTGTTGGGTCAGACGGGGGACTATGACGTCATTATCACCGAAGTGGGCGGCACGGTGGGCGATATGGAAAGCCAGCCCTTTGTGGAAGCCATGCGGCAACTGCAATGGGAGCTGCCGGAAGAAGACTTCCTGAGCATTCACCTCACCCTCATTCCTTATTTGAAGGCCGCCAAAGAGCTCAAAACCAAGCCCACGCAGCATTCCGTCCAGGAATTGCAGTCCCAGGGCGTGCATCCGGACATCATCGTTTGCCGGACAGAGAAGGAACTCGCGCCGGAACTCCGTAAGAAAATCGCCCTGTTCTGCAATGTGAAACCCGGTCATGTCATCCAGTCCATGGACGCGTGGAGCATTTATCAGGTGCCCTTTAACATGGAAAAGGAGCATATGGACGATTTGGTACTCAACAAATTGGAGATTCACGGCCTGCCCGAGCCGGATTTGAGCGCACTAAGCGCCTTCCTGGACCGTTTGCAGCACCCCACGGCAGAGGTCAAGATTGCCCTGGTAGGAAAATATGTGGAGCTGCAGGACGCGTACAAGAGCATCCAGGAAAGCTTTGTGCATGCCGGAGCCGCCAACTGCTGTAAGGTAAACGTGGTCACCATTCAGGCCGATCACCTCACGCCGGAGAACGTCCCTGAAAAGCTCGCGGGCATGGACGGCATCCTGGTGGCCCCCGGCTTTGGTTCCCGGGGCCTGGAAGGGAAGATAGCCGCCGTCCGTTATGCCCGGGAGAACGGCATTCCCTTCTTTGGGATTTGCCTGGGCATGCAAATGGCGGTGGTGGAGTTTTCCAGAGATGTATTAGGTTGGGCCGATGCTGCCTCAACCGAGGAAGTGCCCGATACCACCTGCCCGGTGATCGACCTCATGGAGGAGCAAAAAAAGACCACCCTGAAAGGCGGGACCATGCGCCTGGGCGCATATCCTTGCGCAGTGCAGGAAGGCACGCTCGCCTGGAAAATCTATGGCCAGCCCCTTATCTCCGAACGGCACAGGCACCGGTATGAACTCAACAACCGCTTTGTGGCCGAGCTACAAGCCGCAGGACTGCGCGTAAGCGGCATCAATCCGGAAAGTCACCTGGCGGAGATAGTGGAGATTCCCGCCCATCCGTTCTTCATCGCCACCCAGTTCCATCCGGAGCTCAAAAGTACGCCGGAGCGGCCTCAACCCATTTTTGTGCACTTTGTCAAGGCCGCCCTGGACTATAAAGAAGCTACTCCACGGTAACGGATTTGGCCAGGTTGCGGGGCTGGTCCACGTTCCGGCCCTTGCTCACGGCAATGTAGTAGGCCATGAGCTGCAGCGGAATAATGGAGATGATGGGCATCAGGCACTCGGCCGTGGCCGGAACCTCAATTGTGTAATCGGCCCGGTGCCGCAGCTGGGTGTCGCCCTCGGAAATGACGGCGATGATTTTGCCGCCGCGCGCCTTGATTTCCTCAATGTTGGAGACCGTTTTCTCATAGGTGTGGTCCAGCGTGGCAATGACCACGGTGGGCATTTCCGCGTCAATCAAGGCGATGGGCCCGTGCTTCATTTCCGCTGCCGGAAGGCCCTCGGCGTGGATATAAGAGATTTCCTTGAGCTTAAGGGCCCCCTCCAGCGCCGTTGGATAGTTATACCCGCGGCCCAGGTAAATGAAGTTGTGGGCGTAGGTGAAGATGCGGGAGAGTTTTTCCACCTCCGGCGCCTTTTCCAGCACCTTCCGGATGGCGTTGGGCAAATCCAGCAACGCCCCGGCCACTTCATGATAATAGGCATTGTCCACGGTTCCGCGCAGTTTTCCAATCACAAGGGCCAGCATGGCCATCACCGTCACCTGTCCGGTAAACGCTTTGGTGGATGCCACCCCAATCTCCGGCCCCACATGGATGTAAGTGCCTGAGTCCGTAGCACGGGCAATGGAAGAGCCTATCACATTGCAGATGCCATAGACAAACGCCCCGGCATGTTTGGCAATGTCGATGGCCGCCAGCGTGTCGGCCGTCTCACCGGACTGGGAAACGGCAATGACCACGTCGTCTTTGCGGATGATGGGGTTGCGGTAGCGGAACTCGGACGCATACTCCACCTCCACCGGAATGCGGCACAGGTTTTCTATCAGGTGCTCGCCGATGAGCGAAGCGTGCCAGGAGGTGCCGCACGCTACAAAAATGATGCGCCCGGCTTGCAGGAAACGCTCCTTGTTGTCCAGCACGCCGGAGAGGATAATCTCCCGCGTATCCGGGTTCACGCGGCCGCGGATGCAGTCCACCAGGGTATCCGGCTGCTCATGGATTTCCTTGAGCATAAAGTGCGGGAAGCCCCCCTTCTCCAGCTGGGAAATGGACATCTCCAGTTTTTGGATATCCACCTTGGAGGGCTCTCCATACAAGTTTTTGATTTGCAGGGGCTTGCCTTTTTCCACCACGGCCACCTCGCCGTCGTTCAGGTACACGAACTTTTGCGTGTAGTCAATGATGGAGGCGGCGTCGGAGCTGATGAAATATTCCCCCTCGCCAATGCCGATAGCCATGGGAGAGCTTTGCCGTGCGGCAATGATGCGGCTTGTATCGCCCCGCTTGAGGACGGCAATGGCATACGCGCCCACGACCTGCTGCAAGGCGATTCGGACCGCTTCTTCCAGGCTGCATTCGTTGGTATCCTGCACGTATTCGATGAGGTTCACCAGCACTTCCGAGTCGGTGCTGCTCCGGAACGTGTATCCGTGGCTTACGAGGGCGTCTTTGAGCACGCGGAAGTTCTCGATGATGCCGTTGTGGATGAGGGCCAGTCGGCCGCTCTGGGAGAGGTGCGGGTGCGCATTGGCGTCGTTGGGGGCGCCGTGCGTGGCCCAGCGGGTATGGCCGATACCGATGGTGCTGGCGGTCTCCTTTCCGCCCAGAAAGCGCTCCAGGTCGTCCACCTTTCCCTTGCATTTGTACAGTCCAATTTGGCCGTCCTTGCCCACAAGGGCGACACCGGCGCTGTCATAGCCTCTGTACTCCAGTCTATGCAGTCCTTTTATGATGACGGGGCACGCCTGGCGATGCCCGACGTAACCTACGATTCCACACATGATAAGAAAAAATTAGAAAAACAGCAGTTCGCGATATTTGGGAAGGGGCCACAGGGCGTCGTCCACCAGCATTTCCAGCTGGTCTGCGCTGGCGCGTACCCGGTCCATGGCATCCATTACCTGCGTGGAGTAGGCGTGGGCCCGCTCCGACATGTCCGTGAGGCGATTGGCCTTTTTCCGGACCTCCACCAGCGCCTGTACATCGGCCGAAAGAGCATTGATGTAGCCGGCGATTTTCCGGCAGGTGTCCACGTCTGCCTTGCACAGCGAGACATATTCGTCGCCAAAAACCTCCTTGCTGCCCTGGATGTTGCGGATGAGCACGTTCTGGTAGCTCACGGCGGCGGGGATCACGTGGTTGAGGCAGATATCGCCCAGGACGCGGGCCTCAATCTGCAACTTTTTCACGTAGGTTTCCTCCTGCACCTCCACGCGTGCCTTGATTTCCGGGACGGACAGCACCTTGGTTTCCGTGAACAGCCGGACGGAGGAGGGCTTCAGGAAAGCCTGGAAGGCCTTGGGGACGTTGGTTACCGGCGTAAGGCCGCGAAGGACGGCCTCCTGTTGCCACTCTGCGCTGTAGCCGTTGCCCTCGAACATGACCGGCGCCGCCTCTTCCAGGAAGGCGCGGACGGTATCAATGATGGCCTGGTCCTGCGATGCGCCCTGTTTTACAAGCGTTTGTACTTGTGACAAGAACGCCTGCAGGCTCTCTGCCACGGCGCTGTTGAGCACAAAGGTGGCCTGCGCGGCATTGGCCGACGACCCCACGGCGCGGAACTCGAAGCGGTTGCCGGTAAAGGCAAACGGAGAGGTGCGGTTGCGGTCCGTGTTGTCCGGAATAATCTCCGGCAGCGAACTCATGAGGTCTATGCTGCGGCGCAGTTCCGCCTCCTGCGCGGCTCCTTCTTTTTGGAGGATGCCTTTGAACACACGGTCCAGCGTGGAGCCGGAGAACACAGACATCACGGCCGGCGGAGCCTCGTGCCCGCCCAGCCGATAGGAATTGTTCAGGGAGCACACGGAGGCCATTAGTAGGGACTCATGCTGGAAAACCGCGTGCAGGACGGACGTATAGAAAGACAGAAAGCGGAGGTTTTTCTCCGGGGTTGTTCCGGGGGAAAGCAGGTTGATGCCGGTGTTGGTTTGCAGGGACCAGTTGCAGTGCTTTCCGCTGCCGTTGATGCCCTGGAAGGGTTTCTCGTGGAAAATCACCTTCAGGTGGTGTTTCTGGGCCACCTTCTGCATCACAATCATGAGCAGCATGTTCTGGTCCACGGCGGTGGTGATGTCCGAGAACACCGGTGCGCATTCAAACTGATTGGGCGCCACTTCGTTGTGCCGGGTCTGCAACGGAATGCCCAGTTTGTAGGCCTCCGTCTCAAAGTCTTTCATGAACATTGCCACGCGGGAGGGAATGGCGCCAAAGTAGTGGTCCGACAGCTGCTGGTCCTTGGCCGACGTATGGCCAATGACCGTGCGGCCGCAGAGCTGGAGGTCCGGACGGGCATTGTACAGGGCCTCGTCCACCAGGAAGTACTCCTGCTCCAGGCCCACATTGACGCTTACGTGCGCCACCTGCGGCTCAAACAGCCGGGCCACGGCCGTGGCGGCGGCATCCAGTGCCTGGATGGAACGGAGGTTGGGCACCTTCATGTCCAGCGCCTCGCCGGTGTAAGAAACAAAAACAGAAGGGATACACAGCGTCCCGTCCAGGATGAAGGCGGGGGAATTGGGGTCCCAGGCCGTGTAGCCGCGGGCCTCGAAGGTGTTGCGGAGTCCGCCGTTGGGGAAGCTGGAAGCATCCGGTTCCTGCTGCACCAGGGCGCTGCCCTTAAAATGCTCCATGGCTTTCCCGTCCCGGAAGGAGAGGAAGGCTTCGTGTTTTTCTGCGGTGGAACCGGTGAGGGGTTGAAAGAGGTGGGTGTAATGCGTTGCACCCAGTTCAGTTGCCCAGGATTTCATGCCGGAAGCAATCTCTTCCGCAATGCTCCGGTCTATCTTGTTCCCGGTTTTCCGGGCCTGCAAGATGGACTGGAAGGCTGCGTCGGACATGTACCTCCGCATGGTTTCCAAGGCAAATACATTCTGGCCGAAGTACGTCGAAATCGGCCCGTTTTCCACGCAATGTCTCTTAACATCACGTGAGGACGCCACGGCGAGCGCCCTTTCTCGGAATGTAGCCATACTATGTAAGAGTTATCGGGTCAGGTACGGCAACGGTGGCCCTACCTTCCGGGCTGCAAATTTAACAAATATTTTAAAAAATATTCGTAAATTGCGAAATATTTCTGAAACGCATGGATAAAATCCTCATTCTGGACTTTGGCTCGCAGGTGACACAGCTCATCGGCCGCCGCCTCAGGGAGCTCAACGTTTTCTGTGAAATCTATCCGTATAACAAGGTTCCGGCGCTGGATGCTTCCGTGAAGGGAGTCATCCTTTCCGGCAGCCCCTGCTCCGTAAGGCAGCCCAATGCGCCGCAGGTAGATGTATCGGCCTTCAAAGGCCGGCTGCCGCTGCTGGGCATCTGCTATGGCGCGCAGTACCTGGCGCACCATTTTGGCGGCCGCGTGGAGGCATCGGATACCCGTGAATATGGCCGTGCCCTGCTCACCGTTACGGCAGCGTCCCCGCTGCTCAAGGGCGTGAGCCGCCGCACGCAGGTATGGATGTCGCACGGAGACAGCATATCGGCCCTCCCGGAAGGCGCGGAGGTCATTGCATCCACGGAGGATGTGGTGAATGCGGCCTACCAGTTCAAAGGGGAGCCCACCTATGCGGTGCAGTTCCATCCGGAGGTATATCACACTGCGGAAGGCAGCCGGATGCTGGAGAATTTTGCCAAGGGCATCTGTGGCTGCAAAGGAGACTGGACGCCGGATTCGTTCATTGAGACCACCGTGGAGGCGCTTCGCCGGCAAATCGGCACGGAAAAAGTGATTCTGGGCCTGTCCGGCGGCGTGGATTCCACCGTGGCGGGCGTGTTGCTCAACAAGGCCATCGGCAAGCAGCTCACCTGCATCTTCGTGAACAACGGCCTCCTCCGGAAAAACGAGTTTGACCAGGTCCTGGCCTCTTACAAGGACATGGGCCTCAACGTCATTGGGGCCGATGCTTCCGCCGCCTTCCTCCAGGCGCTCAAGGGTGTGACGGAGCCGGAAGCCAAGCGCAAGGCTATAGGCAGGCTCTTTGTGGAAACCTTCGACCAATACGCCAAGGGCATCGAAAACGCCCGCTGGCTGGCCCAGGGGACCATTTATCCGGACGTGATTGAGAGCGCCGGCATTCCCGGCATCGCCTCCAAAATCAAGAGCCACCACAACGTGGGCGGCCTGCCGGAGGAAATGCACCTCAAAATTGTGGAGCCGCTCCGGATGCTCTTCAAGGACGAAGTCCGCCGCGTGGGGCGCGCCCTGGGCATCAAGGAGGAGTTGGTAAGCCGCCATCCTTTCCCGGGCCCGTCGCTGGCCATCCGCATCATCGGGGAAGTGACGCAGGAAAAACTCGCCGTCCTCAGGGAGGCCGACGACATCTTTATCCGCGCTCTCAGGGCCTATGACTGCACGGGCATGGGGTTCCCGTCGGCGTCGGACCCGCGCGTGATGGCCGCCAACCTGTACGACGCCATCTGGCAGGCCGGCGTTATCTTGCTGCCGGTGAGGAGCGTGGGCGTGATGGGCGACGAACGCACGTATGAGAATCCGGTAGCCCTCCGCGCCGTGGTGTCCACGGACGCCATGACGGCGGACTGGTTCCCCTTCCCGTACGACTTCCTGCGGAACGTCTCCAACGAGATTATCCGCAAGGTGCGCGGCGTAAACCGCGTGGTATATGACATCTCCTCCAAACCGCCGGCAACCATCGAGTGGGAATAAGGCACAAAAAAAGGGCTAACCGCAAAATCTGGTTGGATTTTCCATTTCAGTGAAGGGAGAGTTTAACCCCCACACTGCAAAATCTGGTTGGAAATAGATATGTATTCCTACCTCTCCGGAACAGGGGGTATGGTTGGAATTAAGGGACGCCGTTGAGAATCTCTGTGACTGGTTTCATCTTGACAGGGACCAAATCAAATTGACCCGGCCTTTCCTTCCGCAAAGGATGGAAAGCTATGATTGTCAGTGACCAACAACGGGAAGAAAACTACGAAGAGTATCTCCGATTACTTAAAGACTCTAATTTAAGTTTCGCAAGTAGCTAAAAACGAAAAATATTTTTTAACTTTGTCCTGGTTATTTAGTAGATACGAAGTATATGAAACGACTTGATACCCTTCTCCTTCCCCTGGCCGCCATGCTGGCCATCCTGTCCTGTTCCAAGAAGCAGGAAACCACACTCGAAAGCGGTCCCGAAGGTCCCCGCATCGTGCTGAATACGGCGGCGAAATGGAACCAATTCCATCTGCCGGCCTATATAGGCGACCTTTCCGCCTATCCTGCCGACCTGCAGACCGTCATCAACGATTTTTTCCCGCGCCGCAGCACCCTGGAGGATGCCAAGGTCCTGTTCGTCGGCGCCGGTGAGCTGACGGCGAACGCAGCCGCCTTGGCCGATGCCGCCGACAGGGGCGCCTTTGTCGTGTTCCCGGGCAGCGTGGATGCCACCCCGGCAGGTCTCTCCCCGGTCGTTGCCACCTTTGAGGAGGAGAGCGCTTATACTCCGCTGTTCCATTGCCACAGCAACTGGGGGCAGGGCGTTACATATACGCTCTGGGCAGAGCCGGAAGTCGAAGAGCCCGAGGACGTGACGCCCAGCATGACCGAGGCCCAGTGGAAAGAACTGGTGAAACGCAACCAGTCTTCGGCCCCGGAAAGCGGTGTGGTCCTTTCCGACTATGACAACGAACCTGATTTCAACAAGAATTACTACCAGACCCGCATGCATGTGTTTGTGGAATGGCTGGAGAACGCCCTGCTGGAGCAGACCCTGACCAAGGCGGAATCCTATGAGAACATGAAGGCCAGCATCGAGAACCTCGGGCAGCGCCTGACCCACAACTTTCCCTATTCCCTCAGCAAGACCATCGACAAGGGGACATTGTGCGACCCGGACGTCCTGTCCAAGAGCGGCAGTCTGGACGTGGAATTCCGGATCTACCCCTGCTACCTCCAGTCCTCCAATGGCGACAAGGCCGGTGATTACTATTCGGTGGTGTCCACGGTCACGCCGCACAACGCCAGCATGTGGGGCCCCTTCGTCGGCAGCCACGGCGGGTGCCGCAACCGTGTCTATGGATACTGGTTCAACAAGATGGACATGTCGACGAGCCTGGTGAACAGCGACAATACGCCCATCAGCGGTCTGGAGTACTATGACCGGCCCATACCGGAGAACAAGAACAGCTCCAAGGAGTATTCCAACGGCAAGAGCGTCTCGGTGACCGGAACCTTGAGCGGCGGATACGGCGGAAAGCAGGCCGGTGGCGTGGGCAGCGCCAGCCTCTCGGTCGGCGGCACCTGGACCAGTTCCACCAACTACACGCTCGAAACCATCGACTATTCGCTGGATTCCTCTACCCCCACCGTCAAGTACAGTTATTCGACGAACAATGTGAAACTGACGGACGATTACGATAACTGGGACAAGATCAACAATGAGGATTTCCCGGCGCCTGTCCGCACAGAGTTCTCCTCCCATGCCATGTGGACCTGGCACGTCCCCGGCAGCACGGTCCGGGACGGCAGCCTCGATGCTTTCCGCCTGAAAACCAAGATCACCATCAACTATGCCTCCTGGTACCATTGGCGGGGGGCGGCCGAATACGACGGCAATAAGAAGGATTACGACATCAACCTGCCGGAAATCAGTTGGAACCTGAAGTCACCGGACCGCACGCCCTGGGGATTCATCCGGCTCCGCAATGCGTCCAACTATGAGATGGCCCATGTCTCCTTCTATCGCTCCGGCGAGGAAAGCGGCACGCCGGTGGCCACGCTCTCCTACTCCTACAGCAAGGGGGATGATGCCCGGATGGCCCTTGCCGAAGGTACCTACTCCATCAAATGGGACCTTCTCGACGGCACGACGCAAGAAAAATACGGCTCGTACATCTACCGCAATGTCAAGGTCCATCAAGGAGCCAACGCCGATGCCGCCACCGTCAGCATCTCCTCGGTGGACGCCGAGAAACTGTAGTTCGGCCTTTTCCTCAGATACTCCGCTACAGGCAGATATCGCTCATGCCGGCTCCGGACCGTCTGGTGGGAGAAGGTCCAGTATGCCGCTCCCGCGCTGCCGGACAGCTCCGAAGAAGCGGTCCGGCGCCGCCTCGCCTTTTTCGTGCGTGTCTCTCTTTCACCTATTTCCAACCACAAATTGCAGTCAGACACCTTGACTCAAAAAAGGAGGGGATGGTCATTTCTAACCAAACCCCTCCTTTCAGAGACTGTCTCTACTGAGATAAATTCAACCTAAAATTTCGGATACCCAAAAAAAGTCCGGAGCTGGGTGCTTCGGACTTTTTTATGGGGCGCTCAAGAATTATTTCTTGATGAGCTTGAGGGTGAGAGGGACAGAGATTTTGGACAGATCCGGCATTTCGGTGGGCTCCAACCCGTCTTTTGTATTGTTGGGGATCATCTTGATAACGTCTGTGGTGAGGGTGAGGTTGGTGGCCGTGATTTCCGCAATGGTGAACTCTATGTTCTGAACCTTTGAATCCTGGTCCTTCGGAGTGAGCGTCAAGACACTGCCATTGATGGCGTAGTTGGCCTCCATGTCGTCTCTTCCATCTGCTTTAATGGTAACGGTCCCCTTGTTGAAAGTAACGGTGGCGCCTTTGAACTGTTCAGACACTTTGTTCCAATCCGGAATCTGGAAGTCCTCACCCGCCAGAGCTGCAAGCGCAGCCAGGTCAACTTCCTTTCCGTTCATCAGTGTTTTACAGCTGGCGTCATTGATTTCCCAGGTGCCCTGGAGTTTGTCATCGGTAGTCTACTCTTTGGTGCAGCTCATGGTGAGCAGGGTGGCCAGTGCGGCCACGGCGAAAAATAACTTTTTCATAGTATTAATATTTAGTAAAAACACACTTTCTAAGGCGCAAAGGTACAACAATAATTGTTCTTTTGCAATCTTCATCCCAACTTATAAATCTCGCTCACGTGCGCAAAGCCCCGTTTTTCAAAGAATTTGTGGGCCGCGTGGTTGTTCTTACCGCTCTCCAGATAGATGTCTTTCACCCCCTTGCTGCGGAGCCAGTCGATGGCCGTTTGCAGCAGGGCGCCGCCGGCTCCGTGGCCGCGATAGTCCTCCTTTACCAGCACGTCGCACACCATGCCGAAGGGCGCGTCTCCGTCCTCTTCGATATCGGCCACGGCCATGCCCACAATTTCGTCGCCCTCCACGGCTTTCCATACCTGGGCAACTGCGTTTTCTGTAATGTGCAACTGAATGTATTTCAGCCACTTCTCCCGGGCGTCCGGGGCCGGCCTGGCTTCCAGGACACCATTGACGATGGTGCCTATGCCCACGCCCATTTGGATTTCCCCATGGGAAATGTATTCTCTATGGGCGTCAATATGTGAGAGGAAAAGGTTGGCCAATGCAGGGGCGTCGGCCGGAGTTGCCAGAAGAATTTTCATGCGCTGAATAAGTTTTTAATGCGTTCTGCAATGCTTTTGATGGAATTGGTGAGCACCAGCAGCAGGGCAAAGAGGGTGACAGCGGCCACCACGGCAACCACCACGGCGGCCAGGCGGCTGCTTTCCACGCCAAAGTAGGTGAGGAAGGGCATCTCGTCCTCCTGGAAGAAGAGCTCGAAGGTGGAGGCCACGGAAATGATGGCCAGGATAATGTTCAGGAGGAACTCGCTGCGCATGGACTTGTAGTCCGCCAGGTTGTGTAGGCTGTTGTCCACGTTCTCCATGAGGGTGTTCAGCAGGTCGTAGTCCTCCTGCAGGCGCAGGCGGGCGGTGGTGCGGTCGAACATCACCTTGTGCGAGGGGAATTTGGAATACTTCACCACGTCCAGCTGCGTGACCATGCGCGTCAGGCGCATGGAAAGGGCGGCATTCTGGCCGATCAGCTCCTCCGACGACTTCCGGTCCACATCCACCGTGGAAAGAATCACCTGGTCCTGTGCCAGGCCAATCACGTACTTCTTGGCCAGAATCATTTGCAGGATAAGCAGATACTCCGGCCAGGACACATGGTAATGGGCGCGTTCCTTGAGGTGTTCCACCCAGTTCACGCCTTCTTCGCCGGCTCCGCGGCGGCCATAGGTGCCAATGACCACGCACAGGCTGCTGCCGGCCAGTACCAGGTCGTCCGTGTCGATGGCGATGTTCTCGCCGCACACCTCGTCAAAGGCAGCCGGATCCCGGTACGGCCACTCCTCCGGATACAGGGAAAGCAGGCCGATGAGTTCCCCTTTGTGCTCCTCCCGGATATGGTCCACAATCTGGGCCTCCGTCATGCGGTCCGGGCGGTTGGTGTCGAACAGGTCCGTGCCGTCCTCCTCCCAGTGCTGGAGGTTTTCCCACACGTCCACCATGGCATAATGGAGGTCATTGTCCACGGAGAAAGAATTGGGCTTCCAGCGCCGTTGCAGGCGCTTCCGTTCCGCCAGCGGCGTGTCCTCCCTGAAGCGGGAGCAGTGCTGGTAGATGAAGTTCTTGTAGCGCAGAGCCACGGCGTCAAAGCTGCGGCCGGTGCCCAGGTTTCCGATGGCTTCCGGTTCCTGGAGCGGGTGACCATCGGCACTTAACCAGATGGCATCTACCGCAAAATGGGTTTCATAGTCGATGGCGGTTTTGTCGCCGCCCTCCTCCTTGGACCAGAACTCCGCGCTGAGCCAGTTGCTCAGGAAGGCGATGATGTGGTCCGTGGTGACGGCTTTGGACAGCGTGCAGGCGTGGCCGTCGAAGAGGAATCGGTACGTAATGGAAACCGTGTGCCCGAAGAACAGGTTCATCTCCACGTTGCAGCGGCCCTTGAGCGTGACGGGGTAAATGGCTTCGTCCTCCGCCGGGACAATGGGCATGGTGAAGTCGAATCCGCGCAGGCTGTACCGACGCACGTCGCCTTTTACAAATATTTGATTTTCAATATCTTTTTCTACCGGGGCGATGGGTGTCCGGAGGGCATCGGCCTTCTCCACATACACCTCGCGGGCGGGGTCATAGTCCTCAAATTCCGTATGCATTTGCGCGCGGGCCGCTTCCGGGAGAACGAACTCCTTGGTGTGGTGCACCGAGAAGGTCTGGATGAAGACCACGGAAAAACCGGGGTAGGTGAGCATGCGGGACATAGGCGGGGCTTATTTTTGCATGGCGGCTTCCACCTCGTCCGGGCTGGCCGGGAGGCGTTTGGGGCCCAGGCGGCGGGCGCCGTTTTCCGTAATAAGGACGTCATCCTCTATGCGGATGCCGCCAAAGTCGTAATAGCTTTCCAGCTTGGCGTAGTTCACGAAGTCTCCGCCCAGGCCCTCTTTCTTGAATTTTTCGATGAGGGCGGGGATGAAGTAGATGCCGGGTTCGTCCGTAATCACGTGGCCGGGCACCAGGCGGCGGGCCATGCGCAGGGAACCCAGGCCCAGCTGTTTGGCGCGCTGCTGGTCCGGGTCGTAGCCCACCAGGTTCTCGCCCAGGTCTTCCATGTCGTGCACGTCCAGGCCCATGTTGTGGCCCAGGCCATGCGGCTGGAACAGGCCGGCGATGCCTTTGGCTACCATCTCATCCAGGTCTCCTCTAACAAGGCCCAGCGCCTGAAGCCCTTCCAGCATCTTACGGGCCGTGGCCAGGTGCACTTCCCGGTAGGTGATGCCGGGCTTGGCCATCCGGAAGGCCAGCTCATTGCAGTCATAGACAATCTGATATACTTCCCGCTGCTTCTGGGTGAACTTGCCGGAGGTAGGGTAGGTGCGGGTGAAGTCGCTGGCGTAGTGCTCGTTACTCTCCACGCCGGCATCAATCACCATGAGTTTGCCCGGCTCGATGACTTTGTCGTGAATGTGGTTGTGCAGCGTTTCCCCGTGCTGGGTAAGGATGGTGGGGAAGGATACGCCCCAGCCCTTGGCCAGCGCCACGCCTTCCATCTTGCCCACAATATCTTGCTCTATAATGCCCGGGACAATCGCATCCCGCGCCACGCAGTGCATCTCATAGCCCAGGGCGCACGCCGCGTCAATGGCTTCAATTTCAATGGCTTCCTTGATGAGGCGCATGGAAATGACGGCCTTTATCAGGGCCTCCGAGGGCTGGCCGCCAGGGACCAGCTGCTGGAGCTTGAGGGTGTTGTAGTAGCGGGACGGCGGCAGAAAATGGACGGCGCGTCCTGCGGCCCGGGCGGCGGCTACGGCCTGCTCCAGGGCACCGTAGGGCTTTGTCTCCGCTACGCCCACGGCGTCCGCCTTGGAACGCACGGACGGCTGCGGCCCCATCCAGATAATATCGTCAATCTCTACATCGTCTGCAAAGAGCGTTTCCGTGCCGGCGTCAATGTCTAAGAGGGCGGCCATCAGCGGCTCGTCCAGGCCCATGAAATACAGCCAGGAACTGTCCTGGCGCCATTTGTAGCAATTGTCCTTGTACTGGGCCGGCGCCTCCGCGTTTCCCACCAACAGGATAAGCCCTTGGGCCCCCGCCTCCTGCATCTTCTGCAGCAGCGTAGCCCTGCGACGCACATATACTTCTTTTGCGAACATGGTCAAGAATGGTTTAATTTTCCTCAAAAATAATAATTTATGCCGATAAAGAAAAATTAAACGACGTTTCCCGGCCGTTCTCCCTTCTCCCGTGCACAGCATAACGCGTTTTGTGGCCTACGTGCGTTACGCCGTGCACACGCCAGCACGGTACAACGCAAAAATGGCGAAAATCGCGTTACTCCTTGCACCCAGTGCCCGCCCCCGTTAAGCTGATTGTCGATAAATACATCCCATGCTATTCCGAGTGATACTGGTCCGGGGGAGGCTGGCGCAGGTCAGTGCTGTCATCGGCGCAGGTCAGTGTGGTCAGTGGCGCAGGTCCGTTTTTAGGGTGAGGTCCTGCGCCACCAGAAGCCCCTACAAGGCCGATTTGTGGCGCCGGTCAGTACGGTAAAATCGGACCTGCGCCATTCACCCCACCCTCCTGCGCCATTGCAAAAATTGTTGCAAACTGGTCTTTCTCCGGCGCGTCACTTCGTGCTTCAATTATGATTTGTAGGATTTTAGACGAAGGATTGTGTCAATTATAAAACTATTATTAAATTTGCCTTGTCAGGGTTGTTGGCCATGTCATTCGTCCCTGACAGACATATTTAGATGAAAGTGTTTTCGTCTTATCCTTGATTCGAAATCTGGTAAATTTCAAAAAGCACAAGGGAAGGCAATAGCATTCATCACTTGTATGGTTCACTGTGCTCATTCTGAGCCAACTCCATACGGGTGTGGCGTATTGTTTATTTGTGCTTGGGTTTACCAGAGCCTCGAATCAGATAAACGACATGCTCCACACTTTTTGTAGTAAGTTTATGGGCTTTAACTCCCGACGTTGTTGACATTAAAGTTTTTATCCATGAGAATTAAGCATTTATCTGTATTCTTCACGCTTTTTCTGTGCGTGGTAAGTTTTTCTTCATGCAATAAGGACGCAATATCTGGCAAGCCGGATGCCGGGAAAACGGACTCTGACAAATCTGGCAGTTTTACACTTAAGCCGGGAGTGATTTATTTTGATGAGAACAATACAACGTACATCTCCGTCAAGGATGAAGAGTCTTTTGTCTTGTCACCTGATACCCCTGCCGCTTTTTCCCCGGCCGTTGGCGACATCGTCCTTGCGGCCGCAGGTCAATCGGCCCCGTATGGTTTCATGGGAAAGGTACTTTCGGTTAACAACGGGACGGGCGGCAAGGAGTATAAGACAGAGATGGTGGCTCTTGAGGAGGTGTTTGAAGAGTTGTATATAGACGATTCCATTGACGTGGCGGACCAGATGGATTATCTTGTTGACGAGGAGGGAAACCCTGTTGAGTGTCGTGATGTTGACAGCTCTGTTTGGGAGGAGCTGGGGTACACGGACGAGGAAGAAACCAAGGCGTCCTTCGTTGCGGAACAATCTCAGATAAAGTCGATACCGCTTTCCTATCCTTATCTGTCGGGAGAACTGCTCTTGGCTACGAATCTCAAGGTTCTGATAGATATCAGCAAAGGAAAGGTGAACAACTATGACATTTCACTGAAGACCACGGTTACTATTGATGGCAATCTAAATATAGAGGGGTCGCAATCCCTGGTGGATATTCCGTCAAAAACCCTCCGTATGCCAGGGGTTATCACCGTGGGGCCCATTGTTCTTCGGCCGGCATTGGTCTATGGCCTTGGCGTATCGGTCGATGGTTCCGTCAAAATGAACGGGCCTCTTTCTGTTGGCCTGCTGAGTGCGACGACAACCATGAAAAATTTTGAAACGCCGAAGACCGTATTTGACAACTCGCATCCGTTTAAAACATCGGCGACCTATCTGGACTGCGACGGAGGCTTTACAATAGAGGGTCGCGTGGGATTCCAATTTGGCGTGTTCAGCCAGAAAGTCCTTGCATTTGGCGTAGATATGGAACCGGAAATCTCTGTGGAACTCTCCGGAAAAATGGATATGGCTGACAAACGCATCATGGCAAAAGATATTGTTGCAACGCTTTCCGGCAGTTTTGGCTCGCTTGGGGCCTACATCTATTCCGCGTTGTTCTCCAAACATCGTGGAGATAAACTGCGGGTCGCCATTCAAACGCCCGAGTTTTCGTACGAAATCCCGTTGTTCAACAAAGGTGAGAATCATAGCTGTGTAAAGAAGGTTGGTAACTGGGGTATTTCCGGAAGTTTCAAAGACAAGAGTGCCGTCATGGAAGTTGATGAGGCTGGGTACGCTCTTTTTAAAATCGGGAAAGAGGACCCTGTAGAGATTTATTCAGTTCCTGCCGGTTCGGGCTCAACCAAAGCAGATATAGGCGATGCCGTGTTTGCCATTCCAGATAATCCGTTCGATTATTATGTTCGGACTTATAACAAAGTTCATAATGAAAAAGGGGATTATGATTTCTACGGGGGAATAATAGAAAACTATATTTCAAAAATTAAAAAGTATTATCCCACTGGCGAACCCTCCTATAATTATTCATTCAAATATGATGAGTACGGTCGTTTGATAAGTGTAAGGAGAAGTGATAGCGATAACTCATATAACTCATATATATATTGTACTTATACATACAAAGAAAATGAGATTGATTATTCTTGCGGTGATTTCTCTACTAGCCTCAAGATGGATTCTTCCGGGCGTGTTATATCTAGTCCGATGTTTTCATCAATCACTTATGTGGGCGAAAATATTAACATAGTTTGGTATAATAGTATTGGTATGTATTCTATGGATATTATAAGATCTGATGGCAATACTATAAGTTGTATTCGTTATTCTGCCAAGTCTTCTTACATTGACGCAGCGAAATTCACACATTTATCGCAGTTGGATAACTATAGTATCGACTTTATTCATAGCCTCTTTCACGTCGAGCCGTGGGGTGTAATCGATTATCCGCCGTTTCTTGCTTTGCCAGGATTCCGAAATAAAAACTTGCAGAGTAGCATTAACGATATGAGTATTACTTATTCATTTGATGAAAATAATTTGGTTTCTCAGATTCGTTGGGGTGATGGACACGCAGACATAACTTATATCGACCTGGAATCAGAATTCGATAACTAAGCCCAGTGCGGTAGAGGGGCGGGCTGAATTTGCACTTGGAGTAGAAGGACTCTGCATCCAGATAGGCATCAACAATAAGGTAACGACAGCCCACTTTTGGAAAGGTTTTCTAAAGAAGTTGAATCTCTTTTTTCTCGCGAGTGTTGGAGTTTTAGATTATTTACGTAACTTTGCGGTAGAAATATTTCGGAGTTAGGGCTACCTAACAACAGACATCTGTCCTCTAAATGGATGTCTGTTTTCTTTCTAATCACACTTAACCGAGGGGAGGTGCTACTGACACGAGCCGTTTGTTCTACGCCCTAATAATCCGAAATATGAAAAAGAGAACAATTCGCAAGGTTGTCTGCATTTCCGTTAGAATGGAAGTTGTGAGACGCACCAAAGTAAGAGCGTATACACGTATCCGAAACGGTAAAATCGAAAAAGTCAAAAGTCACTACCGTAGATATTAGAGGTGTCGAAAGTAGGTTAGACATGACTTGAGCCGAAAGGCTGATTCCTTCTATCCCCTCGGTTTTTTCTTTGGTGTGGAAAAGCCACAAATAATTTGTACCTTTGTGCCCTCATTCAAAAGCATTATGGCAAACCATATCAAAGATATCAACCTGTGGGAGAGCGGCGAGCTCAAATTGAGTTGGGTCCGGAGCCACATGCCCCTGCTGGACGGCATCCAGAAGGATTTTGAGAAGACGCTGCCGTTCAAGGGTCTCAAGGTGGCCCTGAGCGTGCACCTGGAGGCCAAGACGGCCCACCTGTGCGAGGTCCTGGCGGCCGGTGGGGCCGATATGTACATCACCGGTTCCAACCCGCTGAGCACCCAGGACGACGTGGCCGCCGCGCTGGTGCACGAGGGCCTCAACGTCTTCGCCATCCACGGCTGTACTCAGGAGGAATACTTCGCGGACATCCGCCGCGTCCTGTCGGCCGGCCCCAACATTATCATTGACGATGGCGGCGACCTGGTAACCACCCTGCACAAGGAGTTCCCGGAGCTGGTTCCGGGCGTGATTGGCGGCTGCGAGGAAACCACCACCGGCATCCTGCGCCTGAAGGCCATGGACGCCGCCGGCGCGATCAAGTTCCCCATGATGCTGGTGAACGACGCAGACTGCAAGCACCTGTTCGACAACCGCTACGGCACCGGCCAGAGCGTGTGGGACGGCATCAACCGCACCACCAACCTCATCGTCGCGGGTAAAAACGTGGTGGTGGCTGGCTACGGCTGGTGCGGCAAGGGCGTGGCTATGCGGGCCAAGGGCCTGGGCGCGGAGGTCATCGTCACGGAAGTGGATCCTGTAAAGGCCATGGAGGCCGTGATGGACGGCTTCAAGGTGATGCCCATGTTGGAGGCCGCCGGGCAGGGCGATTTCTTTGTGACGGTGACGGGCTGCGAGGATGTGATTGGCCCGGAAGCCTTCCTGCGCATGAAGGACGGGGCCATCTGCTGCAACGCCGGGCACTTTGACGTGGAGGTGGCCGTGGCTAAACTCAAGGCCATGGCGGTGTCCCATCGGCCCGCGCGCAACAACATCGAGGCATATACGCTGGCAAACGGCCGTACCGTGTACATCATTGCGGAGGGCCGATTGGTGAACCTCGCGGCAGGCGACGGCCATCCGGCCGAGATTATGGACATGTCGTTTGCCATCCAGGCGCTCAGCGCCCGCTATCTGGTGGAGCACAAAGGCCAGCTGAGCGCCCGCCTGAACAATGTCCCGCGGGAGATTGACCAGGAAATCGCGTTCCGCAAACTCGCGGACTGGGGCGTCCGGATCGACACCCTTACCCCTGAACAGAAGAAGTATATTTTTGGATGATGGCATTGATTCCTATTTATTGGTGGAACAAGGGAGTGCACAACTTCCGCATTTCGCAAAAGAGTTTTCGCAAGCAGCCGTGGGCCAACGGTGTTATCCTGCTGTGCTGCGCAGTGCTGGCCATGTTGCTGGCCAACCTGCCTTTCACGAAAGAGGCGTATCACAATTTCCTGCATACGGAGCTTACCGCCCATGTGGCCTCGCCGGACGGGCTGGTGGATTGGTACTTCCCGCGGGACATGACCATGGAGAAGTTCATCAACGACATCCTTATGGTGGTGTTCTTCTTCACGGTGGGCCTGGAAATCAAGCGCGAAGTGGTGTGCGGGGAATTATCGTCCTTCAAAAAAGCCATATTGCCGGTGATTGCCGCCTTCGGTGGTGTGGTGATGCCGGCGCTCATCTTCACGTTTGTCAATAAAGGCACGCTGGCCGCTTCCGGCTGGGGCATTCCTACGGCCACGGACATTGCGTTTGCGGTGGGCATCCTCTCCATTTTGGGGGACAAGGTGCCCGTTTCGCTGAAGGTGTTCCTGACGGCGCTCGCCATTGCCGATGACCTTATCGCCATTCTGGTGGTGGCGCTGTTCTACGGCGGCAACATCAACCTGCCGCTGCTGCTGGTAGCGCTGGGCGTGGTGCTCTTTGTGGCGCTCATGAAGCGCCTGGGAGAGAAGCGCTTAGGCTTCTACTTTGTCCCGGCCATCATTGTGTGGTTCCTGTTCTACTACAGCGGCATCCACGCCACCATGACGGGCGTGGTCATGGCCATGTTCATCCCCATGGAGGCCCGCTACAACAAGGCCAAGTTCCACAGGCGTTCCAGAATCCTGTGGTCGGGCTTGGTGGAGGCGGAGGCCGCCCAGGTTGGGGCCGATTTTCCCAATGGGCCCGAGCGGCATTACCTGCGCCGGCTCAGTAGCCTTACCCGGAAAACCATTCCGCCGTCCTACCGGCTGGAGCACACGCTGAACCCCATCGTCAATTTTCTGATTATGCCGGTGTTCGCCCTGGCCAATGCGGGGGTGGAAATTACGGACATCTCCTATTTCAATGTGTTCAAGGCCGTGGACCCTGTATTGGGCAGCGTGGGGCTGGGCGTTTTCCTGGGCCTGCTGCTGGGTAAGCCGGTGGGCATTACGCTGGCGTCTTGGATTGCCATCAAGTGCAAGGTGGGCGCCATGCCGGACAAGGCTTCCTGGCCCATGCTCTTTGCCGTGGCCTGCCTGGGCGGTATCGGCTTTACCATGAGCATTTTTGTGGATACGCTGTCATTCGCCGGGCCGGACATTGCGCCGGAGGTGACACAGCACCTCAGGGATGCCGGTAAAATCGCTGTACTCATGGGCTCGCTCTGTTCCGGTATCCTGGGCTCCGTGCTCATCAATGTGGTGTATAAGTTAAAGAAATAATATGGGACTTTTATCTGGTAAAGTGGCCCTCATTACGGGCGCTGCAAGGGGAATCGGCAAAGCCATCGCCCTTAAATATGCTGCCGAAGGCGCAGACATTGCCTTCACGGACCTGGAGATTAACGAGGTGGCGTTACAGACCGTTTCGGAACTGGAAGCCTTGGGTGTGAAGGTGAAGGGCTATGCCTCCAATGCCGCCAATTTTGACGAGACGCAGGAGGTGGTGGCCCAGGTAGTGGCCGATTTTGGCCGTATCGACATTCTTGTAAATAATGCCGGCATTACCAAGGACGGCCTGGTGATGCGCATGAGCGAAGGCCAGTGGGATGCGGTAATTGCCGTGAACATGAAGAGCGCCTTCAATTTCCTGCACGCCGTGGTGCCGGTGATGGCCCGCCAGAAGAGCGGGAGCATCATCAACATGGCATCCATTGCCGGGCAAACAGGCAATCCGGGCCAGGTGAACTACTCCGCCTCCAAGGCCGGCCTCATTGCCATGGCCAAGTCCGTGGCCAAGGAGATGGGTCCCCGCGGCATCCGGGCCAATGCCATCGCCCCGGGCTATGTGCTCACGGAAATGACGGAGGTCCTGCCCCAGGCCGTGAAGGACGAGTTCATCAAGCTCATTCCGCTGAAGCGCGGCGCCACCGTGGAGGAAGTGGCCAACGTGGCCCTCTTCCTGGGCTCCGACCTCTCCTCCTACGTCACCGGCCAGGTCATCGCCGTGAACGGCGGCATGTATTGTTAAGTTACCCTATTCACAAGCCCTCTTTGTCATACCGAGGCCGCCTTTCTTTGTCATACCGAGCGAAGCGAGTGTATCTCATTTAACACTGGTCGCTAACCCATTGATACATAACCCTTTCCTGATAATCCTCGGCTCTTTTTGCGCCGAGGATTATCCGTAACTCGCTGTGCGTAAATGGTTTACCGGCCAGCCCAATCTTGCGGCTGGCAGGAGGGGCAAAAACCACGCTGGTTAATAACTTGTTGAGTATCAGACGTTTCCTGTAAATCCTCGGCGCAAAAGGAGCCGAGGATTTACAGTATTCTGCTGAGTATCAGGCACTTGGCAGCCAGCGTGGCGTGGGGGATTTCTGTTTGCAACCGGGTTGCAGCAAGGAGTGCGTACCTTTGCTGCAACAAAAGTTGTAAATCATGGAAGAGAAACATATCCACGAACACGAGCATGAGCACGAACATGCGCACTGCGAGCATTGCCACCATGAACACCATGAGCACGGCCACGAGCACCACCACCACGAGCATCACCACCACGAGGAGGAAGAGGGCCAGGGCCGATTGACCAAAATCCTCGCCGCCACGGTGCTGCTCATCGGCGCAGTAATCATCGAAAAATACACCGACTGGGCCACCTGGCAGTACCTGTTGCTGTTCCTGGTCCCGTACCTGGTGGTAGGGTGGGACACCCTGAAGGAGGCGGCCGAGGGCCTGCTGCACGGCGAGGCGCTCAGCGAGGACTTCCTCATGAGCGTGGCCACGCTGGGCGCGCTGGGTATCGGCTTTATGCCTGGTGCGGAAACGCAGTTCCCGGAGGCCGTCTTTGTGATGCTGTTCTTCCAGGTGGGCGAATGGTTCGAGGAAAAGGCCGAAGGCAACAGCCGCAAATCCATCGCGCACCTGATGGACATTCGGCCCGATGCAGCCCATGTGGAACGGGACGGGAACCTCATTACGGTGAAGCCGGAGGAGGTGACCCCCGGCGAGGTTATCGTCATTCAACCTGGAGAAAAAGTGCCGATGGACGGCGTGGTCCTGGACGGCCATTCCAGCCTGGACACCGTGGCGCTGACGGGCGAAAGCGTGCCCAGAAGCGTCCACGAGGGCGATGAAATCCTTTCCGGCTGCGTGAACAAGAGCGGCGTGCTGCGCGTGCGTACCACCAAGGCATTCGGCGAATCCACCGCCGCCAAAATTCTGGACCTGGTGGAGAATGCCGCAGAGAACAAGTCCCGGAGCGAGAGCTTTATCACCCGTTTCGCCAAAGTATATACGCCCATCGTTGTGGTGCTGGCGGTGCTGGTTGCCATCGTCCCGTCCCTGATTACCGGGGAATGGGCCACGTGGATTTACCGCGGTCTGCTGTTCCTGGTGGTGTCCTGCCCTTGTGCGCTGGTGATTTCCGTGCCGCTGACCTTCTTCGGCGGCCTGGGCGGCGCTTCCAAGAAGGGCATCCTCATCAAGGGGTCCAACCTCATGGACCGGCTCTCCAAGCTGCAGACGGTGGTCTTCGACAAAACCGGTACGCTCACGGAAGGCGTGTTTGAAGTGACGGCCGTGCATCCTCAAGAGCTTGACCAGCAGGAACTTCTGCACCTGGCTGCGCATGTGGAGCGGCACTCCACGCACCCCATCGCCATGGCCCTTCTGAACGCTTATCCGGACGAGAAGGACAGTTGCACCGTGGCCGATATCCAGGAGACGGCCGGCCAGGGCATCATCGGCACCATCAATGGCAGGAAAGTGGCCGTGGGCAACAGCAAACTCATGGAAACGGTGGGCGCCGCCTGGCGTCCCTGCCACCACGAAGGCACCATCATTCACGTGGCGGTGGACGGCGTCTATGCCGGGCACGTGGTCATCAGCGACCGGATTAAGGCCGATGCCGCCCCGGCGCTGGCGGAGCTCAAAGCCACGGGCGTGCAGCGCACTGTCATGCTCACCGGCGACCAGGAAAGCGTGGCCGCAGCGGTGGCTAAACAGCTGGGTGTGGATGAATTCCACGCCGGCCTCCTGCCCGCGCAGAAGGTGGAGCAGGTGGAACGCCTGCTACCCGCCGGAACGCTTGCCTTCGTGGGCGACGGCATCAACGACGCTCCGGTCCTCACCCGTGCCGATGTAGGCATCGCCATGGGCGCCCTGGGTTCCGACGCCGCCATCGAGGCTGCCGACGTGGTCCTCATGGACGACAAACCCTCCAAGATTGCCGCCGCCGTGCGCATCGCCCGCCGGACCATCGCCATCGCCAAGGAAAACATCGCCTTTGCGATTGGCATCAAGGTCCTGGTGCTCCTGCTGGCCGTTCTGGGCCTTGCCACCATGTGGATGGCCGTCTTTGCCGATGTAGGCGTCACCGTCCTGGCCGTCCTCAACGCCATGCGCGCACTCCGTGCCTAGCGGGAGAGGAGGCATAGGGTGCTAAACCTATGGCTACCCTATGCCTCCTTCCGTCACCTTTACTGGCTGGTCGCTAAATCATTGATACATAGCATTTTCCTGAAAATCCTCGGCGCAAAAAGAGCCGAGGATTATTAGCATCTTGCTGATAATCAGGCACTTACCGACCAGCCTGCTGGAAGCGGTTTTGGACAGAAGTGTATCTTTGCACCATGATACGCGAAGTGATGGACTTGGTGATGCCGCGGGAATGCCTGGTGTGCGGGCGGCAGTTGGGGCTGCAGGAGCAGCACCTGTGTATTTGGTGTGCGGCGGATTTGCCGGAGACGCACAACTGGGAACAGGCCCACAACCCCATGGCGGACCAGTTCAACGCCCTGTTGGAACGGCAGCGGCCAGAAGGAGAAAACATGCAGTATGCCTTTGCCGCCGCGCTGCTGTTCTATCACCATGAAAACCCCTACAAACTCATTCCTCGCTCCCTCAAGTACGGCGGCAACATCCAGGCAGGCCGATTCTTCGCCAAGCGGCTGGGAGCCCACATGGCCCGGCAGTCGCATTTTGCCGATGTGGACACGGTGCTGCCCGTCCCGCTGCACTGGTGGCGGCAATGGCGCCGCGGCTACAATCAGGCGGAGGTGATAGCCGCCCAGCTGGCCCAGGCCCTGCATGCGCAGCTCCGCACCGGAGACCTGGTCCGTGTCCGGCGCACTCGCAGCCAGACCAGGCTGGACGCGGAGGCCCGCGTGCGGAATGTGCAAGGCGTCTTCGCCCTCCGTCATGCCTTTCCGGCCAAGCATGTCCTCCTGGTGGACGACACCTTCACCACCGGAGCCACCCTCGCCGCCTGCTACAACGCAGTGCGGAGCGCCCTGGGGCCCTCCGTACGCATCTCCATTGCCACCTTGGCCGTTGTACAGGCCTAACCGGCTATTGCATGTAACGGAAGTAAACGGCGGCCGCGGCGGTGACGGCGGCGGTTTCCGTGCGGAGGCGGGAGGCGCCCAGGTGCACGGGAATGTAGCCCTGAGCCAGCGCCAGCCGGGCTTCTTCCGGAGAAAAGTCCCCTTCCGGGCCGATGAGAACGGTTATGGAAGTCCCCTCATACCCCTCCAGGGCCTCCCGGATGCTGATCCGCGGGGCCTCTTCCTCCTCAAAGCAGTATGCGATGAGCTTGAGAGATTCTTCGCTTCGCTCAGAATGACAGGAGGGGAGCTCCGCCAGCCCCTTGTCATCCTGAGGAGCATCAGCGACGAAGGAGCTCACGCTCACGGGCTCCCAAATCTCCGGAATCCGCGCCTTGAGCGACTGCTTGGTGGCGGAGAGCGCAATGCGCTGCGCCCGCTCGGTCTTGTACACCCGCCGCTCGGAGCGCTCGCCAATGAGCGGAACAATGACATCGACCCCCAGCTCCGTGGCCTTTTCCACGAACCACTCGAAGCGGTCGTTGTTCTTGGTGGGGCAGCAGCCAATGGTGAGCCGATACGGATGCGCGCCAAAGCCTGGAACGGTGGAAAGCACCTGTGCCTGGGCCCCCTTGGGCGAATCGTCCACCAGCGAACAGTGGTACAGCGTTCCCAGCCCGTCAATGACGTCAATCTCGTCCCCGGTCCGGTGCCGCAGCACGCGCACGCAGTGCCCACTTTCCTCCGCGTCCAGCAGGCACATACCGCCGCTCACCTCGTATGCGTAGAACAGCTCCATGGCCTATTTCCGGATAATCTCAATCTCACCGCGCAGGCCCACCTTGAGAATCTGCGATGCGCGGCCGGTGGAAGCCGTATCCACGGACGGCGGTACCACAAAATCCACGGCATCCTTGATCTCCTGCGGAATGTCGGAAAAACGCTGCGGCGTGGGTTCGCCGGAGATATTGGCCGATGTCGATACAATGGGCCGTCCCAGCTTGAATACCAGCTGTTTGCACCAATCGGCCAGCGGAATGCGGATGCCTACGGTGCCGTCGGCCGCCACGCAATTGGCCGCCAGGTGCCACTTGTCGCCGGTCTCCGAGCAAATGGCGCCGGGATAGATGATGGTCATGGGCGCGTCGTTCACCTCTACCAGGTCCACGGCGATGGAAGGAATCTCCTTCACGTACTTGGCCACCATGTCCAGGTCGCTGGAGAGCAGCACCAGACTCTTGGAATCGGCCCGTTGCTTAATCTCAAAAATGCGTGCTACCGCCGCAGCGTTGGTGGCGTCGCAGCCCAGCCCCCATACGGTGTCCGTGGGGTACAGAATGGTCCCGCCTTCGCGCACCACGCGCAAGGCCTCAGCGAGTATTTCTTCCGGTTTCATAATACGTGGCGATAATAGGATAATGGTCTGAGTAGTCCACATGCGGCACCTCGTAGGTAACCGCTTGCAGGCCAGTTGGATACAGGATATAGTCGATTCTTAACAGCGGCCACAGGGTGCGGTAGGTGGCGCCAAAGCCCTTGCCGGCCTTCACAAAGCTGTCGTGGCGGCCGCGCAGCAGGCGCATGTAGGTGTAGGAGATGGGATTGTCGTTGAAGTCGCCCAGCACCAGCGATTGCACGGGGGCGCTGTCCACGCCGCGCATCACTTCCGCCACCTGCTTGGGCCGCTCGGTGATGGACCGGCGCATCTTGCGCTCCGTCTCTTCCACGGCGCCGTCCTTCTTCACCAAGTTGGATAGGGAAATGTTGTAACTCTCAAAGTGACAGTTATATAGCCGGAAAACACTGCTATCTAACCGCACGTCCGTCCACAGGGCCAGGTTGGTGGAGCGCTCAAAGTTGATTTTCCCCTTGTCCGCCACGGGGCGCCGGGACAGCGTGAGGTTGCCAAAAGCGCCGCGCTTCCCGGTAAATACGTAATACTCAGCCTTATAACCGGGGAAGTGACGCTTGATCCAATCGTCCATGGATACCTCATTGGGCAGGAAGAACTCCTGCAGGCAGATGAGGTCCGCGTCCTGGGCCCGCAGCCAGCGGCTTACGGAGTCTGCCAGGACCAGCCGGTCCGCCCCTTCCGGTCCGTGAACAAACAGCCCCACATTGTAGGAAACCACCTTCAGGGCGCCTTCCTCCGCGGGTGCAGAGCGGCGGAACTGGACGTATCGGCCAAAGAAAAAGAGCGACGGCAGCAGCACGACAAGGAGCAGCAGTCGCATGTGGGAGCGCCGCAGCAGCGACCACACGAACAGCAGCACCGTAGCTGGCAGCACCACGGGGTAGAGCAGGCCGAAGAGCGTAAAGAACCACGCTTTGGCCGGGTCCACCACCACGGACAGATAGGCCAGCACCAGCAACCCCGCCATCACCAGCGACAGCGTGCCAAACGACAGGTGCGACAGCCAATGCCGCTTTTTTTTCTTGGGCGCAGCCATTTATCTGTACAGTTTGCCGGTCTTGCGCCAGTAGCGGATGAGCAGCCAGCCAAACAGCGCACCGCCCAGGTGGGCAAAATGCGCCACCCCCATCTGCGTGCCGGTGATGCCGGTAAGCAGTTCAATGCCGATAAAGATAATCACCCACCACTTGGCGTCCAGCGTCACGGGCGGGAAAATGAGCGTGAGTCTGGCCTCCGGATACAGCATGGCAAACGCCACCAGCACGCCATACACGGCACCGGACGCGCCCAGTACGCCCGGAATGCTGTTGTAGATGCTCTGGGTCGATATTCCTGGATATTTGGCCAGCAGTTGCTGCACCTCCAGGAACTCCACGCCGGTATGCAGCAGCACGGCGCCAAAGCCGGTGATAAGGTAGAACCAGATGAACTTTTTGGTGCCCAGGACCCTTTCCACCACCATGCCGAACATCACCAGCGAATACATGTTGAAGAAGATATGCATGAAACCGTCGTGCATAAACATGTGCGTGACGGGCTGCCACCAGCGGAACTCGGTGCTCAGCGGGAAAGCCATGGCAAAGGTGTCCTTCATGAACGCCGGGTTGATGAGCGTAGCAACAAACATGATGACGTTCACATACAGCAGGTTGCGGGTTACAACCGGAATATTTTCAAGCGGATTGGCCATTTAGAATCGTTTTTCAATTTCGTCGGCCTGGACAATGGCGATGATGCGCCGTCCGGAGGCGGTAAATTCGGGGTTTTCACTTTGCAGGAGGGCGTCTATCAGGCGCTGGGCCTCCAGCGGGGAACTCAGGCGGGGGCTGCCGGAAGCGCCCAGGACAGCGAACTTCTGCGCCAGCGACTGTTCCATTACCTCCGGCAAGGCTTGGGTATCGTCTGAGAGGATGAGCAGGATGTCCTGCACCAGGGTCTCCACGGAGGAAGAATCGGCGCTGTAGCCTTCCGGAACGCCGTTTACCACTACGGTATCCGGGCCGAAGGGGGCCATGTCAAAGCCCAGCTGGCGGAGCATTTCCGCGTGCTCGTCCAGGGTGAGGCGGCCTTCCACGCCCACGTTCACCTGCACGGGAAAGAGGGCGGTCTGGGTGACGTGGATGCCTTCGTGGAGGGCCTTTAGGAAACGGTCCGTGAGCAGGCGTTCCCGCGCCCGGCGAATGTGTACCATCATGATGCCGCTGGCGCTTTGGGTAAGGATGAACCGGCCCTGGACTACCAGCACCTGTGCCGTGGGCAGCGTCCGGTCCTCGAACAGTGCCCCGTAGTTCGGGTTCGGGTCCGTGTATCTCCTCGTCCCACCGTCATGCCCGGGGAACCCACCGTCATGCCCGGCCTGACCGGGCAACCCTGTCATACCGAGGCCCTTCTCTGTCATACCGAGGCCCTTTTCTGTCATACCGAGGCCCGCAGGGCCGAGTGTATCTCCTCCCTCCTCCTGCTCAAACGGATTGTAATTCCAATCCACCCCCACTGTGGGCGTGCTGGAGGGCCGGTATTCCTGGAACTGCGTCCCCATCACGGGAATGTCCCGTGCCTCCGGATTGTCGAACTCGATGGAGCCCGCCACGCTGGCGCGCCCCATGGCCTCTTTCACGGCAGCGAACACCGTCTGGAACAGCAGCTGGTCCTCCTCGAACTTGATTTCCGCCTTGGTGGGATGAATATTCACATCCACCGAGCCGGGATCCACGTCCAGGTAAATGAAGTAGGACGGCGTGCTGCCTTCCGGAATCAGGTTTTCATAGGCCTTCATCACGGCCTTGTGCAGGTAAGGGCTGCGGAAATAGCGCCCGTTTACAAAGAAGAACTGGTTGCCCAGCACCTTCCGGGCACTTTCCGGTTTGCCCACGTACCCCCGCAGGGTGGCGATGGAAGTATCGGCCTCGATGTCCATGAGCTCGCCGATGAGCCCCGTCCCCAGCAGGTCCTGGATGCGGAATTTGTAACTTTTGGCGGCCTTTACCACATGGACCTCGCGTCCGTTGTGGGTGAGCGAAAAAGCAATGTCCGGCCGGGTGAGCGCCACGCGCTGGAACTCTTCCACGATGTGCCGGAACTCCACGTTGTCGCTTTTGAGGAATTTGCGCCGCGCGGGGATGTTGTAAAAGAGGTTCCGCACGGCAATGTTGGTGCCCACGGGGCAACTCACTTCGCGGGTTCCTTTGTTCTCGGAACCGGCCATGAGCACCTCTACGCCGGCTTCTTCGCTCCCAATGCGGGTGCGCAGGGTCACTTCCGCCACGGCGGCGATGGAGGCCAGCGCCTCTCCGCGGAAACCAAAGGTAAGGATATGGTGCAGGTCTTCTGCCGATGCGAGTTTGCTGGTGGCGTGCCGCTCAAAGCACAGGACGGCGTCGTCCGGCGTCATGCCGCAGCCGTTGTCTATCACCTGGATAAGCGTGCGGCCGGCATCGGCAATCATCACCTTGACATCCGTTGCGCCGGCATCCACTGCGTTCTCCATGAGCTCTTTTACCACGGAAGCGGGGCGCTGAACCACCTCTCCCGCCGCAATCATATCGGCAATATTTTTGGGTAATATCCTTAATTCCATATTTTGTCGTTCCAGGTTCTATACCCTCTGAAACCCTTCGTCGCTTTGCTCCTCGTCCCTCCCACCGCTTCGCGGCGGGCCCCTCCCTCTAATATGGCCGAGGGTGGCCATAGGTTTCAGAGGGTATAGAACCTTCCACTCATGTTATAGCAATTCAAAGAATTTGGAGATATAGATGAGCACCAGGACGATGAGCACCCCCGTAACGATGGTGATGATGGTGTGGACGGTGCGCATGTCCGAGCGGGTTTTCTGGTAGTTGCCGCCGCGGAAGGCGCCGCGCAGGCTGCTGCCGGGTACATACTCGCCGTTCTCACGGGCTTTCTCATTGGTGCCGTCCACGTCGCCGAATAGCTGACGGCGTTTTTCCTCCTCCGGGTCATAGTACCGGGGCTTGTAGTTGAACACCCGGTGCTCGTTGGTCCCGAAGAATCCAAAGTTGAACAGTTTGGCCATATCTCAAATTCTATAATAAACTACAAAGATATCATTTTTACGCTATTTAAACAATGCGCGTACCAGGGCGGGGATGTCTGCCACTTTTACCACTTCTATGCCTTGCGGCTTTTGGTCCAGATGGGTGTAGGAGCTCACGAAGATGCGTTTGAAGCCCACGCGGGCGGCTTCCACGGCGCGGCGGGCGGCTTGGGAAACGGGACGGATTTCTCCGCTCAGGCCCACCTCTCCGGCAAAGCATACATCGGCCGGGATGGGGTAGTCGAAGGTGGATGACAGCACGGCGCCAATAACGGCGAGGTCACACGCCGGGTCTGTGATGCGCAGGCCGCCGGCCATGTTCAGGAACACGTCCTTCTGCCCTAGCTTGAAGCCGGCGCGGCGCTCCAGTACGGCCAGGAGCATGTTTAGGCGCCTCACGTCGAAGCCCGTCGCGCTGCGCTGGGCGGTGCCATATACAGCGCTGGACACCAGGGCCTGTACCTCAAACAGGAACGGCCGGTTGCCGTCCAGCATGGCCGATATGGCCGTGCCGCTGAGGCCTTCCTCGTGCATGGGAATGAGCATTTCCGAGGGGTTGGCCACCTCCCGGAGGCCTGTGCCGGTCATTTCGAATACGGCCAGCTCTGAGGTGCTTCCAAAGCGGTTTTTGATGCTCCGGATCACGCGGTACGCGCCGCGGTTCTCGCCCTCGAACTGCAAAACCACATCGACAATATGTTCCAAAATTTTGGGTCCGGCAATGGTGCCTTCCTTGGTAATGTGGCCAATCAGGATCACCGGGATGCCTGTCGATTTGGCAAAGCGCAGCAGCTGGGCCGCCACTTCCTTGATTTGGCTCACGCTGCCGGCCGTGGAATCCACGTGCTGGCAGTACATGGTTTGCACGGAGTCCACTATCATGAGGTCCGGGGCCGTTTCTTCCGCCTGTTTGAGGATTTCGCCCATGTCCGTCTCGCTGTAAATGAGGATGCCGGAGGCGTCTCCGCCCAGGCGGTCCGCCCGCATTTTCACTTGCTTCACACTTTCTTCACCCGTGACATAGAGCGTCTTGAGGGCGGGGGAGTGCAGGGGCAGTTGCAGGGAAAGGGTACTCTTGCCGATACCCGGCTCACCGCCCATGAGCACCAGCGAACCCTTCACGATGCCGCCGCCCAGCAGGCGGTCCACCTCGGCGCTGCCCAGGGATACGCGGTCCTCCTGCGTAGTGGACACGTCCTTGAGCGGCTCCGGCTTGCGGGAGCCCCCGGGCACCGTCATGGCCGTGGCCTTGCTGCCGGTCACCACTTCCTTCTCCACCATGGTGTTCCATTCCCCGCACGCTGGGCATCGGCCCATCCATTTGCTGTATTCATTGCCGCAATGGCTGCAGAACCACACGGACTTGGTTTTCTTTACACTTGTTGCCATACCCTACAAAGATACGAAATTTCCCGCTATCGCTCTATCCTTTTGCTTTTTTCCTGCTATTTTGCTAACTTGCGGGAAATAAGGTGATTGCATATGGAAATTATCGGCAAAGCATTCAACCCCGCCGGCGGCACGGAGAGGGCCGTGTGCACAAACATCGACGGCTGGATTAGCGGACTCATGGTCAAAGGGGAGGACGCCGGGCAGGCAATATCGGCCTACCTGGAGGAGGCCGGCAAACTGAAAAGCGCCATGCGGCGTGAACGCGAGGAGGTTTGGAAAGGATGGCAAAATTCCTCTCCCGCCCTTGCGTTCTACCGGAATCACAGCCTCAATGACGACGGCCTCTGGGGCCATTGCCTGCACAAGAACAGCGGCCGCCAGCTGGGCACCTATCCGGAATCGCCCTACACAATGAAGGCCGATATGATAGCCCTGTCCACCGACTTCATGCTCGTCCGTCCGGAGATGCTCTATACAAGGGATGTGCTTTGTGCCGACCGCTTCAACCTGTACTATGGCAAAGACGCCGTGCTGCTTTCCAGCGCACCCTATGAGCGGGAAAGAGACTGGGAAAAGCTGAATAAAGCCTTCCTGGGGGCCTTCTGTGCCCTGTGTGGCGATAATCCCGAGGCGCATTGGGACGATGCCGGCAAGGTGCTTCGGGATACCCTGGGCGAAGACCATGCCTATGTGCTCATTGTGGATGCCGACGAGTGCCGGAAGCGGGTGAATTGGAATACGCCCGAAGGACCGGCCACGGATATCCGGCTCAAGATTTCCTGGAGAAAGAAAGGCTGGGCACTCATGGATAATGAATGGGACGAGCACACGGAGGAGACGGTACTGGCAAAAACCGGCGCCCTGAACTACGCGGGATTCGTCGGCCTGTGCATCACGGAGATAAGCGATTCTTCCATCACCTTCCGCAACGGCGGCGACCAGTGGGTGCTGGAACCCGGAAAAACCTTGTTTTACCACTACAACGACTCCTACGAAGACCACGAGGGCGTAGAACACCGGGACATCGATTATTCACTCTCGATAACGTGGTTGGAATGAAAAAAATGACTATCTTTGCACCGAATTAATTCAGAAAGACATGAATCTTAGAGACATCAAAAAAGACATTAAAGAATTGTAATGATTGATGTCAGAATATAACGAAACAGGCCGCAGTAAAGCGGTCTGTTTCGTTATTGTGTTCGCCCAGCACGAACGAACTCTAACGGGTGGAAGTCCCCAAACCGCCCTGATAGTGGGAAGGTTACAGCCAAAGGCAAGGGTGTCCGCCGTGAGACGGAATCTGAAGGAAGCCGGCGGCAA
>Ga0256405_10001032_pt1 | contig 82457 bp, 68 predicted proteins | sample RumenRJG_02DNA_FD_189096 | JGI IMG/M metagenome (GOLD analysis project Ga0256405, IMG submission 189096) | Bovine rumen microbial communities from Lethbridge, Alberta, Canada - RJG_02 | ecosystem: Host-associated > Mammals > Digestive system > Stomach > Rumen | place: Canada: Alberta... | reverse complement strand
CTTCAACTTCGACCAGGACGAGATGATGCGTGCCATCATTAACAACAATAACAAAGAACTCAATGCCGTCCGACGAGCCTTTGAGGCCCTACAACTGGCGGCCTAAATCACTTGCGAAACTTAAATAAGTATTTGGATCAATTCGCGCGGATCCGAAAGTCCGTTTGATTTTGGAGTTGAGTGACTCTGCTGATGCATCCCTTGCCGACTTGACCTCACGTATAGTGCATCGGTTGACGGTCTTGTACCAGCCGTGACGCTTTTACCCTCTGGTGTCAGCCATCTGCGGCGGCGGATGTGCAAGGTCAGTTTTTTGTCCCGGTACAGAAGATGCCCAAGAAGAGTGTAGGTAGAACTGTAACTGAGTGGTGGCATTGTCCATAGTCCCAAAGGGTTTATAAAAAACAAAAGCAGCCCCGGAGGGCCGCTCATGTTGTTAATGGATAAAGAGGTCAAGTTGATTTCACTCATTCAAACGGAGTTTGTCCCCTTGATTTTTCCTGTACGGCTTAGTTCTGCGTCACGTTAGCACCAGCCTCGATGGTCACGGTGATTTCATAACCATGGTCGCCGCAGCCGATGCTTTGGACGTAATTGTTGGGGTCATTGCCCTTTGTTGCAGTCACGCTGGTCACGGTGCTTTTGATGGTGATGGTGCCGCAACCTGGATTGTTACTTCCGCCGCCGATGCCGGCAGCCAAGTCGCCGCCCGTGGCCGTGGTGGTGCCGCCGCTGATGGTGATGTCGCCGCAGGTTCTATTATTGCCGCCGCCGATGCCGGCACCATATTGACCGCCCGTGGCCGTGATGTTGCCGCCGCTGATGGTGATGTTGCCGCAGGAAGCAAAACCGCCGCCGATGCCGGCAGAATATTGACCGCCCGTGGCCGTGATGGTGCCGCCGTTGATGGTGATGTTACCACAGGAAGCATTACTGCCGCCGATGCCGGCACCAGATTGGCCGCCCGTGGCCTCGACGGTGCCGCCGTTGATGGTGATATTGCCGCAGGAACCATTATAGCCGCCGCCGATGCCGGCAGACTGAGGGCCGCCCGTGGCCGTGATGTTGCCGCTGTTGATGACGATGTTGCCGCAGGATATATAATAGCCACCGCCGATGCCGGCGCCCCATGGACTGGAATTGCTGTATGCTGTCAGAGTGCCGTCGCCCTGAATGGTGAGCGTCTTACCTGGAGCAATATAGATGCCGGGGTAATTGTTATATCCACTACCGTCTCTGCCCGCACACACTTCGTTTGTTCCTTCAAGCACAAGGGTGGCATCGCCCGGGCAGTTGATGCCCGCCCAGTCGCAATTATTGCCAAGGTTAGTGATGTTCACGTCCTTCAGCGTTACGGTGGCGCCGTCGGCAATGCTGATTTTGACGTTACTGCCCAGGGTGCCGGTGAGTATGTCGCCATCCTGCGCCGTGTAGTCGGCTGTGAGCGTCGAGAGGTCGGTAGCAACTTGCGTCATCTTCCAGCTCACCGGGTAGCCGTTGCCTTTTGCGTAGGTCTTGCCGGTCAGCGTCTTGGTGTAGTTCTTCATGCCGTCGGTGGCGGTAACCGTGATGGTGGCATCCTCTGTGGGGTAGATGGCGACGTAGATGGGGCCTGCTACTGCCGAGCGGTTGACGTTGTAGGTTTTGGTGCCGTCGCTCAGGGTCAGGCCCGTGATGCTGCCCGTGATTTCGCTTGTACCTGCTTCATCCTTCAGCGTGATGGCGAGGATGGCCAGCTGGTTCTCCAGCGTCAGCGAGGGCAGGTTTTCGCCGTCCCATGCGCCCATCTTCCTGCTGTAGTCGAATGTGCTTGCGATTTTATTGAGCGTACCGTCCTGACTCCCGAAGAGGGCGGCCTCGTCCATGTTGCCGAGTTCGTTAACTATCGCTGCTGGGTAGATGTAGTCCACGTTCCCCGACTTGTTGGGGTTGGTCAGGATGAAGGTGAATGTGGCGGACTTGCTTCCGTCGGCAATATCTCCTGGCTCCAGCGCATTGCTCACCGCCTTCACCCAATCATCCTTCGTGTTCTTGTAGCGGAGCACCATCGTCTCGCCCACAGCAAAGGTCTTCACGCCCGTACTGGTCAGTGCTTTGGTGTCGTCCGCAGCGAAGCCCACGGTGGTGGTCAGGGTGACGATGTTTTCTTTCTGAGTTTCAGGAGTTTCCATCTCCGGGCTCTCCGCCTTGTTGCAGGAGGTCCCAAGCATGCCCATGGCAACGAGGGCGGCCATGCCGATGTGTGTAATTTTTTTCATTGCTTTCTTCGTTTTCATGGGTTGTTACTCGATTACCAGATCGTTCCAGTTGTAGTCCTCGACTTCGGCGCCAAGGCTCTGACAGACGACGCCTACGATTTTCACCTCGACGGTCTTGACCTCCGGTGAGAGGTACATTTCTTTTTTGTTTGGTTCCATAAGCTTATTTGATTGAATTTGTGTTCATCAAGGCACGCGAAATGCCGCGACACTCCTTGCGAAGTCCGCGATAAAAACTCGTATACTATTGATTACAAGACGGTTATACCCCCCCCCTAAACATAGAAGGAATAGTCGGCATTAAGGGGTATGAGACACTTCCGGTCATTCTTGCCTAACTTGCAATGGAGAGATATTCGTTGCCCAGTTTTTCTATGGAAAAATTGGTGTGTGTAAAGATAAGTAACAAAAATGAAATCTGCAAGAGACGCTGGAATTATTTGCCATTACTACTCAGACACGGAGGTTTGCAGGTGAGCCTGGTGAGATCATTATAAGAAAAATAATTGTATCTTTGCATATTGGTAAACGATTAATAAACACAACGATATGGCAAAGATTTATGATTTCAAGGCCCTGAACAACAAGGGCGCGGAAGTGGACTTCGCCCAGTTCGAAGGCAAGGTGCTGATGATTGTCAACACCGCTTCCAAGTGCGGTTTCACCCCGCAGTATGACGGCCTGGAGGCCCTTTATCAGCAGTATAAGGAGAAGGGACTGGTTATTTTGGGATTTCCTTGCGACCAGTTCGCCCACCAGGAACCGGGCAGCAATGAGGAAATTGCCGAATTCTGCCGCCTCAACCACGGCGTGACCTTCCCGCTTATGGCCAAAATCGATGTGAACGGCGCGAATGCCGCTCCCGTTTTCGAGTACCTGAAAGCGCAGGCGCCCACCGAGGAATACAAGGGACTGAAGGCCAAGGCTACGCATGCCATGCTCAAGGGCATCAGCAAGAGCGTGGAAAAGGACAGCGACATCCTCTGGAACTTCACCAAGTTCCTCGTCAGCCGCGATGGCGCTACCATCAAGCGCTTCCCGCCTACGGCTGAGCCGGAGGAGATGGAGGAGGATTTGAAGGCAATGCTGTAAGTCCTACAGCAGGCGGGAGAGATCCTTTTCTTTGATGATGTGAAGGCCGTGAGAGGTGATGACCTCGGCGGCCTTTTCCGTATGATCGGTCCGGAAGACAAGGACTCCCTTCCCGTTCAGCAGGAAGGAGTACAGGTAGGCAAGGCTGATGCCTTCGCTGGCGAAAAGTTCGATGGCGTCGGCGGCCATGCCGGGACGGTCGTCAAGTTCCACGGCGAATACTTCGCAGAGCGAAACCGCCACACCGGCGTCCCTCAGGACCTTGTAAGCCTTCTCGGGTTGCGAGCAGATGATGCGGAAGATGCCGTAGTCGACGGTGTCGGCGATGGTGGAAGCAATCAGCTGGATTTTTTCCTGCTTGAGCAGGCGCAGCACGCTCACAAGGGCGCCGGACTTGTTCTCTATGTAAACGGAAAGTTGATGGACAGTCATGGTCGGGTGGAATTTTAATATTTCTTTCGGGTATCGACGACCCGCACGGCCTTGCCCTCGCTTTTCGGCAGGGAATTCTTGGGCACGAGGCGGACCTTGGGCGTAATCAGGATCTCGTCGCGGAGCTGACGGGTAATCTCCCGGGTAAGGGATTGGAGTTTGCCGTAGTCATCAAGAGAGAGGTCTTTCATCTCTACATCGACGGTCATGGCGTCGTTGCCGTCCACGGTTTCGAGGGTAATAAGGTAGTCGGAAGCCAGCTCCTGGAACTGCATCAGGATGGTTTCGATCTGGATGGGGAAGATGTTGACACCCTTGAGGATGATCATGTCGTCGCTGCGGCCCTTCATGCGATCCAGCCGGATGTGATGACGGCCACAGGGGCATTCTCCGGGCAGGATGCGGGTCAGGTCACGGGTACGATAGCGCAGCAGCGGCATGGCTTCGCGCTTGAGCGTCGTAAGCACGAGCTCACCGACTTGTCCGTCCGGAACGGGTTCGAGGGTGTCCGGATTCACAATCTCCACAATGTAGTAGTCTTCCCAAATGTGCATGCCGTTCTGCTCGGGACATTCGAAGGCGACGCCGGGACCGCACATCTCCGACATGCCGAAGGAGTTGTACGCCTTCACGCCCAGCATCTCTTCGATGCGCTTGCGCGTATCCTCGGAGTGCGGTTCGGCTCCGATCACCAGGGTGCGGAGCCGGGTGTCCCGGCGGGGATCGATGCCCTTTTCGCACATCACTTCATACAGGCGGGCGGCGTAAGAAGGGATGGCGTGCACCACGGTGGTGCCGAAGTCCGTGAAGAACTTCAGTTGGCGCAGGGTGTTGCCGGCCGCTGCGGGGACGGTAAGCATGCCCACCTTCTCGGCGCCGTACTGGAAGCCGAGTCCGCCGGTAAACATTCCGTATCCCGATGTGTTCTGGAACACGTCCTCGGGACGGCAGCCCACCATCCACAGGCAGCGGGCCACGGCATTGGCCCATTCGTCCAGGTCCTGCTGCGTGTGCAGGATGACCGTGGGATTGCCGGTGGTGCCGCTGGAGGAGTGCAGGCGCACGCATTTGTCGAGCGGAACCGAGGCGATTCCGAACGGATAGGTATCGCGCAGGTCCTGTTTGGTGGTGAAGGGGATCTTCTTGAGGTCGTCCAGCGTGCGGATATCCGCAGGCGTCAGCCCGGCCTGGCGGAACCGTTCCCGGTAGAACGGGGAATGCATGCAATGCTTGACCGTGGCCTGCAGCCTTTCGAGTTGAAAGGCTTCTATCTCTGAACGGGAGAAGGATTCTTCGGGATTGAAGAACGGTTGGTAGGACATACTGAAATATAATGGGTGGTTTACGTATCGCTAGATGGCCTGCCTGGCCAGGAACCAGAGCACCGGAACCAGCAGAGCGGGAAGGTAGTTGAGGGTTTTGCAGTCTTTGATGCGGAGGAGGGCCAGGCCCGATGAAAGGATGAGGACTCCGCCCACGATGGCCAGCTCATTGATGAGGGTCCCCTGCAGGAGGACCGATTCGGCCGCCAGTTTTCCCAGCAGGTAGAAAAAGCCCTGCCAGCAGAACAGGATGGCGGCGGAAAAAGCGATGCCGATGCCGTAGGTGGCGGCAAAGACCATGGAGGTAACCAGGTCCAGGGTCGCATTGGTGTACAGGAAGGTGTTGTCCCCGGTGGTGGCGCTCATGATGGGGCCGACGATGGAAAAGGTTCCCACGCAAAACAGCAGGCAGGCCGAAATGAGGCCGTTGGCCAGGCCTTCTCCGCCCCTGCGGGCTATGACGGCCTTGGCATGCCCGTCCAGGTCCAGCGCCGTACCGGCCACCCCGCCGATGGCCAGGCTCAGGATAAACAGAACGGGGAATTCGCTCTTGGGCAGGTTTTGGGTGAAGGTGCTGATGCCCAGCGCCATGGAGGCGAGTCCCATGGCAAAGTACAGTACGTCGCGGTACCGGTCTCCCAAACCTTTTTTCAGGAGGCTCCCTACGACCGATCCAACCAGGATGCAGCCGGTATTAACGATTGTCCCTAACATAAATATGGACAAATATACCAAAAATTCGTATATTAGTAGTTCGAAAAACAAGAAACTCGGAATACAAAGTGGAAGAAGAGAAGAAACTATATCCCATGCGCCTGGTTCCCCAGGATGATCCGGAAACGGGCGCCCGTTATCATTTGGCAGACCTGGGATTTGCCGACACCCTCGTGGACAACGGCTGGCTGGCATCGAACCCGCTCAGCGAGCTTATGGAAACCTATCTGGACCGGTTGGTGGGGGAGAATGCCTTCCAGGATTTCGGGACGCAGTTCCCGGTATCGGTCAAGACGATGGATGTGAAAGCCCGCACGCCCCTGCGGGTGAATGTCCCGGACGATATCGCCCGTCAGCGGTACGATGCCTTCGGAAAAACGGCCCTCTGGTATATCCTGTCGGCCGATCCGGATGCCACCCTGTACCTGGGTTTTTCCCGCGAAGTGGAGGCGGAAGATTTTTATCGCCGCTGCCTGGCCGGGAAGGTGGATGATGTCCTGCATGCGGTGCACCCGAAAGCGGGGCAGACCTATCTGATTCCCCCGTGTACGGTCTATGCGGCCGGTCCCGGACTGAAGATCCTGGAGGTGTCCGAGGCTTCCGAACTGGCACTCCGCATTTATGATCCGGGGCATGACGATGAATTGGAAGAGGCTTTCGATTTCATCGATTTCCGTCCGTGGAAGGAGCCGGAAGCCGTTCCCGGTACGAAGGGGTTCGGGGCGGAAACGCTGGCGGTCCAGGAACAGTTCCGCGTGGTAAAACTGCAGCTGGCCGAGCCGCTGCGCATCTCCTCGGAAGGGCAGGACCGCTACAGCATCTACCATTGCCTGCAGGGGGCTGCCTCCGTTCAGCTGCGCGACGAAAACCGGCCCGCGGAGACCGTGATGCTGCAGGCCGGCCAAACGGTGCTGGTTCCGGCCGAGGTGGATGAATTCTATCTGGTTCCGGAAGCACCCGGTACCGTCCTTCTGGAAATCCAATAGACGATGGCCGATTCTGTCCGTATCGATAAATACCTGTGGGCCATCCGCGTTTTCAAGACGCGGAGCGATGCCACCGATGCCTGCAAGGGCAACAAGGTCCGCGTAGGCGGATCGCCCGCCAAACCCTCGAAAGAGGTGAAGCCGGGGGAAATCATCGATATCCAAAAGGGGACCGTGCGTTATTCCTACCGTGTGATCCGATTGCTGGAAAACCGCGTGGGAGCGCAGCTGGTGCCCGATTATGCGGAGAACCTGACCCCGCAGTCCGAACTGGATAAACTGCGGGCCCCGGTCGAGACGTTCTTTATCCGTCGGGACCGGGGCTCGGGCCGGCCCACCAAGAAAGACCGGCGGGCCATGGAGCATCTATGGGACGGCATCAACTTCGATGCCGGCGAAGATTTTACTGATTGAAATAGCGCTTGAGCAAGCCGTAGAAACCGGCGCCGTGACGGGCCTCGTCCTTGGCCATCTCGTGTACGGTGTCGTGGATGGCGTCGTAGCCCAGCTGTTTGGCGCGGGTGGCGATGGCCAGCTTGCCTTCGCAGGCACCGGCCTCGGCCTGGTACCGCTTCTCCAGGTTGGTCTTGGTATCCCAGACACATTCGCCCAGCAGTTCGGCGAATTTGGCGGCGTGCTCGGCCTCTTCAAAAGCGTAACGCTTGAAGGCATCGGCAATCTCCGGATAGCCCTCGCGTTCGGCCTGGCGGCTCATGGCCAGGTACATGCCCACTTCGCTGCATTCGCCGTTGAAATGGTCACGCAGGCCCTGGAGGACTTCGGCGTCCTCTACCTTGCCGTCACCGATGTGGTGCTCGCAGGCCCACTGGGGTTTTCCGTCCTCATCTTTGATTTCCACGAACTTGCTGGCGGGAACCTTACACTGCGGGCAGCGCTCCGGCGGGTTTTCGCCTTCGTACACGTAACCGCAAACCATGCATCTGAATTTCTTCTTCATAATTGAAATGTTTTAAATTTGAAATTTTCTAAATTGTGATTACAAAGATAAAAGATATTTTTGATTTCTAAAAAAAATTTTGTTCATGGGGTAAAAAATGGCTATCTTGGGAGTATATATTACGTATGGAGCCTTTTTTGAAGCAGGTCGCCGGCCACTATTATCCGGCATATGATTTGGACAAACGCTGTTTTGTCTTCCCGAACCGTCGCAGCAGCGTATTCTTTGGCCGTTTCCTCTCCGAGGAAGTAGCCGGGGGAGACCGTCCGGCCTTCCTTCCGCGCATGTACACCATGGACGCGTTCTTTTCCTATATGTATGGAACCGCGGCGACGGACCGGGTAAGCCTCTTACTGGAATTGTACGATTGCTACCGCGAGGTCTGTCCGGGGGCCGAACCGCTGGATGAATTCATCTTCTGGGGCGATGTGCTGCTGGGCGATTTTGACGATGTGGACAAATACCTCGTCCATCCCGGCCACCTGTTTGCGAACGTATCGGATTTCAAGGGACTGCAGGATGGCTTCGAATACCTGTCCGAGGCCCAGCGCGAGGCCATTACCCGCCTGGCCGGTCACTTCGCGAAAGGCAGCCGGATGGCCGTGGAGTTTTTCCGGATCTGGGATATCCTCCTGCCGCTGTACACCCGTTTCCGGGAACGGCTGCAGGAAAAGGGCATGGCCTATCCCGGCATGCTGTACCGCTCGTTGGCCGAGCAGATGCAGGAACGCAGTGCCGTGGATCTGCTGGCGGGGAAGTTCCCCGGGGTGGAGAAGTTCGTTTTCGTAGGCCTGAATGCCTTGAGCGAGAGCGAACGGACGGTGCTGCGCCGCATGCAGCAGGCCGGCCTGGCCGAGTTCTGCTGGGATTTTTCCAGCGACTGGGTGCGTGACAAGGACAACAAGAGTTCCTTCTTCATGGCCCGGAACGTGGCGGATTTCCCGCAGGCCTTTCCGTTGGATCCCGGCGGCCTCCCGGTACCCGTCATCCATGTGGTGGGCGTCCCGTCTTCCACCGGTCAGGCCAAGCAGGTGAGTGCCATCCTGGAAGGGATGGAGCAGGTGGACCGCACGTGCGCGGTGGTGCTGCCCGATGAATCCCTCCTGCCCACCTTGCTCTCCAGCATCCCGCCCAAGGTGGAAGATATCAATGTCACCATGGGTTATCCGATGTCGTCCGGCGCCCTGTTCGACCTGATGTCCACCGTGGCCACCCTGCAACTGCATCTGCGCAAAGGCCCTTCCGGGTGGATGTTCTACCACCGGCAGGTCTGGGCCGTTTTCTCCAACTCGCTTTTCCGCCGGGCAGCCGGAGAAGCGGCCATGAAGATCGTGACCGATGTCAAACGGCAGGCCCGGTACTATATCCCCGAAGCCGATCTGGCGGCGGACGGGCTGATGCGGACCCTTTTCCGTCCGGTGCTGACCGGTGCTGCGGAAGCATCCGCCGAACAGACCGATGCCTTGGCCGCCTACCTGCAGGAAGTGGTGTCGGCGGTGGCAACGGCGGTCCGGGAGGAACCGGATATCGCCCTGGAACTGGAATTCGCCCGGAAATACTATCTGGCGGTGAGCCGCCTGCGGGCATGCGCCCTGGCGGTGCTGCCGCAGACCTTCATCCGCTTGTTGAGCCAGCTCCTCTCCGGCGCTACGGTCCCGTTCCGCGGCGAACCGCTGAAGGGGCTCCAAGTGATGGGACCGCTGGAAACGCGTGCGCTGGACTTCCGCAACCTGATTATCTTGTCGTGCAACGAAGGCCTTTTCCCGCGCAAGAGCGTGAGCGCCTCGTTTATTCCGCCGGAACTGCGCAAGGGTTTCGGCCTGCCGACCTATGAATTCCAGGACGCCGTCTGGGCGTATTATTTCTATCGCCTGCTGCAGCGCTCCCAGGAGGTCTGGCTGCTGTATGATACCCGTTCCGAAAAGTTGCGCAGTGGCGAGGAGAGCCGTTATATCAAGCAGTTACGTTATCATTTCAAGGTGAATCTGGACGAGCGCGTGGCAACGGCCGGCTCGCTGAGCGGGACGGTCTCCAGCGAGGATATCCCCAAGTCGCCCGAAGACGTGGCGACGGTGCGGGAGCGGCTGCTGTCGGCATCGGCCCTGAAGAATTACCTGGACTGCGGTGCCAAATTCTATTTTGCCACCGTGCGCTCGCTGGAAGTGGAGGAAGCGGTGCAGGAGAGCCTGGATGCGGGCATGATGGGAAATGTCTTCCACAAGACGATGGAAGACCTGTATTCGGAGGGAGGCCGGCCGCGTCCGCGCATCGACCAGGAATACCTGACCCGGCTGATTGCGGGCAAAAAAGCGTTGCGCGCGCGCATCCGTGAGCATATCCTGGAGGAACTCCGGACCCCGGAGGTGAGCGGGCGGAACCTGGTGCTGGAAGATGTGATCCTGCAATATGTTCTGAAAACCCTGCAGTGCGACCTGGCCCTCCTGCAGGCGCGCGGCGTATCGTTTTTCCGCGTGCTGGGCCTGGAGGAAAAGAAGATCTGGGAGTGGAACGGCTTCCACTTCATCGGTTTCATCGACCGGATCGATTCCTTCCGGGACGGCGAGGTGCGGATCGTGGATTATAAAACCGGGCGGGTGGCCGACCAGGAGGTGGAAATTACGGACGGGAACGCTGCCAAGGTGGTCGAGGCACTGTTCGGACCGGAAACGGGCAAACGGCCCAAAATCGCTCTCCAGATGTACCTGTACGACCAGTCCATGGAGGAGCAGACGCGCGGGAAGCAGGTCCTGAACGTGCTGTACCCGGTGGCGCGCCTTTTCGCGGGCCCGTTGAAGGAGGTCCCCGCCAGCGCGGAATTCGGCCGCTTGATGGACGAGGCGGTGACGGGTCTCCTGGACGAGTTGACGGATCTCTCCGTCCCCTGGCGCCGGACCACGGACCCCAAGACCTGCTCCTATTGTGATTTTAAAAATATCTGCGGACGATGATACGGATTCTGAAAGCTTCGGCGGGTTCCGGAAAGACGCACCGCCTGACAGGCAAATATATCGAACTCCTGCTGGGTTCGGAAGAACGGTATGCCTACCGGCACATCCTGGCTGTTACCTTTACCAACAAGGCGACGGCAGAAATGAAGAGCCGCATCCTGAAAGAGCTGGACAAACTGGCGCGCGATGCGGCATCATCCCCTTATTTTCAAGCGTTTGCGGAAAGGGGATATACCGCGGCCCAGCTGGAAAAGCGGGCCACGCAGCTGGTGAGCGACATCCTGAACGACTACGGGGCCTTTGCGGTGAGCACCATCGACCGCTTCTTCCAGCAGACCCTGAAAGCCTTCTCCCGTGAGATCGGCCGCTTCGCCTCCTATCAGGTGGAACTGGATAAAAAATCGCTGGTACACGAAAGCGTGGACCGGATTTTGGAATCTTTGAACGAGGGGAGTCCCTTGCTGAAATGGGTGACGGCCAGCGTGATGGACCGGCTAAACGAGAAGGGTTCCTTCAGCCTGGAGGAGGCTTTGTACAAAATGGCCGAGCAGTTGAAGAGCGATGCTTTCCGCGAGCAGATTGAGGCGGCGGGCATCGACGAGAAAACCTTCTACTCGCCGGAAAACCTGCAGCGTATCCAAACTGTCTTCAAAAAGGTGGAGGAAGACTTCCGGAACCGGGTGCAGAACCAGGCACAAGCGGTCCTGGATGTCCTGAAAGACGGTGGGGTGGATCCGAAACAAACTTCCCGGGGCTGGTTGGGTAAGATCCAGGACTATACCGGCCTGGCAGACCGGAAAGGGGAGATAGCAGCGCCGACCGAGGCCTTTGTCCGGACCTGTGGCGATTCGTCGAAATGGTTCTCCAAGGAGAATGCGAAACTGCTGGGACGGGTCGAAGGGCGGCTGGAAGGGCCGCTGCTGGCCTTCTGCAACCTGTTCGGGCAGGCCTACAAGGTCTATCGGACGGCCCGGCTGCTGCGGAGCCAGTTGTACGAACTGGGCATCGCGGGAGAACTGTACAGCACATTCGAGGCCTTGCTCAAAGAAAAGAACGTCCTGAGCCTGGACGACTCCAATTCCTTGCTGCTGAAGATCATAGACGGGCAGGATACGCCCTTTGTCTATGAGAAACTGGGGGTTCGGTTCGAGCATTTCCTCCTGGACGAATTCCAGGATACCTCGCGCATCCAGTGGGCCAATTTCCGCCCGCTGCTGCACGAGAGTGACGACTATGGGCGCGAGAGCCTGATCGTGGGCGATGTCAAACAGAGCATTTACCGGTGGCGGGGCTCGGACTGGAACCTGCTGGACAGCGAGATCGGGGAAGAATTCCCGGGCAGTGCGGTGACGGAAATGGAAGACAACTGGCGCAGCCTGAAAACCATCGTGGAATTCAATGGCGAATTCTTCGCCTACGCCGCCCGCCGCCTGGACGAACTGTGCGGCTCGGGAGACCGGATCCGGAACATGTACGCCGGTGTGCAGCAGCATGTCCGCTGCACAGATCCGGCCGAGGGCAGCGTTGAGGTGACCTTCTGCCCGGCGGAGGAAGAGGACGAACAGGTGCTGGCTTCGTTGCAGAAGGCTTTTTCCGCCGGTGCCCGCCCCTGTGACGTGGCCATCCTGGTGCGCAAAAACGACACGGGTTCCCATATCGCCCAACTGCTGGTGGCCAACGGGATCAAGGTCATCTCGGACGATTCCCTGCACGTCAAGTCTTCGGTGACGGTCCGGCGGCTGGTGTCGTTGCTCAGTTACGTGGAGAATCCGGCCGATACGGTGAATTCTTTCCTGGCCCAGACCCTGACGGTGGACCCCGAGGTCCTGTCTTCCCGCCAGCATTCCCTGCCCGAACTCTGCGAGATGCTGCTTCGCGAAATCCGTCGTTCGGATCCGGAACTCTTTGACAGTGAAGTGCTTTACATCCAGTCGTTCATGGATGAGCTTCAGGAATGGACCCTGGTGAACGGCCATTCCGCAGCCGCTTTCCTGAAAGATTGGCAGGATGCAGACCCCACCATCAGTTCTCCGGACGATGCCGACGCGGTCCGCATCATGACGGTGCACAAGGCCAAGGGACTGGAATTCCCGTATGTGATTTTCCCCTATGCCGAAGAGGTGGGCCTTTTCCGCGATACAGACAGCTGGAACCGGCCTGCTTTGGACGGGACTCCGCTGGAAGGGGTTGCGGACGGTGTCTATCAGGTGCATGTGTCCAGCAAGACGGATGCGACCCTGTTCGAAGGGGCCTATGCCCGGGAGCGGCTCTTGCAATATATCGACAACATCAATACCTTCTATGTGGCCTTGACCCGGGCGGTGGACGGCCTGCACGTCATTTGTGCCGACGATGTGCGCAGTGCGAAAGTGGCCGACCTGCTGCGGGAATTCGTGGATGCGGACACCCGGTTCTACGGGACCTTCTATGATTTCCGGCAGCTGAAACGCAAGGAGCCGGCCCGGAGCGTGGCGTCGGCCTATCCGTCTTATCCGCTGGACGGCCGTTTGCGCCTGAGTGCCGATGCGGCCGATTTCTTCGGCGAAGAGGGGGCCGTAGGCGTGGGTGCATCGGAGCGGCTGCGGGGAATCGTCCTGCACGGAATCCTTTCCAAAGTCTGCGTCCCAGAAGACTTGCCGGGTGCTGTCAATGAGGCACTTACATCCGGCGCACTGTCCGGCCCCGAGGCCGAAGAAGCGCGGGAATGGCTGGCCGGCCGGATTGATTCCGTGGCGGATCGGGGCTGGTTCCCGGAAGACCGGTCGGCCGTGATGACGGAATGTCCCATCGCGGATACGGATGGCGCCGTATGGCGGCCGGACCGGGTGGTGCGCCGGCCCGACGGGGGACTCATCGTCATTGACTATAAATTTGGCGTCCGCCATGCCGCGCACCGCAAACAGGTTGGCCGCTATGTGGCCTTGTGCCGCCGGATGGGCTGGCCTTCCGTGGAAGGATATCTCTGGTACTTACAGGAAAATGAAGTGGATGTTGTAGAATAATTTATTATATTTGCACTTCATGATACAATGTCTTTATGGAAGCTACCGATCAAGTAATTAAATTGTTCTACAATACCGAACGGGAAAAACTGGTGATGCCGGAGTATGGACGGAATGTCCTGTCCATGGTGGAGCAGATGAAAAAGGTGACGGACCGCGCCAAGCGGACGGACCAGGCACGGGCCATCGTAAAGGTGATGGAACTGCTGAATCCGCAGGTCCATTCGCAGGAAGATTATGAGCACAAGCTCTGGGACCACCTCTATCTGATTGCAGGTCTGGACCTGGATGTCGATGCTCCGTATCCGGCCCCCGAACCGGCTGTCCTGGAGAGCGCTCCGCTCACGATTCCGTTGAAAACCAAGCCGGTAAAGGCACGCCACTACGGCCGTAACATCGAAAGCATCATTGACCTGATTGCCACCGAGCCCGAAGGCGAGGTGAAAACCGCGATGATCCGTTCCCTGGCCATCTACATGCGCCAGCAGTATCTCATCTGGAACAAAGACAGCGTGGCCGATGAGACCATCTTCGCCGATATCGAAAAACTCTCCGACGGCCGCATCAAGGTTCCGGAAGGAATCGAGCTCTCCAAGATTTCGGGCGATTCCAATTTCTCGCGCCCGGGCATGAGCGTGAATGTGGGCGGCGCCCGCCAGGGAGGCCGCAACGGCAAATTCAACAAGAAAAACAAGAATCGAAAATAGACTCGGATGAAACGGCTTTTCACCTTTTGGAAGACCATGGACGATGGCGAAAAGGCTCGCGTGAGGTTTATCTCCGGCCTGGTGGTCGCCGCGTTTGCGCTTTTCACCTTTTTGTCGGTGACCTCTTACCTTTTTACGTGGAAGGCTGACCAGAGTCTCCTGCGCGACCCTGCCATGATGTCGCAGGCCGAGCAGGTAGCGAACATGTGCGGAAAAACCGGCCTGAAATGGGCCCATTTCCTCTACGGGAAATGGTTCGGCCTGGGCAGTTACGCGCTGATTATCATCCTGGTGGCAATTGCCATCCGCCTGCTGCTGGGACGGTGGAAACAATCCCTGCTGCGGACCTTCTTCATCGCCCTGAGCGGTGCCATCGTGGCCTCGTTCCTGCTGGCCTATCTTTCCTCGCTGACGGGCCTGGATTCCGCTTTTGACGGCGGTCTGGGCGGCGATGGCGGGGCGGCGGTCATCGCGTGGGCGCAGAATCTGTTCGGAACCGTCATCAGCGGTGTACTGCTGGTAATCCTGCTGGCCGGCTGGGTCTTCCTGCTGGGCAATTCCTTCTCGGATTGGCTGTTGTCGCTGGGACAGCCGCACGCGCCGAAGGAGGAGGCGGAACCGGAGGAATCGCCGCTTCCTTCGTGGATGACGGAATCCAAATCCGAGCCGGAACCCGAACCGGAACCCGAACCGCTTCCGGAACCGGCTCCCGCTCCTGCCAGGACCTTCCCGCGCGGGCAGACGCCCGTGACCGATCCTTCCGGGGAGGACATCGATGTGGAAGAAGAGGCGCTGCAGGCTGATGAAGCGGAACCCGGATTCGAGATCGTGGAGGGCGATAAGATCGACACGGAAGTGAAGAAGGAGCTGCCGCGGATCGACAACCGGGCCGAACTCCCGAACTATGCATTCCCGTCGCTGGACCTGCTGGATGACTATTCCTCGTCCCGCCAGGATATTTCCACCGAGGAGCTTACGCGCAACAAAAACAAGATCATCGCCACCCTGGCGAACTACAAGATCCAGATCAACGAGGTGAAGGCCAATGTGGGTCCGACCGTTACGTTATATAAGGTATATCCGGCTCCCGGCGTGAAGATCTCTGCCATCAAGAGTTTGCAGGAAGATATTGCCATGTCGTTGAATGCTAAGGGCGTACGCGTGGTTACCCTGGAGGACTCCGTGGGAATCGAGGTGGCCAACGACCGGCCGTCCATCGTGCCGCTGAAGGCCATGCTCAACGACGATGCCTTCCGCCGCTCCAAGGCGGAACTTCCGGTGGCCATCGGCTATACCATCACCCAGAAGGTAAAGGTGTTCGACCTGGCCGATGCGCCGCATCTGCTGGTGGCGGGTGCGACGAAGCAGGGTAAGTCCGTGGGGCTGAACGTGATTGTGGCCTCGCTGCTGTATTCCAAGCATCCTTCGGAGTTGAAACTCGTGTTCATCGACCCGAAGATGGTGGAGTTCTCGGCTTACGAGAAATTGCTGAAGCATTACCTGGCGGTACTGCCGGACAGCGCGGACGAGGCGGAGGAAAGGGCGAACTGCATTGTGAAGAAGCCGGAAATGGCCGACAAGATCCTGCGATCGCTCTGCGTGGAAATGGACGAGCGCTACGAACTCCTGAGCCAGGCGTATGTAAACAACATCAAGCTGTATAACGAGAAATACCGCAATCGCAAGTTGCGTCCGGACGAGGGACACAAGTTCCTTCCGTATATTGTGGCGGTGATCGATGAGTATGCAGACCTTACCATGTCGGTAGGGGCCGGCGCCGAGGCGCGGAACCTCTCCCGGAGCATCTCCACTTCCATTATCCGACTGGCGCAGAAGGGACGTGCGGCCGGTATCCACGTAATCCTGGCTACGCAGCGTCCTTCCGTGGACGTGATTACCGGCCTGATCAAGACGAACTTCCCGACCCGTATCGCCTTCCGTACGGTTTCCCGTATTGACTCTTCCACCATCCTGGATTCTCCCGGCGCCGAAAAACTGATCGGCAAAGGTGATATGCTGTATTATGCGGGCGTGGAGATGGAACGGGTCCAGTGCGCCTTCATCAGCAATGACGAGATTGGCAAGCTGACCGATGCGGTGGGTGAGCAGGAGGGATACAAGAAGTGCTACAACACGCCATACTACCTCCCCGCTCCGGAGCCGGATTCGGTGGAAGAGGGAACCGGTATGATCGATATGAAAGCCCTGGACGAGCGTTTCGAAGAAGCGGCCCGTCTGGTGGTTACCTCGCAGCGGGGGTCCACTTCCGACCTGCAGCGCCGCCTGGGCATGGGTTACGCCAAGGCCGGCCGCGTCATGGACCAGCTGGAAGCCGCCGGCATCGTCGGACCCCAGCAGGGCTCCAAACCCCGCGATGTGCTCGTCACGGACTTTGCTGCCCTTGACGAGATTCTATCTCATTACCGCTAATAATTGAGGATGCGAAGTTCTTCGGGGGAGTAGAGGAGGGAGTCGATGAACTCCGGATCTACCTTCGCCAGGATAACGAAAATCAGCAGGAAGAGCGCCACAGCCAGCAACAAGGCGCCCAGGACCAGCCCAAGGGTTATCCACGGGTTGCGCGGCGCCTTTTCCTTTACCGGGGCCTCTGGCTCTGCCGGCGCCGGCTCTTCGACTACCGGTTCCACCGGTGTCTCCGGTTCCGGAGCCACCTCCACGATAGGTTCTTCATCCGGCAGCGAAATGTCAATGGGTTCCGGCTCTACCGCGGGTTCCGGCTCTGTGACAGGCTCTGGCTCTGAAACCACAACAGGTTCTTGCTCCGGCTCTTCAATAATGGACCGGAGTCCGGCGATGGCGGCCGAGACTTCCTCTTCGGTTTCCTGATGGGTCTTCAGTGAAATAGGCTCCAGGCCATATCCATTGGGATAGATGTCCAGATCCTCGTCCGGAACGAAGAAGAAATTGTTCTCCTTCGTGGCGCGAAGCCGTCCCAGACCGGGCAGGATGACGTTCTTTTTCTCTATCAGGATCTCTTTCAGGCCGGCAAGAAATTCAGTCAGAATTCGTTCGCCGTCGGCAGGGGCCACACCATTGGACTGGCAGTAGAAATCGATCAGCCGGGAATCATCCTGATGCCGTTGCCGGAAGAACAGGCGGCGGTAGGGAGGATTGATGGTATATCCCTTGTCCGAGAAGGTGGCCGGAACCACTTCAGCGACAAAGCTTCCAATTCCTGGAAGCGTCACTGAATCGTTGTCAAGAATCATTTCCTTGACCATTTTTGACAAGAGGTCAATATCCATGGGGCTTTGCTGATGTAGTACAAAGGTAAGCAAAAAAAAGCGAAAAATATTTGCACATCGGGAAAAATGTTGTACCTTTGCAAAACATTCCTCCTTAGCTCAGTTGGTTAGAGCACCTGACTGTTAATCAGGGGGTCCTGGGTTCAAGTCCCCGAGGGGGAGCACAAGGCATCAGCATCACGCTGGTGCCTTTTCCTTTATGGCCCAGGCTGCGTTCTCACTAAGATAGTTGTTTTTCCGGAAATAAGAGCGAATTATTTGTTTTTCAGCGAGAAAATGCTTTCCTTTAGAGAGAAAATAGAACCACAAAAAAAAACACTGAATATGCACCTATACGAAGAAGCATCCCGATGCCTGTTTTGCGCCGACGCGCCCTGCAGCAAAGCCTGTAAGAATGCAGACCCCGCAAGGGCTCTCAGAGCCATCCGCTTTGGCAATGAATCCCTTGCAGGGAAATGGTTAGAGAACGCATCGGAAGCCGAATTGGAAGCTGCCGAGCAGGCTTGTATCCATTATGACCATCCCATCCGCATCCGGGAAATCGCCAAGGCGCTGCCGGCTGCGGCGCAGGATAATCATCGGCCTTCCCTGGCCATCGACTTCTGCGGCATCCATTGCGAGAATCCTTTTTTCCTGGCATCGTCGGCTGTCTGCACCAATTATGACATGGTGGCGCGCGCCTTCGAGGCCGGCTGGGGAGGCGTATATTACAAGACCATCTGCCTGGAAGAAATCCGGGAAGTCTCCCCGCGATTCGATGCGATTTACGACAAGGGCAGCCACGGGGATTTCTTCGGTTTCCGGAACATGGAGCAGCTGAGCGAGAATCCCGTGGAGGTGGACTTTGCCTTTCTCAAGCGTCTGAAACAACAGTATCCGGGCAAAGTTGTCATTGCCTCCATTATGGGCAATTCGGAAAATGAGTGGATAGAACTGGCCAAAATGGCCGAAGAGGCCGGCTGCGATGCCGTTGAACTCAACTTCTCCTGCCCCCAGATGCATTATGCGGGCATGGGCAGCGACGTGGGACAGGATCCGGAGATGGTTACCTTCTTCACTGCCTACGTCAAACGAAGCGTGAAGATTCCGGTCATTGCCAAGATGACGCCCAATATTACCCACATCAACACGCCCGCCATCGGCGCCTATGCCGGTGGAGCCGATGCCATATCGGCCATCAATACCATCAAAAGCGTAACCCTGGGGAAGGGCTCTGAGGTGAATGGCTTCCAGACGGGTTCCGGCCTGTCCGGGCGTGCCGTCAAACCCATCGCCCTGCGACACATCCTGGCCGTGGCCTTGACCCCCATGCTGAAGGACGCCCAATTATCCGGAGTTGGCGGCATCGAGACCTGGCAGGATGCCCTGGACTTTATCAGGATGGGCTGCCGCAACGTGCAGATCTGCACGGCGGTGATGCAATACGGCTACCGGATAATCGACGACCTGATTGCCGGCCTGGAACACTACATGGCAGAGAAGGGTGTGGAGAAACTGGAGGATCTGGTAGGAACATTGCTGCCTCACTTCCGCTTGCCATCCAACTTGGATCGGGACTCTGTCGTGTTCCCCGTGATTGACCGGGAAAAATGCATCGGTTGCGGCCGCTGCTACACTTCCTGCACGGACGGAGGCCATCAGGCCATCTCCTTTGGTGAAGACCGTAAACCGCACGTGGATGGGTCCAAATGCGTGGGCTGTCTGCTCTGCCGCTTGGTTTGCCCCGTCGAGGCCATCAGCCCGTCCAAACGCGTGCCGAAAAAAGGAGTAAGCCGCTAACCCATTACCACGTCCAGCACCATCATCAGGGCGAACCCGATGGCAAAGCCTACGGTGGCGAGGTTGGAATGCTGGCCCTGGGAAGCCTCCGGGACCAGTTCTTCTACCACCACATAGAGCATGGCGCCGGCGGCAAAAGCCAGCAGGCCGGGCATCAGGGGTGTCACGGCCGATGCCAGCAGGATGACCAGCGCTCCACCGATGGGCTCGACAATTCCGCTCAACGCTCCCACCCAGAACGATTTCCACCGGCTGTTCCCGGCGGCGCGCAGCGGCATGGAAATAATCGCACCCTCCGGAACATTCTGGATGGCGATACCGAGCGACAGGGCCAGCGCTCCGGCGGCCGTCATTCCGGCTCCGCCGTTCAGGGCTCCGGCGATGGCTACGCCCACGGCCATTCCCTCGGGGAAGTTGTGGATGGTCACGGCGAGGGCCAGCATGGCGGTCTTGGAAAGTTTGCTCCTAGGACCCTCGGGGCCGCCCACCGGATGAAGATGCGGCGTTATGTAGTCGATCAGGAGGAGGAAGGCAAAACCGCCCAGCAGGCCGAGGGTCGCCGGCCACACACCACCCATTTCCATCCCGGGAATAAGCAGCGACCATACGGATGCCGCCACCATTACGCCCGAGGCGAAGCCCAGCAGGATCTTTTGGAGAAGGTCCGGCATGGCCTTCCTCATAAAAAAGACAAACCCGGATCCCAGGGCTGTCCCCAGGAAAGGTATCAAGAGCGCCAGAAATGTATTGTCCATCTTCCTACATCGGCTGGCTGCCATCGGCGATGCACTCAATCTCTACGAGTGCTCCTTTGGGGAGGGTCTTGACGGCCACGGCGCTGCGGGCCGGGAAGGGACTCGTAAAGAAGGAGGCGTACACCTCGTTCATGGCGGCGAAATCTCCCATATCGGCCAGGAAAACCGTGGTTTTGACCACGTGGGAAAGCGAGAGGCCCGCTTCCTGCAGGATGGCCTGTGCGTTGAGGATGGATTGGCGGGTCTGCTCCTGGATGCCGCCGTCCGGGAATGCGCCCGTCGCGGGGTCGATGGGAAGCTGTCCGGAAAGGAAAACCAGACCGGCGCCACTGCGGATGGCCTGGCTGTACGGGCCGATGGCGGCCGGTGCTTTTTCAGTGCTGATAGGTTTCATATCTACAAAAGTACAAAATAAATTTAACGCATCAGTGCGCTGTTTTAGACTTTTTTTATAAATTTGGGCAGCGCTGCGATGGGCCGATACCTGCGTGCTCGTACTCCCGTGCGGCCGCAGTGCCCACACCGAAGCCGGTTGGATGGCCGGTGCCGGCAAACGCGTCATCGCGTACATCCCCGAAATGGTAGAACCCGAGCTGATGTACAAGTTGTTCGATGCCGTCGTGGGCGATTTGGATGAATTGGTGAAGGCGTTGGGTTAACCAAAGTCTACGATTTTCGCAACCCGCTCCACGGGGGCGTCGGTTAACACCGACACTTCTCTAAATATTCCACGGTCTTCCCATGCGCTAGGGCGTATTCGATCTCGCTACGCGTACTCTGGCCGATGTACCCGCCTACGTTGATGACAAAGATAGAATCTGCCATGTCAATCTTGCGCTTGTGCATGTCGTCCAGCATTTCCTTAGTGCCTTCTGTCCAGACTTCGTCGTCACCGCTATGGCCGAATAGCCCAACGCTGATGACGATATTACCTTCAAGAGTAAGGCGTTTCTGCGCTTCCAGGAACTGTTCCTTGAAACGCGTACTACCGCAGAGGGTTATGACGGGATATTTGCCAACCATTTATTTTAATTCATTGTATCGGACATTATTTATCGTAGCCAAAACGATACCAGGCATTCATCACGAGGCGTTTGGTGCGGTATTCGCCGTATTGGCGGAGTTCGTTGTCTTTGAGGACGCGGAAGGTTTCGTTGATGCAGCCGGGGCCGCAGACGTCTTCTGGGTCGAGGATGTAGCGCATGTCTTCGGTATTGAGCCCGTAGAGGTGGCCGATGATGGCATCGAGCTCTGCCTGGAGGACGGCGCGGCGGTCGGGGTCGAAGATGAAGGGCTTCTTTTCTCCGAGCTGCGGGAGCTCCAGCTTCTGTTCGTCAGCCAATTCGTCAAACAGTTCCTGTGCCCAGCCGTCAAGGTCGTGGTTGAAGTATGTGAGCTCCGCCACACGACGGGTAATCTCCCATTGGAGGTCCGCGGGGATTTGGTCGAAAGGAATAACCGGGAATTGCTTGACGAAGAAGCTGCTCATATTGATGCCTCCAACCTTCTGTCTCGTTACATAGTCGAAGGGCAAGGAAGACGCTGTTGCCAGCGCCAAGGTGTTGGCCACAGCACCATCTGCATATAGCAGAGTGGTGCTGTTGCCAACACCTGCCTCGGCGGGCATTAGCGATATAATGAATGTTCTAACGTCTACGCTTCGGCAAATACCGCGATAGCCAAGAAGCCAGGAATGTTTCCACTCCCAAAGTACATCGCCATCACTGTTGGTCTTGATTTTTCTGTTCTCAACTTCGGAGAGCGGAACCCAGTACCAAGGAATGATGTTGTCGGAAGGGTCAGCTAAACACTCCGGCGCGGGGGAATCGATTGCATTGGGCCGTTCGCCTCCGGTGGGCCAAGTGCCATAGTGATGGTTGTAATGCCAAATCATTTTACCCTCATATAGAGGGACATAGACTTCACCATCGGGCAGAATAAAATGATTTCCGCTCAACTCTCCGTTTTGACTTATCAATTGGTCATAAGTGCGGAAGAATTGGGAGTCGTTGGACATATCGAAGTTACGAGAAAAACGGACTTTCCAGGGATTCTCACCAGTGTTGTCGTTAACAAGAATCTTAGCGCTTCGATAGATCTTCGCCGTCAATGCTGCATCGCGACTGGTCCTGAAAACAGGGCAAGTCTTGGTGTTTGGATTCAGCAGGGCAAAGTCGCTGGTCTTGAGTGCGTAGATACGGTTGGGATCCAGTAGATGGTCAAGTCTCGTGAGGTAGAAACCGCCGCTTACTGTCCTTGGCACTGTCTGCGCTTTTCCGGCAGTCAGGAGACAGAACTTGAACATCCTATGAATATCGAAAAGGGCTTCTCTGTTCTCGAAATCATACAGGGAGACCAGCCGGTTTTCGTCAATCAGTTTTGCAAAGAACGCCTTGTTGGTGTCATTCACCGCAATTCCTGTAGGAAGAACCAGGCCCCAGGCTTCTTTTGAGAAGGTGAGGCAGAGTTCGGCAAAGAGCGGATATAGGTCGATATCGCCGGTGGCAGTCAGCTCAAAGCGGCCACCGAAGCGGACAAAGCGGCTCATCGCTTCGGCATCCAACTGGGCCTGGCAATACTCCTGATAGAGATCCGGATCTGTGTGCGGCAGGTTTTTGATGGCCTGTTTCCGCTGCGCAGCTGTCCCGGCATTCACGATGTCGGAGCGTCCGTGACTCTCGAACCATTTCTTATCTTCCACCTTAATCTTATCCCACGGCGGGTTGCCGCACATTACATCAAAACCTCCGTCATTGGCGAATACCTCAGGGAATTCAACACACCAGTGGAAGAATCTGTAGCGTTTAGAAGCCACAAGGGCTTCGTTCTTGAAGTTGCCGCTTAGCGGCTTGAAGGCCGGGTCCGGTTCATCCAGGTGTTTAATCTCTTCCAGGGCACGATAGACCGTCCTTGTGTATGGAATGGACATCGGAGCGGAGAACTGGTCTTCTTCGCGAAAGTCTTCCTCTGTAAACTGCTTGTAGAAGGCGTAGGAGTAGATGTCGCAGGCTCGGCGCAGGCATTCTACGCGCGGAGACTGCATCAAGTCTTCCCAGCGCCGCTGTTTGGTGAGTTCCTGCAGGAGCGTATTTTCGGGAAGTTCGGAAATCTCTTTGACCTTGGAGGCCAGGCTGATCTGTTCGGAATCAATCCGGGTTATCATCGGCTCTGAGCTGAACAGATTACCGGCAATGCCGGAGACTGTCGTATCGGCCTCCAGCAACTTGATGTCGGCCAGGGCGGCATTGTTCTGGGCCTTTATCTGCTTGAGCACATCTTTCTCTTCAGCGCTAAAGGCGTCATTGGGTACGCCTTTGAGAAGCACGTCAAGATCCGCTACACCCACCACGGAGTTACCGCAGCGGATATGGTGGTCCAGGAAGGAAAGCGGCATTCCAGCACAGTAGCCTTCAATCCAAAGGACAACTTTGCAAAGCTCGACTGCGTCAGGGTTGAAGTCCACGGCATAGACACACTTCTGGATTACCTCACGGAGCGCTTCACGGTAATCCAAGGAGGCGGGGTTGTCTTCACCTGTGCGGATGGTACAGACATACCAGGCCAACGTCCTTGCCATTGCCAGTGCGATGTGTCCGGAGCCGGATGCAGCATCACACACCTTCATAGACAATAGCGCCTTCACTTGCTCTTCCTTAGTGGTGTATTGGGCTATCTTTTCTTTAATGACAGGCTCCAGTGTGGTGCGAATCAGGCTCTGTACGAGGTCTGGCCGGGTATAGTAGCTGCTGGTACTCTTTCGGTCCAGGCCGCCCACATAGCCGAAGTTCCAGGCATTCTGTTCCGTAGCGGCGGTAAGAATGGGCTGCATTTCCAAGATACCTTCGTAAACGGAGCCGAATTCCTCAACGTCGAGCGAAGAATAATTGATCTTGACTCGGTTGCCTTTCTCGTCCGTGAATTCATTCAGCGTGCGGAAAGCCTGCAAGAATTGTTCATTGTCGATGGAACAGTGTTTCAGGTAGTGGAGGGTATCATCGTCAAAGAGAAGGCCGCCGAGCGGCTTGATGCCCAGTTTTTCGCCAAATCCAGAGGATTCAAACAGGTGGAAGGTATCCATCAGGCTCTGCCAGAGGTCCTGGTACCTGCGGTCTTGGAGGTAGAGCAGTTCTGACTGGCCACGGAAACGGGAGGCTGCGTAATACTTCTTGTAGATGTCCTGGAGCTTGCAAAGACGCTCGTAGTCAGGATGGGAAGCATCCGGAATCTGGTACACCAGGTTGCGTTCTTCGATGATGAAGAGGAAGAGAAGCCGGTAGATGAAGTGGATGAGTTCTTTGTTGTACTGGCGTGCCGTCAGGTCGTGATTGAGGTAGGCCTGGCGCAGCGCATCATTGCCGGCGCCGTTCCCACGAATGGCGGCCTGCCCGATGATTCCCATCGTTTTTTTGACCGCATCGGAAAGGCCGTCGCGGATGCGATTGCCACTGGCGATGCTCATATTGAACCAGTTCTCGAAGATGCAGGCATCGTCTCCGCTTACGCGGAAGCGGGATGCGTGCAGGAGACGGAAGAGCAGGCAGAACTCGGTGTATTTGTCCTCTTCCAGCATCCGGCGAAGGTCGAATTCGATATAGGTGAGCTTCACCAGCTGGCCGGTATTCCGGAGCAGGCGAAGTGTCTGGCCGTTGGCCACGATGCCATAGACATTCTCCGTGTTGTTGAGGTACTCCAACATGGTGGCGTGCGGGGATTTGCGCTGACGATCTCCCTTAGCCCGGAAGTCCAACGAACACTTATCCAGGGTGTCGATAGCGGCATCACCGGTTTTATCACCAACAACGATGACGGGAAGATTGCCCAGTGGCTCGCAGAGATATGTGATATCGTGCCCTTTGCCATTTATGTTGATGAAGGCGTTTTGGCGGGTAAGGTCATAGCCCAGGCTAGAGAGCATCCTCTCCATCAAGTCACGGGAGCGGCGGGTGCCATAGGGGTCATTGAGCAGGGAGCGCTCTTTGAAAAAACGCCAGTCGTTACGGAGACTACTCCAGGCATAATCTATGGCTTGAGATACACGGGAATCAATCCCATAGTCTTGTTCCCGGTTTCCGGCAAGGGTGGTATCTTTCTCAACGGCATTCAGAATGTCGTCGGAGAGCAGGTGTCCGTAAACGTGAATACTTGTATAGTCCATTGCGATTATGCTTTAGGGAGGAAAATATAAGCGGCTATCATATCCATCGGGAGGACCGGTTCTACAACCTGGTACTCTGCCGCATTGAGGTAGGTGCGATACTGGGTAAATGCATCCACAAGGTGGTTGGCGCGTTCCATTGCCACATCGTCCGTGTGCTTGCGGAGTCCGGCTTCGTCACGGGACCATTGCAGTTCCGCATTGAAGATGGCCTTCTGACTGAGCGCATCGATGTTGCCGGAGGCTTGCGCTGCCATGAACAGGATCTTGCTTTCTTCTTGCGTAAGGAAGTCGTGTTTCTCGATATTACCGCGGTAGCCGAAGAAAATCATTTCTTCTCCGACCAGTTCGCGGTCCGTTTCTTTTTTGTCCCGGATGACGCTGCGCACACGCATCAGGAGGATGGTTGTCTTGACGGAAACGTCGGCCGTCTGCATTACCATAGCTCTGGATGCGGCCAGGTGGCCACCGTTGATGGTGTCGTTGACTACAGCCCTGGAAAGGTCTTCAACGAAGACGTGATTGCGGCCAATGTACATATAGCCCTTTGGCGTCGGCGAGGCAAAGGATATCTTCACCATGCCGGATGATCCGATGACAGGGAAATAGTGACGGAGGTTTGCCGGGAGTTCGAGCTGGGCGAAGTGGTAGCACATCTTACCGTCGCTCTTGATGTTGACGCCTGCGCTGCGGAGTTCGCTGATTACGAAAATCTCGGTGTCCTTGACTCCGCCGATCACGGCTTTTGCTTCTTCCAGGGAGGCAGTAAGTCGTATCGGGTCCATCTGTTTGTTGTTATGGGCGAAGTAGGTGTGCGAAAGCCGTTCGTTTTCCTCAATGCGCTTGAGCTGAAGTTCGCGCTCTTTCTGCTCCTCCACGAAGAAGTCCTCCGTGTCAAAGAGGGAAAGCTGCATAAAATCGGTCTGGGTAGGCGCGTTAATCGTCATAATCCGCTCCATAATGCTTTCCATCAGCGATGCATCATTGTCAGCAATGGGGAGATAGACACCCAGTTTCTTCTTGATTTCGTCCTGTTTCTTGTAGAGGACGTTGAGGACGATATTGTCCACAGGGTTGTTCTCGGCGTACATCGTGGAAATCATCACGGTCTCGGACGTCTGACCGAAGCGGTCGATACGGCCGTTTCGCTGCTCCACGCGATTGGGGTTCCATGGCAAGTCGTAATGGATAATGGCGTCGAAGCCTTGCTGAAGGTTGACGCCTTCGCTGAGACAGTCCGTGCAGATCAGGACGTGGCGGTTGTGTGTGGCCAATTCATCGATGCGCATCTTGCGCTCTTCGTCGGATAGGCGGCTGGTTATGGTTCCGACTACGACATCTCTGGTCTTGCGATTGGCGGCAAGACTCTCGGAAATGTAATTGCCTACGTATTCGGCCGTCTGAATGTATTGGCAGAAAACTATCGGACTCTTACCGTTTTCCAGCGCAAACGAGACTATTTCCAGGGCCTTTTTCACTTTGTTGTCGGCACCGGATTCTTTGATATGCTGCAGGCTGGCGATGAATTCCTTGAACCGGGTTTTGTCGGAACGGGATGCTGTCTCGTAGGCTTCAGGAACAATATCGTCAGCGTTAAGCATATCCTTCAAGGTATCGTTGAAGGTGTACACATTCTCGGGGTTGTCTGCTCCTTCTCCGGATGAGGAATCGTCTTCATTCTTCGTGATCTTGTTCTGCAGCATACTGATGCCGGCATCGGGGCTGGACATCACGCCGCGCATCAGTGCCAGCAAGTCCCAATAGACGTAGCGCTGCTTGCGTTTCTCAGCTTCCTTGACGGACTGAATTCCTTCCTTGATGTAGTCGATGAGGTCGTTGAGGAGCCTGCGGTATTCCGGAGCGAAAGAATAGTCCTCGTTGTCGTCCAATTGAAGGCGCTCCGGGAAAACGACCTCTCCACCAAGGTATTGACTGATGTCGGCACGTCTTCTCTGGATGAAATAGTGAGAAAGCTCTTCACGTTGCTTGGCCGTGTCTAGGTCATACTGCTCGAATTCCGGCTTCAGCAAACCAAGGAGAGACTGGAATTCTTCGTTCTGGCCGCTATGAGGTGTTGCCGTCAAAAGGACAATCTGCTTGTTTTCATTCTGGGAAAGGCGGTGGAGTAGGTTGTAGCGCTGCTGCTGTGATGTATTGGCGCCCTTAGGCCGGGCGCAGGTATGGGCTTCATCAACGATGATGAAGTCCGGACAGTGCTCCAGGAAGATTCCAATACGTTCCCTTTGCTTGATGTAGTCAATGGAGATAACCTGGAAGGGAATATCGCGGAAGATATTCTGGTCGGCGCGCAGCTTCTTCTCCAGACGGCTAACGGTCGAGGAGCGGATGATTTCCGCATCAAGGCCAAACTTGTCTTTGATTTCATTCTGCCATTGCTCGCAAAGGTGAGGCAGGCAAACAACGGCGAAGCGGTTGATTTCGTGCCGGTCCAATAGTTCCTTCGCAATCAGGAGGGATTCAAGGGTTTTGCCAATACCTACGTCATCAGAGATGAGGAGGCGGATCTTTTCCTGTTTGAGCGCCAGAATCAGCGGAACCAACTGATAGGGACGCGGCTCAAAGGAGAGGCGTCCAAGGCACTGGAAAGGTCCGGCGATGTCACGAAATGAAAGGCGGCAGGCGTCGTAGAGGGTACGGGCGGCGGAACGATAACCGCGTACAAGATCTTCTGCAGATGGCTTTCTGAAATTGTATGGCTTGATGGTCAGTTGGTCCCCGTACAGCGGCAAATAGATGCCGACGGTCTCGGCGTCTGTTCCGCCAAGGGGCTTTATTATTAAGAGGCTCTCGTCATTGGATTGTTGAACGACCCAAGGACGGGATCTGAATTCTACCAGTGTGCCTGTTTTATATTCCATATTGCTCTAATTGACGGGGGTGAAGATATCGGCATTTTCGATGATGAACTGCTCAAGAGGAGTGGCATAATGCCAAGCTAGTACGATGTAACCAGCGTTGCGAAGCACTTCGCGTTTGTTGCGGTCATCTTCCTGAACTTCCGGAAGGTCGTGTGGGGTTCCGTCGCAGAATACCACGATGCGGTCTCCGTACTGGAAGTCAGGCTGGACGTAATACTCTCCGGGGAACATGGGTTGTGCTTTGTCCGGAAGCCGGAGCCGGTGGTCGTGGAGGTATTTCAGGAATTCATACTCCGTGGAGCTGTTATGGTCACGCTCCGCTTCCAATCGCTCATACAGTTCATCATATGAGATCGTCTGGCCTGCACTCCTTACTTCAACCTTTGCTTCCATCATTATGCGCAAGGCTTTGTAAATACGGCGAATATCAATGACGGGATGGAACGGCTGGTTGTAGTAGTTGAGGAGGTTGGTATAATCGGCCGGTGCGAGTTTATCTATTTCTTCCTGAGGAAGTTCATCCAGAGTTCCGTAGCAAATCTCATAGGCACGGTTTACTACAGCTTTATAGGAACCGGGCTCCTCAACAAGTCTGGAGAGAACTCCCAGAGAACCCTGAGCATTCTCATAGATGAAGAGGTTGGGGACACCGGTTTCACCCATAACATCCGCCCCAAGCTCGCTGCTCTCTATCTGGAATACATCTTCGATGGCTTGCTTGAAAGCATAAAGGAAGGTCCTGACAGCGTCTTTATCCTGAAGCATCAGTGCCTGTAGTGGCTGGATGTAAATGGCGTTAGCCGTAGTTTCCGTGAATAGTTTCACAAACTGGATGCGACCAGCCTGCTCAGGGTGGGATTCGGCCTCCTGCTGGATACTTCTCAGTCTGTCACCGCTTACCCAGTCGCCGGTCTTGGTATCCAGGGCGAAACCGTTGCCGTTTTCATCATTGCTGGACTCCAGAATATATGTGATGCGGCAAGCTGGGATATGGCTGATGTTGGCGAGGTGCTGGTCTCCGGAAAGGAGTTCACATTTGCGAATCGACCTCGGATCATCAGAAGAGAAGAAAGATTTGGTGACGTAATATTTGCGGTTACGTTCTTCTTCACGGCAGGTTATCTTCTCGGTTTCTGTGGCAATCATATCCTGTGCCTCAATGCAGTGACCAGGAATAAGTTCAGCAACGCCGTCAAGGGATTCACCGGTAATAATGTCGGTGTGGTGGACAGCGTTTTCCTGATCCTTGTAAATAACACCAGTTTTGGGATTGATGAAGAATTTATGGTCCACCGGCTCCGTCTGGATCATCATACGGTTTACACGGAACTTGCCGCCATTGTTGTAGATGATGTTCTGGGGGCCGAATTCAGATAAAGCCAATACTCGAGGACGACTCAAATTCTCTACATCATCATTCCGGTACTGAAGCATTGCCCTAAGTGGCAATTTGGTAAAGTTATATCCAGGTAAGAAACCTTCGCTAGCCAGGTAACGATACGGATAGAATTCGTTTTCTTCTTTGTTGCCCCCTTGATTAGCGCCAAGCAATAGATCGCGGAGGTTCTCTCCTCTACGCAGTTTTGTATGGGCGTCTTTCTTTTCTTGAGAGTTCTCACCATAGACACGGTTATCAATAATTGTAGTGGCCTCTTCAATTTGAGTTTGAGCCCGCTTGTAAAGCTCACGCCAGCGATTTAGAGCCTTGTCAAAGTCTTGCTCGTAAGCATTAATGACTTTATCCATCCATGCTTCAGAGTACCAGTTGGGGCGTTCTTGGAGAATTCTATCTTGAAGGAATGTATCCTCAATAATTTTGCTGAAGATGGTTTTGATTTCAGCCTTCCGCTCCTGAGATAGCTGTAGATGAATTCTAACAGTATCCAGCAACACAATGCGATTGATGTCCGAGTAATCAACTAACGCAGCAATACCATCTGAGAGCTGCGGAATAGGACAAAGCGATAAGATTGTGGAGTGGAGGTGAGTACGGAAGAGGTCTTCGTTTACCAACTCCATTCGAGGTGCCTTCACATCGCCTTTTACCATCTTTTTGGGATTGTGTAGATAGTAGTTCTCGTGTGAGTTTCTTGGGCGACAATATGTATAAATCAAAGCAGCCTGCCCACTACGACCAGCGCGACCAGCACGCTGTGTATAATTTGCCGGCGTAGGCGGGACATTTCGCATCCCTACAATTGATAGGTCCTTAATATCTATGCCCAGCTCCATTGTCGGAGAACAGTAGAGTATGGGGAATTCGCCTTCCCGGAATTGTTTTTCACGAAGCTCACGTTCAACCTTGGGAACCTGACCAGTATGATCCTTTGCTTCCAAAGTGACAGTACCAGCCGGAATATTCATGTAGAATGCCTGGAAATACTTGTTGGGTTTAATAATGAGACGATCGTCCGAACTGAGAGTTCTGATACGTGTTTGATCTCGTCTAGGATTCACCAAATCTCCCGCCTCCCACAATATCGCCGTAGTATTGAGTTGATATAATCCTTCACCTTGGATTATGTAATTGCCTAGGTTATTAAATAACCCTTCCATATATTCGACATATTCATCCCTAGAAGAGAAAAATCTTCCGGCATGTTTAGACAAATAATCTTTAACGAAACCTGCAAGCTTACTTGTGTACCCACCACTTTCGAGGTTATGCAAATGCTTTCTTTGGGGGCGAGTCAAAAATAGTGCATGAGCTGAGTCAATTTCTTCCTTCTCTTCGAGAGTCCAAGGGCGCTTTAATGATGACCGAACGGCCTCTTCCAATTCTCTAACAGAACGTTCTGTACGATCAGGAGAATCAATACACAGTTTATGCCTAAAAAAATCAAATATCTGAGTTAAAAACTCTTCCTTCTGTTCATCAGATAGGCCGTCAAGTTGCTCAATATCATAACTGCGATTAGAACCATTCTCCCCGAAAATATCGTCATGTAGATACTTGTAGGAAATGTTCAGAAGTGCACAATCTTCAAGATTGGGCATAATAACGCTCCAATTACCGGCCAAATCATCAAGTATCATCGTTGAAAGATACTTCACTAGCACGTTGTCTACATCTTGAGCAAAACGACCAGTAAGATTCTCTTTTTTCGAGTATTCTCCAAAACCAAGGTTAAGATTTTCGAAAACTCTTCTCGCAATTATAGAGCTATCTAAGGGAGAACCGGAATGATTCACTGCCTTCCAGATAGCCGAACGTATTTTTCCTATACGGATAAAATCATTGAAGTGACCAGCTTGAAGAGCGGCGTCCTGACGGGCATCTACGAAGGTCATTACTTTACGGTCTTTCTGCTCGATACCGTCTTCGGCCATTCTCATGATATTCTCGTAGGAAAGAACGGTGGTGGCTGTACTCCTTCCTTCACCGCCAATCTTAGCTAGTTTAGACCACTCGGATTGCTTTCCTTTATAAACTGCACGAGATGATGGATCAAAGGCCATAGGAGCGGCAATGAAGAGACCTTCCATATAACCACCACCCGGAAGAGGCTCATCATCGGTATAGTACCCGTCCTGAGTGAAATAAATGCTGCGAGGAAGCTTGCCTTGATGAGGGCCCTTCACTGTCCTGATGCCACGAGAAACAGTTGTCCACTCATCTGGGATATCTTCAGAATCCGCTGAGACCTTGTAATCAGCAATTGTTTCTCCGGCATGGGGAATCAATATATATCCATCACTCTGGTTGGACTCATCTTCAGTTAGTAGGCGGCCGTCAAAGCTACGAGGAAGAATTTTGGATTTTTCAGAATCAAGCCGGACCACGTAGAATTCGTGGCCACTCAGACGACTGAAAACAACTGGATAATACATAACTTTGCTTTCTCCTGTAGACAGATCGTCGCAGTATAGCTTTTCCTCAACTGTAATCATCCTACTTTCAGGCGTTCCTAGCGTCGTATAGACATTTCCTGTCTGAGGAATAAACTGATGGATCTTGTATGGGAGAAGATTAGTCCCCTCTTCAACATTAAATTTGTTGCAAAGGTTGAGGATGAGTATGATGTGCCCCTGACAGACACTATCTGGAAGCGAAGTAGCTAGTGAGAGCTTTTTCGCAATATCGGAGATAGAGATGGGGTTACCTCGGTGATACTTCCCCTCCTGGCTGTCATACTCAAGCGCAATCTCTTTTTCCAACCACAGCACTGTAGGAAGTTGCTTCAGCTGCTCAAAGGTGATACTACCCGAGACCCTTGTGCGTACTGCTGCGGTTAACTGAGTGTTAGAATAGGTACCCTCTAGGCCAATAGCTAGCGTTTCATCAATCACTTGCTCCGGTGCGAAATGACTGCCAAAAATGCAAGAAGCCACTTCCGCAACCTTTTCCCGTTGTTGATAACGCGATAGGCTTTCGTCGGAAACCATCGTAGCAGAAGTGCCGAAGCAAAGAACTTTTCCCGTAGCCTGGGCTTTGATGCGGCGAATCAAAAATGAGACATCGCTTCCCTGCATTCCACGGTAAGTGTGCAATTCATCAAAAACAAGAAAATGCAGGTTGGAGAGGAAACATTTACGTAGACCTTCCTCTTTACCGGCTCGAGTCATCAGAAGTTCCAACATCATGTAGTTGGTAAGGATGATATTGGGGGGCGTCTGTTGAATACGAGTTCGTGCAACCTCATCTTCTTGTCCAGTGTACTTATCAAAGGTAAAAGGGCAAGGCTTGCCACCGGTTTTATCTTCGAAAGCTTGTTTGTATTTATTAAGCTCTTCCCACTGGGAATTGATAAGGGCGTTCATCGGATAAACGATGATGGCAACCGTTTTATTAGAATATCTGGACGGATTCCTGAGAATATAGTTGAAGATTGTAGCCATGAAAGTACGTGACTTTCCTGAGCCAGTCCCAGAAGTGACTATAAACTCTTTGTCACGGCACCCTAACTCAACGGCTTCCTGCTGGTGCTTATAAAAGCTATTCTTAAAAAAGAAAGAAAGCCCCGGATCAATAGGAAGACCATCGTCAATCATCTCAGCAATGGACTTCCCTTTTTCATAATTCGGATTGAATTGTATTAACGCGTCTGGCCAGAGCGTCTCCTTAGCAATAGCCTCATGAACACGTTCGTCGATTCGCTTATCCTTGATGGAAACAAAACTCTCTAGATAATCCTTATAGCTGCCTTTAAGTTTATCGTACAGATTCAAGATATCCATAGCACATTCCGTTAAAGTGTTGAACGAAGAAGGTCTTTGACATCCACTTCCAGGCAGGCAGCAATCTGAATAAGTGTTTCCAGATTGGGCTGGGCCTTGTTTGTACACCATTTAGAGACCGTGGCGGGGTCTTTACCAAGTTGCTCAGCGAGCCACTTATTGGTACGCTTTTTATCGGCAAGGACGACCTTAAGCCGATTAATGTCTTGACTCATCAGGAATATTTATTTGCTGTGAACACAAATATAATGAAATTCCTGATAATACTTATCAAATTAATAATAAAACAGCATTTGGAGTCCCATAAATAGGATTGTAATGCATAAGAGTTTTACTGACAGTATGTCACTTTCCTTTGTAAGGAACATCTTTTGAATCATTGGGATATTAAAGTAATTATACCATATTAAACACTTGCTATATGACAGATTATCGAGAAGAATTCAAGCAACTATTGGAGAATACATTTATTTCTACTATGTGGGATGAGGGACGACAAAAAAAGGAGATTAAGTCGTTTCTGGAAAAGGTATATTCTATCATCCCGGATAAGTTATTTAGATATCGAAAATTTGACGAATATACTATTAAAACATTTGGGGATGACTCAATATCCCTATGTAAGGCAAAGTGTTTTTCTGACAAATATGATTCATTAATATTTGTGGATGTTGAGAAAGAGCTGGAAGTGATGAAAGATGGCTTTATTAAAGGAATGCAAAGAGTTCTCAAAAGCATAAAACTTAAGGATCCTTTATTACGTGCGGAAAAAGCGTCTAAACTTTGTTATTACCTTGAGCAAGGAATGATAGAGCCGGATGCAATTGAACGTGTTATTAAAGAAGAATATGGTCAATACTTAAATGAAGTAGAGCAAGATTTGAAACAAAGAGAAACAAGATTTAGAGATTCCGAAAGAACAGCAAGGATTGCGTGTTTTACAGAAAGCATACAGTCCAAATTTATGTGGGATACATATGCTGGTGGATATCGCGGATTTGCATTGGAATATAATCTTAAAGAACTATTAATCAATTGCATACAAAAAGGCTCTCCAGTATATGTGTTCCCGGTAATATACACTGATGAAAGACCAGATTTAACAACGGATGAAGCGAACCTTTACATTATTACAAAAGCACATGAACAAGGACATGTGAAAAATTTAGGGTTCTTTATACCTCTTGTCTATCCCAATCTTTTGTCTCCTCACAAACCATTTCTATACAAGGATAAAGAAGAGTACGCACATGAAAAAGAATGGAGGGTTCTTTTCTATGATAAAAATAATTGTGAGGATTTTGTTGAGATACCGGACGAGGGTTGTTTGAAGGCAATATACTATGGAATGGATATAGAACAGGATGATTACAATACCCTTCATCAGATTGCACTCAAAAAGGGGATAGAAGAGTATCGTGTTGTCATAGATGATAACAGCCGAAAGTATAAACTTAAGGTTATTCCTAACAAATCACAACAAATTGATTTCTAGGAGAGATTAATTGAGGGCAATACGCATTTTTGCGGGAATCTCGCTAAAAGGAAAACTGAAAGCTGGTGAGACTCATCAGCCTTTAGAGCAGTGAATCCGTAGAATCGCTTAACTTTCTGCTGGAAAGATACTGCTTTTTCTTGAACTTGTAAATCCTAAATCCTCGCAAAGATTCCTATGAATCGGCATCTCAACCCATTGAAGAAAATTTTGCCGGCATCGGCAAAACATCCAGAATGGCCAAAGGTGGAGGGTGGGATTTGGTCGATATTCTTCTTACCCGCTACGCCTGTTATTTAGTTGCCCAGAACGGAGACCCGCGTTAGACTGAAATCGCGCAGGCACAAACCTGTTTTCGGGCTCAAGTACTTCTTTTCAACAAAACAAATCCAGCCTGGGACGCTGACTCTAGGGCTCGGATCAAGTTGTCTTGAGAGGGTTGTCATCCCTTCCTCGCGAATTCCCTGCGACGATTCCATTGCAAATGGTAATGCTTTTCCCTGAATCGGTAAAGAATTGATGAGTATTTCGACTAAATTGATTATCTTTGCTTTCAACAGAATGGTCGTCAGAATCGGCCGGTAACGAAATCAGGAGTAAGGTAAGTCCTCAGGTCTTGAGGCGGCTCCCTTCACAAGACATATTTCACACGAACTTGCGGTCTCAAAATGCGGCCTCAAGTTTATTTCCACTGATTAATAATCATTTGCACCTTAATGTTATGGCAAAGAAGAATAATATTCAGACGTCGAAACCGGTTGCAGATTGCAACCAGTTAAGCCAAGTAGAGCAACAGACGCTAAAAATGCGGCAGTTGCTGGTACCATCCCCTGATGAGGTTGGTGAAGTGGCAATTTACAACCTAGATGATTCCATTAAACTCAATGTATGGATGACGAAAGAAACTGTGTGGTTGACTATCAGACAGTTGGCATTGTTGTTTAACCGCGACAGGACTGTTATCGGAAGACACATCAAGAATATCTTTTCTGAGGGAGAATTGGACCCGTCCTTGGTGTGTGCAAAATTTGCACATACCGGAGAATATGGACGTGCGGCAGGCTATACTCAAACCAAAGATGTAGATTTCTACAATTTAGACGTGATCATATCTGTAGGCTATCGTGTAAAGTCCGTTCGCGGTACTCGTTTTAGGCAATGGGCAAATGCTGTTTTAAAAGAGTATCTGATTCGCGGTTACGCAATCAACCCCAGATTGGAACAACTGGAACAGCGTGTGGCAAAGACCGAGGAGAAGATTGATTTCTTTGTAAAGACAGCGTTGCCTCCTGTCGAGGGCATCTTCTTCGATGGCCAAATCTACGATGCCTACGAGTTCATCTGCGGTCTCATCAAGAGTGCAAAGACGCGTATTATCCTTATCGACAATTATGTGGATGAAACCGTCCTGACCATGCTGGACAAACGTGAGGCGGGAGTTACTGCAACTATCTACACGCAAAAGATATCGTCACAATTGCAGCTTGATATAACCAAGCACAACGCCCAATATCCTGCTATTGACGTGAAAGAGTTTACAAAGTCCCATGACCGATTCTTTATTCTGGACAATCAGGTATATCTCATCGGCGCATCCCTCAAAGACCTTGGCAAGAAATGGTTCGCCGTTGCCCTTATGTCAGAGACAGCCCCGGAGATTCTTCTTTCTCGATTATAATACGCTCTTTCTTCTCTCCTTTTCGAGCCATCTACGAGGGCATTAGCTTTCTTCTGGCTTCCAACATTGGTCTGATCTCATTTCGAGGGGATAAGATTTCTTCCCAAAGACTTGCGATTCAAAAAAGAAGTAGTAACTTTGCAAAAGAAGGGGGGATAGGCAACCGGTTCCTCCGGCCCTGTCCCCTAAAACCTTCAAGTTCTAAAACCACTCCGCTGATGGAGTGGTTGCTTTTTTTAGATAATCAACGATTTGATCTCCCGCAATAACGAGACGGGATATGTCTGAGTATCAAGTGCATACGAATGCGCCTTCAATTTGTGCAGGGTAAGCGGCCGGCCGGGGAATATTTTATTTTTTCACCGGCTCCATGTGAAGGGTGACGAGGGTATTCGGGCCGAAGCGTTCGCGCAGGCGGCGTTCGATGGACGAGGCCTGTTCGTGGGCCTGGCGGAGGGGTGTGTCGCCATCCATGCGGATGTGCGCCTCGATGGCGATGCGGTTGCCGATGCGACGGGTGCGCAGGTTGTGCGGCTCGCTCACGCCGGGCGTGTCGCGGATAATCGCTTCAATCTCCTGCTCGGTTTCGTCGGAAAGGGAATGGTCGGTCAATTCGCTGAAACAGCCGTTCAGCAGGTCCCAGGACACTTTAACCAGCATGGCGCCCACCACGATGGAGGCCAGCGGATCCAGCAGGGCGCCTTTTTCGCCCAGGAGGATGGCTCCGCCGATACCCAGGGCTGCGCCGATGGAGGACAGGGAGTCGCTCCGGTGGTGCCAGGCATTGGCCAGCATGGCGGGAGAATCCAGGCTGCGGGCTCTCGCTGCCGTATAACGATAGAGGATTTCTTTTACCAGGATGGACACCAGGGCTGCCCACAGGGCCAGCTGCCCGGGCACGGCAAGGGGCTCGCCGTGCAGGGCGGCGAGGATTTTCATCAGGCCGGAAGCGATGATGCCCACGGCGGCTCCCACCAGGGCGATGCCGATGAAAAGGGTCGCCAGGGTCTCGTATTTCCCATGACCGTAATCGTGCGAGGCATCCTGCGGCTTGGCGCTGATGCCCACGAAAACCATCACCACGATATCGGTCAGGAAATCGGAGAGGGAATGCACCGCATCGGCAACCATGGCGCTGCTTCGGCCCAAGATGCCGGCGGCGAATTTAAACACCACCAGCAGCAGGTTCCCCAGCCCTCCGACAAGCGTCACCCGGCAGATCTGTTGTTCGCGGTTCATCGGTCGGCGTCGAGGAGCACAGGGAAGGAACGGCGCATGTCGGCAAGGCGCTGCAGGTCGATTTCCGCTACGCGCACATCCTCGCGCGAACGCGTGCACTCGGCCAGGGGGGAACCCAGCGGATCCAGCAGCACGGTGCGGCCGTCATAGGTAGCGGTGGGATCGCTGCCAACGCGGTTTACGCCGGCAACGTAGCACTGGTTCTCAATGGCGCGGGCCTTCAGCAAGGCACTCCAGGCTTCTCCGCGTACGGCGGGCCAGCTGGCTACGTAGAGGGCCAGGTCGTAAGGGGCGTCGGCCCGGTTGCGGCTGAAGGAGGGGAAGCGCAGGTCATAGCATACCTGCAGGAGGATGCGAACCCCGCGCCATTCCACCACAACCCGCTCATTTCCGGGCGAATAGCGGAGATGCTCGCCCCCATAGGTAAAGAGGTGGTGCTTGTCGTAGAAGGTGTCGGTTCCATCGGGCGTGACAAAGTGGAAACGGTTGCGCCACGACGGGCCTTTCAGTTCGGTGGGAATGCTTCCGGCCAGAGCGAAACCCCGGGCGGCGGCCTGTTCCTTCATCCAGCGCAGGGCGGGACCGTCGGGTCCTTCCGCTACGCCTTCGGGCTGTGTGACGAAGCCATAGGCGAACATTTCGGGAAGGACGGCCAGATCGGCGCCGCGGGCGCGGTCAAGCAAGCCTTCCAGGGCGGCGAGATTGCCTTTGCAGTCCTGCCAGCGGATATCCGGTTGAATCAATGCGATTAACATAGTACAAAAATAAAAAAAACTTTGTATTTTTGTTTACTTAAGATTGATTTGACTGGAAGATGAAAAGATTGTTGCTGGGTGATGAAGCCCTTGCACTGGGAGCCATTCACGCTGGATTGTCCGGGGTGTATGCCTATCCCGGCACGCCTTCGACCGAGATAACCGAATTCATCCAAACGGACCCTGTCTCCCGTGAACGCGGCCTGCACAGCCGTTGGTGCACCAACGAAAAAACCGCCATGGAAGCGGCGCTGGGCATGTCTTTCGCCGGGAAACGCGCGTTGGTTTGTATGAAACATGTGGGAATGAATGTCTGTGCCGATGCCTTTATCAACTCCGCCATCACGGGCGTGAAGGGCGGTCTGGTGGTGGTGGCGGCCGACGATCCGTCCATGCACTCCTCGCAGAACGAACAGGATTCCCGCTTTTATGGAGAATTTGCCATGGTTCCGGTACTGGAGCCCTCCACGCAGCAGGAATGCTACGATATGATGGCCTACGCCTTTGACCTGTCGGAAGAACTCCGCCTGCCGGTGCTGATGCGGCTGGTCACCCGCCTGGCGCACTCGCGTGCCGCGGTGGCGGTAGGGGACTGCCGGAACGAGAATGCACTTGACCCCGATCAGGAACGTACCCGCTGGGTATTGCTGCCGGGCAATGCCAAACGGCAGTATGCCTCGCTGGTGGCGAAGGCCCCCGAGTTGTTGCGCCGTGCGGAGCAATCGCCCTATTCCTCCTTGACGCTTGCCCCGAAGAAGGGGCTGGGCGTGGTGGCGGCCGGCATCGGTTACAACTATGTGTGCGAATGCCATCCGGAGGGTGTTTCGGTGCTGAAGGTTTCGCAGTATCCGCTGCCCGAGAAGCAGATCCTTGCGCTGGCGGCGCAGAGCGACGAGATTCTGGTGGTGGAAGACGGCCAGCCCTTCATCGAAACGCGTATCAAGGCCCTCCTGGGGGCCGGTTATCCCGTGAGCGGACGCCTGACCGGGCGCCTGCCCCGAACCGGGGAACTCAACCCTGACCATCTGGCCGCCGCCTTAGGCAAGGCGCAGGCCGCTCCCTTCCCGCCGGCCCTGCACCTGGCGGCCCGTCCGCCCCAGCTGTGCCAGGGCTGCGGCCATCGCGACGTTTATGCGGTCCTGAACGAGGTCCTGGTCGACTTCCCCTCGGCCCGGGTCTTCGGCGATATCGGCTGCTATACCCTGGGGGCCCTGCCGCCCTTCCAAGCCATCGATACCTGCGTGGATATGGGAGCTTCCATCACCATGGCGAAGGGTGCCGCCGATGCGGGTGTTTTCCCGGCCGTGTCGGTCATCGGCGATTCCACCTTTACCCACAGCGGCATGACCAGCCTGCTGGATGCGGTGAACGACGGCTCGCCCATTACGGTCATCCTCTCCGACAACCTGACCACTGCCATGACGGGTGGACAGGATTCCGCGGGAACCCATAAGTTTGAAGCCATCTGCCTGGCCCTGGGCGTGGAACGGGAACATCTGCACGTTGTGGTGCCGCTGCCCGCGAACCGTGTCGAGATTGGCCGCATCATCCGCGAGGAACTGGCCTACCGGGGTGTGTCGGTAATTATTCCCCAGCGCGAGTGCATGCAGACGCTGGCCCGTAAACAACGTAAAAAACAAGCTGCGAAATGAAAACGGATATCAAACTCGCCGGCGTGGGAGGACAAGGCATCCTGACCATCGCCACCGTTATCGGGCAGGCCGCCACGGCCGCCGGGCTGCAGCTCAAGCAGGCCGAGGTTCACGGCATGAGCCAGCGGGGCGGAGCCGTAGAGAGCGACCTGCGCCTGTCGGACGAAGCCATATACAGTGACCAGATTGGCCTGGGAACGGCCGACTTAATTGTGTCGATGGAGCCCATGGAAGCGCTCCGTTACCTGCCCTACCTGGGCCCGAAAGGAACGGTGGTCACTTCGTCCGCTCCCTTCGTGAATATTCCGGATTATCCGGCTGCAGAGGTTCTGCAGGCCGATTTGCAGGCGCTGCCGAGCGTGGCCCTGCTGGATATCGAGGGCGTGGCCCGCGCCCAGGGCGCTCCGAAGAGCGCGAACATGGTGCTGCTGGGCATGACGGCCCGCCACCTGGCCATTCTCTCGCCTGAGGCGCTTCGCGAGGCCATCCGGACGGTCTTTGCCCGCAAGGGAGAGAAAGTGGTGGAAGATAACTTGAAAGCATTTGACGCAGGATATGAAGGTATTTAGCGAAACCCAGCTTGAGCAGGCCTGCCAGGCCTGTCACGTAGCCGATCTTGCCAGTGCCACCATTGGCGAAATCCTGCTGGTAGCCAGGTGGTTGGAAGCGCAGACGGGGATCCCGTTCATCCGCATGGACCAGGGCTCTCCGGGCCTGCCGCCCAACCGGTTCGGCGTCGAGGCCGAGATTGCGGCGCTGGAGAGCGGTGTGGGTTCACAGTATCCGCCCGCCGACGGGATTCCGGAACTGAAACAGGCCGCCAGCCGTTTCGTGAAGGCCTTTATCGATATCGATGTGCAGCCGCGTGGCTGCATCCCCACCGTGGGTTCCGTGGCCGGTTCCTTCGGCTCCTTCGCAGCCTGCTGCCAGCGGATCCCCGGCAAGGACAAGGTCCTGTTCCTGGACCCGGGCTTCCCCATCCAGAAGTCGCAGCTGCGGATCCTGGGCCTCGGCTGGAAATCTTTTGACATCTACCCCTGGCGAGGGGAGAAATTGCGTGCGCGGCTCGAGGAGGAACTCGCCGCCGGCGACGTGGCGGCCATCGTCTATTCGAATCCCAACAACCCGGCCTGGACCTGCCTGGAAGAGAGCGAGTTGGCGGTGATCGGCGAACTGGCTACCCGCTACGATGCCATCGTGGTGGAAGACCTGGCCTATTTCTGCATGGACTATCGCCGCGACCTGGGACATCCCTGGCAACCGCCTTTCGTGCCCACCGTGGCCCGCTATACGGACAATTACATCCTGCTGATGTCGTCGTCGAAGATCTTCAGCTACGCCGGCCAGCGGATGGCCTTCATCTGCATCGGCGACAAACTTTTCGACCGGCATTATCCCGCCCTGGCCGAGCGCTACCACGATGCCGGCATCTTCGGTCCCACCCTTACGGCTTCCATCCTGTACATGATTACCAGCGGCTGCACGGCATCGACCCAGTACGGCTACGCGCGGATGATGGAGCTGGCTTGTGAGGGTGACATCAACTTCGTGGAAGATACCCGCGTGTACGAGCAGCGGGCCGAGCGGATGAAACAGATTTTCTGTGAAAACGGCTTCCACGTGGTGTACGACCGCGATGTTAGCCTCCCGGTGGGCAACGGCTTTTTCTTTACCCTGGGCTACGGCCGCATGAGCGGGGGAGAGCTGCTGCGTGAACTGCTTTCTTATGGCGTCAGCTCCATTTCGCTGGCCACTACCGGCAGCGACCGGGGCGGCGTACGTGCGTGCACGAGCCGCATGGAGGAACGTCTGTACCCGTTGCTGGAAGAGCGCATGAAGGCCTTCCATGCCGATCATCCCCTGACATAAAACGAACGACAGATATGATTTGGAACCCCAACAAAGAATGCATGAGTCGCGACGAGATGAGCGCGCTCCAAGGTAAACGCCTTCACAAGATTGTGGAGTATGTTTATCACAACGTACCCTTCTACCGCCACAAGCTGCAGGAAATGGATTTGACGCCGGACGATATCCGGACCATCGATGATATTGTCAAGCTGCCTTTCACCACCAAGAAGGACCTTCGCGACAATTATCCTTTCGGCCTGCAGGCGGCTCCCCAGAGCGAGATCATCCGCATCCATGCCTCGTCCGGTACCACGGGCAACCCCACCATCGTGGGTTATACCCGCAAAGATATCGGCGTGTGGAGCGAGTGTATGGCCCGCTGCCTCACCGCTTACGGCGTGGGCCGCGACGACATCTTCTCCGTGGCCTATGGGTACGGCCTGTTTACGGGCGGCCTGGGTGCGCACAACGGTGTGGAAATGGTGGGCGCCTCGGTGGTCCCCGCCTCTACCGGCAACACGGAAAAGCACGCAAAGCTCATCCGCGACCTGGGTATCACCGGCATTGCCTGCACCCCTTCCTATGCCCTTTACCTGGCCGAGACCATGGAAAAAATCGGCATTACCAAAGATCAGATCAAACTGCGCGTGGGCGCTTTCGGGGCTGAACCCTGGACGCAGAAGATGCGCGAAGAAATCGAGGAACGCCTGGGCCTGAAGGGCTTCAATATCTATGGTTTGAGCGAGGTAATGGGACCGAGCGTGAGCTACGAATGCCAGTTGCAGCATGGCTCCCACATCAACGAGGACCATTTTTATCCGGAAATCATCAACCCGGTTACCCTGGAACCCCTGCCGAAGGGGCAGCAGGGAGAACTCGTGTTCACCACCCTCACCAAGGAGGGCATGCCGGTGATCCGCTACCGTACCCGCGACCTGTGCTCGCTGATGCCGGGGGAGTGCGAGTGCGGACGTACCAATGTGCGGATGAGCCCGGTAAACGGCCGCAGCGACGACATGCTCATCATCCGCGGTATCAATGTGTTCCCTTCGCAGGTGGAGAGCGTGGTGCTGGGTATGAAGGAGTTCGCTCCGCAGTACCTGCTGATTGTGGACCGCGTGAACAACCTCGACACCCTGCAGATCCAGGTGGAACTGCGCCAGGAATACTTCACGGCCACCTTCGATACGCCGGCCGCCATCGAAGACCTGCGCAAGCGCCTTTCCGCCAAGATCAAGAGCGTGCTCAGCATCGGCGCCGACGTGCAGCTGAAAGCCCCCGGCACCCTTGCACGCAGCCAGGGAAAGAGCTCCCACGTAATTGACAACAGAAAACTTGTATAATCATGACAGTCAAGCAATTATCCATCTTTCTGGAGAACCGTTCCGGTACGCTTACCAAGGTTCTCGACATCCTGAAAGAAAGCGGTATCCAGATTATCGCTTCTTCCATTGCCGATACGGCTGAGTACGGAATTCTCCGCATCCTGAGTTCCGACCCTTCACTGGCCTACAAGAAATTGGAGGAAGGCGGTGTAGCAGTGGCCCTGTCGGATGTGTTTGCCATTGAGCTGGACAGTCAGCCGGGCCGTGCGGCTGATACCCTCAAACTCTTCAGCGACGCCAGCCTGAGCGTTATCTATATGTATTCGTTCCTTTTCCACGGCCGCGGCCTGCTGATCTTCCGGACCGACAATGCCGACCGGGCGGAGGAAATTATCCGGCGTGCGTCCCTGAATAGTTTAACCGAGAGCGATCTGGCAAAATGGGAGTAAAGACTGTTACCCGAACCGTCCTGGTGCTGGCCGTGGTGTTGTGCGTGAGCAGCTGCCTGGTGGGCCGGTACATGTGCAATTATTCCCTGCTCCCCGCAGAACATGGCAACGACCTGGAGGGAGACCGGACCAAAACCGAGTCCCGCTATCCCGGAATTATCGCGTGGTACGACAGCCTGCACAACCGCGGCATTTTCCGCGATACCACCCTGATCGGGGAAAACGGCTATCGGCTGCATGCGGTCTTTGCACCGGCGTGCCGTCCGGCCGAAGCGGAGGGAACGGCCGTGGTGGTGCATGGCTATACCGATAACCACATCTGCTTCCTGAACCTGGTGCGGATGTACCGTGACAGCCTGAATTACAACGTGATGGTGCCCGATCTGCATTATCATGGCCTGTCCGAGGGCCGGGCCGTCCAGATGGGATGGCTGGACCGCCTGGATGTGCGCCGTTGGGGCGAAATGGCCCATGATATCTGGGGTGATGATTTTCTGGTGGTCCATGGGGTGTCCATGGGCGCAGCGACCACGATGATGCTCAGCGGGGAGGATTTGCCCCCGTATTTCCGTGCCTTTGTGGAGGATTGCGGCTATACCTCGGTGTGGGACCAGTTCTCCCATAATCTGAAAGATATGTTCCACCTGCCGGCCTTCCCGGTCTTGAACAGCGCCAGCACGGTCTGCAAGCACCGCTACGGATGGTCGTTCAAAGAGGCTTCTGCCGTTAAGCAGCTGGCCAAGTGCGAACGGCCCATGCTGTTCATCCACGGAGATAAGGATGACTTTGTCCCCACCCGGTTCGTGTACGAGAACTACGAGGCCAAGACACAGGGTTACAAGGAATTGTGGCTTGCCCCCGGGTCCGCCCACGCCATGGCGTACAAAGACCATCCGGTCGCATACGTGGCACACGTCCGGGCTTTTCTGGAGAAAGCAAAATCCATGTAGTTAGTCGGTGGCGATAGCCGCCTGCATCATCGTATCCACTGGGAGATAAAGCTTGTAGAAGGCGTTGTCTCCCAGTTTTGAATAGCGGCCGATGAGGGCGCGCAACTGGGGCAGGAGATAATCCTTCGTGGCAGCCCATTCTCCGGGCTGGGCCTTGATGCCGTCTTTGCGGGCGGCGAAACGTTGGAACTGCGTGGGAATGTCCAGGCGGTCCAGGAAGGCTTCCAGATCCTTGTAATTGTCAATGGCCGAGAGGCTTGCCTTGTTGTGGTCGAAGATATCGGAGGCAAAGCGCATCTGGGTGGCCTTGCGATTGCAGGCAATGTAGAACCGGGTGGCCCGGGTGGTATCGATGGGAACGAAACGGTCGGGCGTAATGCCGCCACCGCCATAAACCGTCCGTCCACCTACGGTCTTGTAAATTTGCGTTGAATCTACCCGGATGCTGTCGGCGCTGATCATTTCCCCGGCCGTATAGCGGTGGTAAATGTCGTAGGCATATTCGTCCGAGTTGTCATAGGGTTTCTGGATACAGCGGCCTGACGGGGTGTAGTAGCGGGCGATGGTCAGGCGGATGCCGGAGCCGTCGGAGAAATTGATGGGTTCCTGTACCAGCCCTTTGCCGAAGGAACGCCGGCCCACGAGGAGGCCGCGGTCGTTGTCCTGGATGGCTCCGGCGAAGATTTCGCTGGAAGAGGCGGAATTCTCGTTGATGAGCACGACCAGGTTCACCTGCTGGAACATACCGTTTCCATCTGCCTTGTATTCTTCCCGTTTCTGGTGCAGGCCTTCCATATAGACAATGCTCGCACCCTTGGGGAGGAACTGGTTGCACAACATCATGCTCTGGTCGAAATAACCGCCCGTATTGTCCCGCAGGTCGAAAATGAGTCTTTTCATGCCCTCGTCTATCAGGGCGGCGGTGGCGTGGCTTACCTCATTAAAGGTGGTGCGGGTGAATTTGGACAGGCGGATATAGCCGGTGGTATCGTTGACCATGAAGGCGGCATCTACGCAATGCACCGGAATCTTGCCGCGGGTGATTTCGAACGGAATGTCTTCTCCGTCGCGCCGGACGGTGATGAGCACCTTGGTGCCGGCCGGACCTTTCATCCGCCGAACCATGCTGTCCTGCGGGAACTGGACGCCGGCGATGGTTTTATCATCGACCCGCAGGATGCGGTCGCCCGGCAGGAGGCCGATTTTTTCGGACGGTCCGCCCGGAATGACTTCCAGGACGATAGCCGTGTCGTTGGGCACGTTGAACTGGATGCCGATGCCGTCGAAATTGCCGGCCAGTTCGGTTTCGGATTCCTCCAGCAGCACCGGCGGCATATAGACCGAGTGAGGATCCAGTTCGGCCAGGGCGGCGACGATGGCTGCTTCCGTAAGTTTGCCGGTATCCACCGTATCCACGTAGCGCTTTTGGATCTGGTCCAGGACCAAATCAATCTTGGAAGACGCTCCGACACGGATTTTGCGTGTGGGGGAACGGAGGGCAGACTGCCAGGTGATGGCCAGCAGTACACCAATCAGGACGCCCATCAGGGCAACCCATACCGAGGAAATCCGCTTCTGGTCCATTATTCGTCTATTTTTTCAACTTCAATTCCGGCACGTTTGAGCAGGTCGATGCCGTCGGTAAGCCGGTATTCATCCCGATACACCACCCGTTTGATGCCGGCTTGGATAATCAGTTTGGAGCATTCCAAACAGGGTGAAGCCGTGACATACAGGGTGCTGCCTTCGCTGCTGTTTCCCGATTTGGCCACCTTGGAGATGGCATTGGCCTCGGCGTGGAGGACATAGGGCTTGGTGACGCCGTTTTCGTCTTCGCAGATGTTCTCGAAGCCGGCCGGGGTACCATTGTATCCGTCCGAGATAATCATCCGGTCTTTGACGATGAGGGCGCCTACCTGGCGGCGTTTGCAGTAGGAATTCTTGGCCCAGATAGCGGCCATTTCCAGGTATCGGGAATCGAATTTCGCCATGTTAGTTCCGTTGGTACAGATAGCGTTTGATGCTGCGTTTCGGGGTACGTTCGAAATCTTCCGGCATGAACTCTATCTTCTTGATTTTTGCGTAGTTGGGGATTTCTTTGTTGATTTCCGGCAGGGCGTCGTTCAGGCGCTTCTCCAGGTCGCTGCGGCTCAGTCCGTCCAGTTCGCCCTGGTGGTAGTCGGGATAGATCAGGGCCGTCAGTCCGCCATTTTCTTCGATGACGAGGGAATCCACCACGTAGGTAAGGCTGTTGATCACGGCTTCCAGCTCTTCGGGATAGATGTTCTGTCCGGAAGGCCCCAGGATCATGCACTTGGAACGGCCTCGCAGGAAGAGGTAACCGTCTTCGTCGATGATGCCCATGTCGCCCGTGCGGAACCAGCCGTCCTCCGTGAAGGAATTGGCCGTAGCTTCATCGTTCTTGAAATAGCCCAGGAAAACATTGGCGCCACGTACCTGCACCTCGCCCGCTATGTTGTGCGGGTCGTCGGAATCGATGCGGATTTCCATGTTGGGAGCTGCCATGCCGCAGGAACCCAGCTTGGCCTTGTTCCAGTGGGCATAGGTGATGATGGGAGCGCATTCCGTCATGCCGTAACCGACGGTGAACGGGAAGCCAATCTTGTGCAGAAAGCCCTCCACTTCGGGGTTGAAGGCCGCACCTCCCAGGATGATTTCTTCAAAATTGCCGCCAAAGGAGTTGACCAGTTCGGTGCAGACCTTCTTTTCCAGTACTTTGTCCAGGATGGGCAGGCGGAAGAAGAGGCGGTTCTTCTCCAGGATGGGTTTGAGTTTGGATTTATAGACTTTCTCGATAATCAGCGGAACGGCGATGATGATGCACGGGTGGATTTCTGCAAAGGCCTGCATGATGATTTTCGGGCTGGGGACGCGCGTAAGGAAGTGCACGTGGGCGCCGAGAGACATCTCGAAGAGGAATTCGAACATCATGCCGTACATGTGGGCCGAAGGGAGCATGGCGACGACTTCGCAGCCGGGTTTGATATGCGGTTCGGCCAGGTGGGCGAAGGCGATGTTCGAGGCCAGGGCCCGGTAAGGGATCATGACGCCTTTGGAGAAACCGGAGGTTCCGGAGGTGTAGTTGATCAGGGCCAGCTCGTCGGCGGAATCCTCATAATAATCCAGGTCTTCGGGACCGAAGTTGTTGGGGTATTTCTTGCCGAAGCTCTCGTTAAGGTGCTCGCGGATCTGCCAGAGGGCGTCGTTCTTGGCGTAGAGGAACTTGAACGTGTTGATTTGGACAATCACGTGCAAACCGGGCATCTCCTCGGCGCTGAGGCCTTCCCAGATGACCTCGTCTACAAAGAGGACCTTGGCGTCCGAGTGGTTCACCAGGTAGTGGATATTGCCGGGTTTGAACTCGTGGAGGAGCGGAACGGGAACGGCGCCATAGGTGAGGGCTGCCAGGAAACTCACGCCCCAGTTGGCCTGGTTGCGGGAGCAGATGGCAACTTTGTCTCCTTTTTCCAAACCGCACTGTTCAAAGGCGATGTGCAATTTGGCCATACGGCGCGCCACATCTTTATATGCTAGCGTGATTCCTTGGTAATTCGAGAGCGCAGGGCGTTCCCAGTTCTCTTGAAAACTCTTTTGAAAGAGCTTGTTAACCGAATAGAATTCCATATTTTTTCTTCTTCAATATTTACCATTTCAACGTCCGCTGTTTCCCGTCGTAGCACAATACTTTAACGGTATTGTCGCTAACCTCGACGGGGCTGTCCGGGCGGACCATTTTATTTTTTTCTCCGGTCTTCAGCGCATCGCCGCCCATGAACGGGAAGAAAAGGGTCTGGATGGAAGTCCGCACTACCCAGTAGCGCTTGCCTTTGACGGTGATCAGTTCGGGCAGGCCCTTGATGGTTTCGCTGGCGGTGATATCCTTCCAGTTATCCAGCTTCTTGCCGTGAAGGTTATACATGGCGATGGTATTGTCTTTGTGCAGTACCACGGCGGAGTAGCCGTGCGCACCGGAAAAGTCGTAGGCGGCGGGCCCGATCAGGATCTCTTTGCCCAAATCGACCGGGAAACCCTTAACGAATCGTCCCAGACGGTCTATCAGGTAAAGGGAACTGCCGGCACCGAAGAGGAACTGGTTCTTGCCGTTGGCATACCAGTCAATGGTCTCGACGCTGCCGCAGATAGGGGTCTTGAACGGAACGCCCCAGATGCCTTTCCCACTTTCCTCTTTCAGGCAGAGATACAGGTTGGGCGCCTGATAGAAGAGGTTGGTCGCGTTGGTGCCGCTGTTGTGTACCTTGAACGGCCCCTGCGGAACAACCACGACGGTGTCGCGCTCGACGGTGGGGACCTGTGAACGGGTTACGTTCACGCGGTCGGCATCCATCCGGATGTCCAGATCGTCGCTTAGGGTCAGGAAGAAAGGAGCATAACCGATGCCCTTGATGGCTTCCAGTATGGCTTGGGAGGCTTTCCCGCGGAAAACGGAAGCGGTCTGGGACGGATCTTCCCCGGGCGACCAATAGCAACTGAAGCGGTTCCCTTTGGCCGGGAAACGGGAGGAAAGGCCGGCGTCGGAAAGCCAGGAACGAAGGTTGATATCCAGGAAGCCCTCGTCCAGGATGCCTTCCAGGGCGGCTTTCCCGCCGAATACCAGCCATTCTTTCGAGGCGGCGGCAAAAGAGTCGTCGTCAATGGAGAACAGCGGGCCGAAGAGGGCGGGGATGTACCCGGCCTGCTCGTTCGGGACGATGCCTTCCAGGTTCTGTTTGGAACCCGTGCGGACCAGGAGGACCTGCTCCAGGCGGGTGCCGATGTGGAACTCGGCCTTGGCGACTTCGCGGATGCGCAGTTCGCGGGCCCAGGTTTCGGGTTTCTTTTTCCAGGTATCCAGTTTGCTGCAGGCGTCCAGATAGGCCTTATAGCCTTCGAAATAGCCTTCTAAATCGCTGACACTCTGGCTGATGACGAAATCCGTATGATAGGGGAGGACCTCCGCAACCCGGGATTCTCCGTCACCGCTCCGCCGGGCAACATTGAACCAGCAGGAGGGCGATTCGCTCATGGCGGAAAGCACCCGGATGCCCAGGTGGCTGTCCTTGCTTTCTTCAATCTGGAAAGCGGTCCAGCCGGAAAGCCGTTTGAAGAAATCGGCATAACGGAGGAAACGGCGGTCCAGGTGGGCGCCCATGATTTTGCCGGCGTAATTGTTGGAAACGAAGATTACGTCGCTCCCGGTGACGGTGGGAGCCAGGCTGGCCAGGGCAGGGTCTTCCAAAATGGAAGAGGAGTTGTCAATATGGCGGACCGATGAATTGATTAGGGTCTCGGACCGGGAGATCAGCAGCAGCCGGTCTTTCCCGAAGTCCAGCAATCTGTGATGGAGGCCGGCAAGGGAAGCGTAGTCAATGAGGTTGCTCGCTTTGGCGGTGGTGTCGCCGGTATTGCGGCCCGTATTGCAGATGAGCAGGGGAATGAGGTCCCCGCTGAAATGGACGGAAATGGCGGCCTTCATGCCGGAGTATTTCTCGGCCGATGCATGGCGGACAAAACGGTCGAAGGTGCCCTGCTTGGGGTCGGTGACCAGGGCGGAGAAGGCTTTCGTAGAATCTGTCAGCAGGGAAAGCGCATGATCCAAATCTTTGAAATAGAGGATCATGGCAGCATCGGAAGGAATGGCCTGCAGCAGGCTGAACCGTTCGATGGCCGCAGCGTTGTCTGCCTCGCGCAAATCTCCGTCTTTGCCGGAATACAAGGAGGAAATACCGAAGGCGATGGCCCCGATCAGCGCGGCGAGAGCAACGATACAGATGATCAGATTCTTCTTGTCCATAAAGTACAAATTTACGAATAAATTCCGGGATTATCTCATTTATTGCGCAATGAATTCGTAAACGATATTGCCAAGCTGTTTGGGTGCGGCCCCGGGGGAGGAAGAAAACCGGGAGAGTCGGGCGGCGCGCACGGCAAAGTTCCGCAGGCAGCCGTCGGGCGAGGAAACATCGTCCTGGACCTTGGCATTCAGCACTTTCCCGGCCGGATCCACGGTAATGATGACCGTTACCTGACCGGCTCCCATGCATCGGTAAGCCGGGATGGGGAGGTGGCTGGCTTTGCGGCCGTCCAGTTCGTAGGAAACCACGGACGGACCGGAATAGGCCTCCTGTTTGCGGTTTTCTTCTTTCTTGGGTTGCTTAACGGGTTGGGCTACATAGTCCTCCGGCTCCTCGGGCGTAATGCCGCTCTTGAGCTCCCGGGCCAGGCGTTCGGCATCTTTGTAGAGCTGGTCGGCATCGGTGTTGCGGTCATCTTTGAGGATGGAGCCCCGGTCCACCGCGATGTTTCGGATGGGCTCTCCGGTGCGGGATGCGATGAGATCGTCCAGCTTGCGGCTGATTTCCTCTTTGAGCGAGGCTTCTTTGCGGAGCTTTTCTACCTGCTCCTGTTTGGAAAAGTCCAGTACGAAGGAGTTCTCCTTCTTGAGGGCGGCGCCAATCTGAGAGGCCAGCAGGGCGATGATCACCACGAGATGGAAAATCACGGTGATGTATAATCCTGCCTTGTCCTCTTTCGGGAGCCGCATAGCATGCTACTGTTTACGGTGGAGTGCCTGCTCGACCGTTGTGGTAATGATATCGATGGCTACCTGGTTGTGTCCGCCCTGGGGGACGATGATGTCTGCATACCGTTTGGACGGTTCGATGAACTGCAGGTGCATGGGTTTCACGGTCTCGCAGTAGTGGGAAACGGCTGTGTCGATGTTGCGGCCGCGCTCGGCGATATCCCGCAGGATGATGCGCACCACGCGATCGTCATCATCGGCATCGACGAATATCTTGATGTTCATCTGGTCCCGCAATTCCTTGCAGGTGAAGATGAGAATGCCTTCTACGATGATTACATCGGCCGGTTCCACCGTTACGGTTTCGGTTTGCGAGCGGGAACAGGTGAGGTAGGAATAGACCGGCTGCTCGATGGTTTTTCCCTGCTTGAGTTCGCGGATCTGCTGGCAAAGCAGTTTCCAGTCGATGGCATCCGGGTGGTCGAAGTTGATTTTGTGGCGTTCCTCCATGGGAAGGTGGCTGGAATCCTTGTAATAGGAGTCCTGGGGGATGACGACAACCCGCCCGTTTAACTGACGGGTAATGGCCTTAACGACCGTGGTTTTGCCCGAACCGGAACCGCCGGCGATACCAATGACCAACATATTAGAATTCTGCGTTCTTGGGAGTTCTCGGGAAAGGAATGACGTCGCGGATGTTGGCCATGCCCGTTACAAAGAGCAGCAGGCGCTCGAAGCCCAGGCCGAAACCGCTGTGAGGCACCGTGCCGAAACGACGGGTGTCAATATACCATTCGAGGTTCTTGCGGGACATGCCCAGCTCCTCGATGCGCTGTTCCAGTTTCTCCAGCGATGCTTCACGCTCGCTGCCGCCGATAATCTCGCCAATCTTCGGGAAGAGGACATCCATGCCGCGGACGGTCCGGCCGTCTTCGTTCTGCTTCATGTAGAAGGCCTTGATGTCTTTCGGGAAGTCGATGAGAATCACCGGTTTGCGGAAATGCTCCTCGACCAGATAGCGTTCGTGCTCGCTCTGGAAGTCCGTGCCCCAGTGAACCGGATACTCGAATTGACGTCCGTTCTTGACGGCTGCTTCCAGGATATCCACGGCCTCGGTATAGGTAACGCGCTGGAAGGCGATGCCCAGCACGCTGCGCAGGCGCTCGATGAGACCGTCGTCGTATTTGTCGTTGAGGAACTGCAGGTCGTCCATGCAGTTGTCCAGGGCGTACTGGACCAGGTATTTTACGAATTCCTCGGCCAGGACCATGTTGTCTTCCAGCTCGTAGAAGGCCATTTCCGGTTCAATCATCCAGAACTCGGCCAGGTGGCGGGGCGTATTGGAATTCTCGGCGCGGAAGGTAGGACCGAAGGTGTAGATTTCACCCACGGCTGTGGCACCCAGTTCGCCTTCCAGCTGGCCGCTGACGGTCAGGGAAGTCTTCTTGCCGAAGAAATCCTTGCTGAAATCCACTTTGCCGTTGTGCTTGGGCACGTTCTCGAGGTTCATCGTGGTCACCTGGAACATATCGCCTGCACCTTCGGCGTCGCTTTCGGTGATGAGCGGGGTATTCAGATAGACGAAGCCCTTGTCGTTGAAGAACTTGTGGATGGCGAAGGCCATGGCGTGACGGATGCGGAGCACGGCACCGAAGGTGTTCGTGCGCAGCCGCATATGGGCGACGCTGCGCAGGTACTCCAGCGATGTATCCTTCTTCTGCAGGGGATAGCGCATGGGATCGCACTCGCCATAGACTTCAATGCCGGAGGCCTGGATTTCCACGGCCTGGCCGCTGCCCACGGACTCGACGAGTTTGCCGGTCACTTTCAGGCTGGCTCCGGTGGTGATGCGTTTCATCAATTCCTCGTCGAACACGCTCATGTCGGCTACGACTTGGATATTGTTGATGGTGGAACCGTCGTTGAGGGCGATGAATTTGATTTGTTTGTTGCCTCTCTTTGTCCTGACCCATCCTTTGGCGAGGACATCGGCCCCTGCCGGCATTTTCAGCAGGTCCTTGACTTTCGTTCTAGCGAGTGTGTCCATTTTTCTGTCTATCTGCAATTGCTTGACGGTGTTATATTACGCAAAGATACTGAATATGCAGATAAATACAAAACGGACAGAAAAAAAAGAAAAGCCCGGATCATCTGATCCGGGCTTTCTATCGTTAACTATTCAGGTCAGGGGTTATTCACCCTTGCGGGCAGCATACATGATCTTCAGTGCGGAGCACCGGCGGAGCTCCTGCTTCACATCTGTAATGATACCCATCCTGACATCCTGGTCCGCTTTCAGGCTGACGGTCATGAACTGACGGTCTGCTTCGCTCTTGGACTCACGTTCTGCGGCGATAAAGTCGCGGATATCATCGACGGTCTTGAAGGAATCGTTCAGCTGGATACGGGCATCGGTACCGTACTGTGCCTGATAGGAACGGGTCGGGGAACCGATGTTGATGTAAGAAGCCAGATCCTTGCGGTCGAGCTTGACGACTTCCGTTGCCTCAGGAAGTTTCACCATAACCATGTTCTCGCTCTTGCGGAGCTGGGTGGTTACCATGAAGAAGAACAGGAACATGAAGACGATATCGGAACTGGTTCCGATTTCCGGCATATCTTTTTTGCCGCTTCTACCGAATTTTGCCATAATCTTGTCCTCCTTTATTTCTTGGAAACATCCTTGGGTTCAGCTTCGGAGATGTTCTGCGGAACAGCCTTCTTGGCAATGTCCTGCTGCTCCTCCGAAAGGGCTGCGAACGGTTTTCCATACTTGGCCCGTGCAAACTCATCACGAAGTTCGTTGACGGCCTTTACGAGCTCGTTCTGGACGGCGATATAAGCCTGGTAGCTGGTACCGCGGTCATTTTGGAGCGAGATAACACCCTTGGATACAGGGTATTCGCCAAGGCCCTCGATGTTTTTCATCTCCTTCTCAGGGAGATTCGGGTCGTCTGCAGGGTTGGTAAGGAATTCCTTGATTTTGTCTTTGAGCTGGCTGATGTCCAACATTTCATTACCGGCAAACAATCTGTCAGCAGAGTTAATCTTCACGATGATGATGTTTCGGCGATTAACTTTCTGGTCGTCCACCTTCTGGTCCTTGTCGGGCATAGGGGGAAGACGGCGCTGCAAACCGTTCTGCTGATCCATTGTTGACGTCATGAGGAAGTAGCAAAGGAGCAGGAACGCAATGTCAGCGGTCGATTGAGTATTTAAACCCGGTGTTTTTCTTTTGGCCATAGCGCTTATTTGTTACGGACTGCCGAAATAACTTCACCCACGACGATGGAGACGATGGCGCCACCAGCAAGGAGATAGGTGAGGTTCAGCAGGGTGTCAGTCAGTTTGAGGGTTTGCTGATCAGGCTGTTCGCCGATATAGCCCACGAGGGGATTGCCTGCGGAAATCAGGTAAACCACGAGGCAGACTACGGCGATAGCCACCAGTGCGATACCGGCCTTCACAAGGCCTTTCGGGTTGTTCATGCCGCCAATGACGATTGCGGCGAACAGGACGGCTGCAACAGCCAGACCGAGGAGGATGTAGCCCCAGCGGAGGAGCACATCGACCGGGGTTCCGCCATTGCTCTCAAATCCCGTCATCGATCCCCAGATGAGGATGATTACGCCGATGATCGCAAGCGCCCACGAGCAATATTTTGCAATTTTCGCGTACATGTTTGCTATCGTTCTAATGATTCCTTATTTCTTGTTCTGATACTTGGTGAGCACGTCAATGAACGAGATGGAAGAGTCTTCCATATCGATGGCGAGCGAGTCAATCCTGGAGAGGATGTAGTTGTAGAACACCTGGAGAATCATAGCGACGATAAGGCCCGCGACGGTCGTGATAAGGGCCACCTTCATACCACCGGCAACGATGTTCGGGGAGATATCACCCGCAGCCTGGATAGCATCGAAGGCCTGGACCATACCGATAACCGTACCGAGGAATCCGAGGGACGGAGCCAGAGCGATGAACAGACCGATCCAGCTGAGGCCGTTCTCCATGAGGCTGGACTGAACGCCGCCGTAGGAAACGATGGTCTTCTCTACCGAGTCAATGCCCTGATCGTAGTGGAGCAGACCCTGATAGAAGATGCTGGCAACAGGACCGCGCGTCTCGCGGCAGACATCCTTGGCTTTTTCAACGCCACCTTCGGCCAGAGCAGCCTCGACGTTTTCGAGGAGCTTCTTGGTGTTGGTCTTGGAGAAGGACAGATAGAGGATGCGCTCGATAGCGAGAGCGAGACCGATAATCAAGCAGATGATGATGAGGCTCATGAAGCCGGCACCACCCTCAATGAACTTGGTCTTGATGGCCTGGTGGAGAGGAACTTCCTCGCCAGAACCCTTTAACAGGTCGGCTGCGGACATCTCCTGGGCCGGAGCGGCGACCTGTTCGGTAGCGGCGGTCTCATCGGCGCTCTGATCCTGGGCAGCTGCAATGTTTGCAGAAATAGCCATGACGGCTACGGCTGCCAAAAACATGAAAAACTTTTTCATACTCGTTTTTGTGTGTTTTAATTAATAATGTATTAAATAGTTACTTTTTTCTATCCTCGGTTTCCCGGTCAATATAAATAGGAAAACCGGTGCAATTTAGTAAATTTTTTTCAATTGGCAATGATTATATTGATATTTCTCCCCGAAGATTTTCTTCGAAAGCTTTCTTGACAAGTTCTGTCGGGAGCCCTTTCCCCAGGAGGAAAAAGAGCTTGGCGAGGGCGCTTTCGGTGGTGGCGTCGAAGGCGGACACCGCTCCGGCGCTTTTCAGGGCCTTTCCGGTGGCGTACAAATCCATGTTCACGCTGCCCCAGAGACATTGCGTAACGTTGACGATGAGTTTGCCCATGGCGCAGGCATCGCGGACAATATCCAGGAACCATTCCGCCGATGGCGCGTTCCCGGCGCCGTAGGTTTCCAGGATGACCGCCCGCGTTTCGGTACCGCAGAGCAGGTAGCGCATCACCTCGGGGGTCATCCCCGGATGGATTTTGACGATGGACACCCGCGTGTCCAGATCGAGCTGGACCTTCAGCGGACTGACGGTGGGTTTGCGGATGATGTCCCGATTGTATCGGATTGTTACGCCCGCTTCGGCCAGCGGGGGCCAGTTGGGCGATCGGAAAGCATTGAAATACTCGGAGTTAACCTTCGTGGAACGGTTGCCGCGGAGGAGGTGGGAATCGAAGAAAACGCACACTTCCGGGACCATCGCCTGCCCGTTTTCGTCCTTCGCAGAGGCGATTTCCACCGCCGAGACGAGATTCTCCTTCCCGTCGGTCCGCGGTACCCCGATGGGCAGCTGGCTGCCGGTGAAAATGACCGGTTTGGACAGGTTGTCCAGCATGAAACTCAGGGCCGATGCGGAAAAAGACATGGTGTCGGTGCCGTGCAGGATAACAAAGCCGTCGTAATCGTCGTAGCGGTCCCGGATGAGGGCCGCCAGCTCCTGCCAGAGCGAAGGCTCCACATCGGAAGAATCGATCAGCGGGTTGAAGGTGTAGGAATCGATGCGGAAGGCAAACTTGCCCAGCTCCGGCACCTCTTCGAGGATTTGGCTGAAATCGAAGGGTTTGAGCGTCTGGTCGGCAGGATCTTGTTTCATGCCGATGGTGCCGCCGGTATAAATCATCAAAATTGATGAGCGGCCTTTATCCTTTACTGTATTCATATTCTTGTCTCTTTTGGCTGCTTCCCGCTGGCCTCTTTTATCTGCTTCCCGCTTCTGGCCCGATTGGGAAAAGTCGGAGGGCATTCCGGGTGGTGATAGTTTCTATGTCCTTGATGCTGAGCCCTTTTGCTTCCGCCACCCGGGCGGCGACATAGGGCAGGAACGCACTCTCGTTGCGGCGGCCGCGGAAGGGGACGGGTGCCAGGTAAGGCGCATCGGTCTCCAATAGGATCTTTTCCACGGGGATGCGTTCCAGCGTCTTGGCCAGGGAGGCATTTTTGAATGTGACCACGCCGCCAATTCCCACCGAGAAATCGCCGTACCGGTTGGCCCGCTCGTAAATCTCATAACTGGCTGTGAAGCAGTGCAGGTTGCCGCGGAGGTGCAGGTGGGAACAGTCTTTGAGAATGCTGAAAAAGTCCTCCCAGGCATCCCGGAGATGGATATTCACCGGCAGATTGAGTCGTGCGGCCAGCTCCAGCTGACTCCGCAGGACCTCCTTCTGCTCCTTCTTAAACTGCTCTCCCTCATGGTAATCCAGCCCGATTTCCCCAATGGCCACAAATTGGCGCGTAGCGGCGGGGACACCATGGCCTGCCGAATGGGCAATGCGGTGGACCAGGTCCAGCTCCGTCCGCCAATTGTCAGCGGTAACGGATCCGGGATAGAGTCCCAGCATCTGGAAAAGCACCCCCGGATGGCGGTCCCCAATCTCCCACATCGCCGGTCGCTCATGCGAATCCACATCGGCCTGGATCATCATCCCCACGCCGGCGTCCAGCGCACGCTGGACCGCTGCTTCGGCATCGGGCCGTAGCCATTCGTCATAGAAATGCGTATGCGTGTCCACGAACATCGGGACAAATATACGCAAAATTCCGCTACTGTGGACCAGGTCCAATTCTATGGGCTGGACCAGGTCCAAAGATAATGCCTCCTGGGTACGTGTAGCGCTATTATGCTGGACCAGGTCCAGGGGGTGTAGTTGGACCAGGTCCGGGGGGTGTAGTTGGACCAGGTCCGGGGCCTAATGCTTGACGCAGTTTGGTGTCTTGATGTAAGGCTGTCTTGACTGATTCGAGATCCAGATTCAGGACACGGGCGAGTTGGCGGAAGGTCGTTTTTCGGGTACGCCAAAGATAGGGCAGGAGCCGTATTTTTTTCTCGCGTGCCAGTTTCGCCGGACCAGATACTGGCTGATTATGCCCGGATTCCGGTCCATACCATCGTTGCACAATGTCAGTCACCACTTTGTAAAACTCGCTATCTGGCAATAACGTTCGTGGTGCATGTACAAGCTTCTCTTCCATCTCGGCAGAATTGAGCGAACCGATGGTCTTGAGCCAGAAAACCTGATCATGATTAAAAACCTGTTCAAGATAGGCTACATCGCAGAAAGTAGATGGAATTAAATCTCCTTCCGAGTCAACAAGCCAATGTGTCTTTTTTAGTGGTTCCCGGGTATGCATGACTCTGTCTTGTTCCCGTCTTGTGAATGTGCAGACCGGTAATCCTTCCGTCTTCTTTGACGAGGGGGTAAACATGGCCCTATAACCGCTCCATTTATATGTACCCACTGACTCACCGTTGTCCAGTGCATTTCTTGGGATATAAGCCAGAGCGTTCCTGACATACCATTCCGAATCTAACGAGATGGCTTGTACGTCCGTATTCTTGAGAATTTGTTTTTCGAAATACTTTGTTTGAAACCATTGGGCGTAGTTCCGCTTGATTTCATCAGCAAATCTGATAGCATCCTGATAATCTGCGGCAAGGATGGCAACATGGCAGTGATTAGATACAACAGCATAGATGATGACGATTACATTCTTCCTGTGGGCACAGACAGCAATGTATTTAACCATTACTCCGTAATCTTCATTATCACGGCATAAGATGGTCTGTTTCAATCCTTTCATGGTAATGTGAAAAGGCCGGACTGCTCTGATTTCTCCGGAAGGTAGTTCTCTGGAAACAATTCGTTTCATAATGACTCTGTTTACTCTATAAGTTATTAAAGTATAGTGTTTTGGACATAGTGTTTTGGACCAGGTCCAATTATAACCCCTGGACCAGGTCCAGCACTTCTTTATTCTACCCGTCTAGAAGTCATAATCACTGGACCAGGTCCAGGCAGCAAAGTTGGACCAGGTCCAAGGCTAGGTTTATATCCAAGCCCAAGTCTCAGCCCAGGTCCAGGACCTCAGCCCAGGTCCAGGACCCAAAAGGGGCAGGGGAGATGGTAGGGTCCCTTTGACCGGATTATTGCCGGACGATTCGGTAGCGCCCCAGCAGGTCGGCGCGGGCGAAGCCTGCGGCTTCCAGCCGGCCCAGGAGGGCGGCTGCCCGGGCGTAGTCCGTCCCGGCCGCCCGCGCCAGCTCTTCTGCCGTGATGTCGCGGCGGCGTTTGACCAGGGCGGCTGCCCGGGCCAGTTCTTCCACCTGCTCCTGTGGCAGTTCCTTCCTAAAGGCTTCCCGAACGGCCTCCTCCACGTCCCGGGCCGTCTGGAGCCTGGGCGGTGCATAGCCCAGCGAAAGGACAAACTCCCCGATATCCGTAATGGGCTCGGCCAGTTTCTCGCGAATGAGCAGGTTGCAGCCCTGGGACTGTGCGCAGTCAATGTTGCCGGGAATGGCAAACACTTCCCGGTCATACGATGCCGCCAGCCGGGCCGTCATCATGCCGCCGCCCTTGATGCGGGATTCGGCCAGGATGGTGGCCCGGGACAGGCCCGCGATGATCCGGTTCCGTCGCAGGAAATGGATGGCCAGGGGCTGTGTTCCCGGCGGGTAATCCGTCACCAGGGCGCAGCCGGGCGTCTGCACAATCCTTTGCGCCAGTTCCTCGTGGCGGGAAGGGTAAACCGACTCAATCCCCGTGGCCATGACCCCCACCGTGGTGCCGCCCGCCTCCAGGGCCGCCCGGTGCGCGATGCCATCAATCCCAAGGGCTAATCCGCTTACAATGAGCGGACTGCGGGAAGATCCGGCCAGGGTGCGCACCACCTTGTCGCACATATCATAGCCATAGGAAGAACAATTCCGCGTCCCCACCACGGCAATGGCCTCCAGGTCCCGGAAAACCATTTCCGGCGGTGAGGTGCTCCGATAATATAAACCGGCAGGCGGATCGGGACAATCCGCCAGGAGGGCAGGGTAGCCGCTCTCGCCGAATCCGATGAAGCGGCAGTCCGGCGACAGGGTGGAAAGGATGCGGTCGGCATCGTCCAGGGCCTGTTTCGTAATCAGGTCCTGCTTGCCGTATGGGCCGAAAATTTCCCGGAGCGAATCATGGTCCAGGGAGAAAACGGCCGCCGCACTGCCCAGGCGGTCAATCAGGGCGAGGGGAATCTTCGGCTCAAATCCGAATTGGTTCTGAAGTGCACACAGGCACACATGTTCTTCATACGCGTTTTCCATGGCCGCAAGATAGACAGATTCCCCAACAAAAAACCCCTCCCGGAAGCCGGAAGGGGCGGAAATATCGATTTCTTACAGAAAAAATAAATGTTTCTTAAAGAAATGGAAGAATCTTAAAGCTAGATGATGAGCATCGCGTCTCCGTACGGGCCGAAACGATAGCCTTCCTCCAGGGCAACCTCGTAAGCGTGCATCACATTTTTGAAGCCGCCAAAGGCTGCGACTGCCATCAGCATGGTCGATTCCGGCGTGTGGAAATTCGACACGATGGCATCCGGGATGGCGTACTCGTACGGCGGGAAGATGAATTTGCTGGTCCATCCGTCGTACGGCTTAACCTCTTTGTTGGTGGTAACATACGTCTCCAGGGCCCGCATCACCGTAACGCCCACGGCGCAAATCTTGTGGCCGGCTTTCTTGGCCTTGTTGATGATATCGGCACTCTCGGGCGTGATGATCATCTGCTCGGAGTCCATGCGGTGCTTCGAGAGGTCTTCTACATCCACTTTTTTGAAGTGGCCCGTACCCATGTGAACGGTGATGAAGGTTTTGTCAATGTCCTTCAGAATCATGCGGTTAAAGAGCTCGCGGCTGAAATGCAGACCGGCGGCAGGAGCCTGGACGGCGCCCTCGTGGGCCGCAAAAATGGTCTGATAATTGATGGCATCCTCGGGCGTAACCGAATCCTTCACCCAGTGGGGGACCGGCGTCTCGCCCATCTGGAACAGGGTCTCCTTGAATTCCTCGTAGGGTCCGTCGAACAGGAAACGCAGGGTACGGCCGCGCGAGGTGGTATTGTCAATCACCTCGGCCACCAGCGAACCGTTCTCGCCGAAATACAGTTTGTTGCCGATGCGGATCTTGCGGGCCGGATCCACAATCACGTCCCACAGCCGCTGCTCGCGGTTCAACTCCCGCAGCAGGAAAACCATGATATCGGCCCCCGTCTTTTCTTTCTTGCCATAGAGGCGCGCGGGGAAGACCTTGGTATCGTTCAGCACGAAGGTGTCACCCTTCCCGAAATAATCGATGATATCCTTGAAAATCTTGTGTTCGATTTCTCCGGTCTTTCTGTTGAGGACGAGCATGCGCGCTTCGTCACGCCAGCGGGTGGGCTCTTTGGCTACCCGGTCTTTGGGCAGGATGAACTGGAATTGAGATAGTTTCATATCTTTTCTTTCTGCGATACTTTAATTATACGGCAGAAAGGGTGGGAAAGTTTCACATTGGAGAGAAAATTATACTTTTGCCTCGCGGAACACTTCCTGGATGGAAGGATAGGTGTTTTTGAGGAAGGGCGGCAGGGACGATTTGGCCACCCATGCGGCCTTTGAAATATCCTCGTCCCGCTGCGGGGTCAGGTTCACCGGATCGGTGTACAGCATGTCGTACCACCAGGTATGTTTCAGGTGCCAGATGCCGTCCCGGCGATAGCAATGGTCGGTTATGCAAATCAGGTCCCGCAATTCCAGCTGATCCACGCCCGTCTCTTCCTGCACCTCCCGAATCGCGGTGGTGCGGATGTCCTCTCCCGGTTCCTGATGCCCTTTCGGCAGGTCCCAGAGGCCATACCGGCTGATCAGCAGGTAATCTCCCCGCCGGTTCGAAACCAGCCCGCCGGCTGCATTCACCTCCCGGAATTCCGCGCAAAGGCGGCGATAGGTCCGATCCGTATCAGAGGTGGGGATGTAGATGCGTTGCAGGGTGTCCGATCCCTCGAACAGGGTGGCCAGGCCGTGCAGGCCGAAGTCCTCGCCCAGGTGGAATTCCACCGAATTCGGGTCGGAAAGGGCCGGCTCATCGGGCGGGCATATAATAATACATCTTTTTTCAAAGTATATCTTATGCATAATGCGGGCGAAAATGCTTATCTTTGCCTTTTCGATACAAAGATAGTGAAAATGTCGGATATGTTGACTCCCGAAACGCTGGCCGGGTCCCTGCTGGACATCGGCGCGGTGCTCCTGCGTCCGGAAAAGCCCTTCGTATGGGCTTCCGGATGGCATTCGCCCATCTATTGTGACAATCGCCGGATCCTTTCCTCGCCGTCCCTGCGGTCGGCCGTGGGAGAGGCCTTCGCCGCCCTCATCGCCCGGAAGTATCCCGATGCAGAGGTCGTTGCCGGTGTGGCCACGGGCGCCATTGCCGTGGGCGTTTTGGCCGCCGACCGCCTTGGCAAACCCTTTGCCTACGTCCGTCCCAAACCCAAGGACCACGGAACGGGCTCCCAGATCGAAGGGGTCCTGCCTGCCGGGGCAAAAGTCGTGGTGGTAGAAGACCTCATCTCCACCGGAATGAGTTCCCTGGCTGCCGTGGACGCCCTGCGCAAAGCCGGCGCCACCGTCCTGGGCATGACCGCCATCTTCACCTATGGGTTCGACCTGGCTGCCGAGCGTTTCGCCGAGAGCAAGGTCGCCCTTGATACGTTGTCGAACTACCACGCCCTCATTGCCGAAGCCCGTACCCGCGGCCTGGTGGACGAGGCCCAGGCCGATATCCTCCGTGCCTGGAGGCGCTCTCCGGCGGAATGGGGCCAAAACCCATGCGTATGAAAACGGAAATCATCAGCAAACATGCCCTGATCGGCCGCGCACCGGCAGAACTCTACATGATGTTCTCGGATATGCGCAATTTCGTGCAGTTCCTCCCTGCCGACAAGCGCGAAGGCATCCGGGCCGATTTTGACAATATCTACGCGAATGTCCAGGGGTTCGATCTCGGCGTCACCGTTGCCGCCCGCCAACCCTATTCGCGGATCGATTTTAAGGACAACGGCGCACCGTTCCCGTTCTCGCTGTCGCTCTTTTTCAGTGCGACACCCGAGGCGGATCCCGCCAAAACCGACTTCCATATCGAGCTTTCCGCCGAACTCAATTTCATGATGAAGATGCTGGTGGGCAATAAGTTGCAGGAAGCGTTGGACAAGGTGGTGGAAGGTTTGCAGGCCGTCTCTGAAGGCAAGGTGCCCGAGGGCATCTCGCCGGAAGATCTGGAAAAGTATAAATCGCAATTCGGATTGTAATGGAGCGGTTGGACGATGGTGTTTTCCGGGCGTTGCTCGACCGGGCGATCGGCCCGGAGCGGGCTGCGAAGGCGTATCCCGCCTTCTTCACCGCCCCCACCACCGCCATCCGCCTCAACCCCTTTAAACCTGCCGGGGCGGTATCCGAAGGGACTGGTCCCGAGGAGCATTTTCCCCAAGTTTCCTGCGACGAGGAACCAACCCCTTCGGATACCAGGATACCGTGGAGCAAATGGGGCAGGATCCTGAAGGAACGTCCGGTCTTTACACTGGACCCGTTATACCACGCAGGCGCCTACTACGTCCAGGACAGCTCCGCCCAATTCGTCGGCCACGTCTTCCGAAAGGCCCTTGCAGCCGAAGCCGACAGCGCCCAACCGGCCGCATGGCTGAATGTCCTGGACCTGTGTGCGGCACCCGGCGGCAAGACCACAGACCTGGCCGCATCGCTACGGGAACGCTGCGGAGACCGTTTCCTGCTGGTCGCCAACGAAGTAATGCGGTCCCGTCTGGGCGTGCTGCAGGAAAATGTGGCCGTCTGGGGCGATCCCCGCGTCGCCGTAACCGGTGTGGACCCCGCGGTCATCGGCCGGCAGGAAGGCGTCTTCGACGTAATCGTAGCCGATGTGCCCTGCTCGGGAGAAGGCATGTTCCGCAAAGACTCCGTCGCCGTCCGCGAATGGTCCGAAGAAACGGTGGATCTGTGCGAAAAACGCGCCCGCCGGATCGTGGCCGATGTCTGGCCGGCCCTGCGGGAAGGCGGCCTGCTGGTCTTCTCGACCTGCACCTTTAATACGCGCGAGAACGACGGCAATGTGGCGTGGATCGCCCGGAACCTGGGAGCCACCGTCCTGCATCCGCTGGCGGGGGAGACCTGGCCGGAAGGCTTCGAGGTCCTGCCCACCGAACACGGCCACCTGCTGGTCCCGGGCTTTGTTCCGGGCGAAGGCCAGTACTGCGCGGTCTTGAAAAAAGACGGAGAAGCCACTGCCGGCGTACCCGATACCGGCGCCCTGCGGGCGGCCTGGCCCTGCGCCAAAGAAGAAGCCTTCTCCCTGGACTGGGGCCACAAGTATCCCGATGCCGAGGTGGATCGTCCCACGGCCCTCAAGTTCCTCCACCGGGACTCCTTCGCCCTGCCCGACGCTCCGCGCGGCCTGCTCCGGATCACCTATGGTGGTTTAGGCCTGGGATTTGTAAAGAACATCGGAACCCGATGCAACAACCTCCTCCCCGTGGGAAGGAGAATCAGAATGGATATATGAAAAAAATAGGGATTATACTGGCAGCCAGCCTGCTGGCCGTGCTGCCGCTCAAGGCTCAGGAAGGGCCGTCACAAGAAGATTTTCAGAAACGGTACGATTTGCTGGTGAGCAAATTGGGACCTACCGGCGTAGGTATCGAAACCCTGCTCACCCGGTGGGAGAGAGCCTATCCGGACGACCCGAACATGCTCCTGGCCCAGTTCTCGTACTGGTTCTCAAAAAGCCAGACCACCAAGGTGGAGAAATTGGACCGGGACAAATACCTGGGCAACGCACCCGTCCTGCCCCTGAAGGATTCGCTGGGCAACAAGACCAATTTCTTCGAGGTACGCTACTTCGACGATGAAATGTACGGGAAAGCCTCCAAAGCCCTGGATAAGGTCATCGCCCTCGCCCCCGACCAGCTGGACTACCGCCTGCTGAAGGCCAACGCCCTCATTTCCTACGAGAAGGAAAGTCCCGACATGGCCCTTTCCTACCTGAAAGGCTTGATTGACTATCACTTCCACAATCATCCCACCTGGAAGTATCCGGGTATTGAAATGGATGCGAACGCCTTTGACGCCCTCATGCAGGAATACTGCTTTGCCTTTTTCAAACTGGGCTGCCCCGGCGGTTACGACGCCTTCCGGGAACTCTCCGAAAAGATGCTGCAGTATGAGCCCAAAAACACCCTCTTCCTGACCAACCTGGGAACGTGGGAACTGGTGGCGCACAAAGACCCGAATGCGGCCATGAAGCAATATACCAAGGTCCTGAAAATGAAGCCGGGAGACTATACGGTCCTGAAAAATATCATCCTGCTTGCCCGATCTGAAAAGAACATCAAGCTGGAAAAGAAATATCTCCCCCAACTGATCAAGGCCACAAGCGATGAAACCGAACGCGCCAGCTACGAAGTCCGGCTGAAGTCGCTTGCTGGCAAATCCTGAAATTGTCGAACCGATGAAACCCAAAACCAAAGATCTCCTGCAGCGCTATGCCGTTGCCAGCCTCGGACTGATTTTCGTGGCTGTCGGCGTGGCCCTCTCCCTGAAATCCAATCTGGGTACGGCTCCCATTTCCTGCCCGCCCGCCGTCATGAATCTCCAATGGAGTTTCCTCTCCGTCGGGACCCTGACGTGGATGATGCACATCGTGCTCATCCTCATCCAGGCGGCCATTTTGCGCCGCCGGTTCAAGGTCTCCTACCTGATGCAGATTCCCGCCGCCTTCGTATTCGGCTATCTGTGCGATGCCGCCATCTGGGCCTTCGACTGGTTGCAGGTGGATTCGTATGAAACGCAGATGTTCCTCTGCATCCTGACCATTCTCGTCACCGCCATCGGCGTCCGGCTGGAGGTCATCGGCAATGCCTGGATGCTGGCCGGTGAGATGACGACAGTTGTGCTGTCGGATGTGACCCAGACCCGTTTCAGTACGGTAAAAGTCCTGTTCGATATCTTCTGTGTCATCCTCTCGGCGGCCTTTGCCTGGTTTGCCTTTGGCTACCTTACCGGAAACGGCAGTTCGGTGGTCATCCGGGAAGGAACCCTTATCCTGGCAATCTGCACGGGCCTGTGCATGAAACTGACAGACCCGGTCGTGGACAAAGTGTTTCGGCGTTTCCTGGAACGCCAACGATAGCGGATGGAGTCTGCGGTTCGGTTTCTGAAGAATTGGATGTTGCCCATCGCCATCGTGACGGGCGCTTCGTCGTACCTGCTTTTCCATTTTCTGCCGGCCTTGCACGGAATCGGACCGGCCTGTCACCTGTTTGCCGTAAAGTGCCAACCGACCTTGATCGGCATCATGCTCTTCCTGCAATTCGTCAAGATGGCCCCTTCGGATATGAAGTTTCATCGCTGGCACATCTGGCTCCTGCTCATCCAGGCGCTGCTGTTCCTCGGTCTGGCGTGGCCGGCCATGCACGTGCGGTCGGAAGCGGCCAAAATCGCCCTGGAGTGTGCGATGCTATGCTTTATCTGTCCTACCGCCGCGGCCGCAGGGGTGCTGACCGACCGGTTGGGAGGGAGCCTGGCGGGTGTGATGACCTATACGGTCCTGATCAATACGGTGGCAGCGTTGCTGATTCCCGCCGTGATTCCGCTGCTGTATCCTTCTGCCGGCCTGACCTTCATGGGAAGCGTCCTGCGCATCGGCGGCAGGATCTTTCCCATTCTCATCCTTCCGTGCCTGGCGGCCTGGCTGGTTCGATACACCCTCCCGCGTCTGCAGGCGTGGCTGCTTCCGCGGGCTCACTGGTCCTTTTACATCTGGGGCGTCACGCTCACGCTCTCCATGGTGCTGGCTACGCGCGCGCTGGTTCTGGACGCTCCCGGATGGATGGATACCCTGCTGATCGTGGCCGTTTCGATCATTTGCTGCATCTTCCAGTTCGGGACGGGCCGCCTGGTCGGGCGGATCTACAGCCACGGCGACAAGGTGACCGCCGGCCAGTCCCTGGGACAGAAGAACACCGGCTTCCTGATCTGGCTGGGGTATTCCTACATGACTCCCGTCACCTCGGTGGCTGGGGGCCTGTATGCCATCTGGCACAACCTTTTCAATTCTTGGGAATTGTGGCGGATGAGAAAAAATGCTTAACTTCGCAGGTTAGTTTGTTTAATTTTTTATGAAAAAAGTTTTGATGATTGTGAGTTCGGCCCTGGCCCTGGCGGCCTGTGGCACTTCGAAAGTCCCGGCTATCGATACGGGCAACTTTGATTTGAGTGTTTCTCCGAAAGAGGATTTTTATCATTATGTAAATGGTGGCTGGCAGCAGAAAAACCCGCTGAAACCGGAATATGCCCGTTTCGGCGCCTTCGACGTGCTGGCCGAAAACAACCGGGTCCGCCTGAACGACCTGTTCCAGAGCATGTCCCAGATGAAAACCGTTCCGGGATCGGTAGAGCAGAAGATTGTGGACCTCTATAAGATGGCCCTCGATTCCACCGTCCGCAACGAGGCCGGCGCCGCTCCGATCCAGCCCTTGCTGGCCGAGATCGCCGCACTCAACGACAAGGCCGCCCTGGTGAAGAAGATGGGCGATCTTTTCAAGAATGGCGAGGATATGTTCTTCAGCGGTTATGTCATGGCCGACCTGATGGACAGCAATTCCCAGGTCCTGTATCTGGCCCAGGGCGGTCTGGGTATCGGCGACCGCGACTATTACCTGAAAGAGGAAAACGCCGCCATCAAGGCGGGTTACCGCACCTACCTGGAGCGGATCCTGAGCCTGGCCGGTGTGGCCGACAGCACGGCTGTCGCCGCCAATACCCTGGCCGTGGAAGACTTCCTGGCCCAGATTTCCTGGACCCGGGAGCAGGAACGCGACGTACAGGCGCAGTACAATCCCCTGACGCCGGAACAGCTCTATGCCGCTTATCCGGGCTTTGACTTTGCCAGCCTGTTCCAGGCCATCGGCCTGCCGGAAATGGAGAAGGTGATTGTGAGCGAACCTTCCTTCTTCCAGGGTTTTGCTGAGTTTTTCGGCAAAACCGACGTGGCCGTCCTGAAAGATTATTTGACCGCCCATGTGGTGAGCGGAGCCTGCAACGCCCTGAGTGACGACTTCTATGACGCCTCGTTCGATTTCTACAGCCGTCAGCTGTCCGGTATCCAGGAACAGAAACCGCGCTGGAAACGGGCGATGCAGGTGCCGAACAACCTTCTCGGCGAAGCGGTTGGCCAGATGTATGTGGCCCGCTATTTCCCGGAATCGTCCAAGAACAAGATGATGGCGCTGGTGGAGAACCTGCGGGCTGCCTGGAGCGAGCACATCGACTCGCTGGATTGGATGAGCGATTCCACCAAGGTCCGTGCCCAGGAGAAACTGGCCGCCTTTACGGTCAAAATCGGTTATCCCGATAAATGGAAAGATTATTCCACCCTGGAGATCGATCCGTCCAAGAGCTACTACGAGAACCTGGCCAATGCCTCGGCCTGGTATGTGAACGACAACCTGTCCCGCCTGGGCAAACCCACCGACAAGAGCGAGTGGGGCATGACGCCTCAGACGGTGAACGCCTACTACAACCCCACCACCAACGAGATTTGCTTCCCGGCCGCGATCCTGCAGCCGCCGTTCTTCAATCCCGATGCGGATGATCCCGTGAACTACGGTGCCATCGGCGTGGTCATCGGCCACGAAATGTCCCACGGCTTCGATGACCAGGGCCGCCACTTCGACAAGGACGGCAACATGGTGAACTGGTGGACCGATGAGGATGCCGCCAAGTTCGAGGCCAAGGGCGCCATCCTGGTGAAGCAGTTCGATGCGGTGGAAATCCTGCCCGGCCTGAACTGCAACGGCACCTACACCCTGGGTGAGAACATCGGCGACCATGGCGGCCTTTCCATCGCCTACACGGCCATGCGCAACGCCATCGCCGGCAAGCCGGAGCGCCTGATTGACGGTTTTACGCCCGACCAGCGATTCTACATCGCCTATGCGAGCGTGTGGGCGGGCAACATCACCGAAGAGGAGATGCGCCGCCTGACGAACATCGACCCGCATTCATTGTCCATCAACCGCGTGAACGTGTCGCTGAAGAACTTCCAGACCTTCTTCGATGCCTTCGACATCAAGGAGGGCGATGCGATGTTCCGTCCGGAAGAGGAACGGGTTCACATCTGGTAAACGATGGAGGCGAGCCGTTTCATCGCGCGCAAGCTGCATTTTAAAGGAAAGATAGCGGTGGTTTCCATCGCTATCTCTTTCCTTGTGATGATTCTAGCCGTATCCATTTCGGCGGGTTTCCGCCGCGAAATCCACCAGGGCATCCGCAGCATCTGCGGAGATATCCAGCTGATGCCCGTGGACATGAATGTTCTCAACGAGGACGAACCGGTTTCGGCACATCCCTCCTATTGGGAGAAGATTGACTCGTTGCCGGCGGTGCGCGCAATCACCCCGGTCATCTGGCGGTCCGGCATCGTAAAAGACGGCCCGGGCATCAGCGGCGTCCTGTTTAAAGGAATCCCTTCCCAAGATACTGTGGCGCTGCAGTGCTCCATTCCCCGCCAGCTCTCGCGGGAGTTGAATCTGGGCGTGGGCGACGACCTGACGGCGTATTTTGTGGGACAGCGGGTGAAAGTGCGCAAATTTACCATCCGGGAGGTGTATGACGGGATTCTGGACGGCACCGGCAACCAGGTCATCTATGTGCGCGACACCGATTTGCGCCGCGTCTCGAACTGGGACGAGAATGCGTGTTCCGCTTTGGAAATAACCGTGGAAGGGACGGGAACGGCCGCCCTGGAGCGGGTGACGCAGGATGTGGGGGAAATCGCCCTTCTGTACACATCGGATGAGGAGGATACCCTGATCGCGCAGTCCTGCGTGTCCCGTTATCCGCAGCTGTTCGACTGGCTGAACCTGCTGGATTTCAACGTTTGGGTCATCCTGATCCTGATGACCGTCGTGGCGGGCTTCAACATGGTTTCGGGCCTGTTGATCCTGTTGTTCCGCAGCATTTCCACCATTGGCACCCTCAAATCCCTGGGCATGACCGACCGGGCCATCGGAAAGGTCTTCTTGCGCGTGAGTTCGCGCCTGGTGCTCACGGGAATGGCCATCGGGAACGGTCTGGCCCTGCTGTTCTGCCTGGTCCAGGGGACCTGGCATCTGATCAAACTGAATCCGGTGAATTATTTCGTTTCGTGGGTCCCGGTCCACGTGAACCTGCCCCTGATCCTGCTGGCCGACCTGGTTGCCTATGGGGCCATTATGCTCATCCTGCTCATTCCGACCCTGTTCATTGCCCGGGTCGATCCTGCAAAGACGGTAAGAACCGCTTGATGTCTTCGTACAGGTCCAGGACCTCTTTTACATACGCAACCGTTTCTTTCCCTTTAAACCCTTCTACGGAGGGGATGGTCTGGATGACGTTTTCCCAGACGGAAGTGGAAACATGAAGGGAATCAAGGGTTTGCAGGCAGCGGAGGATCTGTCCTTCGCCGGCATTGTAGGAAGCCAGGACCAGGGCATGCTCCAGCCGGAGATCTTCGTGCCGGCGAACCAGCAATTTTTCGATATAAGATAGGTAGGTCGCCGCCGCGGCCACGCTTTGCTGCGGGTCGATGGGATCCGCGGCACCGAAACGGGCTGCGGTCCCGGGGAGGAGCTGCATCAGCCCCACCGCCCCTTTGCGGGACTGCCCTTCGATATGGAACCGGGATTCTTTGTAGGCGACGGACGCCAGCAGGCGCCAGTCCCAGCCAATCTTCTGTGCTTCCTGCTTGAAAATCTCGTCGTAGGGTCCCAGATAGGTCCCCTGATCGGGCCGTGAGGGGGAATAGGGCCGCAGGTAGCGTTGAATGCGGGCCTGATAACCTTTGGCGGTTTGTTCGCGGTGGAGATACCGGTTGATTTCCTGCATGCGGGCGATATCGGATGCCGGGACCGCCAGGACATAGTGTCCGGGGAGGGGAACGGAAACCGCCAGTTGCAGGGAATCGTCCGGATGATGCGTGCCGTCGATGGCTACCAGGTCCGCAACGCCGGCGCAAAGGGAATCCACCCAGGAAGAATCGCGGACAAAAGCGATTTCGGCCGTAAACCGGGCGTCTGACGAAAAGCGGCGGACCAGGTCGTACACGTAGCCGCTGGAGAGACGGGGAAAGTCCTTCCCGGCACAGATGAGGACACGGACGTGCGAACCGGTGAAAGACGTACCGGAAACCGAAGGCTTGCGATGGAAAACGGAAATGACCACCAGGACAAGCAGGGTGGCGATGACGTATCGCAGCAGGGGGCGGGCTTTCATGGCAGGGGCTTAATGGATGTCGCCTCCGCCCATGCCGCCCATCATGCCGCCGACTCCGCCGCTCATTCCGCCGAGCATTCCGCCCAAGCCGCTACCGCCACCGGATCCGGAGCCACCGCCGAGGTTGCCGCTGGCCCGCTCACTGAGGGTCTTGTGCTGGTGCGGCTGCAGGTAGAAGGGCCAGTAAATGCCCACTTTGACAGCCGTCTGCGTGCGGATATAATGGTGTGCGCTGAAGTAGTCGAATTTGTTCATGGGCCAGCCTTGTCCGATGTTCTCCACCTTTACGAAGATACAGGCCCGCTTCCACTGCATGTTGATGAAAGCGTCGATGTAGGGACCGTTGGTGTACTTGGTCTCCTCCTGGGACTGGAAGGCGCCCACGGCAGGATTCCAGGCAGGGCTGTAGAAGGGCGTATTGTAGAAACCGTTCGCACCGATCTGCAGCTGGAGGACCTTCTGGATATTGAACTGGATGTAGTATCGCAGGTTGAAGGCAAGCGTGGGCATCGGCATGACATACTGGTTGGAAGAGACCTGGAAGAGAACCCGGTTGTCGAAATGCAGCAGATCGAACAAGGTAAAATGCTTCCGGACCGAGGCGGAGAACACGCTCATCGGCGAAGTATTCTGCCGGATAACGCCGGTGGTGTCGTAGAAGATGTTGTTTTTCAGGAAGGCGTATCCGGCGGTCGCTTCCAGCTTCCAGTGCGGGATGCGGATGCGTCCTTCGATGCGCGTGGTGGAAATCTTGTCGAAATCGTTCTCCCAGCGGTAGTGGTTGGAATAGTAGTGCTGGTGGTAGAATTCGGGTTCGTCCAGGTCCGTGCTGAAATGCAGGTCGATCTGCAGCGGACTCTTGCGCGCCCGGCGGAAAGGATAGAGGTTGAATTGCGCATTCGCGCTGATATTCAAGTCATTGGCCTCCTGTCCGGCGAAGGTATACTCACCCTGGGCGTCCCAATGGATAAAGTCCCGCAGCTGGCCCTGTGCACCGGCATAGACATAGGTGGAATTCCACTGCGTGTTTTCCGGTTTCCAGATCAGGTTCGGCTGGTAGAGGTAATAGTTGAGGATCCGGTTTCCGATACCGCCGTCCACCTTGGAGATGATATCTTCGTCTCCCCACGGCTGCAGCCGGAGGAAAAGCCGGTTCTCCAGTTTCATCACCCGGACCGAATCGGCCGAGGTGTTGGGATGGTAATTGAAGATTCCGTGGTAGAATTCCTTGCCGAACTCGTCGGTAATCTTGTCGTTGTAGGTCTTCCGATAGACGGAATACTCGCTGCTGTGACCGATGAAGGCGGTGGTTACCTTCTCGTGCCCTTCCAGGAGGGTGTCGCGCGTGGCCGCGAGGGTATCGGACCCGTTCCGGCGGGCGCGCAGTTTCTCGATAAAGTTGAAGGGAATGCGGTACTGCTGGTCCAGGAAGAAGGTATGCCGCTTGATGTTGGTGGTGGCTTCGGCCAGGAAGACATCGATCTCACGGGCGTCCACCGTCGTATCGCGGATCCACATGTTGTCCCGGATACCGCCGTTCTCCTGGCGGGAAACCATGTTGTAGATATAGCCGCCATGGGCCAGGTAACGCTTGCCCAGGTAGTTGGCGTGGGCGGTAAAGGTCTTGTTGGTGGTGGATTCCTTCTGGAGGATGCCGTTTCCGCTGAAGAGATTGTATTCCAGCGTGAAGTTGAAGGCCGGCCAGATGTTCTGCGTAGTGAGGATGTGCAGGTTGTTGGACTCGGTCTGCATGTTGGCAAAGAGGGTACCGGAGTAGGCCAACTCGGTGTACGGCGTCTTGGTGTTGTACATCGGCAGGGTTTCCGGGGAATAGGTCCAGCTTTCGTACGGCTGATAGAAGGAGACCCCGGAGGGGTTCTTCCGCCGGAAGAAATTATAGGACTGTACTGCGGAACCGGCCACGCCCAGCCAGGTGGCGTTCACATCTTCGCGCAGGAAGGGATAGTCATTGTAGCGGTAGTCGGCCGTGGTGTCGATTTCCTGGATGTCCATCTTGTGGAAGTGCCGCTCATGCGTCCACATGACGATGCGTTTGTATTGCATGGAATCCGGCAGGGCGAAGGTCTGCAGGACGCGCGGCGTGTTTTCGATGATGCTGTCGCGGATGGCCTTCAGGCTGTCTTTCAGGGCCAGGATGCTGTCTGCTTTCTTGCGTTCCAGGGGCAGGCGCTGCTCCAGGAGGTATTTCTTCCGTTCCAGTTTGCTCATCTGGGCCCAGCGTGCGGAAAAGGCGGCCTTGGCGGCGGCCAGGGAGTCGGCGTAATACAGGGAATCCAGGCGGGGCCAGTCAATGGAATCGCCCGCTGCCTTCAGCGAATCGCGCACCTGGATGTGGGTGAGCGAATCTTTCAGGGCTACATAGTATTTGTAGCGGAAGGGGTCGATGTATTTCAGGGAATCGGGAGCGTGCAGGGTGTCGCGGGCCGTCAGGCGGGGCAGGGTGTCCGTCGTGGCCAGGGAATCCTCCGCCTCCAGGGCGAACTGCTCCAGGACGAGCCCCTTCTTGAATTTATTCTTGTAGATGATGGTATCTTCCTTGACGGCTGGCTCCAGGGAGGTAACGGCACGGGAAACATCCATGCCCACCGTCTGAGCGGCGGCAAGCAGGACCGCGAGGAGCGGAATCCAGATCCGTTGGAAGAAATGCTTCATCTTGCAAAGGTAATCAGAATTCTCCGATTCACAAAAGCCGGATGCCTTCTGATTCCAGTACGGGCAGGGTGTCCAGGTGCCCCTGATGATCTACATAGCCCAGGCAGTCGGTGAGCACGTTTACCTTGAATCCGGCTTTCAGCAGGTCCTCGGCCGTGTTCTTGACACAGTATTCGGTGGCGATGCCGCAGACATAGACGGTTTTGATATCCATCAGCGCAAGCACCTCCGAAAGCGACTGTCCGGCCATGTTTTTGCCTTCATATCCGGAATACTGCTCCCGTGCCGGATCCTCGCCTTTGAAGAAGGTGAGCTCCTCCAGGGCATGCGGGGCCAGGGCTTCGTGAATCTGGCCGCCCCGGGTACCGGCTACGCAGTGCGGCGGCCAAGGACCGCCCTGCGCCGCGAAGGAGCAGTGGTCGGCGGGGTGATGGTCGCATACGAACAGGATGGGGAAGGTGTCGTGTACGCCGGTGGGATCGGTTTCCGTATCGGCCGTAACCTTGTCAATAAAGGCCAGGGAGGCCTGGACGGCTTCTTCTGCATGGAAACAGGCCAGGGACCCGTCGATAAAGTCGTAGATCATGTCCACGACAATGAGCGCGGTATCTTTCATCATATCTTGAAATCGGCTATTTCTTGGTTCAGACGGTTCAGGATGCCCGTTTTCAGGTCGTACAAATCGTCCGAGATATCCACTTTATAATAATGTGGGTTGATGAGCCGCCGCTCCGAGGGACTGAACTGGTGGAGCGTCTGGTTGAAGAAGGCTTTCTTCTCGGGAAGGCTGTGGACGGGGGCTACGCGGACACCGTCGCGGATGGCATCCTGCTGAAGCATGCGGGCGGTATAGGTGCCGGCGGGGAGGGTCTTGCATTTGAACCGGTCCTGTTCGTCGCGCAGGGTGATGGTCTGCCCGGACTCGATGAGCCGGCTGAGGGAATCGCCCCGCAGGCAGGTGACATCGGCCTCGTTCATTCCCTCCTGCAGGATGCGGTAGGTGGCCTGGAAGCCCGGATTGATAAGCTTGATGCGGTCTTCGGACCGTTTCAGGACCGGCTTATCATCAATCTGGACCAATTTGTACACATTTCCGAAGCAGGGAGCTTCCTTGGAAGTGGCGATGGCGTCGCCCACGCCATAGGAATCGATGCAGGCGCCCTGGCGCTCGAGGTCGGAAATGAGGTATTCGTCCAGGGAATTGGTGGCGAAGATCTTGCAGCCGGTCAGTCCGTGCCGGTCCAGGATCTCGCGTACCTTGACGGACAGGTAGGCCAGGTCGCCGCTGTCCAGGCGCACGCCGTATCCGCCGGGATAGTCGTTGTCGATGCCGCTCTCCTTGAAGGCGCGGATGGCGTTGAGGATGCCGCATTTGAGGGTATCGTAAGTGTCGATAAGCAAGATGAGGTTCTCTCCCCGATGGGTACGGATGTAGTCCAGGAAGGCCTGGTGCTCGCCTTCGACGGAACTGCCGTAGGAGGTGACGAAGCTATGGGCCATGGTGCCGGTGGAGGGCACGCCGTTCATGACCCCCGTAAGGATGTTGGAGGTGCTGGCACAGCCGGCGATGATGGCGGCTTTGGCGCCGTAAGTGGCGGCCCAGGGACCATGGGCGCGGCGGGAACCGAACTCGCTTACCGGCCGTTGCGTGGCCCGGCAGACCCGGGAAGCCTTGGTGGCCACGGCCATCTGGTGGTTCATGATGCACAGCATGGGGGTTTCCAGAACCTGCGCTTCGATAAGCGGGGCTTCCACCGTAATGATGGGCTGGTTGGGGAAGACGATTTCGCCTTCGCGCATGGCATAGAGATTCCCCGTAAACTTCATGCCGGAGAGGTATTTCCGGAATTCGCGGTAGGCTTCGCCCGGCAGGAATTGCTCATAGAAACGCTCCGGCTCGGTGCCCAGTCCCGATACCATTTCGATGACTTCCTCCGTGCCGCTGACCACCGCCCAGTTGTTGTTTTCCGGGGCTTTGCGGTAAAAGAGGTTGAAGACGGCCGTCTGTCGTGTCCGTCCGGTCTCGTAAAAAGACTTTCCCATGGTGTACTGGTACTTGTCCGAGCAATAGGCGTGCTTCAGTTCCATTCTCATTTCTGTTTGCAAACATACAAATATACGAAAGAATTTCGTATCTTTGAAAGTTCATCGAAATAAGTCATATGGAAGCACTCAAGAACCTGTTTGAATCCTACTCCGGCCGGCCTGCGAAGGACTGTGTGGAACTGACCTCTTCGGGCAGTAACCGCCGCTATTTCCGCTTGACCGGCGGCAACCTTTCCATCGTGGGTGTGATTGGCACCAACAAAGCCGAAAACAATGCTTTCGTCAGCATCAGCCGGCATTTCATCGAGAAGGGAATCCGGGTGCCGCGCGTGCTGGCGGTGTCGGAAGACGGGATGCGTTATATCCAGGAAGACCTGGGGGACGACATGCTTTACAACATGGTGGCGCAGGGCCGGGACAGCGGGGTGTACAGCTCCTACGAGCGTGCCCTGCTGGTAAAGACCATCGAGCAGCTTCCGAAAATCCAGTTCCGCGGCGGCGAGGGTATGGACTGGAAGGTTTGCTTCCCCGAACCCGCTTTCAACGAGCGGATGGTGATGTTTGACCTGAACTACTTCAAATACTGCTTCCTGAAGGCTACCGGGCTGGATTTCGATGAGGTCCGGCTGCAGGAGGATTTCGAACGCCTGCGGGACGACCTCATGGGCGACATGGGCGAAACCTTCATGTACCGGGACTTCCAGGCCCGCAACGTGATGGTGAAGGATGGAGAGCCCTATTTCATTGATTTCCAAGGTGGCCGCCGCGGTCCCGTGTATTACGACGTGGCTTCGTTCGTCTGGCAGGCCCGTTCCCGTTTCCCGGAAGACCTGCGCAACGAACTGGTGGAAGCCTATTTGCGGGCCCTGAAGGGATACACCGAGGTGGATGAAAATGAATTCCGTACCCGCCTGCGTCTCTTCGTTCTGTTCCGCACCATCCAGGTCCTGGGTGCCTACGGTTTCCGCGGCTTCTTCGAGAAAAAGCCGCATTTCCTGGCCAGCGTGCCCTATGCGCTGAGCAACCTGCGCAAGCTCCTCAAGACGCCGTTCTCGGATTATCCCTACCTGAACGAGGTGCTGACGAAACTGACCACGCTCCGGCAGCTGAACGATGTGGCCGAGGACAAACGGCTGAAGGTGAGCATCACCAGTTTCGCTTACAAGAAAGGAATCCCGGTAGATCCTACCGGCAACGGCGGCGGCTACGTATTCGACTGCCGGTCCATCAACAATCCCGGAAAATACGAGCATTACCGCCAGTTCACCGGTCTGGATGCCGAGGTCATCAAATTCATCCAGGACGATGGCGAAGCGGACAAGTTCCTCCAGCATGTCTATGAACTGGTGGATCCGCACGTGAAACGCTTCATTGAACGGAAATTCACGAACCTGCAGGTCTGCTTCGGCTGCACCGGCGGCCAGCACCGCTCCGTCTATTGCGCCGAGCATCTGGCCGAGCATTTGAGTGCGAAATACGACATCAAGGTAACGGTCACGCACCGGGAGCTGGATATTGAAAAGATTCTGTAGATGAAAGCCTTTGTCGTTGCCGCCGGCCTGGGAACCCGGCTTCGTCCGCTGACCGATTCCCGCCCCAAGGCGCTGGTGGAAATCCGCGGGGAAGCCTTGCTGGGCCACGTGCTCCGCAAGCTAGTGGCGGCGGGTTATGACGACATTACCGTAAATGCCTATCATTTCGCGGACCAGATCCTGGACTATGTGGCTGCGCACGATTTCGGGGTGGCGGTCCATGTCTCCGACGAGCGGGGAATCCTGGATCCGGCCGGTCCGCTGGAGACCGGCGGCGGCATTCTGCAGGCGCGCCGTTTCCTGGATGGGGACTCCTTCCTGGTGCACAACGTAGATATCTTATCGAACCTGGACCTGGCGGCCCTGCGGGCGGCTTATCGGCCCGAAAGCCTGGGCACGTTGGTGGTGAGCGACCGGAAAACGCAGCGGTACTTCCTTTTCAACGGGCAGATGCGGCTGGTGGGCTGGACCAACCTGGCCACCGGGGAAGTGCGGTCGCCGTTTGCGGATATCGACCCGGCAGCTTGCCGGAAATACGCCTTTGCCGGCATCTATCAACTTTCCTCGAAGGTCTTTCCGGTGATGGAAGGGCTTGGCTTCTCGAATCGGTTCCCGGTCGTGGACTTCTTTCTGGCCGCCTGTAAAGAACAGGCCATCTACGGCTATGTACCGGATGGCCTGGAAATGGTCGATGTGGGGAAACTGGATACCCTGACGCTTGCCGAAGACTTTGTTCAGCGCGCCAATACCCGTCTTACAAAATAATATAGGAAGATGCCGGCAACGGCAAAGCCCGCCCAGTAAACACCGGCGGGCAGGATGTCCATCCACGTTTCGGCGTCCTGGATCGATTCGACCTGGGCCAGCATCAGCGAGACCGTGTTGTTGGTGAAATGCATCAGCATGGTGAGTTTCAGCGATCCCGTTTTCCAATACACCAGGCCGAAAAGGCAGCCCAGGATAAAGGCGGGAAGCGCCTGCCAGGGATTCAGGTGGATAAGGGCGAAGAAAGCGGCCGATACGGCAATTGCGACCGCGGGTTGCATGACCGTCTCGTCTTTCCGGCGATGATGCAACAGGCCACGCAGCACGACGCCGCGGCAGAGCCATTCTTCGAAAAGCGGAGCCATGATGCTCACACACAGGAAATTAAGCCAGAAATTGCCTTGCGTAACCAGCTCCAGGGCGTCTTTGAGCCATTGGGGCATGGGTGGCAGGAGGGCGTTAAGGGCATCGCTCATGTATCCCAGGGCCACCGTGGCCAGGATAACGCCCAGGGCCAACAGGGCCTTTCCGGGTCCCCAGGCATCGGAATCCAGCGGAACGCTCTCTCCGAAGACACTGGCACTGCGGCTTTTCAGCCCCACATAAATGAAGGAAGGGATAAACATGGCCGGGTAGCTGACCAGCGTCCCGTATTGTCGCATCGTTTCCGGGCTGTATAACAGGCCCATCAGCATCTGTAAGCCGCTTCCCAGAACGCCTCCCAGAACCAGCAGGGCCAGCAGGATGAGCAATTCACCCATGCCGGGGATGTACCAGGCATGGGTAGAAAACAGGTCATAGTTGCGGGGACGAGCCATATCAATACAGCGGGGAAGGATAGACGCCTTCGCTTACCAGGCGGGCGAATTGGGCCACCACGCCGGGCCGGTCTTCCTGATAGGTGACACCGAACCAGTGGGCCGGAGTGGAAAGAACCTCGCAGGCTCCCTTTCCGCCTTTTATGATCACATCCACCGCGTAAGGAATGTAGAACTCTTTCTTGGGCTCGTTGATGTTGGCCTCCAGGAAGGTCTCGAAAATGGCGGCGCTCTTGGCGAAATAATCCGGGGTAAAGCCCCACATGTTCATGGAGCAGAGCGCCTTGGCATCCAGCTCTACGTGCTTTTCGCCGTTGACGGAATTGTTGCCATATACCTTTCCGTCGTCTTCCTTGGCAATCTCCAGGTGCTCGGCGATATCGGTCAGGTTGCCCTTGGCATCATAGGAGCAGATGCCGCGGGAAACGCTGCCGTTCTCGGAAAGCGTGTTTTCCAGTTCGAAGCCGATGATGCAGTACTGCCCCTGTGTGGCGGCGTGGGCGCGGCACCAATCTGCCAGAATCTTGAACGATTCCTTGCCATAGAAATCGTCCCCGTTGATGACGGCGAACGGCTCCCGGATGACATCGGCGGCCATGAGCACGGCGTGGGCGGTGCCCCAGGGTTTTACACGCTCGGGATTCAAGGTGAAACGGGCGGGAATCTTGGTGAGTTCCTGGGTGACGAAAACGAACTCCAGCGGTGTCCCGTCCACGGTTTTCACGCCTTTGTATTTCTCCTTTACGTGGGCTTCCATCTGGTCCTTGAACGACTCGCGGACAATATAGACCACCTTGCCGAAACCGGCGGCCACGGCATCGTAGATAGAATAATCGATAATGGTTTCTCCGTTGGGGCCCAGACCGTCCATCTGTTTCAGGCCTCCATAACGGCTGCCCATACCGGCAGCCAGAACAAGCAGGGTAGGTTTCATCTTATTTTTTTGTTATCAATATGCATTAATCACACAAATTTAACTAATTTTGCATAGAATCGCAATTCATGGGAAAATTCAGAGATATTTGGGATAGCAGCAAGGACGGCGAAAAGCGGGAACAGCGTTCGTTCCTGCGGTATTTTATCCTGTCTTCTGTCGTTTTTATCGTCCTGGTGGGCTTCGTGAACCGCAACAACCTGGTGCGCTGGTTCCGCTCCACCGTTACCATCCGCACCCAGCGGGAGCGGATCGAGTACCTGCAGCAGGAAATCGACCGGATTGACGCCCAGCTCAATTCCCTGAAGAATAACGAAGATTCGCTGGAGACCTTCGCCCGCCAGCGTTTCTTGTTCGCCGAGCCCGGCGACGATGTCTATATCGACGATTAAAATCCCGTATAGGTCCAGGGCGTGATGGCCCGCAGTTCCGTTTTTACAGCTTCGCTCACTTCCAGCGTACCGATGAAGTCCTCGATGGTCTTTTCATCGATGGCGGCACCCGTGCGCGTAAGGGCTTTCAGCGTCTCGTACGGGTTGGGGTAGCCCTCCCGGCGCAAGATGGTCTGGATGGCTTCGGCCACCACGGCCCAGTTGCGCTCCAGGTCGGCGTGGATGGCGGCCTCGTTCAGGATCAACTTGCCCAGGCCCTTTTTCAAGGAAGCCAGGGCGATCAGGCCGTGGGCGAGCGGCACGCCGATGTTGCGCTGTACGGTGGAATCCGTCAGATCCCGCTGAAGGCGGGAAATGGGCAGTTTCATGGACAGGAAGGTGAGTACGGCGTCTGCCATGCCCAGGTTGCCCTCGGCATTCTCGAAATCGATGGGGTTCACCTTGTGCGGCATGGCCGAGGAACCCACCTCGTTCTTGTTGACTTTCTGGCGGAAATACTCCATGGAAATATAGGTCCAGATGTCGCGGCACAGGTCAATCAGGATGGTGTTGATGCGCCGCAGGCAGTCGAACAAGGCAGCCAGGTTGTCGTAGTGCTCGATCTGGGTGGTGGGGAAGGACCGGTGCAGGCCCAGCGAGGCTACGAAAGCGTTGCCGAAAGCAATCCAGTCGATATCCGGATAAGCCACCTTGTGGGCGTTCATGTTGCCCGTAGCGCCGCCGAACTTGGCGGGATACGTCAGGCCGGAGAGTTGGCGGAGTTGTTCTTCGAGCCGCACCACGAAGACCTGGAATTCCTTGCCCACGCGGGTCGGGGTAGCCGGCTGGCCGTGTGTCTTGGCCAGCATCGGGATGTCCTTCCAGGCTTCTGCATCGGCCTTGAGAATGTCCAGAACTTCCTGCAGCACCGGCAGATAGACCTCTTCCATGGCTTCCTTGAACATTAGTGGCTGGGCGGTGTTGTTGATGTCCTGCGAGGTCAGGCCGAAGTGGATGAACTCGCCGAACCGCTCCAGGCCCATCTCCTTCAACTGCTCCTTGATGAAGTATTCCACGGCTTTTACGTCGTGGTTGGTCACCTTTTCAATGTCCTTTACCCGCTGGGCCTGGTCCGGGGTCATGTTCCGGTAAATGGCGCGCAGGTCTTCGAAACGGGTGCGGTCGAAGTCTTTCAGCTGGGGCAGGGGAATGCTGCACAGGGCGATGAAATATTCGATTTCCACCCGCACGCGGTAGCGGATAAGGGCAAACTCGCTGAAATAAGGTCTCAGGACCTCGGTCTTGGATGCATAGCGGCCGTCGATGGGGGAGACGGCAAGAAGGGATGAAGTCATATCTGTCCGTTTTTGAGGATACAAAGATAATCAATAGTTCGTTAATTTTATAGATTTTACGCCACGGCGCGGACGCCGTAGAATAAGAGTTCTTTGAAATCAGTGTTATTTAATCGCAAGTTCGCGTGTTTCGCGGACATTGCAATAAATCGATCCACCATTGCAGCGTTGTGCAGCAGGGTTTTGGTCGCCCCGACCGAAAGGTTGTGCCCTTCCTGCCGGGCGTAAGCCCTGGCAACGTTGACGGAGGAGAGCGAAGCGTTGAACGCGAAGGCCAAAGCCTCCTTGTTCCGCGCCTGGCAGTGAGTAAGCCCAGTGAACTGCTTGGCATCGCGGAAGAACTTATGTAAAGCTTCTCATAACTTCTTTTATGAGAAGCATATCATTATGCAAAGTTGGCGTCAAAGCCCTATTGATATTCAACAAGTTATCCATACTACTTCTCGTTTCAACTTTGCATAA
>Ga0256405_10001031_pt1 | contig 82615 bp, 65 predicted proteins | sample RumenRJG_02DNA_FD_189096 | JGI IMG/M metagenome (GOLD analysis project Ga0256405, IMG submission 189096) | Bovine rumen microbial communities from Lethbridge, Alberta, Canada - RJG_02 | ecosystem: Host-associated > Mammals > Digestive system > Stomach > Rumen | place: Canada: Alberta... | reverse complement strand
GGTGGTTATTGCGGCGGGGTCCCACCTCTTCCCATTCCGAACAGAGAAGTTAAGCCCGCTTGCGCCGATGGTACTGCAATGCAATGCGGGAGAGTAGGAGGCCGCCACTTTTCAGAGAGAAGCCCTTGAGTCCAAAAGACTTGAGGGCTTTTTCGTACCTTTTCGTATAACTATGTAAGGGTGAAAGTTTTTTGATTTTTGTTTTGCCCGTTACTGTTTTTTTAATATCTTTGCACTCTAATCATAAAGAAGCAGTGATATGAGAAGCAAAGTGATGAGTGTCATTGTGCTTGTTAAGCAACTGCAATAAAAAAGGATGCGTTACGCTGACGTCATATTGCCCGTGCCTTTGCACGCTACCTTTACCTACGCCATCCCTGAGGGGATGAACGTTGCGGAGGGTATGCGTGTTCTCGTACCCTTCGGAAGAGGGAAAAAGTATGTGGGGTTGGTGGGGCGTTTGCATGACCAACAACCACAGGACTATACTGTGAAGGACATAGAGGCGGTGATGGATGTGACGCCCATTGTTACTAATACCCAGCTGAAGCTGTGGCAATGGATTAGTGATTACTACCTGTCTCCCATTGGCGATGTATATAAAGCCGCCCTTCCTGCTGGTCTGAAAGCCGAAGATGGCTATAAGCCAAAGACCGAGACATATATCCGGTTAACGGAGCAGTATCAGAATGTGACAGCCCTGCATGTGGCGCTGAACGTCTTAGCACGTGCCAAGAATCAGCTGAGTGTCTTTACGGAGTATCTGGCATTGTCGTGCTGGGATCAGGTGGACGAGAAATCTGCTGAGGCAGAGCCTCAGCCTGCGGGAAATCAGCCGATGGAATTTCAACCGGCAGAGGTGACCCGTGAGGAACTGATGAATGTCAGTGGGTGCTCGTCAGCCACGCTGAAGCAGTTGGAACAGCGTCAGATGCTGGAGACTTATGAAGTGGAGGTAGGACGCCTGAATCATGGTGGTCCCTATCGCCCTGAACTAATAAAACCGCTGAGTCCAGCCCAGTCGGAGGCCTATAACCAGATACTGCTTTCGATGATGAAGAAGCAGGTGACGTTGTTGCACGGCGTGACGTCGAGTGGTAAGACAGAAATATATATTCACCTGATACAGCAAGCGGTGGACCGAAAGGAACAAGTGCTGTTCCTGATGCCAGAGATAGCCCTGACGGTACAGATGATGCAGCGTCTGCAGCGTGTGTTTGGTGATAAGCTGGGCATCTATCACTCCCGCTATTCCGATGCAGAGCGTGTGGAGATTTGGCAGAAGCAATTGTCAGAGAATCCATACGATGTCATCCTCGGTGCCCGTTCGGCCGTATTCCTGCCCTTCCATCGCTTAGGCCTGGTCATTGTCGATGAGGAACACGAGACCAGCTATAAGCAGCAAGACCCTGCGCCCCGCTATCATGCCCGTAGTGTGGCTATCATGCTGGGTACTCAAATGAAAAAAGAAGGAAAAGCACCAAAGGTGCTGCTGGGTACGGCTACGCCCTCTTTGGAGAGCTACCATAATGCCATGACCGGCAAATATGGACTGGTGGAGTTGAAGGAACGCTATCTGGGAATAGAGCTGCCGGAGATACAGATTGTGGATACTGCCGACCTGCAACACCGTAAGATGATGCACGGCCCGTTCTCGCCACTATTGCTGACGCGTATGCGCGAAGCTTTGGAGCGTGGCGAACAAGTCATCCTATTCCAGAACCGTCGCGGCTTTGCCCCAGTCGTGGAGTGTCGCCAGTGTGGTTGGGTACCCACGTGCCAGCATTGTGACGTCTCGCTGACCTATCATCGCCAGCTGAACCAGTTGACGTGTCACTATTGTGGCTATACCTATCGCATTCCCTCGGAGTGCCCGTGTTGCGGTTCTACCAATCTGCGCAGTCGTGGCTACGGTACGGAGAAGATAGAGGAGCAGGTGCATGAATTCTTTCCAGAGGCCCGCATAGCCCGTATGGACCTGGATACCACACGTACCCGTAATGCCTATGAACGCATTATCAGCGACTTCTCGACAGGGCGAACGAATATCCTGATTGGTACACAGATGATTTCCAAAGGCCTGGACTTCGATAAGGTCAGCGTGGTGGGTATCATCAATGCCGATTCGATGTTGAACTATCCCGATTTCCGTGCTTTTGAACACGCTTTTATGATGATGTCGCAGGTGAGCGGACGTGCTGGTCGCAAGGGTAAGCGCGGTCTTGTCATCCTGCAGACTAAACAAAAGGAAGTATCGGTCATTGGTCAAGTGGTGCGCAACGACTATACCTCTTTATATAAGGAGCTAATCGCCGAGCGTCAGGCATTCCACTATCCCCCCTACTACCATCTGGTATATGTCTTCCTGCGCCATCGTCAAGAGAACGTGGTTAGTACTGCCGCCATTGAGATGGGCAGTCGTCTTCGCCAGTGGTTTGGCGGCCGTGTGTTAGGTCCCGACAAACCCGCTGTTGCCAAGGTGAAGTCGCAGAACATCCGAAAGCTCGTGCTCAAATTAGAGAACGGCATAGACATGAAAAAGGTCCGCGAGTATCTGTTGCTTGCGCAGACACAGATGCTCGCGGACAAACGGTATTCGTCTCTTCAAGTATATTACGACGTTGATCCGTTATAATGTTATCTCGTTATAACCTATAACGAAAATGTTTAGAGATCAACTTGGCAACCTAATCCCAGCACATAGTTGGTGCGGGTGTAAGTGTCGTTGACACCTGCTGTGGGATAGTTCTCGCGGTTGTAGTTTTCGTAATTTGTCTGGAAGTATGCTGCTGAAAGGGTGACATGATCCTTGACCTTATAGCTGAAACCAAAACCGAAGCTGTAGCTGTTGGCTACGAATGACATATCGTTCATGTATTCGTCAGTCAGTCCGTAGCGGGTCAGTTGTCCACCGCATGATACATTCAGCTTGTCAGTGACATCCCATTCAACACCTGCCAGATACTCGTTCGTATTGCTACGCAGCAAATCCTGCGAGTTGTTATACCAGTTGGCATTTTTGTCAAAGTAGTGGTGCCAGCCCAGATTGAGGTTGACAGCATCTATGGGATTCCAGCGTGCACCAATAGTCAACAGTGCGGGGATATCCTCATTCACCTTCTCGCTATCTCTGAATTTGTTGACAGCACCAATCTCACTGGCCTCAAAGACTGTTGACTCGTTCTCCATGCGAATCTGAGTCTTGAACTCATATTTGGCAGCGAAGTTGAACTTGTCGTTCATCTTCCAGTCAACACCGATGATAGGGGCAATACCCAATGACGACTGGTTGCTGAGCAAGTTTACACCCTCAGAATATTTAGCCAACTTGGCCATCTCTCCCTTGCTCTGCTCCAATGAACCGATGCCCTGACTCAGTGCCATCTTGGCGGCAGTCAGTTGTGCCTGTATCTCTGCAGGTAAGGTGGCATAAGCGGGATGACCCTCTACCTGATTGATGAAGTTCAGGTTCTGCTGGGCAGAGGTCATACACTCTTGCATCTGAGCAGGAACCCTCGGCAGGAAACTCTCAAAATCCTCATAGGCGCTACCCGTTTTTACCATGATGTTGCTGATACGAGCCCTATAAGTGGCTGAGCCGTAGAGCAGTCGCAAACCACCATAAACAGAAAGATTCTCCTTGATTTTATAGGCTGTACCCAGTTGGAAACCGAAGTAGTACTGGCGTCCCTGCATGTAGCTGTTCATGTCATATCCGGAAACTCCGGTGCTTGAGATGGCAGTAGGAGCTGTCGCACCAAACATCGTATACAGTGGTGTCAGCATTGTTGTCAAACCATTCAGTTGTGCAGCAGTCTGATCCAGTGCCATGAACTTTGAGGCAATGCTACCTACAACGCTTTCGAAAGATCCCAGACCGTCAGCAAACTCACAAGAACCGCCACCGCCAGGTACAGAGAAGTTGAACTGTACGCTCCAGTTGCCTTTGTTGTAGGCAGCCTGCAGAGATGGAATGATGGGGGCATCTGCCACACCCTGGAATTCCTTAATGGTTTTACCTTCGTTTTTCTTGCCCAGTGCAAAGACGGGGTTGGTCGATGTGATGGTACGTGTCTGGTGTGCATACTGCCAGTTGAAGGCAATGTGGAAACCTTCGGGCATGAAGGCTACACCGGCAGGGTTGGAATAGACACCATCGAGACCGATAGCAGCATCGCGGGCAGGATTCTTCAAGAATAATACACTCTGATTAGTGTTGGTAAGGATACCGCCAGCAAGGGCGCTTACCGATGTCATCGTGAAAACAATCAGCGATAAAACAATCTTTTTCATAACTTTTAAACTAATTTCGCTAAAATCGGGTGCAAAGGTACGCTTATTGCACAAAACAGCCGCGAAAGTGCAGTTATTCTTAACGCTTATTAACTAAAATCTGCACACTTTCTGCACAAATGTGCTAAAGTGTGCAGAAAAATGAGTGTTTTTTCTTCACTTTTGGGTCAATCCTACTATGCCTTTTTCTCAGTTGGATAGTTGACGCGGGTGTGGTAGATGGTTTTCAGTTTCTCTATCAGTACCGTCTTGGCATACTGGATGTCGCGGAAGGTGATGGGACATTCGCGGAAATAACCGTCAGCCACCTGTCCGTCGATGAGACGTTCTACCAAGCCACGGATGGACTGTTCGGTATAGTCAGGCAACGAGCGCGAAGCCGCCTCTACCGTGTCGGCCATCATCAGACAAGCCTGTTCACGGGTAAACGGATTTGGACCAGGATAGGTAAACAGCAGGTCGTCGACGGGTTCGTCGGGATGCTCGTTGTGATAATGTACGTAGAAGTATTTGGCCTTGCCCTGTCCGTGGTGGGTAGCTATGAAGTCGCGGATGACGTTCGGCAGATTGTACTTATCAGCCATCTTCAGACCCTCTGTCACGTGGCTGATGATAATCTGTGCTGATTCGATGTCTGTCAGCATCTCATGGGGATTGATACCCGACTGGTTCTCCGTAAAATATATAGGATTAGCCAGTTTACCGATGTCGTGGTAGAGTGCGCCGGTACGTACCAGTTGCGCCTTGGCACCAATCTTGTTAGCTATCTCACCAGCCAGATTGGCTACCTGTATAGAGTGGTTGAATGTACCAGGTGCCACCTCGCTCATCTTGCGTAATACTTCGTTGTTAGTGTTCGAAAGCTCAATCAGCGTAATGTCGCTGGTGAATCCGAAGGCTTTCTCGATGATGTAGAGCAGGGGATAGGCGAAGAGCAGCATGATGCCGTTAGCTATCAGATAGTTGTAGTAGCTGTAGTCTATCTCCGTCATTCCATCGCTGTTCATCCAGTCGAACGCCATGTTGACGGTGATGCAGGATACCGTGACAAAGATGGCTGTCTTGAAGAGCTGCGAGCGCTGCGACAGCTCACGCAGACTGCTGATGGCCACCAAACCTGCTACCGTCTCCATAACGATAAACTCAAACGGGTGTTGTAGCATAACCGCACAGATGAGTACCATTGTGCAATGAGCCATGAAGGCCGTACGTGAGTCCATGAACACGCGGATGAAGATAGGTACCATAGCATACGGCAACAGATAGACGTGGATGAACGTGTTGCGCATGAACAATGCCGTCAATACGGCAAAGAAGATGATGAGCGCATAGAGCATCGTCGTGCTGCGCGGCTTCTCAAAATAGTCTCTGCGGTAGAGGCTGAGGTAGATGGTGAAACCAAAGATGAGGATGGTGACATAGATAATCTGGCCAAATAGTGCCAGGTGGTTCTGTTTGATATCCTCGTTGCGCAATTCGTTCTCTTTCTTGAACGACTCGATAATGCGGTAGGTCTTCTCCGTTACGATGTCGCCCCGACCAATAATCTTCTGTCCCTTCTGCACCACACCGCTGGCCAGTGCTATGCCTGACAGCAGGTCGTTTTTGCTGCTTTCGCTACGCTCACGGTCGTAAGTGAGGTTGGGCGCGATATACTCGTTAAGGTTGCATTTCTGCAGAATGGTACGTACAGGTGCCAGTTTCTCGTCTTGAAACAGTTGCTCATACGCCAATTTTGGCGAGTAGAGGTCTGCGACGGAGACGCTTGTGGCTTGTTTGTCGTTGACGATGCGTATCATCGTTGTAGTATCGCCCAGCAGTTCAGTATAGTCTTTCTGGTCGATGATGCCCTCGTGGTAAAGGCTTAGCAGACGGTCGGAGATGATGCCCATGTAGCTGGCAGGAAGGTCGGGGATGCCGTCGGCATAGTCCTTATAGAACTTCTGCACCATCTTTTGTCCAGTCTCATAATGGTATTTGTAGTAGGGCTCATATTGGCTCAGTGCACTGTCGCGTTCCTCACGGATAACGCTTTCCGACTTGTAGATAGGGAAGTCGAAAGGTGCCGTGAAATCAGCATATTTCCACGGTTTCCCTTCCTCTACATGGAAGTAGCTACGACTGTCGTGTGGCATCGACCAAACGGTGATGGTGACAGTGACAATAATGAGTATTGTTCGGGTGAGAATATCACGCCAATGCAGTTCTTTCATACCTAATAATTGCTTTTACCGTGCAAAGATAATAAATAATTCATAATTCCTCATCCGTAATTCATAAATATTTTGTACCTTTGCGGACAAAATACACGAATAATATATGTCTGATAGAAGAGTAAGAGTACGTTTCGCACCCAGTCCGACGGGTGCTTTGCATATCGGTGGTGTTCGCACAGCCCTGTATAATTATCTGTTTGCCAAGCAGCATGGTGGTGATTTGGTGTTCCGTATTGAGGATACTGACTCAAACCGTTTCGTGCCTGGCGCAGAGGAATACATCATCGAATCGTTCAAGTGGCTGGGCATCAAGTTTGACGAGGGTGTGTCGTTTGGTGGCGACAAAGGTCCCTACCGCCAGAGCGAGCGCCGCGATATCTATAAGAAATACGTTAAGCAGTTGTTGGATGCTGACAAGGCATACATCGCCTTCGATACCCCTGAGGAGTTGGAGGCTAAGCGTGCGGAGATACAGAATTTCCAGTACGACTGTCACACCCGTCAGCAGATGCGTAACTCGCTGACCCTTCCCAAAGAAGAGGTCGATGCGTTGATTGCTTCAGGCCATCAATACGTTGTTCGCTTCAAGGTGGAGGCTGGTCAGGAGATTCTGGTCAACGACCTTATCCGTGGTGAGGTACGCGTGAAGAGCGATATCTGCGATGATAAGGTGCTTTACAAGAGTGCTGACGAGCTGCCTACTTACCACTTGGCCAATATTGTCGATGACCACCTGATGGAGATTTCTCACGTTATCCGTGGTGAGGAGTGGTTGCCCAGTGCCCCACTACATGTTATGCTCTATCGTGCCTTCGGTTGGGAGGATACCATGCCCCAGTTTGCCCACCTGCCGCTGTTGCTGAAGCCCGACGGAAAGGGTAAGCTTTCAAAGCGTGATGGCGACCGCCTTGGCTTCCCTGTTTTCCCGCTGTTGTGGAAAGACCCCAAGAGTGGCGAGACCACTCGCGGTTATCGTGAGGACGGCTACTTCCCTGAGGCAGTTATCAACTTCCTTGCTCTGCTGGGTTGGAATCCAGGTACTGAGCAGGAGCTGTTTACCCTCGACGAGCTGGTTCCCCTGTTCGATATCTCCAAGTGTTCTAAGGCTGGTGCTAAGTTCGCCTACGAAAAGGCTGTCTGGTTCAACCACGAGTATATCCTGAAGAAGTCTAACGAGGAGATTGCCGCCTTGTTCGAGCCCATCGTCAAGGAGCATTGTCCTAACGAGACCTTCGAGCGTGTGCTGGAGGTTACCCGCATGATGAAGGACCGCGTGTCGTTTGTTCATGAGTTGTGGCCCCTGTGCTCGTTCTTCTTTGTGGCTCCTACGGAGTACGACGAGAAGACTGCCAAGAAACGTTGGAAGGAAGACAGCGCTGCCCAGTTGACTGAGCTGATGCAGGTGTTGGAAGGCATCGATGACTTCTCACTGGAAAACCAGGAGCAGATTGTCCACGCATGGATTGAGCAGAAAGAGTATAAACTGGGCAACATCATGAATGCTTGGCGTCTGACACTCGTTGGCGAAGGCAAGGGTCCTGGCATGTTCGACATCTCTGCTTTCCTTGGCAAGGAAGAAACACTGCGCCGTATGAAGCGAGCCATTGAGATACTTGGTTAATTCATCGTGGCGTAATAACAAAATAACGTAATAACGAAAGACATTGTATAATTTAATTATCTATCTCTATCTGTGTGGCGTAGCTATTGTGAGCCTTTTCAGCGAGAAGGTGCGCAAGATGTGGCGTGGTGAGCGCGAGGCTATCCGCATCCTGAAAGAGAAGGTGGACCCTGATGCCAAGTATGTGTGGTTCCATGCTGCTTCGCTGGGTGAGTTCGAGCAAGGTCGTCCACTCATGGAGCAGTTGCGCCGTGAGCATCCGGAATACAAGATTCTCTTGACGTTCTTCTCGCCCTCAGGCTATGAGGTGCGCAAGAACTACGAGGGTGCCGATATCATCTGCTACTTGCCACTCGACACTATTACCAATGCCCGTCGCTTCCTGCGTACCATCCGTCCTGTGATGGCGTTCTTCATTAAGTACGAGTTCTGGTACAACTATCTGCACATCCTGAGCCATCGTGGCGTTCCCGTCTATAGTGTCAGCAGCATCTTCCGTCCAGGTCAGGTGTTCTTCCGCTGGTATGGTCACCAGTACAGTCATGTGCTGAAGTGCTTTACCCACTTCTTCGTGCAGAACGAGATTAGCAAGGAGTTGCTGTCAACTATTGGCATCACCGATGTCTCTGTCGTTGGCGACACTCGTTTCGACCGCGTATTGCAAATTAAGGCCGCAGCTAAGCAACTGCCCATCGTTGAGGCCTTCTGCGACAATAAGAAAGTATTCATCGCTGGTTCCTCGTGGCAACCCGATGAAGAGATATTCATTCCTTGGCTCAATGAACATAAGGACTGGAAGGTGGTTATTGCACCTCACGTCATTGGTGAAGATCACTTGCAACAGATTGAAAAGATGTTGGAGGGGCGCAAGGTAGTGCGCTATACCCAGGTGAATGAGACTGACCTCTCACCTCTCCGAGATGCAGAAGTGTTGATTATCAATTGCTTCGGCCTGCTCAGCAGCATCTACCACTATGCCGATGTAACCTATGTGGGCGGAGGTTTTGGTGTGGGTATCCACAACACCTTGGAAGCTGCCGTCTGGGATGTTCCTGTTTTCTTTGGCCCCAACAACCAGCGTTTCCAGGAGGCACAGGGCTTGAAGGCCTGTGGTGCTGGTCTGGAGATAGCCAATGCCGACGACTTCCGTCGCTATATGCAGGGCTTCGAAGAGCATCCTGAGGTTATCAAGGAACTGGGCGAGAAGGCTGGTGCCTACGTCAGCAGTCTGGCAGGTGCCACACAGAAAGTCCTGTCTTTTATCAAATTGTAAATAGTCAAATCGTCAAATACCATGGCTTTAATCAAATCATATCGCGGTCTGACACCCAAGTGGGGCAAGGACTGCTACTTCAGTGAGAATGCAACGATTGTAGGTGACGTTCAGATGGGCGACCAGTGCTCCATCTGGTTCAATGCCGTGGTACGTGGCGATGTAGCTCCGATTACTATTGGCGACCGTTCCAATGTGCAGGATGGCTCCTGCATCCATGTTACCCACGAGACGGGACCTACGCATATCGGCTCTGATGTTACCATCGGACACAACGTGACGGTTCATGCCTGCACCATCCACGATGGTGCCTTGATAGGCATGGGCTCTACGTTGCTTGACGGCTGTGAGGTGGGTGAGGGCTCCATCGTTGCTGCTGGTGCACTGGTGTTGCAGAATACCAAGATTCCTGCTGGTGAGATATGGGGAGGCGTGCCTGCCAAGTACCTCAAGCCCGTACGTCCTGGCCAGACCGACAACTCCAAGCACTACGTGGAGTATGCCAAGATCTTCATGGAAGAAAATCCCGACTGCCGCTTCTAACCTCTTACCTCTTAACTCTCACATCATCCATCTTACTTCTTACTTCTTACATCTTACATTTAACACCACATACTCCGACTGAGTACCTATGCGGAATATACCGCCCCATATGCCCATACCACTACTGACGTAGTAGTGGGTGTTGCCGCGTTGGTGACTGCCCCACGAACACTCGTAGATGGCATCTGTAATCCAGGAGATAGGCCATACCTGTCCACGATGGGTGTGCCCACTGAACTGGAAGTCGATACCAGCTTTCTCTGCTTTCTCCAAGTGATGGGGCTGATGGTCTAACACAATGGAAAACAGTGACTTGTCAATATCTTTGGTGAGGTCAGCCAGCGTTTTACGCCTTCTGTTCATTGCATCGTCGCGCCCAATAATCACCAGACTGCTGTCGATGACTGCCGTGCTGTCCATCAGCAGGTGGATGCCCGCATCCTTGTAGAACTGGCGGGCTTCCGGCTGTCCGCTGAAGTATTCGTGATTGCCCAGGCAGGCATAGACGGGAGCCTGCAGGCGTTGGAACTCCTCATGCATACGCTGTTCCTTCAGTGGACGCATGCTACCATCGATGATGTCGCCGGCAATAAGTATCGCGTCAGGCTTCTCGTTGTTGATGATGTCCACCCAGCGGTGCAGCTCGTCGCGCTGGTTGTGGTATCCTAAGTGCAGGTCGCTCAGCAGTACGGCTCTGAAGGGCTTCTTTACCTTCTGTGATGTGATGGTCAACTCCTCACGCACCTTGTGCTTGTAGTTCAGGTGCCCATAGAGGAACAGTCCGAAGAGGAATACCGCAATGCCCCCTGCCGTCCACCAGCTATTATATAATAAGGTACGCGCGAAGAGATGCGTCAATCGCCCTAAGTCCAGTACCAGGAAAATCATGAATAGATAGAGCAGGACGAAGATGCTCGACGTGCCTATCACATAGACCGTCGTGGCCAGTGGCATCGGCATACCGTCGGTTGCCCGTCGGAAGCCTGCGAATAGCAATAGGAACGATGCCACCATCGCGGCTATCACTATCGTCTTCACATACCACTTCACGGGCAGCAGGCACCACACGTGCCACCCGATATACGCCATTGCCACCACGGGCAGCAGCATGAATAACAACATTCCCATCATCTTCATAGTTTTTGTATTATTCAGCAAAGGTATCGATTAATTTTCTATTTACCAAACAAACAGACAAAAAATTAGCCCGTCATCCCGACGAGCTACATTACAATCCAATTACTATGAAAAAACTACTAACCTAAATGATGAATCTAAAACTATATGAAAAACCTATTTCTGTTTTCTTTTCTTGATGCAAAGGTACAAAACAAACGGGACGCCCGCAAAAATTTTCAGCGAACGCCCCGTTTTTCTAAGTGAATGCCTGCGTATCTTATTGTAATATTACAAATTCGGGTTAATCTTGCTCCACTCAGCGATGGGAGGTACGATGTTCAGCGTAACCAGCTCGTCGCGCATCTTGCACAGGTGCTCGTAGCTCTGGTCGAGCTTAGCGTTCTCCTCGGCAGTACCCTGAGGAACCTCGAACTTAGCACCCTCAGCAGTCATGGTGGTCTTCATAGCCATCATGATGTGGTCGTACTTGTCGGTCTTCACGTATGTTCCTACGGGGAAGCGGAAAGGCTCACCACCCATAGCGGCACGAATCATCTCAACAGAGAGGTAGGCAGGGCTCTGGAAAGAAGAGCGTCCGCGAAGCTCGATGATCTTGGCACCACCCTTGGTGACGTCAACCTTCATCTGCTCCCACTCCTCTGCGGGGAACTCAGCAGTACCGATAATGTCAGTCAGCTTACGACCAGCAACAGTTACGTGGCTTCCGAATACTGCCATCTGCTCACCGTGGCCACCGTAGGTAGCACAACCCTTAATCTCGCTCTGCATCACACCGAACTTCTTAGCCAGTGCGCTCTGCAGACGGGTAGTATCCAGACCGGCGAGGGTAGTAACCTGACCAGGCTTCAAGCCAGAGTATAGCAGTGTTACCAGACCTGTCAGGTCAGCGGGGTTGAAGATGATAACGACGTGCTTCACGTCGGGGCAGTACTTCTTGATGTTCTGGCCCAGCTCCTCAGCAATCTTACAGTTGCCAGCCAGCAGGTCCTCACGGGTCATACCAGCCTTACGGGGAGCACCACCAGAAGAGATGATATACTTAGCGCCCTTGAAAGCCTCCTCGGCGTTAGTGGTAGCTACGATGTTTACATCATCGAAACCACTCTGGCGCATCTCCTCAGCAACACCCTCGGGAGAGAATACGTCATACAAACAGATGTTCTTGGTCAGACCCATCATCAGGGCGCTCTGAGCCATGTTTGAACCAATCATACCGGCAGCGCCGACGATGGTCAGTTTGTCATTAGTTAAAAATGCCATAATATTTGTTTATTTAGAAATTTCCAACTGCAAAGATACGAATTATTTCATAAAACATAAATCATTATTCAAAATATTAATGTTAATTTTCTGAAAACCCGCACCTTTGCAAACTCCGTGTGACAAAATATATACTATATCTTTGTTTTGTTTCCAAAAATCAGTATATTTGCAGAGTTTCAGAAACAAAATAGGTCTTACGGATTTTAACTATTCCAACCATGACGTTCCAAATCTTTGTTTAGTGTGTCATGCTCCATTTGGAATTTGACATACTCATTCAGCGCATATTCAAAGTCATGACGAGCCTCTTCCTCTGTTGTATTATAACCAGAGATGTCCAGCGACGGGCAATAGGCAATAAACACGTCGTTCTCCTTAAAGACATACACAGAAACCGAAATCTCCAGAGTACCTTTAGTCTTGCTGAATATTATTGAGTCAAGCATTGCAGTAAATTTTTCTTGCTGCAAAAGTAGGTAAAAAACTCGAAAGTTCCAAACTTTCGGCCATATTTTTTGGAATACAACATGTTTTTATGGACTACTTGCGCAACCAGGAATTTGCTGGTGAGCTTAAATAATGTGGGGAATTCTTGCGGATATGCATGTTTTTTTATGTTAAATGTAAGAAAATCGAGGTTTTTTTGATTTTTTTGTGAAAAAACTTTGTTGTTTCACAGATTTTATTTACCTTTGCTCCCGAAATGCATACCCGCGCGAGGGCCTGTGTGTTAATTTCATGCAGATATTGCGAGACCTTAGACCAGTTGTACGGCCAGTCTCTTGACTATATAATATATATAATAAGGTGTGCCGCTGATGGCACGCAACTCTTAGCGTAAAGCAATTTTTAATTCACTTATAATTATTATTTTATTAACTAAATTTTTAAACGTATGAGAAAACATTTTCTTTTATTGTTTTTGATGGCGTTGCTGCCGTTGGCAAGCTTTGCGACTACGGATGTGGACTATACGGTAGGTGATTATACCGTAACGTTCGCTGCTAAACCGTATGTAGCTATAGCAGAAACACCTTCTGCTACTGCCATCCCTACATTTACTTTAAAGAAGACTTCGACAAGCAGTAACATTGACTTTACTATTGTCGATCTTCGTTACCAGTCGATTGGTAATAAGGTAAATCAAATCTCTGCTGCAGGTACCTACTTCCAGAAGATTACCTTTACCGATGGCACAGCTGATAAAGTAATGTATGTCCCCTTCTATGTAAGTGAGACTTATGATGTTGACTATGTCAACGATGAAACATCATTCAACGCTTCTCTCGCTAATGGCTTCCTCAAGAAGTATTACGAGAAGTACCCATTCTGTGATGTTATGTGGACCTATACCGGTGGTTCTAAGATATTGTACCCTGGTGAGTATCCTACTCCTACAGCAGGCACTAAGACAGGTACCGGTTTTAATTGGAATACAAGTGACCAAACTAAAGCCGATGCTGTCGCTTGGGCTAATGAAATCTTTGGATCTACTTATTCTGCCTATAACATTGCTCACACATTTGACGCTTTTTATGCTGTAGTAGACAACCAGAATAGGCATGTCAATGTTCCTGCCTTCGGTTTTGTTTTCCCGAATTTGTCGGGTGAATACAATGTGGTGATTACTGACGGTACGAATTCTCATACATGGGATGCTGCTGCTAATGATCCTATGGAGTTTACTGCTGGTAAATACTCTTGGACAAGTCCTACTGCTGATCTTAACACTTGGGGAATTACTACAGCAACTCCTGCAAATGTTAAGTACATCGTATATCCTACTAACTTGGAGAGCTTAGCTTATGTTCCTGATTATAGTCAGGCTGTTGACATCAGTAATGTTCCTGTATTTATTAACATTAATTCTACTGCTCTTAACTATAAGGATTCACAGAACGAACCGACTATTGACAATGTTACGGTCGGTGAAATAACCTACTCATCTACTGAATGGCCTCAGCTGTTTACACTTCAGTACTACAAAATCGTAAATGGTGTAGCCGTTAAGCAGAACGCTGACCAGGTTCAGAATGCTGGTACCTATGCTGTTGCTCTTGTTTCTAAGGGTGCTACTGATGCTGACCGCAGCATTACCTATACGAATGACAAGGAGAGCTCTAAGGCAGAATTCGTTATCAACAAGATTAATCTGGAGATTACACTCGGTGATGGTTCAAAGCAGTATGGTGATGCTGATCCCGATGAGTTGCCAGTAACTGCTGGTACACTCCCCGAAGGTTGTGTCTCTATTCCTGATTTCACATTCAATAGTCTGCCTCGTACAGCTAACGAAAATGTTAGTTCAACAGGTTATGCCTATGCATTCACTCTGAATGACGCTACTCAGACTGACATTACGGCTCAGAACTACAATCTGATTATTAAGAACCAGCCTAAGCTGACGATTTCAAAGAAGGATATTGTTCTGAACTACAAGGCCTCAGCTGCTCAGCCTTCTAAGACCTATGGTGTTGCAACACTCAACATAGAATTCACCAATGGCATCAAGGATAAGGCTAACTATGAAGTGGCTACAGGTAACGCACTTGTTGGCATTGATGATTTGGCTACTGTTCTTGCAGGTCTTACTGCTAATAAGGTTTCTACCGCTTTCAACTATGTTGGTGGAATTGAGTCTGCAAATGCAGACAAGGAAGGTACTGCTTTCACAACTACAACTCCTGTTGCTCATAAGCTGACCATTACTATTGATCAGGATGTAGCTGCTAACTATAATTTCACCGTTAATAAGGTTGCCCTGACTGTTAAGCAGGCTAAGCTGTTTACTCCTACTGCAACTACTACAGCTCCTTTCACTTTCGCTAAGGATCCGACTACTGCTTTGACTTACAATGCAGCAACTCAGAGAGTGAATAAGTCTCTGATTTACACTGCTAATAATACTTATCTGCTTAATGAAGGTGCAACACCTGCCGTTACTCCTCAGGTAGTTGTAACTTATAAGGTTAAGCCTTTGGATCAGACAACTGATGCTACTAATAATGCTACGGACACTAAGGCTGCTGGTATTTACGAGGCTTACGTTACGCCAGTCGAAAATGGTAACTTCTATGTTGAGACTTCTCCTCTCCGCGTAGCTGCTTTCGACTTCACAATCGACAAGAAGCCATTGTACCTCTATGTAAAAAATGAGGAGATTAAAGAAACCTACAAGGGTGCTGCTTATGATTTGCCTACATCTGCAGGCATCACTTTCCAGGGTCTGATTGCTAACGATGCTTCTGTTGTGGCTAATGATATCACTGCTGTCAAGGCAGTAAAATTTGGTACTACTGACGTCGTTACGCTTAAGGATGCTGGTGAATATGACATCATTCCTTATGTAGCTGATGCTAGCTCGTTGAATACTAACTACGATGTTCAGCCTTATTCTACTAAGTTCACCATTAAACCTCTGGCAATCACTATCGATCCAAAGGATATGCTGAACGTAGTTTATGGCACAGCAATCGCTGGTACTTTTGCTGCTAAAGTTGATGACAATACTGCTAATCCAGCAGTTGTTGGTAACGTTACTGTCACCAAGAACACCACTACAGATCCTAATATCGTAGCTGCTGACCTGACAACTGTCCTTTCTGCTTACCAAGTTGTAGTTGCTAATCAAACATATGAAGCAGGTAAAACATACAATGATGCAATCACCCTTGTACAGAGGACTCTTGTTCCAGCTGCTGCAACAGTCCAGAATGATCAAGCTATTATCGATATGCTGAAAAACTTCACCATTACTCCTGGAACTGGTAATGTACGTATCGCTAATGGTACATATACAATTATTGCTAAGGACCAGAATGTAACCTATGGTGACGAATTGACTTGGAGTAAGTTTACTTATTTGGTATCTGGTCTGCCTGCATCGACCAAGCCTGCAAGTGTTAAATACATCCTTATCAGCAATGGTACTGATGCTACTGAGTATTCTCAAAACGACGGTGATGACCTGCCTGTAAATGCTGGTACCTATACTATTAAGGTAGACGCACAGAACAGTCAGCTGGCAATCGACAACTATGATGCTCCTTCACTTACCGATGGTACCCTGACTATCGCTCCTAAGGCAATCACCTTCAAATTGGATCCTGCTACCGTTAATTCTGGTGCAACAAAGGCTGCTCTGAAGACTATGGCTGCAAGCAAGGTTTCAATTGTAGAAACTGCTAATACCGCTAAGGCAGGTTTGGCTTATAATAACGATGTGATTGATTTCGACCTGGTATACGTTGCAGGTGCAACCGGTACAACACAGACTACTAACACGATTGCTCTTGTAGGCGGTACTGGTACTGATAAGGATGATCTGAGCAATACTACACCTGCAGACACTTATGTTGGAGGTTATAAGATTGTTGCTCCTGCTCAGGTTGCAACTACCGCCGCTAATGCTAACTATGCCATTACTTGGAATGTTACAGGAACTCTCGTAGTTGCAGCTGCAAATGTTCTGGTACTCAATCAGCAGTCTGATGATTTGATGAATACTCTGGAGGTTGCTGACGATGGTACAACAGAATATAATGTTACCTTAGATGGTCTCAAATTCGGTACTGCTACAAAGCTGAATGCCAAGAAGTGGTATTCAATGGTTCTGCCGTTCGAGATTTCTGTTGCTCAGTTGTCTTCTACTCTGGGTTATGCTATCGTTAACCGCATGGATCAGACCACAAGTGATGGTAATGTTCACTTCCGTCTGACATTCGATAAGATTCCTGCTAACGAGCCGTTCCTGCTTAAGGCTGTAAAGGGTGTTAATGGCGATCAGACAACTGCAGTTGATATTAATGGTAAGCCTTTCACTGGCGTTAAGATCGAGAAGCCTACTGATGTAACAGTAAGCATTCATACTGCAGATACTAATCCTATTGTATTCACTGCCGTATATGAGAAGCAGCACTGGCTTTCTGTAGGTGACAAGCTATATAGTGGTTTGGCTAATGATAACTTCTATGAAGTTGATAAGGAGAATTACAACTGGTTGGATCCATTCCGTTCTTTCTGGCATGCTCCTAATGGCGCTCGCGTATTCGTAGAGGATCTCAATGAGGATGGCACTACTGCAATCAAGGAGGTTAATGCTCAGACAATGGCCGAGATTGCTACAGACGGCTGGTACACTGTAAACGGTATCAAGCTGCAGAGCATTCCTACCGAGAAGGGTGTTTACATCCACAACGGCAAGAAGGTTGTTCTTAAGTAAATCTAAATCAACAAAAGTTTGCTCGCGCTCTTCGTGAGCGTGAGCAAACTTTCATAATTATGGAATTAAACAATAAGGAAAAGAAACAATGAAGAAGGCTTATTTTTCACCTGAATTCGAAGTAGTTGAAATTCGTGTGAATATGCAACTGCTTGCTACTAGCTCTGGTGAGGCAAACGGTAATGGTGAGGGAGAAGTACCCCCTGCCGGTGGTCTCTAAAAAAGAGATTAATATACATCCTAATGGTGCGCAGGCGCAATGAGCGCACTGCGCACCTTTTTTTTACGTAACACAGAAAAATTGGGGACGGTTCTCTGCAAGCAGAGTTTAATTGGGGACGGTTCTCTGCAAGCAGAGTGTGACTTCGCAATCTCTTTTTAGGACACGCGGGAATAGGTACGTTGTATTGATGTTCCAATTTGGAACATCAAGTCAGATAGAAGCTGTATCAGAACTTGTTTTAGGCGTAAAACAATCTGTTTATCGTGTAAAACAACTTGTTTATAGCTATAAAACAATACGCAAGTAGCCAGATGGCGGCAAGATGAGAGGTTCGACTCCTCGCTTCGCGACAACATAAGATGCGATTACTCGCTAAATCGATCTTTGAAATAATGAAAATAAAGTGAAAGAATTACCGACAGATGATGGATAGTTGCTATGAGGATAAATGGTTCTGTCATTTTTCTTGTCGGAAAATTTGGTGGTTCGGAAAATAGTTCTTATCTTTGCCGACGTAATGATATAAACAGTATCGGTATGTGTAACTATAATATTGCAATAGACGAAGCCGTAATGAAGGAGGTTAGACCCTCTATAACGGAAGGCATGGAAGAGAACGCCTGGGTTCAACTCCAGGTGGAGATGCTATTCTCACGCATGGCGGCTAAGGCAAAAATGGTTAAGCCACATCAGCAGATGCTGTCGAAGAGGCTGAGGGGTATTGCTCATGCTCCTAAAGATTTTGACTATAAAAAAGAACTGGAGGAGCGTTTCTGATGCTGAAGCATTATCTGGTAGATACGAACGTCGTCATTGACCTGCTTCTTGACCGTGAAGATGCTGATGCTGCATGTGCGGTATTCGATGGTGCCGAACGTGGTGAATACGTACTGCATATCTGCTCCCTCTCATTTACTACAATCTTTTATGCACTCCGCAAATATCTGACCATTGAGCAACGTGTAGATGCGTTGACTCAATTGAAGGAAGCTTTCGAGGTGGCAATGGTTGACTCGACGGTTATCGAGATGGCCTTGAAGTCTGGCTGGAGTGATTTTGAGGATGCCGTGCAAAACTTCTCGGCAGTAGCTAATGGACAGATTACTGGTATCATTACAAGGAATGTCAAGGATTTCAGCAATTCCAGTTTAGAGATCATTGATTCCAGAGCTTTCCTTTCTGAAAGCCGCTAAATTCAAGTTGCTATCTGTTGGGGAACCCTCAGAATTGGATGTCGCAAATTGCGACATCAAAATTCCATCTGCTTGATTTCTAGCTATATTGGATGTCGCAATTTGCGACATCAAAATCCCAAACTCGTCTTTTGTCAACTATCCTAAAGACAGAAGTAAGTGATCTTTGAAAAGCTCTTGTAAAACTGGGTTCACTTCAGAACCGTCCCCAATTTGATGTTCCATTTTGGAATATCAAGTTGGATGATAATGAGAATAAAGAAAACGTCGTAAGACGACAAGAATAGAAAACACACAAGCGCTCTTTGAGGCTATGCCTCGAAAAACGCTACGCTCGAAAGAGCATAAGAGCGAGCACTAAGCTCTTTACTCGCTCAACGCGTTCTTTGATAATAGGGGAAAGGTGGCCCGCGGGATAATATGGTGTAGGATCATCCGTCGAGTGGGAGATGGGCGAGGCGAAGAAGTTAAGAGTTAAGAATTAAGAGTTAAGATGGATGATGTCTGATGGAAGACGAAAAATGGGAAAGACTTCCCCACTTCCCCAAATCTCTCGGAATGCCTTTGTACAAAGGGCTTGCGAGAGGGGAAGTGTTTGCAAAAGACTTCCCCAAGACTTCCCCCAGACCTCCCCCCTGGAATTGGTCCTGCAGAGTGGTTTGGGTTCACCAGCAATCGCTGTGTTTGGGTTTAAACAAAAACCTTAAAAACAGGATTTTGCAAGTGCCCCTGAAAAACTGGGGGAAGTGTTAGGGAAGTGTAGGGGAAGTGTTACGGGAAGACTTCCCCGCCGAGAACCCTAGTGTAGATGGGCATTACAGGCCATAGGTGGGAAGTGTCAGAAATAAGCCTGGCACAGATCATAGATAGGCTGGTTCTCACACCTAAAGGTATGAGTGTGGCGTCGCATTCAGAAAAAGACAGCCTAATACAGATCCTAATTAGGCTAATACAGCTCCTAGATAGCCTAATACGAACCCCGTAATAGCTGTACTAGTGGGGCTAAAGTAACTGATATGCAGCTGCATAAGCTGTAATATAATAAAGATATGAGAAGAAAGATTATAATAAAGACAAACAAGGAAGCACAGGTGCCCGTCGAGGCGCTGAACGACCTGAGAAGAGCTGCCTTCGAGCAATGGGAGAAGGAAGGCCTCTATTTCAGTATGTCCAGCGACGAACACTTTGGCCAGTATCTCAGGGACAAGGTGGTCTTTGTGGCACATGATGCTGAAACGGGAGAGCTGCTCGGAATGCACACACTGAAGCTGAACAAGCAGAAGGGCAGAGCCAACGGTGCAAACCTGGCGGTAAGTCCGAAGGCTAAGCACGAAGGAATAGCGAGCCAGATGCTACAGGAAGAAGTGCAGCGACTACGCAAAGCTGGATACAGATACATGGTAGGAAACACAGGTATCCCTGCCACCTGGTCAGTAAAGTGGCACCTGAAGAATGGGTACCGCATAGTAGGATACAGCAGAAGCGAGAAGCAAAATTATGCCTCGTATGTCTTCCGTAAGCAGATAGCGCCCAGTCTCCTGTGGTCCCGTCCCCTCGCACCCATCACTGCCAAGCTCCTCTACTGCCTCTCGTGGCTCGCCACGAATATCTGTAAGAGCAAGAGTGGGAAACTTAATGCGATTGGGAGAATCGCAAAAGATGTAAGAAGGCTGATGTCTGATGGCTGAAAAGCGATCTTTGAGGCTGCGCCTCGAAAAACGCTACGCTCGAAAGAGCATAAGAGCGTGCTCTAAGCTCTTTACTCGCTCAATGCGTTCTTTGAGCTAAAGCTCGAAAACGCAACGCGTTCTTTGAAATAGTGGAAACAGGTCTTGAATGACGATTCTTGACGGAAAATTTGGTGGTATGACATTTTCTTTGTACTTTTGCCCTCGGATACATCTATAAGTATATGGCAAGAGAAGATATTACATCAAAATGGAGAGAAATAGCAGCCAAAGACATTGAGGTGGCAGAATTGACCCACGACAATGGTTATTGGCTCTATGCTGCATTCTTATGCCATCAGGCTCTTGAGAAGACTCTAAAGGCATATTATGTTGCTACACATGATGATGACCCGCCTTTCACTCATAGCCATACCAGACTTTTGAGTAGATGTGGTCTTACTGATGAATTGACAGACGAACAATTACGGTTCGTTACTCTCATTGAACCAATGTATATTGAGGCACGCTATCCGGAACAGAAGCTTGATGCAGCTAAGATGCTCAACAAGGATGCAAGTCTTTACATTCTACAATCTACAAAGGAGTTAATACAATGGATAGAGAAACGCTTACAAGAGAACAGGCTCTAGATACAGTGAGAGAATACAAACGAGTGATTCGCCCACGCTATCAGTCTGAGCCTAAGGTGTTGATGTATGGTTCGTATGCCAAGGGACAGGCTAATGCTGATAGTGATATAGATGTTGCAGTAATTGTTCCCGAACCAGAAATTGTGAATCACTGGGAACAGTGGGCTGACCTATGGGGAGACGTTCGTAAGGTGAACGTGCTCATAGAACCAGTATTGCTTGAAGAGAATGAAGACTCAATGCTATACCGTGAGGTAATGCGAACAGGTGTTGCAGTATAGCATATTGAGTTCCTTAAACAGATTTTCCGCCGAGACATCCAACAGATGCCTCGTTTTTTTTGTGTAAAATAGAATACGCGGGTAGCACGTTTAGGTGCAATCTCGCTTCGCGACGAACTATATTTCGATATAGTTTGAATGTTTTAATTAATAAATGGCAGTGTGGCCCGTGAGGGTCGTGCTGTTGAACGTAATAACAATGTAAATTGTTATGGGCTGTCGCTGGTCTGTGACAGATAGGCGACATTCCCAGGGAAGCGCTGACAGTCGTTTTTAGTTGGAGCAGGCATTTCCTTCTTTGACTGTCGGTTGCTTCCCATTTTTTTTTTTTGAAAGGAGAATAATTATGATGGATTTCTTGTAATTATCAGAAATAATCGCTATCTTTGCAGCGATAATTATAATAAGAAGCAATATGAGCACATCAACATTAACAAATCTTCGTGATTACCTCTATGGTACACTGACTCCTGCCAATATGCTTTGGTTGGCAACAGAGTTAACAGAACGTGCTAGGAAGGAAGAGAACGAACAGCTTCGCCCCTATACAATGGAGGAGATAGATGATATGCTTGATGAGGCTGAAGCTGCTTTTGAAGCAGGTGAATATTTAACCCAGGATGAGGTGTTTCACCATCGTAAAGTAGCTGTATGAAAATACATTGGCACAAACGAGCTGCTGCTCAGTTGCACCAGGTGGAAGAATACGTGCTACGAGATTTTGGTGAACGTGTTCGTCAGGAGTTTATGGATGAAGTTGAACAGGCAGTTTTTTCGCTGGCTGATATGCCTACAATGGGTAAGCTTGATCCACTCTTTGCCCACCGCAAGCAGGCTTATCGTAGTATTATCGTTCGCAAACTGAACAAGGTCGTCTATTTTATTAAAGGCGACACACTTCATGTTGCCGCATTTTGGGATACGCGCCGAGAACCCCAAAATCAGGCAAAACAGACCCGTTAGTCAGACTTACTTCCCTTGATACCACCGCTGGAGGACGTAGAAGGCTTTCTTCTTCTGGCCGTTGTCGGAATAGAGGCCCTTGCGGTTGTAGTAGTCCTGGATGCCGTTGAGCACGCGGCGGGGTGAGCGGAAGTCCTTGAGGACCCAGGGGGTGGTGCCTGCCAGTCCGTCAATCTTGTCGAGCATGGCGGTATTCTCGATGTAGAGGTTCTCCTGGAATTCCTCCGTCCAGCGCTGGTTCTTGGCACCATGCAGTCCGTACTTGGCACCGCCACCGAATTCGCTGACGATGACGGGTTTGTCGTAAGGGATTTCCCACTCCATCTTTGGTGCATCGTTGACGTCACGATACCAGCCGATGTACTGGTTGAAGGAGACGACATCGACATACTGGTGCATGTTGTCGTGCAGGCGGTTCTTGTAGTTCGAGGCCCCCGTGACCTCCATCGCCATTGAGATGAGGCGTGAGTTGTCGAGACTGCGGGCATACTGTGCCAGGCGACCCAGGAACTGGTCGCGCTGGGGAGAGTGGGGTGTCTCGTTGGCAATGCTCCAGATGATGATGTTTGCACGGTTCTGGTCGCGCAGAATCATATCTGTCACCTGCTGCTGGGCATTGGCGTAAGTCTGTGGATTGGTCCACGCAATGGTCCAGTAGCACGGTATCTCGCTCCATACGAGGATGCCCATGCGCTCAGCCTCACGAATCATGTTCTCGTTGTGTGGATAGTGTGCCAGACGTACGAAGTTGCACCCCAGCTCCTTCGCCCACGACAGCAGGGTGTGGGCGTCGCTCACGCTGTTGGCACGACCACCGCCGTTGGGCTTCTCCTCGTGCATGCTGATGCCTTTCAAAAAGATAGGCTCGCCATTGAGCAACAGCTGTTTGCCACGCGTCTCGATGGTGCGGAAGCCGATGGAATCCACCAGCGTCTCACCATCCATGCTGACCTCCACGCGGTAGCGCTTGGGACTGTCGGGCGACCAGCGCTGAGGCTTGGCCTTCACAGTGAGACTGGCAGTGCCGTCGGCTGTGGTGGTGACTGTCTTTTTGATTTTCAGTTCAGGAATCTCCAGCGAAATCTGGCGATTGCCCTCCTGCTTGTTCAGCTTGACGGAGAAGAGCAGTTGACGGGTGTCGCTCTTATCCAATAATAGACGGTAGTTCTCGATATAGGTAGGAGCCACCTCGACGAGCAGGACATCGCGGGTGATGCCGCCATAGTTCCACCAGTCGAAAATCTGGGTGGGCACGTTCTCTGCATGTCGCTTGTTGTCTGCCTTCACAATGACGACATTCTCTCCCTCCTTCAGCAGGTCAGTCACATCCATGTTGAACGGTGTGAAACCACCGATATGGTGGCCAGCGAGCTTGCCGTTGACATAGACGTAGGAGTCGTAGTTGATGGCACCAAAATAAAGCAGCGTGCGATGATCAGTATTGCTATGCCAGTCAAAAGAACGCTTAAACCATACGGTACCCTCGTAGAAGAACAGCCGGTCGTCCTGCGTATTCCAGTCGCCAGGAATCTGCATGGTCGGCGCTTTGTCGAAGTCGTATTCTATCAGGTCTTCAGGGCGCTGAGGCTTGGCATTGAGGAAGAAGCCCCAGGGTGTGGGATTCATGCGGTAGTCGTAGTAGCCCTCCTCCTGCACATCGACGATATAGTGCCACTCGCCATTGAGTGAGGTGGTCTGGCGTGCGGTGATGTTGGCGACCTGTGGGATGATCTCAGCCTGTACGGTAGTCATGCCGATGAACAGCAGAAGTACTGATAGAATCTGTTTCATTGTGTTAGCTCGTTTTAGTGAATTGTAGGTGCAAAGTTACGGAAAAACGAGTGAAATGCAAAAGAAAAGCTGGCTTTTCTTTTGCATTTCCGAGTGCTAAGTAAGTTCGGCGTAGCCAAGGTTACGAAAATAATTCGTAATTCACCATCTGTAATTGATAAATTTTTCGTAATTTTGCCGTCATGAAACAAGAACAAATAGCAGAACGCTTGGCATTGTTGCGCCAGGAACTGCGCAGGGAACACCTGTCGGCATACATTTTCCCCACGTCCGACCCACACCAGAGCGAATATACCGCTGACCACTGGAAGGGTAGGGAGTGGATAAGCGGCTTCAACGGGTCGGCAGGTACGGCCGTCGTCACACTGACGAATGCAGCCCTGTGGACTGACTCGCGCTACTTTATTGCTGCTGCCGAGCAATTGGAGGGTACGGAATTCCAGTTGATGAAACTGAAGGTGGAAGGTACGCCGACCATCGCTGAGTGGCTGGGCAAAGAGTTGACGAATGTGGCAGACAAGGCGGTAGGTATCGACGGTATGACGGCATCGGTCAATACCGTAGAAGAGCTGATTGGCGACCTGCGCAAACAGGGCGGCTTGACGCTGCAAACGAACTTCGATGTGCTCAGAAGAATATGGGCAGATCGACCTGCCATTCCTCTTAATAAGGTGGAACTGCAACCCCTCGAACTGACGGGCGAGGATGTGCAAAGCAAGTTGCAGCGCATCCGTAAAGCCCTTCGCGAGCAACATGCCGATGGTATGCTGATGGCGGCGCTTGACGATATCGCCTGGACGCTGAACCTACGAGGCTCGGATGTGCATTGTAATCCCGTCTTTGTGTCGTACCTGCTGATAGCATCGCAGATCGCCACCCTATATATTAATAAGGAGAAGCTGACCAGCGAGGTGAAGCGATACCTGAAAGACAACGGCGTCAGTGTGGCTCCCTATGAAGAGGTGAGCAAGGGCTTGCGCGACTATTTCGAGTACAATATCCTGATAGACACAGATGAGGTGAACTACACGCTCTTCAAGAGCATTAAGCGCGAAGTGGTGAGGGCAGCATCGCCTGTACCCCTGATGAAAGCGGTGAAGAGCGAGGCTGAGCAGGAGGGCTTCCGTCGTGCCATGGTGCGTGACGGTGTGGCAATGGTGAAATTCCTGAAGTGGTTGGAGGAGAACCCTAAGCAGACGGAACTGTCCGCCAGCGATAAACTGGAACAGTTGCGTAGCGAACAACCCCTGTATCGCGGACTGTCGTTCGATACCATTTCCGCCTATGAACAGCATGGTGCCATTGTGCACTATGAACCTACCGAGGAGAGCGATATCGCGCTGGAACAGAAGGGGTTCCTGCTGTTAGACAGTGGCGCTCAGTATCAAGACGGTACGACGGATATCACGCGTACCATCGCCCTTGGTCCGCTGACCGACGAACAGCGTCGCGTCTATACGTTGGTGCTGAAGGGACATATTGACCTGCAACTGCTGAAGTTCCCTGAGGGTGCCACAGGTACGCAGATAGATGCTATTGCCCGTCAGCCCTTGTGGCTGGCTGGTCTGAACTTCCTGCATGGTACGGGCCACGGCGTCGGTAGCTACCTGAACGTTCACGAAGGACCGCACCAGATTCGCATGGAGTGGAAACCGGCTAAGTTGCGTGCAGGTATGACGGTGACTGACGAGCCTGGCATCTACCTGGAAGGCCGTTTCGGTGTGCGTATCGAGAACACCTTGCTGGTGGTTCCTGACAAGGAAACGGAGTGCGGTCGCTTCCTGGGATTTGAGACACTGACGCTCTGCCCGATAGATACCAAACCTATTGTAAAAGAGTTGCTTACCGATGCTGAACGGTGCTGGTTGAACGACTATCATGCGAGGGTATGTAAACAACTAAAACAGTACCTTTCTGTTGACGAACAGGCGTGGTTGACAACCGCTACAGTCCCGATTTGACCAAAATGACGGTTGAAATCGTAAAAAGTTCGTAAAAAACTTGGCAGTTCGGCGAAATTGTAGTAACTTTGCACCCGCTTTTCGTGGCACTATGTCCGAAGCGGTAAGAAATTAACATTAACAAATAAAATAAATTAAAGCAAAAAGTAACATGATTATTGTACCAGTAAAGGAAGGCGAGAACATCGAGAAGGCCCTCAAGAAGTTTAAGAGAAAGTTTGAGAAGACAGGCGTTGTTAAGGAGCTCCGTTCACGCCAGCAGTTTGACAAGCCCTCTGTACTGAAGCGCCTCAAGATGGAACACGCTGTTTACGTACAGAAGCTGCGCGCTACTGAGGAGTAAAAAAAGAACGCAGATTATTTGGTAGTTTCAGGATTTTTTCGTAACTTCGTTGCCGAAAAGACATGTGACGAGTTATGATGACTGAAGATTTTCTGAACTACTTGCGTTACGAACGAAACCGTTCGGAATTGACAGTGCGCAGGTACGAGCAGAGTCTGAGAGACTTTGAGTCGTACTTCAAAAATCGAGATAGTCAGCTCTCGTGGGAGTCGGTAGACTCGGACGTCATCCGTGACTGGATGGAGAGTATGATGGATAAAGGCGACATGGCATCGACAGTGAATAGCTCGTTGAGTGCCGTGCGTTCCTTTTTTCGTTTTGCTTTGTCGAGAAAGCTCGTCGATCGTGACCCTTCCTATGTTGTAAAGGGTCCCAAGAAGCAAAAACCCCTACCGCAATTTGTTCGCGAAGAAGAAATGAACCGTCTGCTGGATACTCCGCAGATGTGGGAAGAAGGATTCACTGGTCTTCGCGCGCGTACCATAATTATATTATTCTATGAGACCGGCATCCGACTGGCCGAACTGATTGGGCTGGATGTAGAGGATGTGGACTTTGCCGCCCATCAGATCAAGGTGACGGGTAAGCGCAACAAGCAACGCATCATTCCCTTTGGGGCAGAACTGGAAGAGGAGCTTCGTGAGTATATTGCCCAGCGCGATAGTCAACCTCAGATAGATGCAGCCCTGATACTCAGCGATAAAGGCAAGCGGATGACTCGCAGTCAGGTGGAGAAAATCGTGAAGCAGCATCTCTCGCTGACGACAACGCTCAAGAAGCGTACGCCTCACGTGCTTCGCCACTCCTTTGCCACCGCGATGCTGAACAATGGCGCCGGACTGGAGGATGTGCGACTGCTGCTGGGGCATGAGAGCGTGGCAACCACACAGATCTATACCCATACGACATTCGAACAATTAAAACGAGTATATGAGAATGCCCACCCCAGGGCTTAACCTTATTTATTTACCCTTAAAAACAGGAGGTAACTATGGAAATTAAGATTCAGTCAATTCATTTTGACGCTACTGACAAGTTAGAGGCGTTTATCGAAAAGAAAGTCGCCAAGTTGGAAAAAGCTTTTGAGGATATCCAGAAGGTGGAGGTACAGTGCAAGCTGGTGAAGCCCGCCACAACACAGAACAAGGAGGTCAGCATGAGCGTGGCTGTTCCCGGCACGACGCTTTTCGTAGAGAAGACAAGCGATACTTTTGAGGAAAGTACAGACCTTTGCGTCGATTCTATGAAGGTTCAACTGCAGAAATTCAAGGAAAAATTGCGTAATAGATAAAAAAAAACCCGAAAAGTTTTGGTAATTCAAAAATAATGCCTACCTTTGCATCCGCTTTCCGACATAAAGACTCCATCGGGGAGCGGATGCTTGAGTAGCAAGCCTCTTTAGCTCAGTTGGCCAGAGCACGTGATTTGTAATCTCGGGGTCGTTGGTTCGAATCCGACAAGAGGCTCTGCTAAACGAAAGCTGATAAGCATGAGGCTAAAACATTGAGGGTGGTTTCCAGAGCGGCCAAATGGGGCAGACTGTAAATCTGTTGTCTTTCGACTTCGGTGGTTCGAATCCATCACCACCCACTTCCACACCAGGAAGTAAAAATGCGGAAATAGCTCAGTTGATAGAGCACTAGCCTTCCAAGCTGGGGGTCGCGGGTTTGAGCCCCGTTTTCCGCTCACGACTCGCTGTTATAGCTCAGTGGTAGAGCACTTCCTTGGTAAGGAAGAGGTCCTGAGTTCAAATCTCAGTAACAGCTCTTGAGAAAACGACGATTTAAATCGGATTACTTTTAATAAAACAATAAACAAAGAAAAGCTATGGCTAAAGAGAATTTTGTGCGCACCAAACCGCACGTAAACATTGGTACAATTGGTCACGTTGACCATGGTAAGACAACTCTGACTGCTGCTATCACTACCGTTTTGGCTAAGCAGGGTCTTTCTGAGGTTAAGTCTTTCGACCAGATTGACAATGCTCCTGAGGAGAAGGAGCGTGGTATCACCATTAACACCGCTCACGTTGAGTATGAGACCGCTAAGCGTCACTACGCTCACGTAGACTGCCCGGGACACGCCGACTATGTGAAGAACATGGTAACTGGTGCTGCTCAGATGGATGGTGCTATCCTCGTTGTTGCTGCTACTGACGGTCCTATGCCTCAGACTCGTGAGCACGTTCTGCTCGCTCGTCAGGTAAACGTTCCCCGTCTGGTTGTATTCCTGAACAAGTGCGATATGGTTGAGGATGAGGAGATGCTGGAGCTCGTTGAGATGGAGGTCCGCGAGATTCTGGAGCAGTATGAGTTTGAAGAGGATACTCCTATTATCCGTGGTTCTGCCCTCGGTGCCCTGAATGGTGTTGAGAAGTGGGAGAAGAAGGTTATGGAGCTGATGGATACTTGCGACACCTGGATTCAGGAGCCTCCTCGTGCAACTGACAAGCCCTTCTTGATGCCTGTTGAGGACGTCTTCTCAATTACTGGTCGTGGTACCGTTGCTACTGGTCGTATTGAGACTGGTGTTATCCACGTAGGTGATGAGGTTGAGCTGCTCGGTCTCGGTGAGGACAAGAAGTCTGTTGTTACCGGTGTTGAGATGTTCCGTAAGATTCTGGACGAGGGTCAGGCTGGTGATAACGTAGGTCTGCTGCTCCGTGGTATCGACAAGAACGAGATCAAGCGTGGTATGGTACTCTGCCACCCAGGTCAGATCAAGCCCTTCAAGAAGTTCAAGGCTTCTATCTATGTCCTGAAGAAGGAAGAGGGTGGTCGTCACACTCCATTTGGAAACAAGTATCGTCCCCAGTTCTATCTCCGCACTATGGACTGCACCGGTGAGATCACTCTCCCTGCAGGTGTTGAGATGGTAATGCCTGGTGATAACGTAGAGATCACTGTTGAGCTGATCTACGCTGTTGCTCTGAACAAGGGTCTGCGTTTCGCTATCCGTGAAGGTGGCCGCACCGTTGGTTCTGGTCAGATCACTGAGGTGTTCGAGGACTAATCGTTCAGTAGGTTGCGACTCAGTCGCAACAAACGGGACAAACATAAAAACAAGCCCCCGCTTTCGGGTGGGGGCTTACTTACGGGAATAGCTCAGTTGGTAGAGCATCGGTCTCCAAAACCGAGGGTCGTGGGTTCGAGTCCTCCTTCCCGTGCTAAGATAGAAGATCATATGAAGATTATTAAGAAATTCATCAATTATTGCAAGGCCTGCTATGATGAGCTGGCCCATAAAGTAACTTGGCCAACCTACAAGGAGCTGACACAGAGTGCTGTTGTCGTTCTTTCGGCCTCGTTGATTATTGCTGTAGTGGTATGGCTGATGGACGTGGCGTTCAAGGCAGTCATGAGTGCCGTTTATCCTAACTAATCATTAAGTGCAATGGCGGAAGCATCAGGAATGAAATGGTACGTACTGCGTGCCGTTAGCGGAAAAGAAATCAAGGTGAAAGAGTATATCGACGCTGCAAAGAAGCATAACGATGTACTCGGTAGTCACGTTGGTGAGGTTCTTCTTCCTACTGAGAAGTATGCCATGCTGCGTAATGGTAAGCGCGTTATCAAGGAGAAGCTTTTCCTTCCTGGCTATGTGCTGGTGCAGGCAAGCCTGCAGGGTGAGGTTGCTCACATGCTGCGTTTCATCCCCAACGTTATGGGATTCCTTGGTGGTTTGGATAACCCCCAGGAGGTGAAGCAGGCTGACATCAACCGCATCCTTGGTACAGCAGAAGAAACGACGATTGAGAGCGCTGAGCTCAATATTCCATATAGTGTTGACGAGACTGTAAAGGTTATCGACGGTCCATTCAGCGGATTCAGTGGTATCATCGAAGAGGTGAATACCGAGAAGCACAAGCTGAAGGTGATGGTAAAGATCTTCGGTCGCAAGACTCCGCTGGAGTTGTCATTCACGCAAGTAGAGAAAGAATAGGGCATTTGTTACGGAATGCTCGTTCTATATACGGTCAAGGGAGGCTTCCACTCTCGTGACTCATATATATAACTCAATAAATTTTTAAAAACAGAAATGGCTAAAGAAGTTGCTGGATTAATCAAATTACAGATTAAAGGTGGCGCTGCGAATCCCTCTCCTCCCGTAGGACCTGCTCTGGGTTCGAAGGGTATTAACATTATGGGATTCTGCAAAGAGTTCAACGCCAGAACCCAGGATAAGGCAGGTAAGATTCTTCCTGTCGTTATCACCTACTATGCAGACAAGTCTTTTAGCTTCATCATTAAGACTCCCCCCGCAGCTGTTCAGCTGTTGGAGGCAGCAAAGGTAAAGGGCGGTTCTGCCCAGCCTAACCGTAAGAAGGTGGCCAGCGTAACCTGGGATCAGGTACGCGCTATCGCTGAGGACAAGATGGCTGACCTGAACTGCTTCACCATCGAGTCTGCTATGAAGCTGATTGCTGGTACAGCACGTAGCATGGGTATCACTGTTAAAGGGGACTTCCCTGGTAAATAATAAATAACTTCAATTAAGAAAATGAGTAAACTGACAAAAAATCAAAAGTTGGTAGCTGATAAGGTTGAAGCAGGGAAAGCATACTCTTTGAAGGAAGCTGCAGAGCTGGTGAAGGAAATTACCACCACCAAGTTTGAGGCTTCTGTTGATATCGATGTACGCTTGGGCGTAGATCCACGTAAGGCTAACCAGATGGTTCGTGGCGTTGTATCGCTGCCGAACGGTACTGGTAAGGTTACCCGTGTGCTCGCTCTCTGTACTCCTGATCAGGAAGCTGCTGCTAAGGAAGCTGGCGCCGACTATGTTGGTCTTGATGAGTATATCGACAAGATTAAGCAGGGTTGGACTGATGTTGATGTAATTATCACGATGCCCTCTTGCATGGGTAAGTTAGGTCCCCTCGGCCGTGTTCTCGGTCCTCGTGGTCTGATGCCAAACCCCAAGAGCGGTACTGTTACTATGGACGTTGCTAAGGCAGTTAAGGAAGTAAAGCAGGGTAAGATTGACTTCAAGGTTGACAAGGCAGGTATTGTACATGCCTCAATCGGTAAGATTACCTTCACTCCAGAGCAGATCTACGGAAATGCCAAGGAGTTCCTGCAGACCATCATCAAGCTGAAGCCTGCTGCTGCCAAGGGTACCTACATGAAGAGTATCTTTATCTCTAGCACCATGAGCGCTGGTATCAAGATCGATCCTAAATCAGTTGAATAACTCGTAAAAGTTTAGAAACATGAAAAAGGAATTAAAAGATACTATCGTAGTAGAACTTGGACAGAAGCTGAAGGAGTATCCTCATTTCTATCTGGTAGATACTACCGGACTGAATGCGGAGCAGACAAGCAATCTCCGTCGCAAGTGCTTCAAGAATGAAATCAAGATGGTTGTTGTGAAGAACACCCTTCTTCACAAGGCTTTCGAGGCTTCTGATATTGATTTCTCGCCCCTGTATGATAGCTTGAAGGGTAACACCGCAGTGTTCTTCACACAGAACGCTAATGTTCCCGCTAAGCTCCTCAAAGAGTATAAGAAGGATGGCATTCCCGCCCTGAAGGCTGCTTATGCAGAAGAGGGTTTCTTCGTAGGTGCCGACAAACTCGAAGAGCTGGTATCTATCAAGAGCAAGAACGAACTTATCGCCGACGTTGTGGCTCTGCTGCAGTCTCCGGTCAAGAACGTTGTTTCTGGCCTGAATGCTGGTGGCAAGCTCCACGGGCTGCTTGACGCTATCGCTGAGCGTAACAAATAAGCGAAAATAAGTAACATTAACATTAAAAAACAATTAAAAAGTTAAATAAAATGGCAGATATTAAAGCTATTGCTGAGGAGTTGGTTAACCTCACAGTAAAAGAAGTACAAGAGTTGGCAACAGTCCTGAAGGACGAGTATGGAATTGAGCCCGCTGCTGCAGCTGTTGCTGTTGCTGCTGGTCCCGCTGCAGGTGGCGAAGCTGCCGCTGCTGAGGAGAAGTCTTCTTTCGACGTAGTTCTGAAGGAGGCTGGTGCTGCTAAGCTGCAGGTCGTTAAGGCCGTTAAGGAGGCTTGCGGTCTCGGTCTGAAGGAAGCTAAGGATCTCGTAGACGGTGCTCCTTCTACTCTGAAGGAAGGCCTGTCTAAGGACGAGGCTGAGAACCTGAAGAAGGCTATCGAAGAGGCTGGTGCCGTTGTTGAGCTGAAGTAATTCACTCCGCAAATAAACACTATGGTTGGGAGCTCTCCAGTAGAGGGTTCCCGACCATTTTCTTGTCTTTTCTAGTCAAAACTAGTTTAACTAGTATGACTAGTACCACTAGTTTCACTAGGAAACAATAACCCACATTATTAATATATGGCTTCAAAAGTAATAGATAACAGAGTAAACTTTGGCAGCGTCAAGAATCCGATGCCGTTTCCGGATTTTCTCGATGTGCAATTAAAGTCTTTCAAAGACTTCCTCCAGTTGGACACTCCGCCTGAGAAACGCAAGAACGACGGTCTGTATAAGGTGTTCGCAGAGAACTTCCCTATCACCGACACGCGTAACAACTTTGTTCTTGAGTTCCTGGATTACTATATCGACCCGCCCCGTTACACCATCGATGAGTGCTTGGAGCGTGGTCTGACCTATAGCGTACCCTTGAAGGCTAAGTTGAAACTCTATTGCACCGATCCCGATCATGAGGATTTCGGCACAGTGATTCAGGACGTCTTCCTTGGTCCTATTCCTTACATGACCGCCAACGGTACCTTCGTGATTAATGGTGCCGAGCGTGTTGTTGTATCTCAGCTGCACCGTTCACCGGGCGTGTTCTTCGGTCAGAACGTGCATGCTAACGGTACCTTGCTCTACTCAGCCCGTATCATTCCTTTCAAGGGTTCATGGATTGAGTTTGCTACCGACATCAACAACGTCATGTATGCTTACATCGACCGTAAGAAGAAGTTACCTGTAACCACTCTGCTCCGTGCTATTGGTTTCGAGGCCGATAAGGATATTCTGCAGATCTTCGACCTTGCCGAGGAGGTAAAGGTTAATAAGAAGGCGCTGAAGGAAGTACTTGGTCGTAAGCTCGCTGCCCGTGTGCTGAAGAGCTGGAACGAGGACTTCGTAGATGAGGATACCGGTGAGGTTGTATCTATCGAGCGTAACGAGGTTATCATGGAGCGTGAGACCGAGATTACTGAGGACAACATGCTCGACATCCTGGAGAGCGGTGCCTCAACCATCCTTGTCCATAAGGACGAGTCGGTTGCTCAGGACTACTCCATTATCTTCAACACCCTGCAGAAAGACCCCTCCAACTCAGAGAAGGAGGCTGTGCTCTACATCTATCGTCAGCTGCGTAACGCCGATCCTGCTGATGATGCATCAGCCCGTGAGGTTATCCAGAACCTGTTCTTCTCTGACAAGCGTTACGACCTGGGTGATGTTGGTCGCTATCGCATCAACAAGAAGCTCGGTCTGGAGACGGATATGGATGTCCGTGTGCTGACTAAGGAGGATATCATTGAGATTATCAAGTACCTCATCCAGCTGATCAACTCTAAGGCAGCTGTCGATGATATCGACCACCTGTCAAACCGTCGTGTACGCACTGTCGGTGAGCAGTTGTCGAACCAGTTCTCTATCGGTCTGGCACGTATGAGCCGCACCATCCGTGAGCGCATGAACGTTCGCGACAATGAGGTGTTCACTCCTACCGATCTGATCAATGCCAAGACCATTTCCAGCGTCATCAACTCGTTCTTCGGTACCAACCCGCTGTCACAGTTCATGGACCAGACGAACCCGCTGGCCGAGGTGACCCATAAGCGTCGTCTCTCTGCCCTGGGTCCTGGCGGTCTGTCTCGTGAGCGTGCCGGTTTCGAGGTGCGTGACGTACACTACACACACTATGGTCGTTTGTGTCCTATTGAGAGCCCTGAAGGACCAAACATCGGTCTGATTTCTTCGCTCTGTGTGTATGCTAAGATTAATGAACTCGGCTTCATCTCTACTCCTTACCGTAAGGTGGAGAATGGTGTTGCCAACCTCAATAACGACGATATCGTCTATCTCACCGCAGAGGAAGAGGAGAGCCACGTTATCGGTCAGGGTAATGCACCGCTGAACGACGATGGTACCTTCATCCGTAAGGTCGTTAAGTGTCGTCAGGATGCCGACTTCCCCGTTGTGCCCCCTGCACAGGTCGACCTGATGGACGTATCGCCACAGCAGATTGCCTCTATTGCTGCATCACTGATTCCTTTCTTGGAGCACGACGATGCTCACCGTGCACTGATGGGATCGAACATGATGCGCCAGGCTGTTCCTCTGCTCCACAACGAAGCCCCTATCGTAGGTACTGGTATCGAGAAGCAGGTCTGCGAAGACTCTCGTACCATGATTACTGCCGAGGGTGAGGGCGTCATCGACTATGTTGACGCTACCACTATCCGCGTACTCTATGACCGTACCGATGATGAGGAATTCGTAAGCTTCGAACCCGCTCTGAAGGAGTACCGCATTCCTAAGTTCCGTCGTACCAACCAGAACATGACTATCGACCTGCGTCCTATCTGTGCCAAGGGTCAGCGTGTGAAGAAGGGCGACATTCTGACGGAGGGTTACGCTACTGAGAATGGCGAGCTCGCTCTGGGCCGCAACCTGTTGGTAGCTTACATGCCTTGGAAGGGTTACAACTATGAGGATGCTATCGTGCTCAACGAGCGCATTGTTCGTGAGGACGTGCTTACCTCTGTACATGTCGATGAGTATTCTCTCGACGTTCGTGAGACCAAACGCGGCGCTGAGGAGTTCACCTCAGACATCCCCAATGTCAGCGAGGAAGCTACCAAGGACCTCGATGAGAACGGTATCATCCGCGTCGGTGCCCGTGTAGAACCCGGTGATATCCTGATTGGTAAGATTTCACCAAAGGGTGAGAGCGATCCCTCTCCTGAGGAGAAGCTGCTCCGTGCCATCTTCGGTGACAAGGCTGGCGATGTGAAGGACTCTTCACTGAAGGCTAACCCCTCACTGACGGGTGTCATCATCGATAAGAAACTCTTCACCCGTGCCGTGAAGACTCGTCAGACCAAGCAGCAGGATAAAATTACGCTGGCTAAGATTGACGAGGAGTACGAGGCAAAGTGCGACGACCTGAAGGATATTCTGGTCGAGAAGCTAATGACTCTCACCAAGGGTAAGACCTCACAGGGTGTGAAGGACTACACTGGTGCAGAGATTATCTCTAAGGGTGCTAAGTTCACCGTTACCAACCTGAAGAATCTGGAGTATGGTGATATTCAGACCAGCAACTGGACCAATGACGAACATAAGAACATGCTCATTGGTAAGCTGATTATCAACTATATGAAGAAGTTCAAGCTGCTCGATGCCGAGAATAAGCGTAAGAAGTTCGCTATCACCATTGGTGACGAGCTGCCCTCAGGTATCCTGCAGATGGCTAAGGTCTATGTTGCCAAGAAGCGTAAGATTGGTGTTGGTGATAAGCTCGCCGGTCGTCACGGTAACAAGGGTATCGTCTCTAAGGTGGTACGTCAGGAGGATATGCCGTTCCTCGAGGATGGCCGTCCCGTAGACTTGGTACTGAACCCGCTGGGTGTGCCTTCACGTATGAACCTCGGTCAGATCTTCGAGGCTATCCTCGGTGCTGCCGGTAAGCGTCTCGGTGTGAAGTTCGCTACACCTATCTTTGATGGTGCTAAGCTCGACGACCTCGCTGAGTGGACCGACAAGGCCGGTCTGCCTCGCCTGTGCTCTACCCATCTGTATGATGGTGAGACCGGTGAGCGCTTCGACCAGCCCGCTACAGTAGGTATCACCTACTTCCTCAAGCTCGGTCACATGGTTGAGGACAAGATGCACGCTCGTTCTATTGGTCCGTACTCACTCATCACGCAGCAGCCTCTTGGCGGTAAGGCCCAGTTCGGTGGTCAGCGTTTTGGTGAGATGGAGGTTTGGGCCCTGGAGGCCTTTGGCGCCAGCCATGTCCTGCAGGAGATTCTGACCATCAAGTCTGACGACGTTGTTGGTCGTGCCAAGGCTTACGAGGCCATCGTCAAGGGTGAGCCTATGCCTACTCCTGGTATTCCTGAGTCACTCAACGTGCTGCTGCACGAGTTGAAGGGTCTGGGTCTCAGCATTAAGATGGACTAATCTGTGAGTTAAGAATTAAGAGTTAAGAATTAAGAGTTATATATTGAAATATGGCTTTCAAGAAAGATACAAAGATAAAGAGTAATTTCCAGAAGATTACCATCGGTCTGGCTTCGCCTGAGGAGATCCTTGAGAACTCTTTCGGTGAGGTCACCAAGCCTGAGACCATCAACTATCGCACCTATAAGCCCGAGCGCGACGGTTTGTTCTGCGAGCGCATCTTCGGTCCTACCAAGGACTATGAGTGTGCCTGCGGTAAGTACAAGCGCATCCGTTATAAGGGTATCGTCTGCGACCGTTGTGGTGTAGAGGTTACCGAGAAGAAGGTACGTCGTGAGCGTACAGGTCACATCGAGCTCGTTGTGCCCGTAGCCCACATCTGGTATTTCCGCTCACTGCCCAACAAGATTGGTTATCTGCTGGGTCTGCCCACCAAGAAGCTCGATGCCATCATCTATTACGAGCGCTACGTGGTTATCCAGCCAGGTATCATGGCTAACAAGAAGGATGCTGAGGGCAACCCTGCACTGGGTTCTCAGATGTACGACCTGCTCTCTGAGGAGGAGTACAACGACCTCATCGACAACCAGATTCCTGCTGACAACGACTACTTGGAGGACAGCGATCCCAATAAGTTCATCTGTAAGATGGGTGCTGAGGCCATCTACGACCTGCTGGTTCGTCTCGACCTCGACTCATTGTCTTATGAGCTGCGCGACCGTGCCAACAGCGACTCTTCTATGCAGCGTAAGAACGAGGCTCTGAAGCGTCTGCAGGTTGTTGAGGCTTTCCGCACATCAGTGGAGAAGGGCATCAACCGTCCTGAATGGATGATTATGAAGATTATCCCCGTCACTCCTCCTGAGCTCCGTCCGTTGGTTCCCCTGGATGGTGGCCGCTTCGCTACCTCCGACCTGAACGACCTCTATCGTCGTGTCATCATTCGTAACAACCGTCTGAAGCGCCTGATGGAGATTCACGCTCCTGAGGTCATCCTGCGTAACGAGAAGCGTATGCTGCAGGAAGCTGTCGACTCACTCTTCGACAACAGCCGTAAGTCCAGTGCTGTGAAGAGCGATAGCAACCGTCCTCTGAAGTCACTCTCTGACTCATTGAAGGGTAAGCAGGGCCGCTTCCGTCAGAACTTGCTCGGTAAGCGTGTTGACTACTCAGCCCGTTCGGTTATCGTCGTTGGTCCTGAGCTGAAGATGGGTGAGTGCGGTCTGCCTAAGTTGATGGCCGCCGAGCTCTATAAGCCATTCATCATCCGCAAGCTCATCGAGCGCGGCATCGTGAAGACTGTGAAGTCGGCTAAGAAGATTGTCGATCGCCGTGAGCCTGTTATCTGGGATATCCTGGAGAACGTGATGAAGGGTCACCCCGTACTGTTGAACCGTGCACCAACACTGCACCGTCTGGGTATCCAGGCTTTCCAGCCTAAGCTCATCGAAGGTAAGGCTATCCAGCTGCACCCACTGGCTTGTACCGCGTTCAACGCCGACTTCGACGGTGACCAGATGGCTGTCCACCTTCCTCTTTCTAATGAGGCTATCCTGGAGGCACAGATTCTGATGCTCCAGAGTCACAATATTCTGAACCCTGCCAATGGTGCTCCTATCACCGTTCCTTCACAGGATATGGTGCTTGGTCTGTACTACATCTCTAAGATTCGTCCAGGTGCCAAGGGTGAGGGTCTGACCTTCTACGGTCCTGAGGAGGCTATCATCGCCCACAACGAAGGCAAGTGCGACCTGCACGCCCAGGTGAAGGTGATGGTTGACGATATCGTCGATGGCAAGCCTTGCAAGCACATGGTAGAGACCTCTGTCGGTCGTGTCATCGTTAATGGCATCATTCCTAAGGAGGTAGGCTTCGTCAACAAGATTGTTTCTAAGAAGTCACTGCGCGATATTATTGCCGATGTTATCAAGAACGTAGGTTTCGCTGAGGCTTGTGAGTTCTTGGATGGTATCAAGAACCTTGGTTACCGCATGGCTTACGAGGCAGGTCTGTCGTTCAATCTTGACGATATCATCATTCCTGAGTCTAAGAAGGAACTGATTGAGAAAGGTAATGCCGAGATTCAGCAGATTACCGAGAACTATAACATGGGTTTCATCACCGACAACGAGCGTTACAACCAGGTTATCGATACCTGGACCCACGTCAACAACGACCTGGGCAACGTGCTGATGAAGGAGATGACCGAGGCCGACCAGGGCTTCAATGCCGTATTCATGATGCTTGACTCTGGTGCCCGTGGTAGTAAGGACCAGATCCGCCAGCTCTCTGGTATGCGTGGTCTGATGGCCAAGCCCCAGAAGGCAGGTGCTGAGGGTGCTCAGATTATTGAGAACCCAATTCTTTCGAACTTCAAGGAGGGTATGTCAGTGCTGGAGTACTTCATCTCTACCCACGGTGCCCGTAAGGGTCTTGCCGATACCGCCATGAAGACGGCCGACGCCGGTTACCTGACTCGTCGTCTGGTTGACGTTTCGCACGACGTGATTATTAATGAGGAAGACTGCGGTACGCTCCGCGGACTCGTCTGCACCGCGCTGAAGAACGGCGACGAGGTCATTTCAACGCTGTATGAGCGCATCCTCGGTCGTGTCTCTGTTCACGATATCATCCATCCTTCTACTGGCGAGCTCATCGTAGCTGCTGGTGAGGAGATTACCGAGCCTATCGCACAGGCCATTGAGGACTCTCCTATCGAGAGTGTCGAGATTCGTTCTGTGCTCACCTGTGAGTCTAAGCACGGTGTCTGCATGAAGTGTTACGGTCGTAACCTCGCAACCCGTAAGATGGTTCAGAAGGGTGAGGCTGTCGGTGTGATTGCCGCTCAGGCTATCGGTGAGCCAGGTACTCAGCTGACGCTGCGTACGTTCCACGCCGGTGGTGTGGCTGCCAATGCAGCCGCTAACGCCAGCATCGTGGCTAAGAACGACTCTAAGATTGAGCTCGAAGAGGTTCGTACCGTACCGTTCGATGAGGATGGCCGCGAGTGCGAGATGGTTGTCAGCCGTCTGGGTGAAATGCGCTTCGTCGATAAGAACACCAACATCGTGCTTTCTACCGTCAACGTTCCTTACGGTTCTTCACTCTACTTCAAGAACGGCGACGTTGTTAAGAAGGGCGATAAGATTGCCCAGTGGGATCCCTTCAATGCCGTCATCGTTACCGAGTATGCCGGCACGCTGAAGTTCCACGACGTTATCGAGGGTATCACCTTCCGTGCTGAGACCGACGAAACCACCGGTTTGACCGAGAAGATTGTCACTGAGTCACGCGATAAGCTGAAGGTTCCTACCTGCGACATCATTGATGCCAATGGCGACGTTGTAGGTACCTATAACTTCCCTGTAGGTGGTCACGTAGTTGTTGAGGACGGCCAGACTGTTAAGACTGGTGAAACCCTCGTCAAGATTCCTCGTGCTGCTGCCAAGGGTGGTGATATCACCGGTGGTCTGCCCCGTGTCACTGAGCTCTTCGAGGCTCGTAACCCATCCAACCCCGCTATCGTTTCTGAAATCGACGGTGAGGTCACTATGGGTAAGGTGAAGCGTGGTAACCGTGAGATTGTCGTTACCTCTAAGACTGGTGAGCAGCGCAAGTACCTCGTATCGCTGTCTAAGCAGATTCTGGTACAGGAGCACGACGCCGTACGTGCCGGCACACCACTCTCTGATGGTGTTATCACTCCTGCCGACATCCTGGCCATCAAGGGTCCCACGGCTGTTCAGGAGTACATCGTCAACGAGGTGCAGGACGTTTACCGTCTGCAGGGTGTGAAGATCAACGACAAGCACTTCGAGATCATCGTTCGTCAGATGATGCGTAAGGTAGAAATCAACGATCCGGGCGATACTACGTTCCTCGAGCAGCAGATTGTCGATAAGCTCGACTTCGCTGAGGAGAACGATCGCATCTGGGGTAAGAAGGTTGTCGTTGATGCCGGTGACTCAGAGAACCTCCAGAAGGGTCAGATTGTTACTGCTCGCAAGCTGCGCGACGAGAACTCAAGCCTGAAGCGCCGCGACATGAAGCTCGTTCAGGTTCGCGATGCAGTGCCCGCTACTTCTACCCAGATTTTGCAGGGTATTACCCGTGCAGCACTGCAGACCAAGTCGTTCATGTCTGCCGCATCATTCCAGGAGACTACCAAGGTGCTCAACGAAGCTGCTATCCGCGGTAAGAGCGACAACCTGGAAGGCATGAAGGAGAACGTGATTGCCGGTCACCTCATTCCTGCCGGTACCGGTTTGCGCGAGTTCGAGAAGATCATCGTCGGCTCCAAGGAGGAGTACGAGCGCATGCAGGCCAATAAGAAGAATGTCCTCGACTTTGGTGAGGAGAACGTGATGGAATAACAATTTATTCTTACTATACAATTGTAACGCCCATCGTGCTACTGATGCACGGTGGGCGTTCGTTTTTTTGTGGGGGGATGGGGTTAATGGGTCTAATGGGTTTTTATGGGTGCCCATTCAGCCCATAAGACCCATAAAACCCATCAGAGCGCATTCACTCCATTAATTCTTTCGGTATAGAATTGCTTGAAGTCCTGCCAGCGGTAGTAGGGGAACAAATCGGAGGGTAGGGGCAGTGTGGCTTCCTGGCTGTTCAGCAGGCACTTCACCAGAATGTCCTGTCCAGGCTTCTTGCCCTTATAGAAGATAAGTTGCAGGTTCGAGGCCTTGCACGTCTCCCAGTTCTGGTAGCAGTTCTTGACTTCGTAGGGGTCTTCTGGGTCTTTGTCGGCACCATTAATTCCCATCAATACGGTTAGTGGTCCTAAGCAGGTATCGTGACCGAAGCGCAGGTCGGCCACTCGTTGTGTCTTGCCGTCCAGCACGTCGTCAGCTTTCTTGATGATATCCTGCAAAATGGGTATCATATCGTAGCGAGGCCCGAAGACCCACGTGTAGCCGCCCAGGTTCTCGCCTTCCCAGCGTGCAGCCAGTTCCTCATCGGTGATGATTCCCTTCATTATACCTTCCTGACCGATGCTGGGTAGTGAGGTGTAGAGGTTGATGAGGTTGCTGCCTATGTGGTGCGGCGTGCCGGGCAGTCCTTCTGTGCTGGTGAATACGCGGGGTACGATGACTTCTCTCAGCGAGTCTTTGCCCAGGAACTGCTTACGGTTCTTCTCGAAGCGGGGCACTGACCGCGGGTAGCGGCGGCGCAACGGGTTCTGACGGTCGTCGGGCTTCACGCCGTCCAGCGTCTTGCGGGCTGACTGCTCACGAATCTCAATCTTCGGATTACATTGCACCAGCTCCTGGCAGAATGCCGCCATGCTGATTACACAGCGCCCTACCAGTGACGCTATGGCATACACGTCGCCACCGTTCTTGAACACCTCTGGGAAGTTATTATACATCTGGCGGGCAATGAACTGGTGCTGTTCCCAGCCCAGGTCGCTCAGCTCGCTGACACTGACAGCCAAGTCGCCCTTGCAGGCTTCATACTTCTCGCGGAATGCTTCGCCGACGGGCGTCAGCTGTCCCTGTCGGTGTGCCTTGGTCAGTAGTGAGTCCAGCTCGCGGTAGAGCACGTCGTTCCAGTAGTAGCGCGAGCCGTGACGGCCATAGTGGCTGATGTAGAACGGTGTGTAGCCGCTGGGTGCCTTTGTCAACTTGAATGTTTCATACGAGTAGGGGTAGTCTGTGCCGTAGGCTTTCCGTGGGTCCGCCTTCAGCTGTTCCAGTGCACTCGTTCCTTGTGCCCATGTTGTCAGGACTGCGCCCAACAATAGCAGGATATGGACAATTCTTTTCATTGTGGTGTTTATTTTTGTTATGGGTTTAGTGGGTTTAGTGGGCTTAGTGGGTTTGATGGGTTTGGTGAGTTTGCTGGGTTTTGTGGGCTTGATGGGTTTGCTGGGCTTTTAGGTCTGGGCGTAGCCGCCCATTATCCCCATTAAGCCCATAAGACCCATTATTCTCCCCATTATTCTCCCCATTATTACCGCTATTTATTCCGCATCATCCAATCCTTCCTTGCCTTATACATCTCTTCTTTGATGCCGCCCTTCTCTATGAAGTCACGCTTCTTCCACTCAATGAGTCCTCGTATGAGGATGTCGCACTGGTGGATGAGGGTGATGGCTATATTGGCGATGGTCTCGTCGGACCGGTCTTTGATTTTCTCACGATAGATGGCAGAGTCGAGATGCTCTTTGCAGAACTTCCGTGTTTGGACACAGCGTGGGTCGTTATGTTTCCATTGCTCCAAGCCACGGACACGGAGATAATCCTCGTAGTCAAGCAGTAGCTCATGAAGTGACGCTCGATTAACGTTGGTCAGTTTCAACTCCAGTTCTCGAGAAGTAATGCCGTCAATATTCCCTTCTGCCAGGTTCTGCTTACCAGAACGGGCAGCCTGAACCATCTGGTCAATAGTTCTGTCACCTAGTTTAAGGTACTTGTTAGCAAAGTAAAACGTTACGTCGTAAATGCATTCAGCTTTCTGGAATGCTTTCAACGTCCGGTAGTTGTTGTCTTGCCGCAGAAAATCCTTGTTCTCATCCATAGAATATCAGATTTACTGCAAAAGTATAAAAAATTAGTGAAACACCATCATTTCTTTCCATATTTTAGTCCCAACTGCAAGAATTGTGGTGTTTTTTTGATTTTTTTTGAAAAAAACTTTGCAGTTTCATAGATTTTATTTACCTTTGCTCCCGAAATGCCTGCCCATGTGAGGGTGGGTACGTTAAACTAACATCGATGGAACGAGACCTCAGGCCACTTGTACGGCCAGTCTCGAAAGGACGTTTTCTTAACGTTACTGTCTGTACTATCAAATCTCGCAAATTTGAATCTACTTACAGCGGTGATGCAACAAGAGACGTCTACGTGGGTTGATTTTATATCTCTCCTGCGGCTATCATTCCCCTTTATATATATAATAAGGTGTACACCCCAACTAAGGTGCACGCTCTTTGCATATATATGCGAAGGAAGGAGTCCGTGGATTCATATATCCGTGGTTCCGTAATTCCGTCATTCAGGGATGACCATGGCCGTAGTGTATGTGTATATATTATCTGCTGGCGTGGGCAGGCTTTCGTTGCTTATCCTTAAGTAGGGGCAATGCGAGAGCCTGATAGTAGGGATAAGCGCGGAGAGATACATACTCCCACGTCTTTTTTGTTTCCATAATTTGTGTAGATTGCGGAGTGCTGATTAATTAGACATCAGACATCAGCCTTCAGACATCTAATGTGAATGTGATGACCAGCTGGGGAGGGTTGGCCAGGCACCTTGTGTGTCCCTCTCACTGCTGAAAGATTTAAAATCAATTTATAAATTTTATTATTCACATTATTAATTAAAACATTCAAATTATGAGAAAACATTTTCTTATTTTGATGCTGTTGGCGCTCTTGCCTCTGGCAGGTTGGGCTCAGACCGCTACGCTCGGTGAAATGACATTGGGCATTTACACCTATGGTGATAACGCTTTGCCACTTCCTCAGGTTAAGGATGTCCAAGGTGCTATCCTGACCAAGGACGTACATTACGAAGTGGTAGATGGCGCTTTTACTGATGCAGAATGTCAACATGCGGTGACAGCTCTTTCTGCTTTGAAAGCTGACGGTACCCAGTATTACAGAAAGGTTAATGGTATTGGTACTTATGTAGGTCAATCTAAGACGGCTTATTTTACTGTAAAGAAGAAGACTTTGAACATTACCATTAGTACTAACTTCCATAGAGCTTACAATACCACGGTGGAGCCTACTATTGCAAGCGGTGATTGGAATAGCACTGACTTTGCTTTTAGTCAAACTAAAAGTGTTCTGGGTGGTACTCTGGCTTACGACTATGCAGGTAAGGGTGTTAAGACACATCCTGCAGGTGAGTATCCTATTACTTTCTCTGGTCTTACTTCTGATAATTACGACATCAAGTATCCAACTGATAAGAAGTTTACGATTGATGCAATTAACATGACTGGAGAAACTGTCACTGTAAAGGAAGGTACTGCAATTGCAGACAAGACCTACAAAGGCTATACCTATACTGCTGGTGATTTGACAGGACTGAAACTCGTCTGGGGTACCAAAGAACTGGTTCAGGGAACTGACTTCGATGTTACTTTGGATGTAATCTATAACTTTAGTTCATACTCTGCTGCTACTGGCGGAACTCACTATTCTGATGGTACTGTATGTGTATTGAGCCAGGATGGTACTAATGCTATTGTTGAAGTCGTTACAAACCCTGGTTATGATGAATGGGTAGGCAAGAAATTTAAGGTTGCCTTAACTGCTAATAATTCAAATCGTGTCCAGCTGTATGGTGATGGTACTGGTAATGACTATACCACTGCTTCAGGTGTTTGGGTGACAGTAACAGCATCTACTCTCGCAAAGAATGTTAACACTTATTCTTACGGTGTTAAGTTCAAGGGTAACTATTCTGGTACTAAAGCTAACGTAGGTACCTTTAAGGTTGTTGCAGCTCCTATCGTTGTAAGCATCGATGATATCAAGAAGACTTATGATGGTACAAACTGGAAGGATCATAACTTTGCTACTGCTGTTCCTTATACAGATTACAATGAATATAATACTATTAACGGCACAAATCTCACTTCTGCTCAATATGATGCATTAACGTCTGCTCAAAAGACGAAGATAGCTGCTGCTAAGTTCAACTATTCTGGTCTTGTAGGTGAAGACCTGGCTAGTGCTACTGCTATAGCTGATGTCAAGAATGGTTTCAGTGCTCCTACATCTGTAGTGATTACCACTGACGCTCAGGACGTAAAGGCAGGTGGCTATAACCTGACTATCTCAGGTGCAGGCGCTGGAGCCTCTTCCAATTATATGATTGCATCGTATATCCCAGGTAAGCTGATCATCGAGCAGGCTAAGTTGGAACTTAAGGCTAAGGATGCTAACAAGGGTATTGGTGCAGATGATCCCGAATTTGAGCTTGACGCTACTGCAAACCTCGTAGCTGGTCATGTAATTACGGGTGTTACCTTCACACGTGCAGATGGTGAGACTGCTGGTACTTTCGACATCACTCCTGTCTACTCTGCTGCTAAGGTTTACAGTAACTTTGGTATCGTTGGTCAGAAGGACGAGACTGACAACTATGAGTTTGCCGTTGCCGCTACTAAGGGTAAGCTGACTATAGGTAAGAGCACTATCTATGTAACCATTAAGGACAAGGAAAAGTTCTATGGTCAGGGAGATCCTGAGTTTGAATCTGTCGTAACAGGTCTTATTGGGGAAGACCAGCTTGGTGACTTCACAATCTCTCGTGCAGATGGTGAGAATGTAGGTAGCTACGCTCTGACTGCTGAGATTGCTAACCCCAACACTGCAAAGTACGATAAGGTAGTTGTTGCTAATGGTATCCTTACTATTAAGAAGGCTGAGCTGACCTTCACTATTCCTGCACAGAACGTTGTAACAGGAAACAAGAAGAACGCTCTTAAGAAGGACAATATTACCGTTGCTGGTATTTTCAAAGATGCCGATAAAGGTACTGGTAGTAAAGCCCTCTATACCCTCGATTTCAACGCGGTAACTCTTGATACTGATAGTAAGATTACTGGTGAGAACAATACTTATGCTACTGGTATCATAGCAACCCTGACAGATGCTGCAAAGGCTAACTATGTGGTTGTTGGTGATAACAAGGTTGCTCCTACGGCTCCTGCTACTGAATCTGTAGCTGCTACTGGTAAGCTGATTGTCAATGATGGTACTGCATTTGCTCTCAACTTCCTTTCATCTGATGCTACTACATCTCCTTCATACGTTGGTGACTATACCCTAATTAAGGAGCACGCCGGTGAAACACAGAATGTAACCATCAACTTCACAAACCGTAATCGTAAGATTAACGCTACCGAACCTGTTCATACTTGGGCTGCTGATAAGTGGAATGCACTGGTTCTGCCGTTCGATATCACTGTTGCTGAGCTCTCTAGTAAGCTTGGTCATGCAACTGGTGGAGCCTTCAACTATGTTGTAGTTAACACCATCAAGAAGGATGCTCCTGCTGGTAAGTTCCAGTTCCAGCTCTTCACCGGTACTATCCCTGCCAACACCCCATTCATGGTGAAGACCGTTGGTAAGATTACCACAACTGTTGCTGCTGAGACAGCTACAATCAACGTTCCTATTGATTTCGGTGCAAAGACGATTGTTGCTCCTGCTTCTGAGACAGTAGAAGCTAAGTTCAACAATGGCTTCAAACTGGTAGGTAAGTATAAGAACTTTGTCATCGATAAGACCATGCCAATGGATGAGGATGCATCTCCTGTTCAGGGTTACTATCAGTTCTTGTATGGTGACGACGATTCTAAGTACCGCACATTTGGTCCTTCATCTGCAAATAGTTGGACTATCGTACCATTCGATGCTTATGTTGACCTGAGCGGTGATCCTGAAGCACATAACGTAGTCTTCGAGTTCGAGGAGGCCGACGGCAGCACAACTTCTATCAAGGCTATTGCTTCTGAGGCTGACAACGCTAATGTTAAGATGACTGGCTGGTACACCATTAACGGTACAAAGTTGCAGGCAGCTCCTACACAGAAGGGTATCTACATCTTCAACGGCAAGAAGCTCGTTGTTAAGTAAACCATTCTGTTAATTATGAAGAGTTCGCTCACTTCCCTTTGAAGAGCGTGAGCGGACTCTTCACTATCATACAAATAAACACATATATTTGAAGAAATGAAAAAGATTGAATATCAGAAACCCGAAATGGAGATTGTAAAGCTTCGCGGTCCTCAGGTGCTGTTGGAAACCAGTGGCGAAACAGCTCCTGATCCAACAGAAGGCGCCGAGGTTCTGTAATTGTAACGCATAAAAGCAAACACGTATATCTGGGGCGCATGGCCAACATAAAGCGCCCTGCGTCCCAGATTTCATAACGTAAAGCCGCCATATGATGGCGCGTAGGAAGAGCGAAACTTCGCTTTACGACACAATAGAAGAAAGGACAATGTTTGAAAAAAGAACTATTGTCATCAAGACATTGAAAGAGACAGAAGTGTCTGTCGAGGAACTGTCTGAACTGCGAAAAGCTGCCTTCCAGTGTTATACTGATGAAGGACTATATACGGCAGTACAGCATACTGTAATAGAGCAGTTCCAACGGCAACTGAAAGGTAAAGCAGTATTTATAGCTCAGGATGAGGAAACGGGTGAGTTGCTGGGCATGCACACACTGAAGTTGAACAAGCGGAAGGGAAGAGCCAATGGCGCTAACCTGGCAGTAAGCCCTAAAGCTCAGCACGAAGGAATAGCCAGCCGCATGCTGGAGGCAGAAGCGCAGCGACTGCGCAAAGCAGGCTACAGGTACATCGTAGAGAATACGGCAATACCAGCCACATGGTCTGTGCAGTGGCACCTGAAGAATGGCTACCGCATCGTGGGATACAGCAGGAGTGAGAAGCGGAATTATCCGATATACACCTTCCGCAAGCAGATAGCGACAGATGTGTGCCACCATCCCACCGACCTGCTATGGACGAGACCCGTAGCACCTGTCACGGCGAAGCTCCGGTACTGCCTGACATGGATGGCCACGAACGTCTGTAAGGACAAGGCCGGGAGGCTGAACTGGATTGGTAGAATGGCCAAGCGATCTTTGAAAAGATGAAATTTTGAAAAAGACCTCCCCACTTCCCCAAATCTCTCGGAAAGGCTGTGCAGAAAGGGGTTGCGAGAGGGGAAGTGTTTGTAAAAGACTTCCCCAAGACTTCCCCCAGACCTCCCCAGGAATGGGAATCCGAAGAGAGGTATCTGGGTATTGAAAAGACGGTGGAACATGGGGAAGTGTTAGGGAAGTGTAGGGGAAGTGTTACGGAAAGACTTCCCCGCCGGAAAGCCTAGTGTAGATAGGCATTACAGGCCATAGGTGGGAAGTGTTAGAAATAAGCCTAATAGGAATCCTAATTAGCCTAATACAGCTCCTAGTTAGCCTAATAACGACCCCGTAATAGCTGTACTAGCGAACGGAAGTAGCCCATAGCGATGGGGCAGGAGAATCGGATTCTCGCTTCGCGACAACTATATTTCACATATAGTTTTAAAATTTAGTTAATAATGGCGGCTAGCCCGTGAGGGTAGGTACGTCAAAGTGAATTAAAATGTAAGTTTTTTATATTTATGCTGTCGCCCGCCCGTGAGGGTACGCGACAGTTCTTTGACTAAAGTCAAAGTGTGGCGTTGCAATTTGACCTACTGGGAAGCGCTGGCTGGTGAGAGTATGAGCAGGCATTTTTCTCTCTTACCATTTGTCAGTTGCTTCCCAGATTTTATTGCTTTTGTGAATCATGCATGTTTTGTGCATGACATGCATCATGTATAGTGATAGTATCTCCATCAATAGTATATGCGTAATACCAATTGTCGGCTTGTGCCATATACTGCCATTTTTGCCATCTAGCAATTGTCGGCTTCCGGCGTAGAACTGATTGCTCAATGCAGTAGATAGCATCAACGGTTTTGTTGATGTATCTTAGCATATCGTAATAGGAGTATGTATTGGGGTATTTTCGATATACATTCCTGTAGAATGCTCTTACCTTGACGATGGCAAGAGGTTTGATGACGTAATTATACTGCATTTTTCACTCCGTATATTGAATTGAGATCGCTTATCAGCAATTCCCTAAGTTCCTCTGGTGTATAGCTGTCTTTCCCCTCTGGTAGTGCCATAAGGTCATCCTCTTCATAGAGCGATGAATCGGAATAGTCTATATCCATTTCTTGAGGTACTTCATGCTGAGTAAATAGCCCCGTAGCCAGTAAGGCAGCTAGCTTCTGACTGGCTACGCTATCATTCTCATTATACGATAATGTTATTGTACACATCTTAAAAGCAATTATAATTACGCTGCAAAGATAGCACTAATCTTTGAAACTACCAAGAAAAGAGCAAAGATTCTGTCACATTCAGGTGGAGAGGATAATAGAATCTACGGGATAAATAAAACGAAAAGAGGACTGCACCAGTGGTGTAGCCCTCTTGATTTTTTCTTTACAAGAATTATTTGTTGACAGCGTCAGCGAGCTCAGCGCCAGCCTTGAACTTAGCAACCTTCTTAGCAGCAATCTTAATCTTCTGCTTGGTAGCGGGGTTGATACCTTCACGAGCGGGCTTCTTAACAACGTCGAATGTACCGAAACCAATGAGCTGAACCTTGTCGCCCTTCTTCAGAGCAGCCTTGATAGCGTCTACTGTGGCATCGAGAGCTTTCTTTGCGTCAACTTTGGTCAGACCAGCACCTGCTGCAATCTTGTCAATTAATTCTGTCTTGTTCATAATTTTGTTGTTTTAAAGTGAATGATAAATAGTTTAAGTCGATTTCTGAACGCAAATATAGAACAATCTGCGGAGAAAACAAACAAAAAACGGAAAAAATTTTCTTTTTTCATTAAAAAAAGTGTGTAAAAGACCGTTTTCGTGCTGAAAACCGGATATTTTTCGTAATTTTGCGCTCACAATTGGCACATTTGTTGCATTATTTCAAAAATAGTAAACAGTTAGTTATCAATTAGTAAATATACAAAATGAACAACATACCGACAATGACCAAGAACTTGCTGGTCATCAACGTGCTGGCATATCTGGCATCGGTGGTGCTGGAGCGTAGTGGGGTGGACCTGAACGGACTGTTGGGTCTGCACTTCTTTATGGCCAGTGAATTCCATGTGTACCAGTTCCTGACCTACATGTTCCTTCATGGCAGCTTTACGCATATCCTTTTCAATATGTTTGCGCTGTGGATGTTCGGCTCGGTGATAGAGCGTGTGTGGGGTCCGAAAAAATTCCTTTTTTATTACATTGTGTGTGGTGTCGGTGCCGGTATCGTGCAGGAGTTGGTGCAGTATGGCAACTATGTGGCACAGGGCTTGGACGCCTACCAGTATGTGAATATGGGCGGTGCGCAGATATCGATGAATGCTTACATCAATATGTGGACAACGATAGGTGCGTCGGGTGCGGTCTATGGCATCCTGCTGGCCTTCGGTATGATATTCCCCAACGAGCGTTTGTTCATCATCCCGTTCCCATTCCCCATCAAGGCCAAGTGGCTCATCGTGGGTTATATTGCCATTGAGCTGTTCTCGGCGATGAGTGGTCCTGGCGACGGTATTGCCCACATGGCACACCTGGGCGGTATGTTGTTTGGCTTCCTGCTGATACGCTACTGGCAGAAGCATCCTGGGGGCAGTCAGCGTTTTGGGCGTAGCTACGGTCAGGAGTTCTTCGACAACCTGAAGCGAAAGTACGACGAGCGCCAGCGCAACCAGCGCATGCAGGCTGAGCAGACACAGTGGGAGGAGCGCCGCCGCGAGACCGACGAGGAATACAATGAGCGTCAGCGCAAGAACCAAGAGGAGATAGATGCTATCTTGGACAAGATTCGCAAGAGCGGTTACGACAGTCTGACGAAGGAGGAGAAACAGAAACTGTTTGAACAGAGAAAGAGTTAGCAGATAGCGTCGTGATTAAGCAGTTGAAGAAATTTACCGTGCAAATGCTGACGGGTGCGAACGTCGCCACCGTCATCGTGATGTTGCTGGTGGGTTTCAGCGACCGCCTCAATCCTACTGACCATCCGCTGGTATCGACTGTCGGTATGGCTTTCCCCGTTTTGCTGGTTATCAACATGGGCTTCTTGCTGTTCTGGCTCATCTTTAAGTGGAGCAGGGCGTGGGTGCCAGTGGCGGGTTTTATCCTTTCGTACGTACCTATTTCTATATATATGCCGCTGAACGTCAGTCCGTCGCCTCCTGAGGGGGCGCTGAAGCTGGTGTCGTATAACGTGTGCAGCTATGGTGGCAACTTCAAATATGAGCAGGGATTTGAGAAGGTGCGTGACTACTTGATTGACGAAAAGGCTGACATCGTGTGTCTGCAGGAAGACAACGACTCGTGGCGCCGCTACTGTTTTAAACAGTTCCAGGAGCGCGGACTGCAGTATAACGACACCTTGGTGCTGTGCAATGACGAGCTGAGCTTCAACTGCTTAGGCATCCATAGCAAGTATCCCATCGTCCGACGCGAGCGCATCAACTATCGTACCATCGGCAACAACGGCAGTGCGGCGTGGTGGCTGAAGGTGAATGAGGACACGGTCATCGTGGTGAACAACCATTTCGAGGGATGCCACCTGAACGAGGACGACCGCCAGCAGTACCGACAGATATTGAAAGGGCAAATGGAGCACGACTCGTTGCGCTACGAGTCGCAGCTGTTGATGGTCAAGTTGGCAGAGGCCAATGCCGTACGCTCTAAACAGATAGAGACGGTGTGTCAGTATGTCAGCCAGTATCTGGGGCGTTACCCTATTATCGTCTGCGGCGACTTCAACGATAACCCCATCTCCTTTTCGCGCCATCGGATGGGTAAGATGTTGACTGACTGCTTCGTAGAGAGTGGCCGAGGTGTCGGTTTGTCATATAATCAGAAAGCCTTTTCGTTCCGAATAGACCACATTTTCTGTTCAGCAGACATTACTCCCTATCAATGCGAAGTTGACGCAAAAATGGACGCTAGTGACCACTTTCCGATGGTTTGTTGGTTGAAAATTGGGGTAAAATAGTGAAAATTACACGAATTTTTGCAATAAATTTCTGTAAATGAAGAAAAATGTGTATATTTGCAGGCTTAAAATGCGAAAACATTAAATAAAACAATAAAATCAAACAATGCAAAACAAAGGAATTGTAAAATTTATCGCAATCGTCTTGATTCTCGTTTGCTGCTTCTACCTTTCCTTCACCTTTGTGACACGCCACTACGAAAGTAAGGCTGCTGCCATGGGTGAGCAGGCTGGTCAGGAGTACCTCGACTCAATCATGAACGAGAAAGTGTACTGCGGAATCTACTCTTTCAAGCAGTGCCGCGAACTGGAGATGGGCCTGGGTCTTGACCTGAAAGGCGGTATGAACGTTATTCTTGAGGTATCAGTACCCGATGTTATCGACGTATTGGCAGACCACAAGACTGACGCAGCCTACAAGAAGTCAATGGAAGAGGCTAAGAAGGAAGAAGAGACTAGTCAGAACGACTTTATCTCGCTGTTCATCAAGTATTGGAAGCAGAACAGTAACGGTCGCCCCTTGGCAGCTGTGTTCGCTACCCAGCAGATGAAGGGCAAGGTGAGCACCCAGTCGAGCGACTCAGAAGTTGAGAGTGCTCTGCGTGCTGAGGTGCAGTCGGCCGTAGATAATTCATTTAATGTTGTTCGCAACCGTATCGACAAGTTCGGCGTTGTACAGCCCAACATCCAGAAGCTGGAGGGTCAGTCAGGCCGTATCATGGTCGAGATGCCTGGTGTGAAGGAGCCTGAGCGCGTACGTAAGTTGCTGCAGGGTTCTGCTAACCTGGAATTCTGGGAGACCTACAACTCACAGGAGATTGCACCACTGCTGACCCAGCTGAACCAGAAGTATGCTGCCCTGAACGGCAATGCTGCTGCTGACACCACAGCTGTTGCTACTGCTGACACTGCCGCTGTTGACACGACGGCTGCCACTGCAGCTACCGACCTGACTGCCAAGCTGGCCAAGAAGGATGCAGCTGCTTCAAGCGCTGACAAAGAGCAGGCTCTGAAGGCTAATCCGCTGTTTGCCGTCTTCCAGCCCGTTCCACAGGGTCTGGCTATCGTCGGCTATGCCAACGCCCGCGATACTGCTCAGGTGAATAAGGTGATCTACTCTGAGATTGCTGCTACCATCCTGCCTGCTGAGTGTAAGCTGCGCTGGGGTGCTAAGCCTGAGGATTTCGGTGGCGAGAACACCCGCGGTGACATCTTCGCCCTGTATGCCCTGAAGATTACTGAGCCTAACGGCCGTGCTCCACTGGAGGGTGACGTTATCACCTCTTCTAAGGACGACTTCGACCAGATGGGTCACCCCTCTGTTTCTATGCAGATGAACTCTGACGGTGCTCGCCGCTGGAGCCAGATTACCAAGCAGAACATCGGTCGTGGCGTAGCTATCGTGCTCGACGACGCTGTTTACTCTGCTCCCCGTATCCTGACACAGATTGACGGTGGTAACTCACAGATTACTGGTAACTTCACTATCGAGGATACTAAGGACTTGGCTAACACGCTGAACTCTGGTAAGATGCCGGCTCCTACCCGCATCGTACAGGAAGAGGTTGTTGGTCCGTCACTGGGTGCTCAGTCAATTAAGCAGGGTATCATTTCATTCATCGTTGCCTTCGTGCTGCTGATGGTTTACATGATTATGCTGTACGGCTTCATCCCCGGTATCATGGCCGATATCGCTCTGTTGTTCAACCTGTTCTTCACACTGGGTATCCTTACCTCGTTCCAGGCTGCACTGACGATGCCAGGTATCGCCGGTATCGTACTGACACTGGGTACCGCTGTGGATGCTAACGTGCTTATCTATGAGCGTATCAAGGAAGAGCTGAAGCATGGTCTCGGTCTGAAGGAAGCTCTGCAGATGGGTTATGCTAACGCCTTCTCAGCTATCTTCGACTCTAACGTGACCTCTCTGATTACCGGTTTCATCCTGCTGTTCTTCGGTACAGGTCCTGTAAAGGGCTTTGCTACCACTTGGATCATCGGTATCTTCTGCTCATTCTTCACCGCTGTGTTCCTGACCCGTCTGGTTTACGAGAACCGCCTGAAGAAAGACAAGTGGCTGAACCTGACCTTCGTAACTGGTTACTCTAAGAACCTGATGCAGAACGCTAAGTACAACTTCATGGGTATGTACAAGAAGTCGTTCATCATCTGGGGTGTTGCTGCCGTGCTGTTCTGCGTATCGTTCGCCGTTCGTGGTCTGAGCGAGAGCATCGACTTCACTGGTGGTCGTAACTATGTTGTAACCCTCGACAAGGAGACTCCCGTTGAGCAGGTTCGTCAGGCTCTGGCTGGTGCCTTTGTTAATACTATCGGTGAGAATGCCGGCAAGGAGGCTAACACCAGTGTTATCGCTCTGGGTACCGATGGTAAGACTATCCGTGTATCTACCAACTGGGATATCGAGTCTAACAGTCCTACTGTTGACGACGAGGCAGAGACCATTCTCTACAACGCTCTGAAGAAGGGTGGCTTCATCAGCCAGGCTAATGTGGAAGACTTCAAGAACCCCGATGTTCGTCAGGGTGGTTCAATCATCAGCTCTGCAAAGGTTGGTCCTGCTGTAGCTAAGGACATCACATACGGTGCTATCATCAGCGTTATCATCGCTCTGATTGCTATCTTCCTGTACATCCTGCTGCGCTTCCGCAACGTTGCTTACTCTACTGGTGCAACTATCGCACTGGCTCTGGATGCTCTCGTTGTGATTGGCTTCTACAGCGTATTGTGGGGCTGGGTTCCCATGTCACTGGAGATCGACCAGGTATTCATCGGTGCTATCCTGACGGTGATTGGTTACTCTATCAACGATAAGGTGGTAGTATTCGACCGTATCCGTGAGAACTTCCAGCTCTATGGCAAGCGCGACCGTCAGCAGTTGTTCAACGACTCGCTGAACCAGACACTGGCTCGTACCATCAACACCTCTGTAACAACATTGATCGTATTGCTGTGTATCTTCATCCTCGGTGGTGACTCTATCCGCAGCTTCTCGTTCGCAATGATTCTGGGTGTTATCTTCGGTACCCTGTCGTCACTGTTCATAGCTGCTCCTACAGCATTCCTCGTGATGGGTCGCACCATCCGTGAGGAAGAAGCTGCTGCTGAATAATCGATAGCGACATATACAAATCAGCCCGCTTCCAATTGGAGGCGGGCTGATTGTCTTCTTTGACTTTTTTAACTTCCTTAACTTCTTTAACTTCCTTAACTTCTTTAACTCCTTTAACTTCTTTAACTTCTTTAACTTCTTTAACTCCTTAGTTAAAATAGTACAGGAATGCTGCGATACCTTCGAGGGCGGGCTTGCGCTCACCTTCAATCTCAATCTTGAACTTGATTTCAGCCTTGCAGATGCCACGCAGGTTCTGGATGTTGTGCAGGGTAGTAACCAGACGAACCTTAGAACCAGTAATTACGGGTTGACCGAAGCGCATATCCGTCATACCGTAGTTCACCAGCATCTTGATGTTGTGCACCTCGATAATCTGATCCCACATATAGGGCAGCAGACTCAGCGTCAGGTAGCCGTGGGCAATGGTCGACTTGTATGGACTCTCCTCCTTGGCACGAGCCACGTCGACATGTATCCACTGATGGTCCAAGGTTGCGTCAGCAAACAGGTTGATGCGATCCTGGTCAACCTGCAGCCAGTCTGATGCTCCCAGCTCTTCGCCCAGGTGGGCGGCAAACTCGTCGTACGAGTTAATCACTAATTTTCCCATATTTTTTGATTGTTTTTGTGAAATTCTAGTGCAAAGGTAGTCATTTTTCGCAGAAAATGACTACCTTTGCAGCACTTTTTGTTGCCCTGATAGTTAAATGGATATAACAAGGCTCTCCTAAAGCTTAGTTCCCAGTTCGATTCTGGGTCGGGGTACTGAGTGAGAAACCGATAAAGGTTCCTCACTTTCTTTTTCCTTAGTCTTTTGTGAAACCGAGGGTGAGGACGCTGATGCGGATACCTTCCACGCCTTTGAGAGCATCTGCACAGGCGATGAGCGTGGCTCCTGTGGTACAAATGTCATCGATGAGCAGTACGTGGCGCCCTTTCAGTTGGCTGTCATCAGCAAGTTGGAAGGTGTCGGCAACATTCTCTTGGCGCTCCCAGCGGTTCAGCTTCGTCTGACTCTGGTGGAACTCCTTGCGGCGTAGGGCTTTGGTGACAATGGGTAGATGGGTGATATCACTGATGCCTATGGCCAGCATCTCACTCTGGTTGTAGCCACGCTGACGTAGACGCTTACGGGACAAGGGTACAGGCAGTAGCACGTCGATATCGCTGAAGAAATCGGAGAGTTGCATTTCGCGGGCCATAATGCGCCCCATGTCCTCACCAATGTCAGGGCGGTTGTTATATTTCAGGCGGTACACCATCTGCGCCATCTCTGCGTGTGGCTGATAGTAGAAGAGGGCAGCGGCTTTCTCGACAGGCGATAGTATCCAGAAGAGCTGAGCCATCGGATTGTCGAGCGGTTTCAGGTGGAAATCAGTACGAGGCAGGTGGAACAGACATACACCGCAGAGGGAGCGCTCAGTGGGCGCCAGTCGTTCTCCACAGACTACGCATAGTCGTGGGGAGATGAAATCGAGAAATCTGCTCCACCAATTCATGGCTCTATAATCCGTTGTTAGAAATCGTCGTCTTCAAATTCTTCGCTGACGTCCAGGCACTGGCGGATAATGTCGTAGGTAAAGCCGCGACTGAGGGCAAAGCGCACCAGTTTCTGGTTAAGTTCGTAGTCGCTGGCGGCTTTAGTACTGCGGCGCTTCTGTTTGAGAAGGGGGCGTAGCACGTCAAGGTATTCTTCATCATCTACCTCGTCAAGTACGCGCTGGCGGATGTCGTCGTCAATGTGTTTCTGCCATAGTGCCTGCTCCACCTTGCGCCGTCCCCATTTGTTGTAGCGCACCTTGTCCTTGACGAAGGCACGGGCGTAGCGCTCGTCATCGACATAGCGCTCGCTGACCAAGCGCTGCATCACGCGGGCCTGTTCTTCCTCTGGTAATTCCCAGCGACGCATCTTCTCCAGCATCTCGTGTTGGCAGTGTTCGGCCTGTGCACAAAGGGCCGCCAGCGTCAGGTAGGCATCATTCTCTGACCTGTGGTCAGAGTGTGGCGTTGCGAATTCGGTTTTTTGCTTCATCGTATGGCTTGTATAAAACGCTTCTTACCAAACTGGTCATCCTTGATTTCGATATCGTGGTACGACATCGTACTCAGTAGTTCCTTGAGGGCATCGGCGTAGAGAGGATTTATTTCAAAGTACAGCTCTCCATCAGGGTTCAAGGCTGTCTGTCCATATTGGGCAATAGCACGGTAGAACAGCAGTGGGTCGTCGTCCGGCACGAAGAGTGCTGTATGTGGCTCATGAGCTAATACGTTCTGTTCCATCTTCGCGCGTTCCTTATTACATATATAGGGTGGATTGCTGACGATGAGGTCGAAAGTATGATGTAAGATGTCAGAAGGAAGATGTAAGATATCTACCTGTTCAAATGATACATGAACATTGGCACGTTTGGCATTCTCGCGGGCAATCTTCAATGCCACTTCTGAGATATCCCAGGCAGTTACTTGGCTATTGGGTATGTCGAGAGCCAGTGTGATGGCTATACAGCCGGAGCCTGTGCCGATGTCGAGGATGGTGCGATTGGGGGAACCAATTGCCACATGCTTTGTGATGAGGCTGCACAGGTGCTCGGTTTCTGGACGGGGAATGAGTACGCCTGGTTCTACGTGGAAGGTGCGACCATAGAAGTCCGCCTGCCCTAAAATGTACTGAACAGGTTCGCTATCTAACAGTCTTTTCGTGATTTCTTCCAGTTCTGCTTGGCAGTCTAAGGATAATTGTGTATCTTTGCCGATGTAAATGTCCGATAACGTGAGGCCATAGCGCACTTCATAGACCATGCGGGCAACGGCTTTCGCCTCGCCCTCGTCATATACCTGCGCCAGTTTGCGCCACATCTCGTTGTAAGTCATAGTGCAAAGGTAATAAAAAGTAAAAAGGTAAAAAAATAAAAAGGAAAAAAATGCTGAGTGAAGACGAAAAATATATGCGGCGCTGTCTGCAACTGGCCGCCAACGGTATACAGGGAGCACGTCCTAACCCAATGGTGGGTGCGGTGATAGTGGCTAATGGGCGCATTATTGGCGAAGGGTATCATGTGCGTTGTGGACAGGGCCATGCCGAGGTAAATGCCTTTGCCTCTGTCAAGCCAGAGGACGAACTGTTGCTGAAGGATGCTACCATATATGTCTCGCTGGAACCTTGTTCGCACTATGGCAAGACACCGCCCTGTGCCGACCTTATTATTAAGAAAGGTGTGCGTCGTGTGGTGGTAGGCACCATCGACCCTTTTGCCGAGGTGCAGGGTAGAGGCATCAAGAAGTTGCAGGATGCAGATATTGAGGTTACTGTGGGTGTCTTGGAGAAGGAGTGTCAGTGGCTGAATCGCCGTTTCTTCACCTATCATTCCAAGCATCGTCCTTATATCATCCTCAAGTGGGCACAGACGGCCAACGGTTTTATCGATGATCACGACAAAGCCCTGCAAATCAGTAACGAACAGACGCAGATGCTCTCGCACCAACTGCGTGCTGAGGAAGATGCCATCCTTGTGGGTCACACCACCGATGCACGTGAACATCCACAGTTGACGGTCCGCCACTGGCACGGTCCCAATCCTAAACGTGTGGTGCTGACCCATCAGCGCCCGTTGTCCCAGCTCATCGAAGACCTCTATCAACAGGGTGTTCAGTCGCTTATTGTCGAGGGTGGCCGCCAGACGCATGAGTCGTTCCTTGCTGCTGGTCTGTGGGACGAGATTCGTGTAGAGACAGGTACTATTACTGTCAGTGATGGCACTCGTGCACCACAGTTGCCAACAAATGTCGTTTTGCGTGAAACGAATACTTACGGAACAAATACTGTAAGTGTGTTTTTAAGAAACGAATAAGGATAATCCGTTTCTGATTATTTTCTGCCGAAGTCGGCAGGAACCTCGCCCCACTTACTTGTCTCCCACTTGATAATGGGATTGCGGAAATTGTGGGTCTGTAGCCAGCGTTCAGCACGAAGGATAATCTGATAGAGCGGCTCCGTTTCAGGGGTGCGCTCTAATTTTGTCTTACATTTTCGCTTATTCACCCAAAGGATGGCGTTGTAGGAATCAGAATAGATGGTTTTGTCACGCAATCCCTGTTGCCAGCAGAGGGCGAGGGCGTGGACAATCGCCAAGAACTCGCCGATGTTATTGGTACCCTTCATAGGACCGAAGTGGAATACCTGTGCACCTGTCTGCAGGTCAATGGCCTGGTACTCCATAGGACCAGGGTTGCCTGAACAAGCGGCATCCACAGCCCACGCGTCTGCCCTTACCTCAACGGGCAAGGGCAGTACGGTGTCGTGTCTATAGTCAGGAGGGTTCTGCATATTACATGCGCTCAGGTACCTCGATACCCAGCAGACCCATACCGTTCTTGATAATCTTTGCTACGTTCTTGGCCAGCATCAGGCGTACGGCCTTCTTCTGCTCATCGGGCTCGTTGAGAATAGAGAAGTCGTGGTAGAACTGGTTGAATACCTTCGTCAACTCATAGCAGTAGTTGGCGATACCAGAGGGACTATAGTCCTTGCCAGCCTGCTCAACGGCAGCACCAAACTCAGACATCTTCTGGATGAGTTCGATTTCCTTATCGGCGAGACTAGTAGAACTAGCGGGATTGGCCATGCTAGGCGCTTTACGCAGAATTGAGCGGATACGAGCATAGGTGTACTGGATGAAAGGACCGGTGTTACCGTTGAAGTCGATACTCTCTTCAGGGTTGAACAGCATGTTCTTGCGAGCATCTACCTTCAGGATGAAGTATTTCAAGGCGCCCATACCCACGATGCGAGCAATCTCGCGGCGCTCTTCTTCAGTCATATCGTCGAATTTACCCAGCTCCATAGAGGTCTTGTAGGCATCCTCTACCATTAGCGCCATCAGGTCGTCAGCATCAACAACGGTTCCTTCGCGGCTCTTCATCTTACCGTTAGGCAGTTCCACCATACCGTAAGAGAAGTGTACGAGTTCCTTACCCCACTTGAAGCCCAGACGGTCCAGCAGAATAGAGAGTACTTGGAAGTGATAGTTCTGCTCGTTGCCCACGACATAAATCATCTTGTCGATGGGGTAGTCCTGGAAACGCATCTCGGCAGTACCGATGTCCTGTGTCATATATACTGAGGTACCATCAGAACGGAGCAGCAGCTTTTGGTCCAGACCTTCGTTGGTCAGGTCTGCCCATACTGAGTTATCCTCGTGGCGCTCGAAGAGACCCTTGGCGAGTCCTTCCTCTACCTTGGCCTTACCCTTCAGGTAGGTCTGGCTCTCGTAATAAATCTTATCGAAACCAACACCCATCTTCTTGTAGGTCTCGTCGAAACCGGCATATACCCAGTTGTTCATCTTTTCCCACAGGGCGCGTACTTCTGGGTCGTTGTTCTCCCATTTCACCAGCATCTCGTGAGCCTCCTTAATCAGTGGAGCCTCCTGCTTAGCCTTCTCCTCAGCCTGCTCAGCGGACATACCGTCAGCTACATACTGTGCGGCGAGTTCCTTTACCTCTTCGCGGTAGTGTTTATCGAAAGCCACGTAGTAGTCGCCAATCAAGTGGTCGCCCTTCTTGCCAGATGACTCTGGGGTCTCGCCGTTGCCGTACTTCAGCCAAGCCAGCATCGACTTACAGATATGAATACCGCGGTCGTTGACGATATTGGTCTTCACCACCTTGTTGCCATTGGCTTCCATAATCTGAGCCAGCGACCAACCCAGCAGGTTGTTGCGCACATGACCGAGGTGCAGGGGCTTGTTGGTGTTGGGAGAGCTATACTCGATCATCACGAGGGGAGAACCCTCGTGCACAGACTTCATGCCAAAGCGGTCGTCCTTATCGATGGCCTGGAGCAGCGAGAGCCATGCGCCCTCAGCAATGCTTAGGTTCAGGAAACCTTTCACGACGTTAAACTTACTGATGGCCTCGCAGTTCTGTACCAAGTACTCGCCAATCTCCTGAGCCGTCTGCTCAGGACTCTTCTTTGCAGCCTTTACAAAGGGGAAAACCACCAGTGTCAGGTTACCCTCAAACTCACTCCTTGTCTTCTGCAGCTGCAGCATCTTTTCGTTGGCCTCCATACCATAGAGGGCCTTGACAGCCTCACCTGCAGCCTTGCTTATTAGTGTCTCAATATTCATATCTGTGGAATTTTGGGTGCAAAGGTACGAATAAGCGAGCGAAAATGCAAATTTATTTGCAATTTTCCGAGCGTGAGTACTTTCGACGAAGTCAAAGTACGAATAATTTAAGAATTATGAGTTAGGAATGAATAGTTTTTTGTACCTTTGCGGCAAAATAATAAGTGATAGAAAGGTAATATGAGATACGGAATAATCGGTACAGGAGCCATTGGCGGCTATTATGGAGCACGCCTGGCCCAGAGCGGACAGGAGGTGCACTTCCTGTTGCGCGGCGACTACGACTATGTGAAAGAGCATGGTTTGCAGGTTGACTCGTGTGATGGCTCGTTCCATTTGGACACACCGCATGTTTACAGCCATACTGAGGATATGCCTGAGTGTGACGTCGTGCTGGTGTGTTTGAAATCCATCAACAACTACAAACTGCGCGAGTTGTTGTTGCCGTTGCTGACGGAGCAGACACTGGTGGTGCTGATACAGAATGGCATCGGTGTGGAGCAGGATGTCGAGGAGATGTTGCCCGGTATACAGTTGGCTGCAGGACTGGCCTTTATCTGTTCGGCAAAGACCGAGCCTGGTCATGTGAATCACCAGTGCTACGGACAAATAAATCTGGGAAATTACTCATGTCGTGACGAACAACGACTGCTGCAGGTCATTGACGACTTCAACAAGGCAGGTGTGAAGGCCGGTCAGGTGGAGTATCAGGAGGCCCGCTGGAAAAAAGCCGTATGGAATATGCCGTTCAACGGCATGACGGTAGCCTTGCAGACGCAGACTAATCTGTTGCTACAGAACAAAGCCACCCGTCAGTTGATATACGACCAGATGATGGAGGTGATAGGTGCTGCCCAACACCTGGGTGTGAAGAATATCGACGAATCGTTTGCCCAGCAGATGCTGGCGATGACGGACGCTATGACCCCTTATTCACCATCCATGCGTCTGGACTACGACTTCCATCGTCGCATGGAAATCTACTACATCTATACACGACCCATACAGATTGCCCGCGAGGCTGGTTTCGACATGCCTAAGCTGGCAATGCTCGAAGCCGAGCTACGATTCATAGAGGCTACTTACGCGCCGACGCTTGTTTAAGCCTTTACGTCGTAGGTCTGATAGACCATGTAATAGCCATCGGCAGTGATAGCAAATTCCTCGCCGAGGGCTTCGTTGAGGGTACCCTGCCACCATTCCTGGAAATTGTAGGCATCCCAGTGGAGACCTGTGGAGGCAAGTTGATGGCTACCGAAGTTCCAGAGGCTGATCTGCTGACCTTTCATGGATGGGAAGGTGCGGTTGCCGTGGGCAGGAGTGAAGAAACCGTAATCGGTAAACATGGTGCCGTCGACACCCATGTCGCGGTAGTAGCGCATCAGGAGTGAGATGTTCCCTAAGGTGTGGTCCTCGCGTTTGCCTGTGCAGCCGAGGTAGGCGATGCGCTTCCAACCGTTCTCCACGCAGTAGCGTGTGGCTTTCGTCAGGTCGTTGTCGTCCTGCTCCTCAATGCGTATCAGCTTGCTTCGAAACGCCTCTGGCACACTGTCGCCATCGCCTATAACGGCTTCTGCCTGAGGAATATGGTGGATAGCACCATCGCAAGCCACGATGTGCTTAGCATCATGGAGGATAGCCAGCGGTATGGCGTGTGTGGGAAACTGTCCATTGGCTACGATGACGGCATCAAACATTTCGTTGTTCATTGGTCACTCTTTACTTTCTTTGCTACGCTTCTCCATTTATAATAGCCGGCAATGGCTATGACCACATAAAGCCCGTAAAGGCCAGCCTTGAAGGGAATACCTTTATGTATATAAAGGGCTGTGCAGACGATGTCGACCACCATCCAGAAGAGCCACTGCTCTACATATTTGCGAGCCAATGCCCACATGCCTACAAACGACAAGGCGTTGGTGAATGAGTCGAGGACGGGTACGGTGGAGTCGGTCCACGTAATCAAGACGTAATAGACAGCTCCCCACGAGACGAAGAAAAAGATGATAGCGGGCAGATACTTGCTGCGAGGCATATAGATGATGGGCAGTGACTCTTTCTTCTTGTGCGTCTTGACAAACTTCCACACAAAGAGTCCGTAGAAAGCTGCCAGCGTGTAGTAGCAGGCCATGCCTGCATCGCCATACAGTCCGTGCTGCCAATAGAGTATGACGTCGAGTGCTGGCATGACGATACCTATCACCCAGAGGGCAATATGAGCACGATACTCCAGCCAGATATATATCAGGCCGAGTATCGTGGTAAATATGTCAAGCCAGTCCAGTGTCATGCGCTTAGAAGTTGATAGACAGGTGAGCCATCATGTTGAACGGAGCAGAGGGGGCAAAGCCTGCTTCATACTGGTCGGACGAACTCCAACCAGTAGCCACCACCTTGCCATTCTCCTTGGTGTAGGCTGGTGCTGCCCATCCGTTGTTGTCGTATTCTGCCGAGAAGATGTTGTAGAGCGTGACACCGACAGTGACGTCCTTGATACCAAATTTAGGCAGTTTGAAGTTGTAGGCCAGGTCGATGTTTGTCGTGAAGTGACCGTCAAGCATCATGCTTACATCTACTGGCTGACCATTGTCGTCAAGTGTCTGGTAGCTCTTGAGACCCGTATTGGTCATGTACTGTTCACCGATATACTGGCTCTGAATGCTGGCATTCAGACCTTTATAATTAAAGGTGAAGATGTTGTTGGCAATCCATTCGGGTGAGAAAGCCAATGGCTGGTCGCCTAGATCGGCAACACTATTGTCTGTCAGTTGTACGGTAATGCCCTTTACACGGTTCTTCGACCAGGTGGCATTGACATCCCAACGGAACCATTCAACGGGCTTGAGGGCTGCTTCCACCTCTACGCCAAGACGATAGCTCTTAGGAACGTTGCGTGTGATAGCTTCGCCAATCTTGTCAATCTCACCCGTCAGCACGAACTGGTCTTTGTAGTTCATCCAGTAGAAGTTGGCACCAGCCGTGAACACCGTGCTCTGGTATTTGTATCCTATCTCCAGGTCGTTCAGACGCTCAGCCTTAGGCTTCTCCAGTTCGGCATTGATGTTGTTCTCGAAATTGTTGCGGGTAGGCTCCTTGTGGGCAATGGCGTACGAAGCATACACCTTGTGGTTGGGGGTGATGTCGTAGTTCAGTCCGAACTTAGGATTGAAGAAGTTGAACGACTCGTCCATGTTGTAGACGATGCGCTGGTTGTTGTCCCAATTGATTTCGTCCGTAGGACCTTCCATCTTGACACCTACATGACGATACTGCAGGTCGACGAATGCATTCAGTCCGCGCAGGAATTCATAGGTTACCTTGCCATAGACGTTGAAGTCGGTCTTCTTGGTGTTGTTGTCATAGTATTTGTGGTCAGGCAGCAGCGCGTCGACGGGACTCTTTACCCACTTGACCAGTCCGAAGTGGTTGCCGTCGTATTTGTTCCAGCCGCCACCCAGAGTAGCCTGCAGGTTGCTCTTGTTGTCATACTGAATGGAGGCTACGACACCATAGAAGTCGTTGTCCATCTTTTTCTGACGTACCAGGTCGCTCGTAGCCCAGGTCATTTGGTTGTCCAGGCCGTATTCAAACAAGGTACGCTTGCGCTTGTACTCCTCATAGTAACCCTGTCCCTTGGTATAGTGCAGTGCGGCGTTGAGGCTCAGCACGTTGCTGAGACGCTGGTTCCAGATTAGCTGGTAGTTCTGCTGATGGTAGTTGTCCGTCTGGTTGTCGTAGTAGCGGGTGTTGCCGTCAGCATCGTAGTACTCGCCACATGAGTTGTAGCGGCGTCCATAGAGGCTCTGCTCGTACTTCGACGTGTAGTTCCAGGCGTGGTAGGTCTCCTCAATACCATTGAAGGTGATGAACTTCACCATGGTGTTCTCACCAAAGTAGCCTGCCTGCAAGAAGTAGGAGTTCAGTTTGGTAGAGGCACGCTCCAGATAACCCTTTGAGCCGATGTTGCTGAGACGGCCCTGTATGCCCCAGTGCTCACCCAACAGACCAGTGCCAAAACGCAGCGTCTGCTTGTGGCTGTAGTAGCTGCCACCGCTCAGGTCCAATCCAATGAATGGCTCTACACCAATATTCTCTGTCTGCATGTTCAGTGTAGCACCGAAGGCACCGGCACCATTGGTCGAGGTTCCAACGCCACGCTGTATCTGCATAGACTGTACTGACGAGGCGAAGTCACCCATATTCACCCAGTAGAGCTGGGCACTCTCAGCATCGTTCATGGGAATGCCGTTGGTCGTAATGTTGATACGGCTGGGATCAGTACCGCGAACACGTAATGAGGTGTAGCCGATGCCGTTACCAGCATCGCTGGTCATTGTAATGCTGGGTGTCAGCGACAGCAGATAGGGAATGTCCTGTCCGAAGTTGACAGCCTTCAGCTGTTCTTTCGACATGTTCGTGAAGGCGACAGGCGTCTTGTGCGTAGCGCGTGTGGCTACCACCTGTACATCCTGCAACTCCACGCTTTTCAGCGTGTCCAACTGTGTGTCCAATTCGGCGGCCTGTGTTGTTGCCACTGCAAACAAGGCTGCCAGTCCAAACAATCTTTTCATCTTTCTTTTACCTTATTTAATAATACATAAAATAAGGGGTTGTTCTGTGTTACTCTATCTTCCCTACGCCGGCATTATCCGTATCAGGTTCGAGGGTATCATCTCAGCCCACAATAGTGAGCACCCCTTGACAAGCACTTTGCTAAATCGGGTGCAAAGGTACGAAGAAAAATTAAAAATTAAAAATTAAAAATTAAAAAAATGCAGATGCTACAAAAGTATTCCCCTTTTTTTTCGTACCTTTGCGCCAAAATTGTAGAGACATGGATACGATTAAGAAACAATTTGCACAGAAACTGATGGATATTGAGGCCATCAAGTTACAACCCAACGACCCGTTTACATGGGCCAGTGGTTGGCATTCACCTATCTATACTGACAATCGTAAGACATTGGGATATGCCGATGTACGTTCGTTTGTCAAACTCGAACTCTGCCATGCTATCCAGCAGAACTTCCCTGAAGCCGAGGCTGTGGCAGGCGTTGCCACGGGTGCTATCGCTCAGGGCGCATTGGTCGCTGACGAACTGGGACTGCCCTATGCTTACGTTCGTCCGAAGCCAAAAGATCATGGTATGGGTAACCAGGTAGAGGGTGAACTGAAAAAGGGCGCTAAGGTCATTGTCGTAGAAGACCTCATCTCTACGGGTGGCTCCAGCCTGAAGGCTGTTGAGGCCCTGCGTCAGTATGGTGTGGAGGTCATCGGTATGGTAGCCTCGTTTACATACGGTTTCCCTGTTGCTGAGGAGGCTTTCCGTGAGGCAGGCGTTAAACTCATCACGCTGAGCGATTACAATGCTGTTCTCGAGCAGGCTGCTGAGACCGGATATATCAAGGCTGAAGACCTTGAAGTGTTGAAAGAATGGCGTAAGGACCCCTCAAATTGGAAGAAATGACAAAGTTTGAAAGTAGCGTCAAGCAGATACCCTATCCCGTAGAGGATGTGTATCGTAATATCAGTGACCTGAGCAATCTGGAGCGTGTACGCGACCGTGTTCCTCAGGATAAGTTGCAGGATTTCCAGTTTGATAGCGACTCCGTGCAGGTCAGCGTATCGCCCGTAGGTACCATCAAGTTGCGCATCTGTGAGCGTGAAGAGAATAAGTGTGTGAAGTTCGAGACCGAGCAGTCGCCGATGCCTTTTTACCTGTGGATTCAGGTGCTGCCCGTCACTGCTACTGAGTCGAAGATGAAGGTCACAGTCAAGGCCGACATCCCCTTTATGCTGAAAGGGATGGTCAGTGGTCCCTTGCAGGATGGTGTAGAGAAAATTGCTGATGCATTATCACAAATTCCTTTTGTATAATGGCAAATAAACTTTGGGAAAAGAATTTCGAGGTGAATGCTGAGATTGAACGCTTCACCGTAGGTCGCGACCGTGAGATGGATCTCTATCTTGCCAAGTATGATGTGTTGGGCTCTATGGCCCATATCACCATGCTGGAGAGTATTGGACTCATTGGTCATGATGAACTGCCTCAGTTGCTGGCAGAATTGAAAAATATCTACCAGATGGCTGAGCGTGGCGAGTTCCAGATTGAGGAGGGTGTCGAAGATGTCCACTCTCAGGTGGAACTGATGCTAACCCGTAAGTTGGGCGATATGGGCAAGAAAATACATTCTGGCCGCAGTCGCAATGACCAGGTGTTGGTGGACCTGAAACTCTTTACCCGTCACGAACTGATGGAGGTAGCTGAGGCTGTTAAGGTGCTCTTCGACGAACTCATCCAGAAGAGTGAGCAGTACAAGCATGTGCTGATGCCTGGCTATACCCATCTTCAGGTGGCTATGCCGTCGTCGTTCGGTCTGTGGTTTGGTGCCTATGCAGAGTCGTTGACAGACGATATGCTCTTCCTGCAGGCAGCTTATAAAATGACTAACCGCAATCCCCTCGGTAGTGCCGCTGGTTATGGTTCATCGTTCCCGCTGAACCGTCAGATGACTACCGACCTGTTGGGTTTCGACTCCATGAACTATAATGTCGTTTATGCCCAGATGGGACGTGGTAAGACGGAACGCAACGTAGGTTTTGCACTGGCTACCATTGCGGGCACATTGGCAAAGATGGCTTTCGACGCCTGTCTGTTCAACTCGCAGAACTTTTCGTTCGTGAAGCTTCCCAAGGAGTGTACCACGGGCTCGAGCATTATGCCCCATAAGAAGAATCCTGACGTCTTCGAACTAATTCGTGCCAAGTGTAACAAACTGCAGGCACTGCCACAACAGGTAACACTTATCATGAATAACTTACCAGTAGGCTATTTCCGTGATTTGCAAATCATCAAGGAGGTGTTCCTGCCAGCCTTTGACGAACTGAAGGATTGCTTGCAGATGGCTGCCTACATTATTAATAAGATAGAAGTGCGCGAGGACATCCTCGACAATCCCATGTACGATCCGATGTTCTCTGTGGAGGAAGTAAATCGTCTTGCTGCGGAAGGTTTGCCCTTCCGTGATGCTTACAAGAAGGTGGGTCTTGATATTGAGGCAGGCACTTTCCGTCCTAACAAGGATATCCACCATACCCATGAGGGCTCTATCGGCAACCTGTGTAACGACCGCATATCAGCGCTAATGCATAGTGTTCTCGAAGGTTTTGCCTTCGAGCGAATGAAGGATGCAGAGAAAAAACTGTTAGCATGAGAAACCTTGGCTTTTGGTTTTGGGCTTTTAGCTTTTGGCTCTTGACGAGTTGCACGGCTGATGAAGAATATTCTACCCATGCATGCCGTTTCTCGTATAACAACATGATTCATAATGATGCTACGTTAGCTTCGGCTTTGGATGCTAATTCCCGTGGCGTGTTCTGTTTGATATCCGAGAAAACACGTGCAGGTGCCCGCTATCTTGTTTTTGAGAGTAGCCTGGGTATGAAATCAGAGCAGATAGAAACGGCTGAAGAAGTAGAGGCTAAGTTCATTCTTGGTCTGAACAACGGCATCATTGTGGGATTCCAGACACTGAATACGGATGGCGTTAATGGTGGTTTCGTGGGTTATGACGTGCAGTGTCCCAACTGTGTGCGCCGAGAGAACAATACTGTCAATCCCAACTATCGCGTCACGATGGAAAGCAGTGGTATTGCCACTTGTGGAAAGTGTGGCAAGAAGTATGATATGAACAATGGCGGTATTGTCCAAAATGGTGAAGAGGATGATCGTGGACTCGATAAGTATGTAGCATCCACAACAGGCCCTTTTGGCGTTGTCAGTGTGTTCAGACGATAATTCTTAGGAAAATATTTGGCGCAGTGCCAAAATTTTTATAACTTTGCAGGCGATTTCGCAAAGAAGTCTGCTGCCGCGATGGTGGAATGGTAGACACGAGGGACTTAAAATCCCTTGGCTATTGCAGCTGTGCGGGTTCGAGTCCCGCTCGCGGCACACTCAAAAAAGGGTAACTAACTATCAAGACTAACTAACAATGAAACTAAACGTATTCCAATTACTTATTCTATTCTTCTGGCCTGTTTATTCGGCTATGGCTCAGGATAATGTCAACATGAAGTTTGGCAAACCTACCAAAGAAGAGATGCAGATGACGACGTATGCCGCAGACCCCGACGCAGAGGCTGTTGTGCTCTGTCGATTGACCGATGTGGAATATACTGTGCAGACAAGCAGCTTCCTTGCCGACTATCGTGAGAAGGTACGCATCAAAGTGCTAAAGCCCAGTGGCGTCCGCTTTGCTAAGGTCGTCGTACCTATTCAGCGGAATATCTCAGCTGGTGATAATGTCAGAGGTCTGAAAACGAATGGTATGAGTCTCCCCAAGCCAGGTGGCAGCTCCAATTCCTATTTCGAGGGTGAAGGCGTATCTATGACAGACGGTGTCTCGGATACCGATGGCGATGAGAGCGTGGAGAGCATCAAGGCTACTGCCTTTAATATGGAGGGTAGCAAGATAGTGAAGACCTCCTTGAAGAAAAGCGACGTTGTCACGACGAAGATTGACGAGCATAATTACCAGACGGAGTTTACCGTCCCAAATGTCAAGGAAGGTACGGTGATAGAGTATGAGTACACCATCCATAGTCAGGTGTTCTGGGAACTGCACGACTGGTTTGCTCAGTGTGAGATACCTGTGGTTTATGCCAAGTTGGATATGAACATCCCCAGCTATCTGATTTTTAATATCGAGGACCACGGCATTCAGCGCCTGACATATACCTGTACAGCTGGTTCGTTGAGTTTCAAGTTGGACAGCGATCCCTTGGCCAAGCAGGCGCAGGTCAGGACCAATCACTATGTCTATGTAGGGCGTAACTTGATTGGTATGCCGAAAGACGACTATGTATGGAACGCACAGGACTATTGTGCAGGTATCACTGCCGAACTGAAGCAGTACCGTCTGCCAGGAATGGGACAGATGGATTATGCCCGTACCTGGGAGCAGATAGACGAGATGATTCTCGGTTCTGACGATTTGGGTATTCACCTCAATGACCGCAGTCCGTTGGCTAAGGAACTGAAGGACGCTAAGATAGCAGAGATTGCCGACCTGCGTGAACGTACTGAGGCAGTGTTCAATCTGGTGATGAGTAAGGTGAACTGGAACGGTAAATACGAGATGAGTCCTGTTCCTACGTCTGAGACGCTGAAGAACCAGAGTGGCTCCAATGCCGACATCAATCTGTTGCTGATACAGTCATTCAATGAGGTGGGACTTACAGCTGCTCCTGTCGTACTTAGAACACGTGATCAGGGCCTGTTGCCTTATAATTTTCCGGCTATACGCAAGCTGTCAACATTCATTGTCGCTGTTGTAATGCCTGCAGGCGCTAATGTCTATCTTGATGCTTCGTCGAAGAATGGCTATCTGAACGTCCTTGCTGAGCCGTTACTGGTAGAAAAGGCACGACTGGTTCAGAAAAAGAACAAAAGTGCATGGGTAAACCTGCAGAAGATATCGAAGTCGCAGAAGAATACCATCATCAATGCTCAACTTGCTGCTGACGGCACATTGACGGGCACGCAGACTACCCGTTACGAGGGATTGGCTGCCATGAACTATCGCAATGCGAAAGGTAACAGTGCCTTTGCCCCCGATGTTACAGAGGAGATACCGTTTACCCGCAAGGGGCAGGTTGATGGCAACACCATTAAGATTTGTCCTTTCCCCACCATTATTGCAAATAATCCCTTCAGTGCGTCGATTCGTAAGATGCCTGTAGAGTTCCATAGTTTGGGAACCCACCGTGTTGTCGTCAATATTACATTGCCTGAAGGCTATGTTTTGGGGAGTAACCAACGCAATACGACCATCATTACTAAAGACAAGGGCTTGGAGGGACGTATCCAGACTACTACTGGTGACAGCAGAGTGCAGCTGAGTTGTCAGTTCAGTATTAACAAGATTGTTCATTCGGAGGCAAGTTATGCTGACTTGCATCAGATATTCGACGATGTTATTAAATATACTACGGAAGAACTGATTATCAAGAAACCCTAAGCGAATTTGACAAATAATAAAGCGCTGACAACCATCGTGTTGTTAGCGCTTTTCTTGTGTCGACACTTGGACTCGAACCAAGGACCCCCACCATGTCAAGGTGATACTCTAACCAGCTGAGCTATGCCGACATCGTTTATTTACGTTGCAAGGACGGTGCAAACCGAATGCAATCGAGTATATTCGAATTCTCTGACCTAAAGGTACAGAGTGTGGCGTTGCATTGCTGAGGTGCAGCCCATTCTCGCAGTTTTGCACTGCAAAGGTACGAAAAAAAGTGAAAAGAGAAAAGTGAAACGTAAAAAAAATGCATTAGCACCTATAAATTTGATGTTTTTTTTTGTTTAATAGAAGAATTCTACGTATCTTTGCAAATTAGAATAACGATTAAATAGCTATTTATAAAAACATGAAAACAAAGAACATTCTGATGGTGTCGCTGATGGCTGTAGCCGTGTTGACATCGTGCTCAGGAAAACTGGGCCAACTTTCTGGTGACTATTTCAAAGTGAACCCCAATCCATTGGTGGCTGACGGCGGCCAGGTTGACGCTACTATCAATGGTGTGTTCCCTGAGAAATATATGAACAAAAAGGCTGTCATCACAGTAACTCCAGAACTGCGCTTCGAGAAGAATGGAGTACAGCAGGCTGTGAAGGGCCGTCCTGCTACGTTCCAAGGTGAGAAAGTGCTGGGTAACGACCAGACTATCAGCTATCAGCTGGGTGGTCATTATACCATGAAAACCAGTTACGAGTATGAGCCTGCTATGCAGAAGAGCGAACTCTATCTGACCTTTGATGCCAAGTTGGGCAACAAGCAAGTGAATGTTCCTGCCATTAAGGTCGCTGACGGTGTGATTGCTACCAGTGAACTATATCATCGTACGCTGACCTCTGCTCAGCCCAGTGTGGCTGCTGACGCCTTCCAGCGTGTTGTTGAGCAGAAGCAGGAGGCTAACATCAAGTTCCTCATCCAGCAGGCTGAGCTTCGCAAGAGCGAACTGCAGAACAATAGCGTACAGGAGTTTGTCAACCTGCTGAAGCGCATCAGTGGTGATCGTGACAATCTGATGCTTTCTAATGTTGAGGTATCTGCCTATGCTTCTCCTGATGGTGGTTTTGCCCTGAACGAGAAGCTGGCTAACAAGCGTCAGCAGAATACCGAGGGCTATGTGAAGCAGCAGATGAAGCAGGCAAATATGGAGGCTGATGTCGAGGCTAACTATACCGCACAGGACTGGGAGGGCTTCCAGCAGTTGGTACAGGCCAGCGATATTCAGGACAAGGATGTTATTCTTCGTGTACTCTCTATGTATAAAGACCCCCAGGAGCGTGAACAGCAGATTAAGAATATGAGTCACGGCTTCCAGGAGTTAGCTGACGGCATCCTGCCAGAGTTGCGCCGTGCCCGTCTGACTATCAATTACGAGACACTGGGTCGTGATGATGAAGCTATCTTCAATCAGATTAAGAGTGATCCTTCTAAGCTGAGTGTTGAGGAGTTGATTTATGCAGCTTCTATCGCTGAGACACCTGCTGAGCAGGAGGCTATCCTGAAGACTACTACTCGTCTGTATCCGAAGGAGGCCCGTGCCTATAACAACCTCGCTGCATTGGCTTATAGCAAGGGTGACTACGAAGAGGCACAGCGCTATCTGACACAGGCTGCAGGTACAGGTGCTACTTGTGCTGAGACCAAGGCCAACCTCGGTCTGCTGGCTCTGCAGCGTGGTGATGTCAAGGCTGCTGAGAACTATCTTGGTCAGGCAGGTAATGCACAGGGACTGGCTGAGGCACTGGGTAACCTGCATCTGGCTCAGGGCAACTACGCGCTGGCTGAGCAGGACTTTAATGGTGTCAACTCTAACAGTGCTGCATTGGCTCAGATTATGAATAAGAACTACGCCAAGGCTGCCCAGACTCTGAAGAACGTGCAGAAGGCCGATGGCATGACTGATTATCTGCAGGCTATCGTCAATGCCCGTCAGGGTAATGCCGATGCTGCACAGTCATTCCTGCGTTCAGCTATCCAGAAGGATCCTTCGTTGAAGGCCTACGCTGCTAATGACCTTGAATTCAAGAATTAAGCATTGAGAAACATTGCTTATATATTGCTTGCACTGATGATGGTGGCATGCGGCACCGAGAGTGGTAAGTTCCGTCTCGAAGGCCGCCTGCGCAACATCAATCAGGGCGAGTTTTGGGTATACAGTCTTGATGGAGGAATGGTTGGCATCGATACCATCCTCGTGCGCAATGGCCGTTTCTCGTATGAGATGGAACTCTACGACGAGGCTACGCTGATGGTGGTATTCCCCAACTATTCTGAACAGCCCGTTTTTGCAGAATCGGGTTCTACGGTGACTATCAAGGGTGATGCCACGCACATGAAGGAGATGATTATCGAGGGCACGTCGGACAATGAGGATATGACGATGCTGCGCATGGAGCTTAATGACCTCACACCGCCCGACATCCCTGACGCTGTTAGCAAGTATATCAAGAAGAATCTTGACTCGCGCGTCAGCATTTATCTCCTGCAACGCTACTTCATTCAGGCTAATGACCCAGACTACCATCAGGCACGTGTGCTGGCGGAACTGCTGCTGGAGAAGAACCCTGACAATGGACTGTTGCTGAAGCTGCAGAAGCAGCTGAAGGGTTTGGAGGGCTGTGCTGTTAAGACACAGATCCCGAAGTTTACGGCTACTGACATCCAAGGACGTAAGGTTACGGAAAAATCACTGAACGGTAAAGTCAATGTCGTTATGTCGTGGGCCACGTGGAGCTATTCAAGTATAGCCTTACAGCAACGCCTGAAGCAACTGAAGCAGAAACATGGCGACAAACTGGGTGTAATGGGTATCTGTCTTGATGCACAAGCTGACATTTGTCGTCGCTCCATTGCCCGCGACTCGCTGAAATGGTCGACAGTCTGTGATGGCCGTATGTGGGAGTCTTCGCTGATACAGAAGTTCGGCATGGGTGATGTTCCTGCCAACATATTGATAGACCAGAAAGGACGCGTGCTGTCTCGAAACCTGACGCCGCAACATTTGGAAGAGCGTATCAATAAACTATTGAAATAACATTCTTTAGCCCTGAAGCCTATGAAGAGAGTCCTGATACTGATAATGAAGATAGCGGGTGGCTTGTTGGCCGCCATTATCGTGCTGTTGGCTATTGCCTTCGGTGCTTTCCATACAGATGCGGTGCAGAATCGTCTGGTAGAGAATGCCACACAAATGTTGAGCGACTATCTGCACACTACCGTACGAATAGAAAAGGCTAATGTCAGCTTCATTGATCAGGGAGTACGTCTTTATGGTGTAGAGATTGATGACCAGCAGCAACGCAAAATGTTTGCGATGGATGAGTTGGGTGTCGACTTGAAGATTCTCCCTCTGTTACGCCATGAGATAAGTATCTCGCAAGCCAAGATCCGAGGCTTGGAGGCTTGTTTATATAAGCCTGCCAGTAATAGTGACTCTCTGGCTAATTTCCAGTTTGTCATTGATGCTTTCAAGAGTAAGAAAAAGGTGCAGGTTGACACGGTGGCTGTTGATACGGCCCAGGCTAAAAAGAAACCACTGCACGTTGATATCAAGCATGTGTCGCTGGAAGACATTAATGTTAGCTACAATGACTCCTTACGGGCGCATCTGGGTTCTCTGGACTACAAAAAGAATAGTCAGGAACAGCATTTTGCCAAGGTTAATGACTTGACCACCTCGTTTATAAAGAAAACGAAGAAAGGTCCTGTTGATACACGCCTCTCCGTCGAGTCGTTGTATGCATCTGGCAAGGGCACTCAATACCAGTTGACCATTGATAACCTCAATTACCAGACTGACAACCATAAGCCGCGCAAGAATACCGGAAAACCCAAGCGAGGCTTCTTCGATGTGGGTCATTTTGATGTACTTGCCAAACTCAATATTCAGATTGATTCTGTTGGAAAAGATACGTTGATAGCACAGGTTACGAGCGGTATGGCTGAAGACCGTGGCTCAGGACTCCTTGTTAATGAGTTGCTGCTGAAGGTTAATGCCAACAAACGTATGGCACGTCTGATTGACGTCTCTATTAAGTTGCCCAATACACAGCTCTCTATTGCTTCGGCCGACATCCAACTGCCTAGTAAGAAGGAACAGCGATCGCTGGCCTTCTCGGCACCTCAGGTAAAGGGTAGGGTGGTGCTCAAGGATATAGCTCGCACTTTTGCTCCTGTACTGAAGAAGTTCTCGTTGCCCCTGAACTTGCAGACGCAGATGAGTGGTAACGATAATGAGCTGCGCTTCAGCAACGTTTCGGTCAGTACTACAGATAAGAAATTGTCCATCGCCGCTTCAGGACGTATCAGCAATCTAAAAGATAAGTACGCACTACGTGTACATTTTGATGTTCAGAAGATGTCTACAGACGGTGCCTATGCCGAGCGTGTCATCAACCAGTTTGATGTCAAGAAATTTATGATGAAGCAGCTGAACGCTTTGGGACGTATCACTTATCAGGGACATTTCGATGTGTTATGGAAAAAGGAACAGTTTGCTGGAGTGTTGAATACGGTGCCAGGCAAGCTGAATGTCCAGCTGACGCTTGACGAACAGAGCAAATACGTCTTAGGAACCGTGCGTACTGACTCCTTTGAGTTGGGTAAAGCCATGGATATGCCTGATTTGGGAAAGATTGCCTGCAAGGCTGATTTCAAATTCGATATCTCAAAGCCTCGTACGGCTCAGATGCGTAAGCAGAAAGGTGGAAAACTCCCTATTGGCAGCGTTTGTGCTGATGTTGCTGAAGGCAAATACAAGAAGATTAAGGTAAACAATCTCTTTGCAGAATTGGAGAGCGACGGTGCGGTAGCTACGGGAAATATTACTGTCAAGGGCAAACGCGTGGATGCACTCTGCAGCTTCTCGTTCACCAATACCAACGAGATGAAAAAGACCAAAATAAAGCCAGGCATACGCTTCCACAAAATGTCCGACGAGGACAAGGCCAAGCGTGACGAACATCGTGCGGCTAAGAAGGAAGCCAAGGCTGTTGCTAAGGAGGAGCGTCGTGCTGCTCGTGCTGAGGAACGTGCTCGCAAGGCAGAAGAGAAAGCGGCGCGCAAGGCTGCCAAGGCAGAGGAGAAGGCTGCCCGCAAAGCGGCCAAGGCTGAGGCCAAGGCTGCACGCAAGGCTGCTAAAGAAGCTGCTAAGGCTAGTGCTGCAGAGGAATAGCCGGACTTTTATATTCCACGCTCTGCCCAGTCACCACGGTCAAGATTGCGATATCCGATGGCTTCGGCAATGTGCATAGACTCTACCTTTTCACTGCCAGCAAGGTCTGCAATGGTACGGGCCACCTTGAGAATGCGGCTGTAGGCACGCGCCGAGAGTTTCAGACGTTCCATCGCCATACGCAGCATATCCATCGAGGCTGCATCGGGCTCTGCAAACTCGTGAAGCATCTTCTCGCTCATCATGGCATTGCAATGGATACCCTTGAACGGCTTGAAACGTTCTTCCTGAATCTTTCGAGCAGCAATGACGCGCTCACGGATAGTTACAGACGGTTCTCCCGGTTGCATTTGCGATAGCTCCGAGAACGGTACAGCCTGTATCTCACAATGGATATCGATTCGGTCGAGTAGGGGACCGCTAATCTTGTTCATATAACGTTGTATCTGTCCTGGCGTACATACGCAGTTGTGCGTCGGGTCACCATAGTATCCGCATGGACAAGGGTTCATGCTGGCTACAAGCATGAAACTACACGGATATTCCACACTGTATTTGGCACGACTGATACTGATTTTGCGGTCTTCCAATGGCTGACGGAGTACTTCGAGAACGCTGCGCGGCAGTTCAGGCATCTCGTCAAGGAAGAGCACACCATTATGGGCCAGTGATATTTCACCAGGCTGTGGATTGTTGCCGCCACCCACCAGTGCCACTTGCGAGATGGTGTGATGGGGCGCACGGAAGGGGCGCTGACTGATAAGGCTGGTGTCACGACTAATCTTTCCCGCAACACTATGTATCTGGGTAGTCTCTAAACTCTCTGACAGTGACAATGGGGGCAGGATAGAGGGCAGACGCTTGGCGAGCATCGACTTACCACTGCCCGGCGGACCTATCATAATCAAGTTGTGACCTCCAGCCGCAGCTACTTCCAAAGCTCTCTTGACGCTCTCCTGACCTTTGACGTCAGAGAAGTCAAGGTCGAAATGGTCTTGTTGTTCGTAGAATTCCTTACGCGTATCAATGATGGTAGGCTCGTATGTCGTGGCACCATTGAAGAAGTGGATGACATCCAACAGCGTCTCCATGCCATATACCTCCAACTGGTTGACAACAGCAGCTTCGCGGATGTTCTGCTGGGGAACGATGAGACCCTTGAACTTTTCCTTGCGAGCACGGATGGCGATAGGCAGTGCACCGCGGATAGGTTGCAGATGACCGTCAAGTCCCAGTTCGCCTACCAGCATGTACTTGTCAAGGTTTCCATCTTCTACCTTTCCATTGGCTGCCAGTATTCCGATAGCCAGCGGTAAGTCATAGCCTGAGCCCTCTTTCTTGATGTCGGCAGGAGACAGGTTGATGGTGATGTCCATAGTAGGCATCTTGAAACCATTGTTGATGAGAGCTGCTTTGATACGGTCATAGCTTTCTTTGACTGCTGTGTCGGCTAGTCCTGTCAAGTGGAACTGTACACCACGCGACATGCTAACCTCGCAAGTCACCGTGTTGACATCCAACCCGTTAACGGCAGCGCAAAATGTTTTTACCAGCATAATATGATTGTTTTATGTGACAAAGGTAATAAAAAAATGTCACGGAAAGAAAAAAAAGGCAGAATACTTGTGCGTAGTCTGCCTTTTTTCCTGTTTATGACTTAGTGTATAAATACCTTTTTGCTTTTGCCGTTAGCATCGACTACAATGTTAAGTCCGTGCTGTAATGTCTGGCGCCGTATGCCCGTTGGGCTGTAGATGCCTCGTGGCATGTGCTTGGCCATAGGGAGGTTGGTGATGCCTGTCATGCTGTTAAGGTCCCTGAGACGGCACTCGGCCAAAAGGAACTCCTGCATGCCGCTGCCTTCCTCGCGGAACTGGATAATGTATTTGCCTGCCGTTGTTACCTCAAAGTCCAAGCTGTAGCGCTCGGCTGTCGAGATGTCTCCTGCGCTGTTGCCATTGATGTTGGGTGCGGCTGTGTGCACTTTAGAAGCGGCAAGTCCGCGACCGCTGCTGGAAAGGATCTTTGCTTTATAGGAAGGTGTGCCCTTCCATGCTGCCATAGCATACACAAGTTGGTACTTGCCGGGATTCAGCGTCAGTGGGTAGTTGGCCAATCGGCCATATTCCGCACTGGTAGTGCGCCAATAGAGAGCTTTGCCTTGATAGCCGGTAAGTCCTGCAAAGGTGCGTGGACCACTGCCGTTCTGCGAGGGATAGTCACGTACGTCGCTACCATCGGTGGTACGCCATCCTACAGGTAGTGCACCATTGGCCACTTCAGAGTAGTCGAGCTCATAGATTGCAGCTTTGTCGTAGAATACGGGTTGGATGGTAACGTCGTTGTCTGGCATGACGAACGACACCTCGGTGGCATCTTCCTCAAAGGGTATAGTTTTGCCCTGAGTATAGTAGACGGAGTTGACCACGTTCAGTGCTTTGAGGCCGTAGCCCTCCTCGGGTGTAATGGTCAGGTGTACCGTCTCGCCGGCAAGCGCCTTGTCGACATCGGTGGAGACTTGTCCGAAGTCTGCACTGCGAACGGTTATGCCGTACTGCTCTTTGGGTGTACCCACCGGTTCATAGATAATCTGGTCAATGGTCATCTGGATGGCTCCGCTGTTTTGCAGGACAAAGTCGTTGGTGCCAGCCTCCAGCGTTACCGTTACTGAGGCCTCATGCCAGTCGTTCTTGGCCACTTTTTCGAAGTTGATAACTTGTGTTGTGCCGTTGACAGTCGCTTTCATGCTTCCCGCCTTGCTGCTGTTGCAATATCGCACCAAGATGTTGTATTCGCCACCCTCGGCCAACTTCAATTGATGGCGAAGGGCACTATTGGTATTAGCCTTTGTCTCGATGAATCCCAGTCCCGCAAAGTCGTAGTAGTCCTGTGCCCACCAGCCGGAATGTGTCATGCGGTGGTCTACGTTCTTACGATCCATGTCTTCGGCCTCAATGATAATCGGACCATGGTATGGCTCTGGCTGCTGAGGCTGTTCAAGAGCTGTGGCAGGCAGTATGTCGGTCTTTTTGTCGGTGGCTGTGCCTGCACAGTCAATGCGCAGAATGGCTGCTCCCATGTGTACGACATTGACGGTGAAGGTTTGTGTTTCTGCATTATACGACTGTCCCGTCAGACTGGCATTATGTCCACTGACGTTGATTGTCGGCTTTGTCAGCGTGCATGTCGGTTCTGAGGTGACACCCGTAATGACGATCTTGTCGGTTTTCTGACTGAGACTGTCGCTACGGTAGTTGTTGAAGTAGAAGTCTATATGGTCGGCATACTCGCGGATGACACCGCTGGAAAGCATGGCATATTCTAATTTCAGTGTCTCACAAGTGTTGTATTGGAGCGGTATCTCGGCTGATGCTGTCTTTTTGCTGTTCAGATAGCTGTATGGCGTATAGGTCACCAGTTGATTGCGATAGCGGTTGACATAGAGGTCACCTGTTGATACCTCTGGATATTGGGCGTTAAAGTCTTCCTGTTTCTTAGCCTCTGTGGACCATCGTGACTGATAGTTGGAACGCTTGACCTGTAGCGGAATTGCCTTGGCTGTTTCATCGTAGAGATCGATGACGATGGGAATGGCACCATAGCGCCCCGTCGACTTGAAGTAGCACAGGTTGTTGTACCACTGGCCATAGTTGTGACGGGCTTCCTTCTTTTGGTTGAAGGGATCCGTCTGCAGGTAGACACCATTGTAGAGGTCGTCCCACGAGGTGTAGGCGTCGTAGCCTTTGGAGATGTCAAGGTTGTTGACCACGACAATCTTGGTCTTTTCCACTACTTCCTCACGTGACGGTATGTACATGGTACCGTCAATGATGCGGCGCCACATCTCCAGCCAGATACCTTTGAAATGGGGCGATGCTGCCCAGTTCCGTCGTGTGTAGCCATCCACATTGCTGTCAGCTTGGTTCAGGAAACACTCTTCGCGCCATATCAACTCTGGTCCATCCCATACAGCACCACCGTTGACGCACGTCTGCTCCATCACTGTACCGATGCCGGCACTGCCAGGATATTTCTTGCCGTGGTTCTTGCCCAGCAACTTCTCCAGCGTGTCGTTCCAGCCGCAGTTGTCGTAGCGCACACCGTAGTTTTTGGTCAGTCCAGAGATGAATGGTCCCCAGCAGATGCTCTCATTGTTATAGAAACTGCTGGCATGGGTGTACTTATAAAGGAATAGAATGGCTTCTGGATATTTTTTACAGGCTGCCAGAAAGTCTGGGTTGCTCTTGAGCTCTCCCATGGGGTTGGTCCCCATGTGGTAGTCGCCACCGCACCAGCTGACAGTTAGGAAGCCTCCATACTTGTGCGACATCTCCACCAAATTGGCGAACAGTGCCCAGCGCGAACCTGTGGTCATAGAGCCTTTATCACCCGGGTCGCCAAAGCCCCAAAACTGTTCGGCGTAGTTCCACCCCAGGAAGTTAGGGTAGTTCTTGAAGAAATATTCAAAAGTTTCCAGGTCGTTGTCCTGAATGTGTGTATGACCACCTGATGCCGGCTGGCAAGAGAACCACATACCATTCTGCTGACATACCGTGGCCCACGACTTGTATGTGCGTACAGCATTGCGTGGCATGCGGTACATGTTTGTCCCCGTGTCGTACTGACACGACAATGAGAGATTCATGCAGACATAGGGTTTGATGTCATTGGGAATAAGGTCGATGATTTTCTGTGGATCTGCCGAGTTCCATACATCGATGTGGATTAGCCATAGCGGGTGCTGTGAGTCAATGGGACGGCGCTGCTGTGCCGTCACGTTTGTCCATACCGTAGTCGTTAATAGCAGTAAGAATGCAAGAATAGTTCTCTTCATGGCTTTACTTTTTTTGACTTGATTTATCATTTGCTTGGGCAAAGTTACTAATAATTCATGGTGGATGTACCATAATTCATAATTATTTGTTACTTTTGTAACCTGATATGAACAATTTGATACGTTTTCTTAAAAATTGGACGCTGCCAGTATCCATCACGGTGGGTACAGTATGCTATCTGACGTTCTACTATGTGCCACAGCTCGACGAGTTGGGTACACAGCTGGCTCCCGTGTTTGATGTCATCTTCCCGTTGTTTGTGTTCTTGACGCTGTGGGTGACGTTCTGCAAAGTGGATTTCCACCAGATGCGCCCGCACCGCTGGCACATAGGCGTGTTGGTGGCTCAGCTGCTATTGGTGGCCGCCAACATTGGAATTATCTTCCTTGTTGAGGCTGATGTGGAGCAAAAGCTACTCTGGGAGGCTATGCTGACCTGTATTATCGGGCCTGCCGCCTCTGCATCTCCTGTAGTGACGGGTAAGCTAGGTGGTAACATTTCGACGATGACCACCTATGTGCTGATTTCGTCGTTAGCTTCAGCATTGCTAATCCCACTTGTTTTCCCGATGTTGGAACAAGCTATCAAGGTATCATTCATCGAGGCATTCCTTATTATATTACAGAAGGTCAGCATTGTCTTATTGTTGCCGTTGGTGTTGGGTTGGTTGATGCAACACTACGTCAAGGGCATCTGTGCCAAGATTGCCGCTATGCCCAATCTCAGCTTTTATTTCTGGGCAATCTCCTTGTCTATTACAACGGGTATCACGGTAAAGAACATCATGCATAGCACGGCCTCGTTGACGTTGCTATTGCTGATAGCTGCTACCACCTTTGTACTTTGCTGGGTACAGTTTGGCATAGGTCGAGCCATCGGTCACCATCTAGGGGAGGAGGTCAATGC
>Ga0256405_10001030_pt1 | contig 82630 bp, 80 predicted proteins | sample RumenRJG_02DNA_FD_189096 | JGI IMG/M metagenome (GOLD analysis project Ga0256405, IMG submission 189096) | Bovine rumen microbial communities from Lethbridge, Alberta, Canada - RJG_02 | ecosystem: Host-associated > Mammals > Digestive system > Stomach > Rumen | place: Canada: Alberta... | reverse complement strand
CATGTAGATTATAAATATAGAGCAAGGCTTTAAAGCCTTGCTCTTATTAGTATATATAATATTGCAAAGGTAAACGCTCATTTATGCATTAAGTCCTTCATATAAGCATTTACTTTTTCAATTAACCTGAACATACATTCATATATTCATCTTTTCGCAAAACTCTTGTTTAACGAAATGATGGTAAATTGAATTCGGCAACTTTTAAATGTTACCGAATTTTTTGTCGGTTTAACCAAAACCTGTAAAAAGAATAAAGCAGAAGTGTAAAATGTCGGTTTTTTCGGCTTTTTACAGTTTTCCAGCTTTATTTTTTTAACCAGATTTTGTAAAAAGCCGAACAAATAAACCAGAATCTGTAAAATGCCGAAGATATTAAAGCAGAAATTGTAAAAAGCCGAATTTTTATTAAACCTGCTTTTGTAAAAAGCCGAACAAATAAACCAAAAAGTGTAAAAAGCCGAATATATTAAACTTGGTATTGTAAAAAGCCGAACCGGAAATCATTCCATGTCATAGATATCTATCTGTGCAGCTTTTTGTTTGTGTTCCTTTTCCATAGCAGCATAATGTTTAACTGTTGTGGTCACATCCTTGTGCCCAAGAACATCTGCGACCATATAAATATCACCGGTCTTGTTATATAGGGCTGTACCATAGGTCTTTCTAAGTTTATGCGGCGATAATTTATTTGTTAATCCAAGATTATTGCCGTATTTTTCTACCATATACTGGATACTTCTTACTGAAAGACGTCTATGTTTAAGGGATATAAATAAAGCTGGTTCATCCTCGCCATTAAGGAGAGATTCACGCTCATTATTTATATAATCCTTTAGAGTATTGCGCACCTGTTCGCTTATATATATGTCTGTGGAGCGACCGCCTTTTCGTATGATAGATATAGTATTTGTATTGAAATTAACATCATCCAAATCTATTCCGGCACATTCAGAGACACGTATTCCGGTACCCAATAAAAGTACTATAATAGCCAGATCTCGCTTGGCTGTAATCTCAGACATCACTTTTGAATGATAGCTTTGAACATCTGTATCAGAAACAGACTGTATCAGATGTTTAACTTCGTCCTGATCAAGGCGGAATATCTCATTTTCAATTTCTTTTCTTTTCCTGGCCGCCTTTTTAGTCGGATCATGGTCAATGATATCCATACGTTCAAGATATTTGAAGAAATTACGTACAGAAGCCATTTTTCTCGCTACAGCACGAGATCTGGAGCCTCTTAATCCATTTTCCTCGTCAGGAATGGCCAGATCATTTTGAAATTCATTTATATCTGATGCATTCAGATTACTAAGATCATCAAGAGAAATATCTTTAAGTTCCTTATCATTTAATAATGGGTTACTTTTTTTCAGATATTTATAAAAAACCAACAGGTCATGTACGTAACTATAGACTGTATTAATCTGGTATTTCAGAAGACATTCTTCAATAAAACCATGTGTATGCTGAGGAAGCATATTTTTTATCTGTTTGATATTATCACGCTTGGCCTTTTCTTTTTCTCTGTAATATGTAGAATTCTGTCCCATAGCTATACTCCTCGTACTCTTAGTACCCACTATAGCATTAAACGGATATTTAATGCAATGATATTTATATATGTATACTTCTTTTTCGATCCTACGCGTCTTCTTTACATGAGATTTAAACATCTGATTGATCATTTTCATATAAATATATCCCCTGAGAAGAATCATTAATAATCTTCCCAGAGGATACGAAGCATCTTATCAAAGATTCCACATAAAATCATTTGTTATAGGATCCAGCCGATAAATATCGAATTCATTTTCTTCATTTTTATCAATACATATAAAATACTCAGGAATGATAAGTTCTTTCCAACCATAATTCACACTTACCCCGCATGGGCGTTTTGAAAGTTCTACATACTGTTTCCATAGCTGGTCGAACATATCATCAATTATATTTATGCTGACAAGGATATTGTTGACGTAGAAATTTTTCATATTAAGCCCCCATATTTCCAGATCCTGGAGTCTTATTCCATTTGATATTTTACGTCTGCACTGATTATCGATACTCCCAACTAGATATACCCAGTCAGTTGACAAAATTGTTTCTGTATACATGGAATCTTTTATCATCCATAAAAAACTGTACTTCAGTCTTACCTTATCATTTTCGTAAAGGATATCTTCAAGCTCGACTTTCCTTAGCGAATAATCATGCTTACTCTCCTCTTTTACGAAATTCATGGACTTGCAATAAAGATAATAATGAATCAGTATGTAGTACATGGTTGGAATAAAATACCCATCAGGCTGAAATGGCTGTCCATATTCACGTATTGCACCTGGTAAATCTTCATTATTAATAAGCTCACAGATTAGCTCTTCAACCGAAGTGATATCATGTTTTACATGTATATGCCAGTCATACTCTTTATTTATGAGGAACTTACGGGGAGCATGTATATTACTTCTTACTATAGAATAGAATTCATCACACATTGAAACAAAATGTATCATTTTTTCATGACTCTTATTGAACCCCAACGCAGGAAATATTAAATTGACATTTTCTCTAAGTTCCGGATGTACAAGATCTCTGGCATTATTAACTGAAGTCATATCGTATTCATATACTATCGATTTTATTGATGAATAATCTGTCATTTTCTCACAAATAAGATCTGTGTTATGGAATAAACATTTTTTAACGTTAACTATCTGGTGCAGGCACGAGTGATATCCCGCTTTCATGCATTCAGGACAGTAATACACCTCTGTGTTTAGTATCTGTTGGCCATTGAATATTGAATTAAATGTATCACTCTGATCCCAGTACCAGTGTGGCATGAGCTGGTCATAGATGGAGTCCCTGTAAGTTCCTTTATTCTTTTTTCTTTTCGTACGCAATGGCGTTTTGTTATTTATGTCCTGGATTTTCTGATATTTATGTTTCAGGATTTTTATTGCTTTTTGACCATTACATACATTCACTCTGCAAAAATTAAGTACCACACTATATATGGATTCATAGGGTCTCACCCATTCTTTCTTCCAGAGATATTGTCGTAAATTTAATCCATCATAAAAGTTTTCTTCTGTCATATTCATTGTCAGACTCCTTGTAACCACTCATCTCTATACATTCCAGAAGATCATCAAATCCAGGAAAAGCCACCATTCTGCTTCCGTAGAATCCGAACAAATTTATACAGAAGATAAAAGAATCTATAAAATACTTCATCGGGATATCGTCAGCCTTCATCCCGCAGGTATTTTTCACTTTTGAAAAGGCCTTATAGAAATCCCCGGAAAGATCATAAAAGCTTCTACCCTCAGCATTAGGAAAATAAAAATCTAACAATGAATCCTCCATCTTCTTATATCCCTTTGTAACCATCTTGAGTTTATCCATGGAGGCGAGACAAAATCTCATCTCGTCTTCACTTCTTATCCCACTATACTGTATCTCGTTAATCATGAATCTTCCGATTATCTGATCTTTGCCACTCTGTTTGAAAGATAATTTAAGTTCATGTAATTCCCTGGTTCCGAACATAAACGCAAACAGCTGTATATCCACGGCTATCAGGTTATTGTAGAGATCCATAAGTCAGGCAAAATCCTTCTCATAAAATTTCCAGGCCTCATCGATAAGTAATACCACTCTTCTTAATGGCGTTTCACAAGCTATTGCAATAAGTGCATTTATCACACGCTCTTTTATTATCAGTGCTGTAGAGCTTTTAGGACACTCGAATCCCATAGCCATTAGAAGTGATGAATAGAAATTCTTTTCAGTTTCTGCATGGTCGGTCAGATTCCATATAATAACTGGTATATTGCCGCATGTGTCAGACTTCAGTGTATCCGCCAGGTGATATATACACCTGGTTTTTCCTATTCTTGGACGTCCATAAACTATCCCTCCGCAAGCCCCCAGTGTCATCCACATCTTTATCTTGCTCTCGGTATCCAGTATCCCTTTTGTTGGGATAACAAAATATGGAGATGTGATGTATCTTATAGTCATTTCAGATATCTGTTCCGCTGTCATGATATCTATCCCATAATTATGTTTCATTTGCCTTTTGCTTCCTCCTTTTCGAACAGAATGTGATACAGCTCTTCTGCGGAAAGGTCCTTTATTTCTTCCGCAGTCGGTATAGATTTCTGGTCACGTTTTGTTTCAATATCTATGATGTTGTCTTCATCCACGGGAAGATCAGATGGTAAAGGCCTGCCGGTTTCACGTCTTACAATGTCAGACTTTGTTGCTGATCGTTTGCTTTTCCTTCCCTCTTTCTGTAAGTGCTGCATATATGCTTCTATAGGTGTATCAAATTCAAGATCCTGTCTTCCTCGCTCCCTTGCAAGCTTCAGCACATTCTTTCTTGTCTTTACTGAATGAGATTTGGTACCAAATTCACCTCTGGCAGTAAGAGTATCTATATATTTCCCATCTTCCGTGTAGGCTTCCAGCGATGATATATCTCTCGGGTCATAGATTATACGTATCTTTTTATTAACATATGCCTCATTCAGGCTTAGAAGTCTGCTCCTGTATTCAACACCCATGAACTGGATATATGCTCTTTTTCCGTTCTTGGCACGGCCTCTTACAGTCCTCATATCTGTTCGGTAATTTAGCTTTTTTATGATATCTTCAGTTGCTTCATCATCCCCGATGCATGGTGTCATGCCCGCTTCATATACTTTCTTTAGCATGCATTCAAGAGGCGTCAGATTATCAAGGGACTTATGTGGAGTATTGTTATAATCTGCTATCAGAACATCCATGATCTCTGATATCTGGTCATAAGTGACATGATATTTTACGGCAGGGTTTTCCGGAGCATCTCTTTTTAGATCTCTTGGTGATGACCCTGTAGTCATTGGAAGTTTGTGGAATCCGGTTTTTTCCAGAGTCTGGAAGAATCTCTCCACTATGCCACGGGTCTCAGGTGTGGCCACAGAACCGTAATTTACAGTACACTTAAGACCATGTACCAGTTTGTCAATGGTAAAAGAAGAAAGGTGGGATTTTGCATTATCGAGCATGATGGAATCAAAAAGAATATATTTAAGTTCAGGAAAAGCAGTGGAATAATAACCGCCATTTGATGGATATGATAATCCCGGGATTGACAGAGCCTTTAATTCCTTAGGAATTATTGCGTCTTTAATGGCATCCATGACATCATACTGATTATAATTAAACTCCTGTGATAGAGAATACCCAAGGATGCACCTGGTCGCCACATCGATCACTGCAATGAGCCATGCCCTTGTGGCAATAACATTGCTTATCGTACCGTCTTCATTCATGATCTCAACTGTATAGACCATATCTATGATATGCCCGTCTATCTGTACTGTTGAGAATGGATACAGGGAATTTGTAGAATATCTTGTGCCCTGACCTGTTGTCGCTAATTTCTGGGAACTGTCTTTATCCATGCGTTTTATCTGTAAGCTTAGATTTTGGGCTGCAAGTCTGTTCAGATATTTGCACAGAGAGACATAGCCTTTGTTTATGGTGGTAAAAGGATATTCGTGCTGCATTATCCCGATACGCCTGCATTCCACAAGGAACTTTCCATGAAGTGTCTTTGAATTCATGTTCTTTTCCAGGGTGTATTTCTTATCCCCGAAATAATTGCCTGCAATAAAGTCCTTCAGGGAGGGATATTTCTCTAACAGATTACTGAACTCTTTTTGGGTATTGGATACAGGCTCATCAATAGCTGCTTTTTTCTTTATAAGACCACAGTAACCTGCTATCTGTCCGTTTTCATTGATGCGAATGCAGTCATCAACAAGCTTACACAGTCTTGATGCATAGATACCTGTTGTTTTTTGGATATGCTCAACATTTAATCCGTCTATATACATATCAACGGCATGTTTTTTCAGAAGATATCTGCTATACAGAGTCAAATCTGTATTCTCAGGTACAGGCTCAGGCCATGTACTCCTGCTCTGTCTCAGTTCCTCAAGGTCATATTTTTTATTTGCCACAGAATATCACCTCCGTATTCGCATTGATACATTCCGATGAGATGTTATGGAAATTGATGATCCCTCTGTAATAGAGGTCCGCCAGATAATCCATGGTCTTTCCACTCTCAAACCGGCCGCTTTTATCAAGCAATGAAACACTGGCTCGCTTCACATCGGAAAGGAATCCTATGACCATCTGATCAGCATTATTAGATAGTGTTCTGAACCTTCTGGCTCTTGCGGCTAGTACATTGAGATTTCTTATATAGAATTGCCCCTTTTGAATACTCTTTTCATTACGAAAGTTAAATCCGAGACCATTCTGTATGCACCATTTTGCCTGTAAAGCAATGGATTTATGAGACTCTTCATCTGATGTATAAGCCACACCCTGAAACTCTTCCCGACCATCGCAGTATTTTACCCATACATCAAAGGTCAGTTTTTCCTCTTTTCCTCCCACATATACCACTGTCTTCAAGGGGTACTCACAGAACCATTCAACATCATGGTCCATTTCCAGTGTAAGAATATTTTCATACATAAGATTTGAAAATACTGCCACCGGTCTATGGACCTTCCTGCTCTGGAAGATCCAATAATTGCTCCCATAGCTTGAGCTTCGCGCTCTTTCTATAGGCTTTTCGTAAGGATACATAAAAGATCACCTCCTATAAAAAATTTTTCTATTAATAGTATCGTCCGCCTGTCAGGAATTAGAAACTCTGGTGAATGTTTATAAAAAAAGGACAGCTATGTATCACTGCCAATGCAGATAACATTACTGTCCTTGTTTTTATTATTCGCTTGTCATGGTGTGAATGTCACCATATTCCATTATATGGATCAATCCTCAGCCTTGTGGAGTTCGTATTCATTCTCGAAATACTCGTCGAGACACTGGAGATTCATTACTCCGTCTACAACAGATACCTTAAATGTTGAATCCCTCAAATTCTGCTTCTCAAAATCAATCTCAAGGACATCTTCCTCAAGCTTGTAATCGAAGCTGTAGCTGTGCTCCGGAAGTACCAGCGCACCTGTTCCGCTCTTAGTAAAACGGTATGATGTGATATCATCGATGCTCCAGAGTCCTTCCATGTCTTCCATGGTAAGGTACTCCTTTTTCTTTTCTGCCAATGTCTCAGCCAATGTTTCCTCTGCCGTTGTCTCTTCAAGATCCTCTGTTGATGCTACAGTTTCTTCGGATTCATGAACTTCGCTGGATTCATCTGTTTCACCATCGGTATCTTTATCTGAATCATCCTTGTCTTTATTTTCTGAATCTGATCCATCTTCCGAAGCAGATGCTTTACCTTCTTCAATCTGTTCCGTATCATCAGTTGAATCCTTATCTGTATCTCCTGATTTATCATCAGTTGAGTCCTTGTCTGCATCCTTTGACTTATCATCAGACTTACCATCTGACTCATCCTTGCCTGATGTGTCTTTTTCACCGGCTTTATTATCCGATTTTGAGTCAGACTTATCTGAGTCTTTATCTGAATTATCAGAATCCGTACCGGACTTGTCTTGGTCTTTGTTTACAGATTCTGAGTTGTCTGTATCAGAGCCCTTTTTATCAGTATCATCATTCCCGGTATCAGTATTCTTCTCTTCCGACTTATTCTCATTCTGCTGAGAACTGTTTTCTGTATTTTCATTGACCTGATTCTCGGTGGCATGGGCATTACTTCCTACAGCTGTAACCAGGAAGCCGGCCATCACGAACATTTCAAGACCTTTTATTAATTTTCTTTTCATTCTAAACTCCTTACTTCTGTCCTACAGGTGTTGCACCAACACCATTCCAGGCACCGTCAGCTCCTACTGTATGTCCGTCAGGTGTCACTGTAGACCTGTAAAGTCTTCCCTGTGATGATCCCGGAACTGTCTCGAAATAGTACCACTTGTTTTCGATGTTCTTCCAGCCGGTAGCCATTCTTCCGCGCCATCCGTCTTTATCCGGCATAAGATAGAATCTCTCACCTTTATAATCGAACCAGTTGGTATGCATGTTTCCATCCTCATTGAAGTAATACCAATATCTGAGACCATTGTAGTCAAGGCTCATCCATTCGCTCTTTGCGAGGGTGCCGTCTGACTTTGTATATATCCAGGTGTCTGCATTAGCATTATTACCCCATCTTCCGCCTATGTCACTGGCAGGTACTCCTGACTCAACCTGATGGTTCTCGGGAATGCTGTATGTGCTTACGTTATTGATCTGATCAACCTTTGCCTGAGCTTCTGTATATCTCTTAGAGGAAGAACCGCTGCTTGAGCTGCTTCCGCTGTCACTGTCATCTGAACTGCTGTCATCAGAATCATCGTAACTGCTTGGTCTCTCCTTCTTTTTAATGGACTCCGTTTTTGTTTCTCCGCATACTGAACATGTATAAGTCCTTATTCCTTCTTCATCATAGGTAGCTTCCTTTGTGACTTCTCCATTGTCCCACTTGTGACCTTTAGCCTTAATGATAACAGATGATTTATCTGTAATTTCGGAAGTCATTGTGACATCCTCAAACCACTTATCGCAGCTCTCGTCTGTACATCTGTAATATTCCTTATTGCCTTCTGTCTCACAGCCCGGCTCAACAGCCTCAACCTTTTCGAGATGATGAGTATGCTTCTCTATCTCCTTCCACTGTGCATAAAGAGTGAGACTGGAATTAAGATTTACCTTAGCCTTATCATAATAAGAATCTCCGCTTCCATCCGCCTTGGTGTTCCACTCCTTAAAGGTATATCCGTCACGTGTAAATGTATTGGCATTTAATGCTGTATCAACACCCTTCTCGACCTTCTGGTCGTTCATGGTGCCGCTTCCGCCGTTTGATTCATATTTTACTAATATTTCTTCACCGATAGTTACAGTAACAACATCAGGTTCACTATCAGCATGAGCATCATCACCTTTAACCTTGTACCAGACATAATAGGTTCCGGCATCGGTAGCTGTGGGGATGGATGTGGTATATTCTTCGGTTGCAGCATCCTTCGTACCGAGAGCGTACTTCATCTCACCGCCTGTGGCTTCACCAGCTGTCACAAGTTCCTGCGCCGAGCCGGTAAATGTCAAGTTGTTAGCTTCGGGAGGCGTTGTGACTGTGGAAGCAGGAAGTTTAGGGAACGCCATCTTCTTAAGTGTATCAATTGACTGGCCTTCACTGCTGATGGAAATAGTAGTTTTGCTTGTGTTATCTTCCGGGTCAGTCCAACCGGTACCGGCAATCGCATTTTTCAAATAGTTAATTGCCTTATTGCCTCCTATCGCAACTACCGTCGCGTTCTCACCAATCGTCACAGCATTCGTTTGATCATTCACATCCCTCAAGCCTGAATGGATTCCTGTTCCTGTTTGTCCTATAGCATTTACCTTACCGGATATGATATTGACTCCATACCCATATTTCTGTGTCTGAATACCATTTAACGCTCCTTCAACATTTATCTCAGCATCTTTTATAGTAAGAGCATATGCTTCAATACCAACTGAATAATTACCGCTTCCTTTTACTGTAAGTTTTCCAGCTCCGGAAATGGTAATATTTCTACTACTTTCGATACCAATCTGAACATTGCCGGTTACTCCAACTTTGTTATCAGAGTCTGTTGATAGAACAATATTAAGACTATCATTTCCACTATAATATATTCCTCTGGTAGAATTATAACCGGGTTCTGTATAACCTGCAGCAATATCAGCTCCGTTCAATGTAAGCGTATTGGTATACACATCGTAGCTTACCGTTGCACCTTCATCCGTATCACCCAACACGTCGTCCTTGTTCGCGCTCGTCACCTGTACGCCACCGACCCAAAGGGGATACTCAACGACCGGCGTCAACTCAAATTTCTTCGTGCTAGAATCAAACGTCACCTTTGACAGATTCAGCTTTAAAGCGGGACGAACAGCAAGCTCGACGTTGACATCGGGGCCGTAATCCATAGCGTTACCCCCGTACACGCACGCCGGACCATAACCATTAACGCTGCCGGGCGAGCGGAGCCACCAGCTATCTGCAGCCTGTGACTTCTTTGTAGTGCTTAAAGCATTCGCCTCTGCATAGCTCAAAAGATACGGCACAGCACCTGATATAGTACTAGGATCCCCTGTGACTTTTCCACTTATATTTGCAAGTGCATCCTTGATTCCGGCAAGAGGCTGTCCTTCACCTATTAAACCTTTCACATAGGCCTCGATATCAGAGCCTACATAATCATGCCCCTTGCCCATGTCAGAGTTAAACGCCATAGAAGCAAAAGCCTGCTTTGAAAGCAGCGTTACAGTTTTAGCTTCACTGTCATATCCGATCACATACCAATCAGCTACATTTGTACCGTCATATTTGACTCCTTCAATCTGTACCGTTGTGTCATTCGTGTTCAGATCATCATAAGCTGTGCTTGACTGCTTTTGCGTCTTGCTGAACGCTGCATAGTAGGTTACATTGTTTGTTACTGCCGGAAGATCAGAGGCAGCCGTTCCACTTTCCTGATTTGCACTTGTTGCCCACCCCGCAAAGGTGTAAGTATAATTATCATCCTCTGCCTTTGTAGGTGCACTGCCACCATACGAAGGCTTTGTGTCTTTTGCAACATCAGTGTCAGTTTCGTAGGTTCCCGTTCCGTCTTGACTCTTCCATGTTACGGTGTAGGTTTCTGTCGCCGCCCCCACCGAGAAGGTATTCGTAGCAGAATCAAACGTCACCTTTGACAGATCAAGCTTTAAAGCGGGGCGAACACCACCCTCTAGGGAGACATCGGCGCCATCGCCGATAACTTCCCCGTTCACGCTAGACACGCACGCCGCATAAGTATCAATGGCACCCTGCTCGCCGAGCCACCATCCACCATTGGATGCATTCGAGCACTTCCTGACTTCTGCATTCGTTATTGCATTAGCCTGTTCTTTTGTCAGAAGAAACATTTTATTGTCAACAATTGCAGACTTTACGTTGCTCGAAATACTTTTCGTGTAGTAATTGTTTACAGCTGTTTCCACTATAGAACCGCTATATGTGTTGTTTCCACCATTCTCATTAAACTTCGATGCAGCAACACATTCCTTTGTAAGCAGGGTGACTGTCCCGGCATTCAAAGCTGTGGAGTTATCCTCAATCAGGTACCAGTCCTTGCCATCAAAGTGTACTACCGTGTTCACATAGCTGTCATAAGCTGTGCTTGACTGCTTTTGCGTCTTGCTGAATGCTGCATAGTAGGTTACATTGTCTGTTACTGCCGGAAGATCAGAGGCAGCCGTTCCACTTTCCTGATTTGCACTTGTTGCCCACCCCGCAAAGGTGTAAGTATAATTATCATCCTCTGCCTTTGTAGGTGCACTGCCACCATACGAAGGCTTTGTGTCTTTTGCAACATCAGTGTCAGTTTCGTAGGTTCCCGTTCCGTCTTGACTCTTCCATGTTACGGTGTAGGTTTCTGTCGCCGCCCCCACCGAGAAGGTATTCGTAGCAGAATCAAACGTCACCTTTGACAGATCAAGCTTTAATGCGGGGCGAACACCGAACTCATATTCTTTGACTTCGCAGCCATAGACATAGACAAAGCCTTCGTCGCTGAACACGCACGCCGCAAGGTTATCATCGTGGCCGGGCGAGCGGAGCCACCATTCTCCAAAGGAGCAACTACCACCAGTGAAATTTAGTTTTAGAACATCCGACAAATTGCTGTCCTGTGAGAGTGTATTAGCTTCAGCTGTACTCAAAAGATACAGCTTAGCTTTCTCTGTCGTTTCAAGTGTATCTTCCGAATTATATTTTTGGGTGCCAAATGTAACCTCTTTTATAGCACTTGCCACATTTGCAAAATTCGGCTTTCCTTCTCCTGCTGTTCCGGCAACTATGCTGTCCAAGTACGTTTTCACACCAGAACCATTGTAACTGTTGCTATTATTTGAACTAAATTTCCACGTGCCAAATTTGGTGTCAGCAGAAAGCAGGGTGACCGTTCCTCCCGTGGCACTAGACTCATCCTTTATGATGTACCAGTCATATTCATTAAAATGTACTACTGTCCTGTTATTCATTAAAGTAGTATAAATATCCGTCGCCGCATACGCCGTCAGACTCATCCCCGGCACCAGCCCGACGACCATCGCCAGCGTGAGCAAAACGCCCAGCAGCTTTCTTCCTGTTTTCTGTTTCATGTAAAAATCCTCCTTGTGATTTATTCTTTATATGACAAAAACCGCCGAACCTGACAGGGTATACTTACCCCGTCAATTCCGACGGTTATCCATCACGAATATTGTATTCAGTTTCAAACGCCCCGCAGGACGCAAAAAGGGCGCAGTCAGCCCATGCTCTGCTCTCTGCAAAAGCATTCAGCTTGAGTTCAAAACTGTCAACTATTATTCCCAAATTGTTCATAGTATCCCCTTACCCCTAAATACAGATACTATAACAGTCGACATTAAACTTATGATGTATAAGTAAAAATATCCTTAAAATTAGACTCGGATGTAAGACAGTTATGTTACTTACATCTGGAGCTCTTAACTAATTAACTCAACAATATAGGTTATTGTTGGGATTCGGCTTTTTATACAATTATCTTTAAAGGTTCGGCTATTTACAAATACAGGTTAATTAGTTCGGCTTTTTACAGATTGGATCTTTAAAAATTAAACCAAAATTGAAAAATCTGTAAAACGTCATAAAAAAAGAAAGCCCATTTTACGAGCTTTCTAAGGTTCTTACATTTTACAGGCACTCCTTAATCCGACATTTTTGCTGTCGATTCAAGCTGTGCTTTGTTATCAATTGAAATCAAGCGTATTTTCAATCGTAAATATTTACGACCGAAAATACGCTTGAAAATAATTCAGTAACTGAAGTATTCTGCTGGGTTTGCGCTGTTACAATGCTCACGCTCACATATTTAACAGGCAGTAAGTGGATACCTTTCAGACGAATGGTGCCTTGAGATACATTCTTCACACTGTTTGTACAGATCACAATCATAATTTGTGCATGGGCAATTTTTTGAATCGTATAACATTTTACTAATTATATCCTCTCCAATTATATTGCTTCTATTTATTTAAGTATTATTTGAACTGATTTCTGTAGTTCAGGAACCACCTGCGCCTGAAACCATGGATTGTTTTTCTGCCATCTGAAATTTAGAGGGCTTGGATGAACAATAGGAAAATACTCAGGTAGATATCTATAATAATGTTTTACGGTTTCAGTGAGATTATTTTCCATGGCATCTCCCAGATAATATTTCATAGCATACTGACCTATGAGTATAGTCAGTTCAATATGAGGCATCATGGATAGTATTTCTTTGTGATATTCCTCAGCTATAAATTTACGAGGTGGTTTGTCCCCTGTCTTTCCCTTGCCTGGATAGTAAAAGTCCATAGGAACAATTGCTATTTTTTCTGAGTGAAATATTGCCCTGTCTATACCCATCCACTCTATAAGCTTTGCCCCTGATTTATCATTAAATGGGATCAATGTTTCCTCTACCTTTTTACCAGGCGCCTGCCCGATTATGAGTATTCTGGCAGACTCACTTACCTGAAAAACAGGCGGTATGTTTCTCTCTGTATAGCTGGCATTGCGAGAGTCTCTTTCCAATTTATTTATCAATTCAGCAACAGTCATGTTTTCTCCTGGTGATATTAAGTTAGGAAAATAATATATCATTTTTATATTATAAGATGTGACTCAAGTCACATTTGTGTCAGTGATAATATTTATAAAAACCACGAGTCCTCTGAAAAGTGACTATCAATCACTATCCAGGGGACTCGTCGCCTTTTTACTCCCAGGTTTTCCTTTCGTTAATAGAGATCAGAATCAAAGAGATTTCATGGCTTCGGTGAATTTGTCCAGATAGTCTTCCTGCTCTTTCTTGTATTCTGCAGCATACTCGGATTTATTTATGCCATGTAGGGAATCTTTCCAGACAAGTTGTTTTACAGCTTTTTCACTCTTTATAGCTATTTGTGTATATTCAGGACCTACCATCAAGAGCTTTAAAGCCTCCTCTGGTTTCAGGTGTCCGCTGCTTATTACACCCAATGTATCATAGATGGTATCGTTGGCAATAGGACCAATGATGATGTCTGCGTTTAGTGTATCCTTAGCTTTTCTGTTGGAAAAAATGTAATTGAACCAATCAAGATTTCTGGAAAATCTATGTACATTAAGTCCAGATAAATCAAGGTCATAGACATTCACAACAGAGTCCCTGCCGGCCCATCTAAATGTAAAATCTCTGTCAGTTGTAAGATAAAAACCTTGACCGAAATCGGCATTTACTCTTCCATGATGAATATCTGGGTGTTTTATTTCTATATTACTGGTGTGATAAATTTCCATATAAGCTCCTGGATATAAAATATGTACGCAAGTAAAAAAACATCAAAAAATACCAAACTGTTGCAGCAGCATAAGTATTATTGCGAATGCTATCACCGTGAAAATTATGTGAATTACCTTCTTGGTTATCTTGTAAACTATAAAGCAGCAAATCAACATGCAAATAAGTACTACCGGGTAACTGAGTCCTGTTGTTGCTGAAATATTGTTAGCGGTGCTGCCAACATTTGTTGTTACATTATTTATTATATTCATTTATATGCTCCAAATTAAGTAAAATATTTCAAATGAGATTATATTATAAACAAAAATGTTAATGTATATACTTTAAAAAGCATTAACAATTCTTCATGTTTGTTTTAATATTTTCTTTGACTATTTGTATCCTTTTCTTGTTTTCCCACAGGATAATTATGGGAACTGTTCTTTCAATATCAGTATTTTTTTGAAAAATTTTAAGGAAATAAATCCCCCGAAAAGGCTATACTGCTTTTCGGAGGCTTTATGTTGTTCAATATTAAAATGGTTCAATTTTAAATTTATTCTTATTTCAACAATTCAAGCTTTTCTATAGGTTCCCATATAGCATTATCTATGATCCTAACCGCATCACTTTCAGAATAATCGGTGAGAGATATATAGTCATTTACATTTTTGCCACATATCGTAGTACCGTACATGTATTTTTCTTTTGTGATACCTATGTAGTCTGTTCCTTTAAATCTTGCAACGATTTTATCAGCATTAATTAATGATACTGGTAACCCTTTATCTTGTAATGCTAGGAATCCTTTTATGGTATCAGGACTACGTGATATTTTGTCGCCAGATATCATAAAAATATAACCATCTTCTCTTTTATGTACGTAAAGATGAAGGCTATAAGATATTGACATTGATGATATTATTTCCCATGGATGATTACCGTTCCATTCATAATATGGTCCTTTATGATCAAACCATTCTTTAAATGCATTTTTGTCATCTAAAGGTACATTTACAAGACCATTATCTCTACCATCCGCATATATGTAATACTTTTCTTTAGGAGTAACACCTCCATATCTTTGTCTCTCTTCTTCTGACTCTGTGTTGAATTTCCTTGAATTTTAGCAACATATCCTTGCTGTTATCATCTATTGCTAAAGTACTGAAACTGTTATTTCCGTATTTGTTCATCCAATTATTAACGTTAATATTAGTTATCTTTTTCATAAACGCTCCGTAATAAATAATATATATATGAGAAGCTCCATCTCTCGAACAAGTCTAAAAATCAATTTATGGATCATACTTTGATAATCAGGATACTGATGTAGTTTATAGCTCATTGATAGTACATAAAAGTATGGAAAATGAAGATGAGGCAATAATAGGTGTCTATCGCATTGGTTCTACAGATGGCACGTTTACTAATGAAGGTAATGGTACATTGTCTATTGCTTCATATGACAATAGTGTTAAAGGTATAATTAAAATTAATGGCTGGAATGGTGCAACATTTGAAGTGTCTGAAAGTGATGGAAGTCCTTTTATAAGTGGGGAAAAAAACGAGTTCAACTTTGTTTTTTGAGTTAATAGAATTTAAAATCGAAAAAAGCCCCCGAAGGAGCTTTTGTGAGATGACCAGTTCCCATACACCTTGTTTAGTTACTTGACTAATTTTGAAAACTCAAGAGCTTTTCCAACATCGCCTTCAACTTTTAATTTACCAACAGTATACGCCAATACTGGGTCAAGCTTTCCACTTATAAGTTTGTTAAAATCAGTTGATGTCATTGTAATGGCACAGTTTCTGTCATTATACTCATAAGGTTCAATATTAATATTATGGTCCTTTACTTCAACATAAAAGACTCCCGGATCACAATCAGTAAGATTAACCTGTACCGCAAGGAAATCTACTCCTGATACATCAGCATTCTCCGCCATTTTTCTTACTTTAGACAAAATTGTTTCTAACTTCATAATACCCCCCTATTTTCTATACATCTACATTGATTCCGTTACTGATTAGATTAAAGCACAATATATATACACAATCAATATTACATCCTAATTAATGTGATGAAGTTTGAAACTTGATAAAAGTGAATTGAAGCTTATTTCTGCAGAATTTGAAGCTTAAGTTAAACATATTTGAGCATAAGTGCTATGATAGGCGTAAAATATATACGGAGGACTGAATGGAACCTATCATTTGGATGAATCTTTCCGGAGTATATGAACTGGAAGATTTTTATAAGAACAATTACTTTAGCTGGAAGGAAATAGACTTAAAAGATTTACCTAATACTAATTGTTATATTGATGATAAATCGAAAAATCATATCAGAGAAAAAATTGCAAATATAAACGAGAGGATTCATTATCTGGATTCTGGAAATTATCACTATTTGTCATTGTTATGGATGGAAAAGATCCAGGAGGATTTTGCTCTGGTACTATTAGATGATCATCCTGATATGCAGATGCCGACATTCGGTCCGATAACAAGCTGTGGGGCATGGGTGCGTGAAGCCCTTGAAGAATTGCCACATCTTAAGAGAATCTATCATTTAGGAGCATCCGAACAACTAATGAAAGATGTACTGGTTAACTGGCGTAAAGTGCTGGAAAAAGAAAAAGCTAATCTTGGAATGGCTGGCCTATCAGATCAGGTTGTAGCAATGTCACTTAAACCAACAAAAGATATGCCAAGACCTGACTTACATTTCCAAGCCCTAAGTAAGATCAGTGTGATTTCTCAGGATAACAATAATGCTGAGTACTGGAAAAAGATCTGGGAAGTAGAGAAATTGCCGGTATATGTTTCAATAGATAAGGACGTAATGGGCCGTACAGAGACGCCTTGCGACTGGAGCCAGGGAATTATGAAGTTCAGAGAATTGGAACATTTTTTAGTGACATTACCATCGCAGAATAGGCTTCTGGGATTAGATGTGTGTGGCGAGGAATCCGCTGATAATTACCAGGATGCACAGATTAATGAACAGGTAAATTTAGACCTTGCCAAATATTTAGAATATGCAGTTTGCAAGGATGAGCGTAAATGAGACTGTTCGCTTCAATTTTAATGATGAGATTAGGTCTCTCAATATTAGTATGAAACTTCTCATATGATCAACATCATCAAATAAATTAGGCATATCAAAAAGACCCATTTCTGGAACAAAATCTGTCAGATCTGTTGTCATACCCGTATAGAAATCTACTGATCCACCAACTGTTGCCTCTGTCTGTTCAGTGGTATTGCCAAGCTGTCCTCCTGGATAAAGAGTAAGTGTAACTGTTCCACCAGATTTCTGTTCAAGTAATTCGGCAAATTTTTCAGCCATTTTGTAGTTTGTCGTTGTTTCTGCAACTGTCATGGCGCAATTCCAGTTATACGATCCATAATCCTCACCTGTAGCTTCAACAGTTTCATCTGCCTTTGCATCTATTTCTAACAAAAGACATAGGAATAACCTCAAATAGATAAAATTTATTTGCTTCTATTTTTACAGCATAACCACTGATATACATAGTTTTATTCAGTTGTCAACGTCATTGTGAGAATACTTTTGACACCCACATCATATTTTATTTGTATATTTTATTTTTGATGGCATATAAAAAAGAAAGCCCATAAAATGGACTTTCTATGAATTTGATATTTTACAATGTCTGGTTAATATGACAGCTATACCGATGTTTGTTTTACCAACATTGGTAAAAAAGTTTGATTACTCTACAGTTGTTTTAAGAGTAGCATTTTCAAATGCCCAATCACTGATCTCATTGCCAATACCAGGAAGATCTGGGCATGTATAATATCCATCTATTGGCTGATAGTCATATTTACTTAACTTCTTATTGTAATCATAACGATTGTAAACATGATGCTCATGAATTGTGAAATTAGGGATAGCGGTTTCTATCTGTAACGATGCCGCCGTGAGTAATGGACTTGCGCAAACATGAATCTGCACACCAACATCATAAACTTGAGCAAAATCACATACTTTTTTGGTTTCGGTAATGCCACCGCAATTTCCGATATCTGGCTGAATCATTTGTATAGAACCATCCTCAAAGTATGGTTGATATCCCCATCTAGTGTATATACGCTCACCCTGTGCAATAGGCATATTAAGCTTGTCACAAACAAACTTATTCATCTTAGGAGTAGGTGTACATGGTTCCTCAAAGCAAAAGATATTATACTTTTCAGCTAGTCGTCCTAACTGAACAGCCCCTTGTGCATCCAGATTTGAATGATTTTCTATAATTATATCAATATTTGGACCTACTGCCTCACGTACAGCAGCAATTCTGTCGATAACAAGATTTACATATCTAGGAGGAAGCAATCTTGTAGTATCTTCATGGTTAAATCTTCTGCCATCTTCATCAAATGTAAAAAAGTCTATCTTTATTGCATCATATCCTTCTGCTACTGCTTTTTTTGCATTACGTACATAATCATCTATTGATAAAGCTGGAGTTTTACAATCATCCCATCCAAACTGAAGCTGACTTGCATAACAACGTAACTTATCCCTTACCTTACCACCTAAAAGCTGATAAACAGGTACATTGAAATATTTTCCCTTTATATCCCATAATGCCACATCGATGGCTGAGATTGCTGAAAAAATGATAGGACCACCATTTTGAGCCCAAAATGTCCCTCTATATAAATTATCCCAAATCATCTCAGACTGCAGTGGATCTTTGCCAATAATACGTTTTGACAGATCGACGATAGTTCCATATGCACCTGTTGAACCAGCACCATAGGACATAGCGGCCTCTCCATCTCCATATATACCCTCATCCGTATATACACGACATAAGATAGGAGTCCACTTATTGCCATCTGTAGGCTTAGTATCAACCAGCATTACATCAACTTTTGTGATTTTCATTGATATTGTTTCCTTTCTTTTAATTGTTAAGAGTCCATCTAAGCATATGATTCTTGGTTTTTTCAAAAATCTGCATAACAATAACCAACACTACTACCATAAATATAAAACCGCTCCATGCTCTGTCATAAAGACCATATTCTGCATATTTTTTTACATAAAAACCCATTCCATACTTTGCACCATACATCTCCGCATAGACCAATACTACAAAGGAACCTCTTAATGAAGTAATAAATCCTGACAAAATAGATGGCATGGCAGCCGGCATAATTACCTTAAATAATTTTTCAAACCAATTCAGTTCTAATGTTTCGGCCTTATCAAGGTAAACTTTATCGATAGTCATTATTCCATTGATAGTCGCGAATAGTGTTGCCCAAACAGTATTGTAAACAACAAGGAATAATGATGCTGTACGAAAACTTGGAGCAAGCAGGAGTGCAAATGGAGACATTAAAATAGATGGTATGACGCTTATAGAATAGACTACAGGATATACCACTTTACGAACTTGTGGATTCATTCCCAATATAGTTCCTGCAATTATGGCTATTGAAACAGCTATTACAATTGCAGGAATCATAAGCTGAAATGAATATATCATGTTTAGGAATAATGTAGATATATTATCAGTAGTAGCGGATACAATTTTATCAACCTTAGGAAAAAGGAAACCTCCAAAGATACCAGTATCTGCAATATATTTGTATCCTAGTATCATTGCTATATAGATACATATGGTTATCCAGTATGTTTTAAAGAAATTGATAATTTTATTCATATCTCTGCCACCTTTGGTAGTATAAGTAAGAAAAATTCAGTTGTACCAGGTTTGCAGTACAACTGAATTTTCAGCTATTCAACATTACATATTGTTTTGCTCAAAGAACTCTATTCTTCCATCATAGAACTCAGGATCCTCATCATGGAACTCGGCTACGCACTCATCAAGAGCCTGCTTATAAAGATCTGTATTAATGTGATCCTCTATATTTATCTTCTGAGCTTCATCCTCATCAATGAGACCCATTTTTACCATTGCATCCCATGTCTTAATTACAGCTTTTTTACATGGATCTACACTTGAAACATAATTTTCATTAAGAAGATATGCTGCAACATAATCCTCATCTGCATCAATCTCCTTGGCGAGAATCTTGACGCACTCTTCCTTGTGTGCAAGATACCATTCCTCTGCACGAATAAGTGCCTTAAGAAGGAGCTTTGTAGCAACTGGATTGCTCTTGACAAATGAAGTATTCATATTCATTCGACAACATCCATAGTTAGGTACAAGGTCATTTAACCAAGCTTTAATTTCAATTTCATCGTTGCTTCCAACAGTGAGAAGCTGATCACCACTTAAAACAGCATAGTCTGCCTCTCCTGCTATAACGGCTGCAAGACGATCACTATTGGTTTCGTATGGAAGCCATTCAACATCAGTTCTTGGATCAAGACCTGCATCAAGTAATGCGAGTCCTGTTACAGGATGAATACCGTTATAAGCAAACTTGCTTCCCTTTAAACTTGTTACATCCTTATACTCAGTTTCCTTACGTCCAACGATATACATACCTTTCAGCATATAACCACCAACGATTGTGAAATCAGATCCTTTACCGATAAATCCGAGAGGACCATTTGTTCCCTGATTAGAAGTTACATCTACCTGTTCTGTCTGAAGAGCTGTAAGAGCAGCACCTGATGAATCTACAGGATCTTCAATTACATTAAGACCATATTCATCAAAATATCCTTGCTGCTTTGCTATTGTAACAAGGATGTTTCCTGAATTTGCTCTAGCCCAGTGAATCTCGCTAACTTCAGGTTTCTCTGAGTTATCAGATGTGTTTGTTTCCTCTTCGGTACTTGCTGTAGTTGTGGCTTCATCCTCGACTTTTGTTGTCTCTTCCTGAGTGTTTTGAACTGCAGGTACATCGGAATTTGCTTTGCATGCAACAAGGCTAAAAGCCATTCCAGCCATAGCTAAAATCGATACAATTCTCTTTTTCATAAATCATTCTCCCTTACATACGATATAATAATCACGATATTTTATCTTCTTTGATGTGTTTCCTTATATCGGCGTGAATATAACGAATAAGCTCATTGCGGAGTTGCAGAACAGCCGGATCTTCAAACTGTTTATCACGTGATACACGGTTTTCTTCAGGGATTTTCATATCATAGATAATATTACTTGGTGATTGCCCCAATACGATAATACGGTTGGCTAGAAGTAATGCCTCATCAACATCATGTGTTACAAAGAATATAGTTTTCCTTTGCTCTTGTTTACTCCATAACTCTAATACCATATCCTGCAGCATTGAACGTGTTACAGCATCCAGTGCGCCAAAAGGCTCATCCATCAACAATATTGGTGGATCTATACCGAAAGCAATTGCTATTGCACATCTTTGTTTCATTCCACCTGATAACTCTCTTGGATATTTCTTATATACGCTTTCGCTTAATCCAACAGCTTTTAATAATTCCACGGCTCTATTTTTAAGTTCTATTTTTCCCAGATCAGGGAATTTCTTCTTTAGAGCCAATGTCACGTTTGCTCCTGCAGTCATCCATGGAAATAGACCATAATCTTGAAAGACTACACCCCTACTAAGGCTTGCACCTTCAATTTTATGGCCATCTACATTGATCTCACCTGTAGAGCATTTTTCAAGTCCAGCAAGAAGTCTGAGTAATGTGCTTTTACCGCACCCGGATTGTCCTAAAATGCAGACAAACTCACCAGCTTCTACATGTAAATCAATGTCCTTTAATATGCAAATATTGTTTGTCGCGTATGAAAACGACAGATTCCGGATATCTATACCAGGCATTGTGCCTTTCCCCTTTCACTCTGCACCATGTCGCAATAATTAAATTCGCCTGATAATGATACATTCTTACAAATATATTGTATAATTGAAAGATATGATAAGTTAGACTATATATAGGCTTTTCCTATATTTATTTTGAAACATTCTATTTTCTATTACATGTTTTTACTTATTGAAAAAGTCTTGTACAGAATTACTCGGCAAGTACATCTGAATCTCCCACTTTTGTGCAAGCACACGTGGGAGAAGACTTATGACACTAATATCATCATATTATTCCTGCGTAAATTTGGACATCAATTTTTTCTGTTCTTGTAAGAGCAAAGGAACTTCAAGAACTAACATTGAGGTCCAACCAATAAAACAAGACCATGGAACTGCTTCTATCCCCATATGAAATATAAAAACTAATATCATACAGCTTATGAAACGCATGCCCATATTCAATATACTGCTGATCAATGTTATCTTCAGTCTACCTGTTCCACGAAAGAAACCTTGGATTCCATTGGTCACAGCTGGAAGCACATACATCCATGCAATCAAACGTAGATATGTTCTACCTTCTTCAAGAACTATAGCTTCTTCTGTAAAAAGTTTGAGACAGACATCATAAACTAAAAATAGTAATACTGATGCAATAATTCCAAAAGTTATCTCTAGTGCCATGCCTATAATAAAAGTCTTCCGTACTCTCTCCTTCTTTCCTGCTCCGACATTCTGTGCAAGAACATTTGTCATAGCATTCGCAATATGACGCCCAGGAATCAATGAATAATCATCAATTCTATTAGCTACTGCAAAACCTGCCGTAGCCGCTGCACCCATCGTATTGACGACCGCCTGAACTCCCAGGATTCCAGCCTGAACTGTTGACTGTTGGATTGCTGTCACACTACTATACTGTAAAGTTTTCTTTATCATTCCTCTATCAAAGACAAGCCATTTTCTGCCCATATTCAAAAATGGGATCTTCTTTATAATGTATAGAAATGCTAAGCCGCAGCTTAATCCTTCACATAAAACTGTACTGATTGCGCATCCTGCAATACCCATGTGCAGCACTATAACAAACAAAAGATCTCCGGCAATGTTCAGCACGGAACTTAATGCAAGAAAAAATAATGGCGTAACACTATCTCCCAGGGATCTAAGCACTGAAGACAGATAATTGTATAAGAATGAAAATATAAGGCCACATCCTACAATTCTAAGATATATTATTGCATGAGGAAGGATTAGTTCATTTACCTGTATAAGATGAAGTAAAGAAGCTGCACCAATATTGATCATTACAGATACAGCTAAGGCAAAAACAACTCCAAACATCATTCCTGTACTAACCTGACGTTGCAGTTTTTTCATATCCCCATTTCCGAATAACTGTCCTATTAAAACTCCACATCCCAAACTAATACCCTGCATGCACATAAGAATCAATGTCATCAGTGGATTGCTTGTTCCTACTGCGGCTAGCTGATGACTGCCGACAAAACGTCCCAATATGATACTATCAACAGCATTATATGTCAGTTGTAAGATGTTTCCTGCCACTAACGGTAGTGTAAATCTAACTAGTAAAGATAGTATAGATCCTTTAGTCATATCATGAGTCATGGTTTGAATCCTTCCATATACATATATATCAACTACTATATATACCACAAATATAGTATCTGAAAATATTTTTTAATTAATAGTGGAATTCAAATTTATACATAAAAACTTATGAAGTTTTTTATAGATATATAAAAAATTAGCGATACAATCTATCAATAAATAAAATCATGTATTTTACATGTAATAAAGTATGTAAAAATTGAGTAATAGACTTATCTATGCATGATTTCTTATTAAGGAAAGGAAATACTTATTATGAAAAAATTCAGAAGCAAAAATTATCTGACTATTCTTATGTTGTCATCTGTTATTCTTTGTGCCTGCAATGCAGAAACAACTATTCCAGAAGCTTCTACTGCAGTAGAGACCACTTCTGCTGAGACTGAACCTACTACAGAGAGTTCAAAGGAGGAAAAAAGTACTGAAACAACAACGTCTGAGGAAAATAGTACTGAAACAACATCTGCTGAAAAAGATGGTCAGAATCCTGTGATGAACTTAGTCGGACCATATAAAGATGAAAATGGCAGTTCCATGACCATGACTGTAAGTTGTCTCAATGATGATGAAGCTTCAATAGAGATTGTAAGTTTTGGAGACGAAAATTATAAGTGGATTCTTACAGGATCTATGCATTCTGATGATGAGTCAAACAATGGGTATATCACATATGAAAATGCCTCAAAGATAAAAGAAATTCCTGCAGATGACAGTAAAGACTCTGTAGCAGGTGAGGAAGTTGTCTATGAAAACGGTAAAGGTCGATTTACTATCAATGATGATTGGTCTATAAGCTGGCAGGACGAAAATGAAGATGCTGGTAAAGATGTTAAATTTATATTCGATTCTGAATCATCAACTGGATTTGCCAATATGTCCAATCCTATAGTTGAGCGTGAAAGTCTTAAAGATGCTGAGCAGGCAGTCGGTTTTGACTTTAATTCAGTAGATATAGAGGAGCTCCCTGATAAATACTATATTACAATAGGTAATGAAACTATCCAGGAGTTCAATAACAGTAAAAATTATGGAGAGGCAGAAGGTATATATATCAGAAAAGGTCGTGGACACCAGGACATTAGCGGTGATTACAATGAGTATGCTGTCATTGACCAAGTCGATGTAGACGGAAAAACCGTAACTATGAAAGGATCTGAAAAAGATCAGTATAATCTTGCCATATGGATAGATGGTGATTACTCTTATTCTATCTTCGGCGATGGTTTCCTGATCACTGAAGAGGATATAAAGAAATATGCTTCTGAGATTAAGTGATCATAATGGTTAGGCATAAATATTACTTTTATGCTCGTACATAAAATATAGTGAAACCTCTACCGATGTACAAAACCAGATGTGGTCTTCTCGTGAAATTGCAGTTCACCCATTTATGCTGTATGATGTAAAGTGATTGTTGCTATATTATTGTCCTTACGTGCTCTTGAACAGCAAATATCATTCTGTAATAATGAGCCTTTGGGCATACAAATGGAGCAAAATAGCTAAGACGAAATTAATGACACATTTAAACATATATATACATTAATTAATCAGGAGTGGATGATCAAATGAAATCAGATAAGCAGATTAAGGGAAATAACAATGCTGAAAATAAATCACTATCACAGGATTATGCGGATAAGTACATAGATTTACATTTACATTTAGATGGAGCATTGACAATTGATATCGCAAGAAAACTTGCTGATATGCAAAATATTGATCTACCAGATAGTGATGAAGAGTTGGAAAAGATGCTGACCGTTCCTTCTGATTGTAAGAGTTTAACTGACTTTTTAAAATGTTTTGATTTACCTGGATCCTTGATGCAGACTGAAGGTGGAATCAGTGAGGCTGTAAGACTGGTTTCAGATAATATAAAATCTCAGGGAGTAATTTATGCAGAAATAAGATTTGCACCACAATTACATAAGAGTAAGGGTATGACTCAGGAGGATGCTATAAAAGCTGCACTTAAGGGTATTTCTGAGACAGACCTTAAGGTAAATCTTATATTATGTTGTATGCGTGGTGAGGGTAATGACACAGAAAATGAAGAAACTGTAGCTCTTGCCAAAAAATATCTTGTTGAGGATGGTGGTGTTGTGGCTATAGACCTTGCTGGTGCAGAGGCTCTTTATCCTACATCAAAATATAAGGATCTATTTGCAAAGGCAAAAGAACTTGGCATTCCATTTACTATACATGCTGGAGAGGCAGATGGAGCAGAGAGTGTTAAGCTTGCAGTATCCTATGGAGCTACAAGGATAGGTCATGGCGTTAGAAGCTACGAGGATGCAAATGTAGTTAATATGTTGAAAGAAAAAGGCATTTTCCTTGAAATGTGCCCTACCAGCAACAGACAGACACATGCTGTTGAGGATATGTCAAGATATCCATTTGTTGATTATTTTAACGATGGAATAAAAGTAACACTTAATACAGATGATATGGGTATCGAGGGTACTACTCTTGCTGATGAGTTCCGCTACATGGAAAGTACTTTTGATCTAACTCCGGCCCAGGAACAAACCATATTACAGAATTCTATTGATGCAGCATTCACATCAGATGCGGTAAAGAGCTGGCTCCGCAGTCAGCTCATCAAGTGAGTATAATCTATAACATAGTTAATCCCAGTCAGTGATATTACACTACCACCGACTGGGATGTTTCTTTATATTCCAGTAACTCTTGGATATATGCCTTTCCATAAACGGATAAGGTGCTATCTTTTCTAATTATATAACCTATTGTAAGAGGATCCTGCTCCGTCAGTCTGATCGAGACAAGGCCCTTTAGTATTGCATCATCTTCAGATAGCAATCCTGATCCTATAGCGTAGCCATGAAGCTCACTGATCAGTTCCAATGTCGTCGCCCTATCATCAGATTTGATCATTTTATTAAAATCATGATCGGACATTGCCTCTTCTGATAAGTAAAAATTTGAGTCATCACTTTGGTCAAAGGATACGCATGTGTAATCTGATAATTCGTCCAATGATATTTCTGTGCAATCGGCTAATGGATGATCATGCCATACATACGCATAAGAGTCTTTTTTCATTAGCGGCTGAAATGATAAATTATATTCCTTTAACATTCGCTTTATTATAGTCTCATTAGTACTTGAAAATGAGATAATACCGACCTCACTTTTCAAAGACCGAACATCAGAAAAGACATCCATGGTCTTTGTTTCATGAATATTAAAAATAAATTTTTCAGGATTATATTTTTTTATAACTCTTGTAAAAGCTCTTATTGCAAAGTTGTAGTGCTGTGTTGATACAGAAAACTTTTCCTTGTCTGTATCGCTGGAGAGATACTTTTCCTCCATAATCTCATATTGACTCATCACCTTTTTGGCATAAGACAGGAACTCTCTACCATCATCAGTCAAAAATATACCTCTGTTGGTCCTTTCAAATAAGAGGATGCCCAGCTCATCTTCCAGTTCCTTGATACTTGTAGACAGTGATGGCTGTGATATAAAGAGCTTACCTGCAGCCTCCCTTATGGATGAGCTCCTGGCAACTTCTATTACATACTTGATCTGAGAAATATTCATTTTGTACCTCGTGCTGCGAATGTTTAGTCCAAAACTGTCTCAATGATACCACCACCTATGACACAGTTATCCTCATCATAAAAAACCGCTGATTGTCCCGGGGATGCTGCTCGTACAGGATCGATAAATGAGATTTTAACTTTATCAGAATCAAGCATTAAAACCTCTGCAGGTTGTCCGACATGGTGATAGCGCACCTTAACATTACATGAAATTCTTTCACCTGATTTAAGTTCAGGGATACTCATAAAATTAAGATCTTTACAAATAAGCTCAGTGCTATATAGTGATTTTTCATCCCCTATTATCACCGTGTTATTTACTGCGTCTATTTTTTTAACATAAGCTGGAAATCCGAGTGCCAGCCCCAAGCCCTTACGTTGCCCGACAGTATAATGTATGATTCCTTTGTGGTGGCCTAAGACATTCCCGTCTTCATCAACAAAAAGTCCATCACCAGGTATATCTGTTTCAGCATAATCCTCTATATAATCTACGTAATTTCCATCAGTGACAAAGCATATCTCCTGAGAATCTGCCTTTTCTGCTACAGGTAATCCAGCTTGTCTTGCAATTTCTCTAACCTCATCTTTGCTGAGCTTTCCTAATGGCATAATTGTCCTTGCAAGCTGATCCTGTGTTAGTCTGTATAACATATATGTCTGATCCTTGGCAGCAAAATCAGCCTTTTGTACGGTATATCTACCGTTATCCTTTTTTATAATTGAGGCATAATGACCTGTGGCAATATAATCAGCAGCCATAACATTTGCTGAATCAAGCATCTTATCCCACTTGATATATTTATTACACCAAACACACGGATTTGGTGTCACACCATGTAAGTAATCATCAATAAATGGTTTTGTTATATACTCTCTAAAATCAGAAATGCAATTTGATACATAATAAGGGATGCCTAGTTTCCAGGATACTTTTCTCGCATCATCAATCTCACAGCACCTGCTCTCCTTGCCATCTGATGACATCCAGGTACGGATTGTGACTCCTACTACTTCATATCCTGCCAGTTTTAATAAATAGGCGGTGACTGCACTATCTACACCGCCTGACATACCAACTATTACCTTAGCCATTGCTTATACACTTTCTAAAAATATTTTTTAAATCATACCAATACACTATGATTTATTCCATATAATCTACAGAAAAAAAGTGTCTATGTCAATTTGAATATGCAGTGCTCCGGTAACTTTTAATTATTACTGAATTTTTTTGCGTTTTATTCAGTAAATAATGCTGTGGAGTAGTATCTGTCTCCACTATCTGGCAACAAGGCTACTATAGTTTTTCCTTTGTTTTCCGGTCTTCTTGCCAACTGGATAGCACCATATAAAGCGGCACCTGATGATATGCCAACAGATATTCCCTCTTTTCTGGCAAGTAACTTTGCTGTGTCAAATGCATCCTGATTGGACGCTTTAAACACTTCATCATATATTTTTGTATTTAAAACTTCTGGCACAAATCCCGCACCTATTCCCTGTATCTTGTGACTACCGCTCCTGCCCTCTGAGAGAACAGGTGAGTCTTCCGGTTCCAATGCTACAACTTTCACATCAGGATTTTGCTCCTTTAGATATTCACCTGTACCAGTGATTGTTCCACCTGTGCCCACACCAGCTATAAATATATCAACCTTGCCATCTGTATCTTTCCAGATCTCAGGACCTGTTGTCTTTTTATGGATATCAGGATTTGCAGGATTATTAAACTGCAATGGTAAGTAGCTGTTAGGAATCTCTCTTGCAAGTTCTTCAGCCTTTGCTATAGCTCCTTTCATTCCCTTTGAGCCTTCAGTAAGTACAATTTCTGCACCATATGCCTTGATGATATTTCTCCTCTCAATGCTCATTGTTTCAGGCATTGTGATTATGATCCTGTATCCTTTTGCTGCAGCAATAGCTGCAAGTCCTATACCTGTATTTCCTGATGTCGGCTCAATGATAACTGAATCCTTTTTTAATAGTCCTTTGTTTTCTGCATCTTCGATCATTGACTTGGCAATACGATCCTTTACGCTGCCAGCAGGATTAAGATACTCCAGCTTTACCAGCACAGTTGCCTCAAGCTCTAGCTCCTTTTCAATATTTACCACCTCAACTAATGGTGTATTTCCAATTAAACCAAGTGTTCCTTTATAAATATTTGACATGGTATTTGTCTCCTTTTTCCTACTATTGATTTATTTTTTATGGGTTGTGATTTAATATTTTGATTTGATAAAGACATAAATCACTATATTATTGCCTTTAATGCTTAAGGTGTATGGATTAAAAATCACAGCGCCTTAAATCCATTTTCAAGATCAGCTATAATATCATCTATATGTTCTGTGCCGATTGATAATCTTATGGTGTTTGGCTTTATGCCCTGATCCAGCAATTCTTCCTCTGATAATTGTGAATGAGTTGTAGATGCCGGGTGGATGACAAGACTTTTAACGTCAGCAACATTGGCAAGTAATGAAAAAATCTTTAGATTATCAATAAATTTCCACGCTTCCTCCTGGCCGCCCTTGATTTCAAATGTAAATATGGATGCGCCTCCATTAGGGAAATATTTTTTATATAACTCATGGTCAGGATGTCCATCGATTGATGGATGATTTACCTTCTCTACCAATGGGTGCTTACTTAAATATTCAACCACTTTTCTGGTATTTTCTGAATGTCTGTCAAGCCTTAGTGACAATGTCTCTGTACCCTGCAAGAGCAGAAATGCATTAAATGGTGATATGGTGGCACCTGTATCTCTGAGCAAAATAGCACGTATGTATGTGACGAATGCTGCCGGCCCTACTGCATCATAAAAAGATACACCATGGTAACTAGGGTTTGGCTCAGCAATGTTTGGATACTTACCACTTTTTCTCCAGTCAAACCTGCCTGACTCAACGATAACACCGCCAAGAGTCGTTCCATGACCACCTATAAATTTTGTAGCTGAGTGAACAACTATATCAGCTCCATGTTCTATAGGTCTTATGAGATATGGAGTGCCAAAAGTATTGTCCACAACTACCGGAAGTCCGTACTTATGTGCCAGGTCTGCAACTGCATCAAGATCAGGTATATCGCTGTTAGGATTTCCCAGAGTTTCTACATAAATCGCTCTTGTATTATCCTTTATGGCATCCTCTACTTCTTGTAGATCATGAATGTTTACAAAGCTTGTCTCAATCCCATACTGTGGCAGAGTGTGAGCCAGTAAATTATAGCTTCCTCCATAAATGGTTTTCTGTGCAACTATATGTCCACCGTTTGCAGCTAATGCTTCTATCGTATAGCTTATGGCTGCGGCGCCTGATGCTATAGCAAGAGCTGCACTTCCACCCTCAAGAGCCGCGATTCTTTTTTCAAAAACCTCCTGGGTGGAATTTGTAAGTCGTCCATAAATATTTCCAGCATCAGCCAGGCCAAAGCGATCAGCTGCATGCTTACTATTATGAAATACATAGGAGGTAGTCTGATAAATAGGCACAGCTCTTGAGTCTGTAGCCGGATCGGCCTGCTCCTGTCCAACGTGTAACTGTAAAGTCTCGAATCTATAATTACTCATGATAATGTCTCCCTTTATGATTTTTGAGTACAAAAAAACCCGGTGAGAATGAACTCTACCGGGCAGATAACCGAAATGATCTTTACGCTTTGACATTTAAGCACTTTATAACTGCATCATAACAGAGCGTATGAATAAGAACATCCTTTGAGTCACTAAATCTGCCCAGGAATAACACATTCGACAACACATATAGTTTTTCATATTCATGTTTTTATTCATTATCCATACCTCCTTGCCTTGATATTTGCTATTGCTTTGATGCACTTATAGTATCATTACGGTGTAGTTCTGAAAAATCGTTAATTTTTATCATCCGTGATAATCAGAAACTATAACAGGGAGCATTTATAAAAATGCTCCCTGGATAATCGACTTTTGATTATAATTTTTCAGATTGTACTATTTCAAGCCATTGTTTACAAAGTTCACTCCAACTTGCAAGGTGAGGATTGGCAATTCTGTTTTTTTGTACGTCATCCACATCCGGCGTTGCCAGACTCATACCATGTACTCCTTGTGGAAATACATGCAGCTCTGCAAAAACACCATTACTTATCAGGGCATTCATAAACTGCATTGACGCCCGTATGGAGACCTCCTCATCGTGCACTGTATGCCAAAGAAATGTAGGTGGCGTATTGTTTGAGATATACCTTGTCACTTCAAGGTATTCATATAGTGCCTCATCATCTCCGCAAAGACATTTGACAAAATCCTGTCCGTCAAAATCGTGTAGCTCCGTAGCAGCATAAGATAGAATTAAGGCGTCAGGCCTTATGGCCTCCTTGGAGAGACCAAGTCCAAGTGTATCATCATCCCAATGGACTCCCAGTGTCGCCGCAAGGTGCCCACCAGCAGAAAATCCACAAACTGCTGTAAATGATGGATTACCCTTCTCCTGTGCGATAGCCCTGACTTTTGCAACTGCTATAGCAAGCTGCTTTAGCGGAGTTTTACCTAAAGGCGCTTTTTCCATGCCCACAGAATACTTCAAAATGTAGCATTGATATCCTGCTCTTGCAAAATCTCTTGCAACAGGCCACTCCTCTCTGGGACTGAGCCAGACATATGCTCCACCAGCGCAAATCACTAAGGAACCTTTAGTCTTATTTGGCATTTCCTCATATAATAGCTCGGCACCAGATGCATCTATAGTGATACTGTTAATCATAGTTTTACCCCAAAACCAAAAAACTCATTTGTGTTACGGAAGCATACATCCTCTATGATCTCCTTTAGGTTCTCCTCAGAGCCGAAATATTCCCCTCTTTCGCAGAGCTCCCCAAGATAATTGCAGAACACTCTCCTGTAGAGTTCATGTCTAGGATAAGAAATGAAAGATCTGGAGTCAGTAAGCATACCTATCGACAACGAAACAGGATACAGATTTGCACATGATTTAAACTGTCTGTCGATACCAAATTGCTGATCGTTAAACCACCATGGTGCTCCTATCTGAACTTTGGATTTTGTTCCATTGTCACAGAATCCGGCTGCCAGTATAGCCCATGTCTCAATTTTTGTTCCATCCAAAGGATATAAGATGGTTTTAGGGAGCTTACCTTCCAGTGTAAGTCTGTTTAGAATTTCACCTACAGAAGTTACGCTAGCCTGATCATCACAACAGTCAAAACCAGTAGACTGACCCACATTTCGTACCCCCTTTGTATTAGCATCAAGATAGGTACCGATATGTAACTGCATTACATAACCTTCTTTATGATATAGTTTGCCCATTTCCAGTAAAAATGCACTCTGATATTTGTCGACTTCCAAAGCTGTCAATGCTTCATTGTTGCGTGCCTTAGTAAAAATTAGATCTATTTCATCCTGAGTGTAATCTACAAATGTAAAATGTGGAATGCCGTCATCAGAAACCGTTGTGCCGGTAACATCTTTAAAGTACTTGAGACGTACATCCAATGCCTCAAGCATTGTATTAAATGATTTTATTTCAACTCCTGCAGCTTCTGAAAGCTGTTTGAGATAAGAGTCAAATGTAGGAAGCTCGATAAACATTGCCTTATCAGGGCGAAAAGCCGTTATGACCTTAGTTGATGTCTTTTGTTCATAAAGCTTTTTATGCCATTCCAGATTATCTATTGGGTCCTCAGTAGTTGATACAAGTTTTACATTGGAATGTTCCATACACCATTGTCTCGTCATATGCTGTTCATGTATCATCTGTTTAGTTTTTTGATATATCTCTTCGGCGTTCTCTTCAGTCAGCGGCTCACTAATATCAAAGTAACGTTTTAATTCCAGTGCACACCAAATAAAAATAGGATTACCCACCATCTTTGGCAACACCTTGGCAAACTCAAGAAACTTTTCATGAAAATCAGTCTCCTTACCAGTAATATATTTCTCTTCGATGCCAAAAGTTCTCATGGCACGCCACTTGTAGTGGTCTCCTTCGAGCCACATTTCTCCAAGATCCTCAAATTCTTTATTCTCATACATTGCCTTAGGAGAAATATGACAATGATAATCGATTATAGGCATCGACTCAGCATATTTATGATAAAGCTCACTTCCTGTTTCATTAGTCAGGAATAGTTCTTCGGAAAATTTCTTATTTATTTTCATCTCTTTTGACTCTCCTCATTATGACTGATAATATACAAGTAATAGTTGTTTTAAAAGAGCATGCGGATAACCGCATGCTCCGCATTGTTAATAATTTTATTTTTAAAAACCGATCAGTGCACCGCCATCTACAGGTATACATGAACCAGAGATATAACGTGCTGCATCTGAGCACAGAAATGCACATACCATACCTATATCCATCGGGTCACCAACAGTTTTAGCTGGTATTCTTCCCATTATTTTAGCAAGACGTTGAGGGTCCGTATCAACTGCCTTGTGAAACATCGGTGTATCTATCCAGCCTGGTGCCACAGCATTTACCGTAACACCATACTCAGCAAGCTCTGCAGTGAGGACATGAATCATGCCGAGAAAACCTGCCTTGGCAGTTGCATACCCACATACCTGAGGCTGTCCTATATAAGAAGTCATGGAAGCCTGGAAAATAATACGACCATGCTTCTGTTCCTTCAGATATGGTACAACTGCTTTAGTAATTGCAAAAGAGCCAACAAGGTGGACATCCAGAACGCTTTTATAGTCATCAACTGACATATCCCAAATAAATTTTTTACAGTGGTTTCCTGCATTGTTAACAAGAATTGTTACTTTTCCAAAATCCTCAACGATTTTAGAAACGAGCTCAGGTGCATGTTCCGTATCTGAGATATCATGGGCATAGAATCTGACATTGTCACCAAACTCTTTGAGTGCCTCCTCATATTTTCTACTGACGACTGCTACCTTGGCACCGGCAGATACGAGACATCTGGTAATTGCCAGACCAAGTCCTGTACCTCCTCCGGTAACAATTGCAACTTCACCTGTAAGATCGTACCATTTCTGTATTTGAAATTCTGACATTTCTTCTTCTGTAAATGCAGCCATTTTCCTACCCTCTCTTTTTTTACTACTCTTCACATTTTCTGTGTATTACAACAGTGTTTTCCTGATATTTATAAGGTATAAAGAATTCTCTATGACCCATTGCTTCTGATTTTGTTTGTTTACCGCCTGCAATTTCAACAATGTATTTTGCAAGTTCGTCTGCCATCTCTGACATGCTTTTCGTTCCTTCCAGAATTGGGCTGGCATCAAATTCCATATCTTCTGACATTCGCTCGTAGGTATCATGATTACCTGTAATTTTTACACAAGGTCCTACAGCACTGCCGACGACATTTCCACGTCCAGTTACGAGGAACACAAGATGGGAACCGCAACTGACAAGATCCATGAGTCCTTCATTATCATTTGGATTTGTAATGCCAAACTGCATCCAATAAGGATCCGGTGTAGAGTCCAGAAGCCATAATCCTGATTTTTCCGGTTTCTGCGTTACCTTTATGACACCCTGTATTTTATTAGATCCACTCTTAACGATAGCTCCCATAGACTTTTCTTCTATAGTTGACAGCCCACCTGCAAAATTACCCGGACTAACGGAGTACTGATGAACTGATTTACAATACTCGAGCGCTTTATCATAAGTGTAAGCAATCTCTTCTTTAGCTTTTTCTGTTGCACCTCGGTTGACCAAAACATCTTTTAGTCCTATTGCTTCAACTATTTCTTCAAAAATTGCTGTCCCGCCAAGCTGTGTCAGCTTATCAAAAAATCGTCCCACCACAGCATTGCCAGCAAGCCCTGAGGTGTAATCAGATCCTCCACACTCTGCACCTATAACAAGATCCTTTAGCGTCATCGTCACTCTTGGTGCGCCCTTGAGCTCACGTATTGCCCAGGAGACCCACGCCTCACCTTTTTGGATGGACAGTCTTGTCCCTCCTTCTTTCTGAATAAACATCCAGGAGGAAAGCTTTCCTTCATTTGTGGCAATATCAGCCAACCATTCTGGTTGAATATATTCGCAGCCAAGGCCAACAGCAAGTACAGCGCCTACATTAGGATGACGTATGAGGCTTATCAACATATTGATCGCATATTGATTGTCAGTACATCCATCGAAGCCCACAAGCTCTACATCCTGAGAGTTCGTTCTGTCTACAATTTGTCTTGCAACAAATTCTGAACATTTCACTGTATAGATCACCAGTACTCTGTTTCTAATACCCGGTTTACCATTTTTTCTTTGATAGCCCTCAAAGGATATCTCATCAAGTTTCAAAGCTTATACCCCCTTTCAATTACATGTAATTCATGTCTTTAGGAGCGCCTGTGACAGCATCGAGATGACTCGAACGTTCATCATAGTTGGATGCCATTTCTTCAAGATGTACCCAAGATCCTTTTGGTATCATTTTGACAGCATGTCCTATAACAACTCCATATTTAATGATGTCTTCTCCATTTTCTATATCTCGCAGCGCAATTTTATGACCCTTCGGAACATCTATTACAGGAGTTATTTCTGATAGATCTGTATCTCCTATCACGGGAACTGTGCTTCCTTTGACCAGTTCTGTAAGTGCCACAGCAACATTGTCCAAAGCGTTTACTTGAAATACTTTATCATTCATACTACACACCACACATAAGCATTCTTACACAGCTAATGTTACAGGATACCAAATACCTCAAAGGCCTCTGTTGCCGACATACCGCCCTCAATAGCTTTTCTTACTTTTTTTTCACCTCTGGCTTTCTCTAAAGCCTTTACGAGAACTTCATCCTTTATTTCTTTAGGGATTATCAAAACTCCATCTATATCACCAAATACAAGGTCACCATCGTGAATAGTTACCTGTCCTATTTCAATTGTACATCTCATATCACAGACGTAAGTACGAACAGAGCTGTCCTGTGCCCAACACTCCGTTGCAAATACAGGAAAATTCTGGGACAGAACCTGAGGTGTATCTCTGGTATATCCATCAAGTACTGCTCCTGCTGCACCTCTTGTTTTTGCAGTTGCTGTAAGTAATTCGCCCCAAAGTGCAGAGTTATGAGCACCAGTTGCAACATATACTTCATTAGGACGTAGCTGATCCAGCGCTTCTGTCAGGAGTCCAAAAGGCTTTTTAGGCGCCTCAAATACATCATTTTCAAGTATCGTACAGGCATATCCTGCCACCTTTAATCTATTGTCCTTTTGAGTCCTGTCGATATAAGCATCTGCAGGAACCAATGCTTCCAGAGGTCGAATGTTGGCAGGCAGAAACTGATGTTTATAGCCCATCTGGTCCAAAATATCTCCAACAACCGGTGTATACAAATTTTCTTTCATCAGAGTGAACATCTCTTCATCGTTATTCCAAAGCTTATCCATTTTATGCCTCCCTTAGTAAGCTATCATCGGCAGCCACATAAAAGACTGCGGAAAATATGTAAGAATAATAAGTGCTATTCCCATTACCAGGTAGAAAGGCACCATTTTCTTTGCCAGTTTTTCCAAACTGATACCTGAGATTGCAGATCCAATGAATAGTGTTGATCCAACAGGTGGTGTAAGGAGTCCGATGCCGAGGTTGAGTACCATGACAACTCCAAGATGGATAGGTGATAATCCAAGTGACATCCAAATCGGAAGGATCACAGGCGTAAGCATTAAGATGAGACACGCCATCTCTATCAAACATCCAAGGATCAGCATCAGAATATTGAGTAATATCAAGATAACAATTTTATTTGTTGTCATCGCAAATAAAGCGTTAGTGACCATTGTTGGGATCTTTAGATATGTAAGGAGATATGTAAATGCACCTGAAACACCGATCAGAATTAATACCTTACCCAGCATCATAGTTACATTGTTAAAGATACGAGGAATGTCTCTCAGTTTGAATCCCTTGTATATAAAGAGTCCGACAGCCATTGACCACACTACAGCTACGGCGGCAGACTCAGTGGTTGTGAAAACTCCGGCTACTACACCGACAACAACTATAAGAACGGCTGCAAGACCCCATATAGCACGTACAAATGACTTTACACATGCCTTTGGTGAAAATTTGCCTGTTACAGGGATATTGTTCTTTTTTGAGTAATACCATGAGTAGATCATGAGAACAAGCGATAGGACTATACCAGGTACGTAACCTGCCAAGAAAAGCTGGCCTATAGATACTGTTGTTACACCTGCTGCTGCAAGTGTATAAATGACCATGTTCTGTGATGGTGGGACGAGGATACCCTCTACAGATGACGCCATTGTAAGTGCTGTAGAGAACGGTCTGTCGTAGCCCTGTTCTTCCATCATCTTAATCTCGATAGGTCCAAGGGATGCGCAGTCTGCTGAAGAAGATCCTGAGATACCACCAAAGAAAAAAGAAGATACGACATTGACCATTGCAGCTCCGCCTCTTACCCAACCGACTAGTTCTTTGGAAAAATCTATCAGTCTGTCTGTGACACCACCTGCACTCATCAGCTCGCCCATGGTAATGAAAAATGGAACAGCCAGTAATGTATATGAGTTTAGATTTGCCACAAATTTAAGTGCCATTTGCATCGGATTGATACCCAGGTAAAAGAAATCCACCAGAGATGCAATACCAATCGCATACACAACCGGAACACGTAAAAATATCAATCCTATAAAAATAACTAAAAGCAAAATTGTTGCTATTGTTGTTGTGCTCATTCCTTTACAAACCTCCTCATTAGTTGAGAAATCAGTGCAAAAATATAAAACACACCTGTTACTGGAAGTGATAAATACATATATGCATATCTTATATTGATACCTGCCATTGTATTGGTTCTTGACTGTTTCATAAGCTGTATTCCATAAACAATCATGAATATAGCAAACACAAAGATGCAGATGTCACCAAGGATATCTGTAGCCGTTAGAGCCTTCTTAGACATTTTCTCGTCAAACATAGTTACCTTTAAATGCTCATTGGAACGTACAACAAGCGCTGAGCCTAAAATACTCATCCATGTAAGCAGGAAAAGAGATAATGGCTCACCCCACATTGGAGAATGATGAAATACGTATCTTCCAAGGAAGATATAAAATACAATACAGATCAGTGCTCCAAGCATTGCAGCACAGAGATATTTGAGAAACTCGAAGACAATAACATCTACTTTTTCCCAGATTTGAACGAATTTTTTCATAAATATAGCCTCCAGTTATTGACCGCTCATACCTGCTTCCTCATAGAAAGAGAGAGGACCGATACCACTCACAGCCCTCTCCCGCCGTAAATTACATTCACTAATTTTCGTCTAAGTACATTTCCCTTTGCAGAAAATTTAGTACTGACCACTTGCAAGCTTATTTATGATTTCCTGCTCATCTTCTGAATATGTAGCATAAACGCTCTGACAAGCTTCCTGCCACTTTTCTATATCTGCAACATCAAGCTTGGTAACGCCCTTATCAGCAAATGAATCGAATGCTGCCTGCTCCTGCTTCTGGTTGTACTCATAGCAAGCTGCTGACGCTGCATCGGCTGCCTCATTCATCCAACCCTTCTGTTCGTCTGTAAGTGAATTCCACTTATCCTTGTTCATAAGTATTACGCCACAGCCAAATGTATGAGCATCTGTGATGAAGTAAGGAGCAACCTCATTAAAGGAATTTGACAGATAAGATGTAACGCCATTCTCAGCACCGTCGACTACACCAGACTGAAGAGATGTATAAAGCTCTGAATATGCGATAGGAGTTGCTGAAGACTCAAGGGCATTCATTGTATTTACCATAAGGTCTGTCTCAGGTACTCGTATCTTGAGGCCCTTCATCATGTCAAAGGTAAACTCGCTAGGTGAGCCAAGCTTCTCATATGTATCTTTTGTAATGAACATAGACCTCGGTCCCTCAACCAGCCATCCGAGAGCTACATATCCACAGTCATCGGTATCTACAGAGTCAAGCATCTGCTGTCCAAGATCAGACTCTGCCATGTCATGAAACTGAGTCATATCCTTAAATAAGTAAGGAAGACCTGTAAGGGCAATGGTTGGTGCACCATAGTTTGAAAGAGATGATGCATTACCACGGAAGATATCCAGTGTACCCATCTGAATGCCCTGCATGGAAGTCTTCTCATCTCCAAGAGTTCCATTAGTATACAGATCTATAGTAATCTGACCATTGGAAACCTCATTTATTTTTTCTGCGAATGCTTTGGCACCAACAGTTGCACCGTACTCGTCACCATTTACCTCAGACCACTGCAGTACGAGTGAGTCGCCAGATGGTGCAGCTGTGTCAGTCGCCTGCGTAGTGTCTGCAGCCTTCTCAGTTGCAGCTATTGTATCTGCTGCCTGAGTTGTGGCCTGTGCCGGGGCGTCACTGCTGCCACATCCTGCCAGAGACATAGCCATAAGACCTGCCATAACTGCTGATAATACTCTTTTTTTCATTTTAATAACCCTCCTGTTAAACATCATATCTTTTTAGGTCCATTGTTTTGGAACCAAATAATACATTATTTACATATTTCGTTTTATCTTTTCCTATCACGTTCATACCTGATAAAACGTTTTTGTTATTTACTATATTTAAACTAACACCATCAAATTATGATGTCAACTTTTGCATAGATTTTAGTTATTTTAGTTAGTTAATTTGTGCAATGTGCTTTATTAACGCACCATCTTTTTAGGCATTCAGTGGAAAACACTCTTAATTTTGTTCATTTAGTGTTATTTTTTACCCATTCTGTTATAATTTAGAAAAACGTTTTAGTGATTGATTTTTATGGATATTATTACATATTTGGAGGTTATCAATGGTTATAAAGAAGTTTGAAAGCTGGTGGGTAGAAAGAGGAAAATGCCTATTTGATGAAAAACGGCAGGGCGGCGCCAAGATGGGATGGGATGTTCTGGTCATAAAACTCACAACAGACACTGGCATCGAGGGCATCGCAACATGCATGGCCGCAAGATCAGGAGCAGTATCAGAATCTTATTTAAATGAAACAATCGCACCTGTAGTTTTAGGTAGAGATCCTCACGATCGCGAGGCGATATTCCAGAAGCTGTGGGTCATCGACAGACACGAAGCTTTCTTCCCGGTCTTTCTGCCGGGACCTATAGACGTAGCTCTTTGGGATATATGTGCCAAAGAGGCCGGTCTTCCACTCTATAAATATATAGGTGCTTATAGAGACTCTCTTCCTGCATATGCTAGTTCAAATTTCCTTCCAACAATTAAGGATTATGTAGATGAGGCACTTCTTTATAAAAGTAAAGGCCTGAAAGGATACAAGATGCATCCTTCAGGTCCTGTTGAATTTGATATGGCTGTGCATCAGGCAGTCCGTGATGCCGTCGGACCAGACTACGCACTTATGACAGATCCGGTTGGTGATTACACCATCGACGAGGCAGTCAGAGTCGGCAGACAATTGGAACGCTTGAATTTTGAATGGTTTGAGGAACCTTTCCGAGACTTTGAGTTATACAAATACACTGAATTATGTAAAACTCTTGATATCCCTATCGCAGCAACAGAAACAACCAGAGGTTGTCATTGGGGTGTTGCTCAGGTAATCAATCAGCACGCCGCAGATATCGTGCGCGCAGACGTTTCCTGGAAAGATGGTATAACCGGGACTCTAAAGATCGCGCATCTTGCAGAGGCTTTTGGCCTCAATGTCGAGATCCACACAACTACTATGAACTACATGGATATCGCAAATCTCCATGTAAGCTGTGCAATCAAAAACTGTAAATACTTTGAGTACTTTGTACCAGAGGATAACTATCGTCTCCCTATGAAGGGTGACCTGCCTATCGATAAGGACGGAATCATCCATGTCCCTACTGATCCAGGCGTAGGTGTGAAGCTTGATTGGGATCTGATAAAGGCCGCATGTCATAATTATTCTTGTCAGGAAATATAATTATGGCAAATCTAAATTAATAAAAAATCATAGCGCCCACATTGCTCTTTTCATACATAGGAAGGTTACTTTTAAAAATAACATCTGCTCCAACATACACTATTTTGGATTCAGGCTCTTTACCGTTTACGAGATAATCTGTAAGAACCCGGATACCATAATAACCTTGTGCATATGGATTTTTTTGGATTACGTTATTAAAAACGCCTTTCCTTATACGCTCCTGTGTGACCTCGGCCAAATCGGAACCTACTGAAAAGATATCCATCTTTCCAGCCTCTTCCAGGGCCTGTCCCAAAAGGAATGTTCCTTGCGAAAATACGGAGGCACAGGCGGCAATATCCGGGCGCATAACTTCTCTTAGGATATGCATGTAATTTGCATTCTCAATACTCCAGGAGAAGTTCTTATATACGAGATTTTTTATATTATTTTCGTTTAGATATGCATCAAAGCCACGCACAATCTGAGAGTGTGAGTGAAACTTAGGATTGCCTGCAAGAAGAAAAATACTCCCATACGGCTCTATCCTTGAGGTTATAAGCTCAGCCATAGTTCTGCCTATGACCTCATAGTTACACTCGACACAACAAAGATAATCGGTGTTCTCACGATAAGAATTAAGGAAGACAACAGGAATATTATTACTTTTAATGTAGTTCCAATCACCTTCTGAAATAACTTCAAGATGCCCAGCAGAAAGATATCCGTTGATTTCTCCAGAATGCAACAACTCATGGACTCTATGAAGGATCTCATCGTGTTGCTGTGAGTAATAGGGTATTTCAATGAATTCTGCATTAGCCACATGGGCCTCAACAAAGTCATGGATGCCATGCCACATTGGTGGATAGAAAAACCTGTTATCTCCTTTTACACCAGGCAGGACTATGAGGATCTTTTGCCTTTTGCGCTTTAAGGATGCAGCATTTTTGTTTGGCTGATAGCCCAGACTCTCTGCTACTTCCTTTATAAGTGTTCTGGTTGACTCACTAACACCCTTTTTACCGCTGAGTGCTATATGGACGGAGCTTATACTGACACCGGCTGCCTCTGCAACATCACGGATTGTAGCATTCATTATATGTACTTCCTTTCTGTTAAGGTTTGTTCATATAAAACCATTTTGCTTATTAAAAAAGCTATTTGTCATTATAACATAAAGAAATTCAAAATTAGTTAGTTTTAAACGTCAAAGAATAGTATATTTCTGCATCAAAAAAATAAATCTTAAGGAGGATTCAATAATGAGTGAACTTTCAGGCTATACTGGCATAGTAACAGGAGGTTCCAGTGGTATAGGCCTAGATATCGCCAATGTTTTAGCTATTCATGGAGCAACTGTTTATATCATATCTCGTACTGGTTGCGTAAAAGATGGGCTTCCAGATAGTGAACCAGGTACCATACACATAAAAGGTGACATTACAGATAGAGATTCTATGGAAAAAATAATTGCTGAGATTGCATCAAAGCATGATGGGCATATTGATTTTCTTGTAAATAATGCAGGCGCCACTTATAAGTGTCTTGCTCAAGACGTTCCAGAAAAAGAATTTGATCGTGTTCTAGATACAAATGTAAAATATGTATTTATGATGGCACAGTTATGTTATCAATATCTTAAAAAAAGTCCTTTCAAGGGCAGAATTGTTAACATCTCGAGCATGAGCGCTCATCTGGGATTCTCGCTTGTTGTCCCTTATTGCACAAGTAAAGCAGCTGTCTGCGGTTTAACCAGAGGTCTTGCAATCGAGTGGGCAAATGATAACATCTGTGTAAACTCTATAGCACCTGGTTGGTTCCACTCCAAAATGCTTGACGAGGTAATGGATGATAAGCGAAGAGAGCAAATTTTAAATCGAATTCCTGTACATGATTTTGGAGATACAAAAGATTTAGGAGCATTAGCTGCATTTCTTATTGGTCCACATGGTTCCTACGTCACAGGACAGGATTATGCTTTAGATGGTGGAGCATTAGCATTCGGGTACTAATAAATTAAAGTAATACTACTAATGCAAATAATAAATCGACGTGAATTTATAGTTAACGTCGATTTATTATTTTATATATTTATTACAACATCCTTTAACTTCATTGCAAAATCTCTGTGGCCATATGCAGTCCAGTGTAAAGAATCATCTGGCGATGGATCTACAAAATCTGCAGCATTAATAAAGCAGCAGCCTTTACTCTCTGCAATACCTTTGAAGTATTTTGCAAGCTCTTTTGATCTATCGATTGCGTCACTTTTATACTTGGCTGAGAATGGTGATGTAATAATACCATCACCTATTTCAGTAGGTGACACAAGTATGATCTTAGGCTGAAATCCCTGTTTTTCTAAAGTGAAATCTTTAATGATATCTACGAGCTGTCCGGCTCCATCAGCTATCTGCTCTGCTGATGCATGATATACATCTTTAAGGTCATTGCTTCCCAGCATCAAAATAACTATATCTATAGGTTTATGTGTATTTAAACATGGCTTCAGATATGGCATACCATTTTTCCATGGATCAATTGGATCATCAAAAACAGTGGTTCGGCCATTACACCCCTCTTCGATCACCTTGTAATCAGAGCCGAGCAACATTTGTAATCTACCCGTCCATCTGACATTATCAGGGTATCTCAAACCATCCGTGGGATTATATCCGTAAGTATTTGAATCTCCATAACACAAAATAGTTTTCATGACTTTTATACTCTCCTCACAATGTCATTATAACTTGGGTATCCATAGGCACTTTCTGCAGACACTACAGCTTTTTTTATAGCCTCGCTAACGACTTCAGCGGCAAGGATCCCCACAAGATCCTGATCGGCACGGATGCCACCTATTGATGCTGCATATATACTATCACCATCAGCTGAAGTATGTACCGGATTTATTGATCTTGCATATCCATCATGTGCCATTCCTGCGATTTTACAGAGCTGAGCTTTTGAAAATGCTGCATTTGTTAGTACTACAGCTAATGTAGTATTACCTGTAAACTTATTATCTACTACTTCTGTACTGCCCTTCATATACTCGACAGTACTTCTTAAGGTCTTTTTATCATCAGAAAGAAGCCCTGCAATCTGTTTCCCGGTCTTGTAGTCATATATATCCCCAAGAGCATTTGCAACAACAACAGCGCCTATTTTTAGCCCACCGAGTTGAATAGCATAACTACCTATACCGGTTTTCATGCAATAATCCATTCCTGCTATTTTTCCTACACTGGCTCCGCAACCTACACCATAGTTCCCATCAAGATAATTAGGTGAAGTCATTGCGATTTTTGCGGCCTCATAACCCATTTTTGGATCAGGACGCGCTTTTGAATCACTGACTGTGAGATCAAAAATATCTGACTGAACGACCAAAGGGACCTTGGTGACACCAACATCAAAACCTATATTGTTCTCTTCAAGATATTTCATAACACCATTTGCGGCTCCAAGACCAAATGCACTTCCTCCCGAAAGCAGTATTGCATGAATTTTGTCCGCAGCCATAAGAGGATTTAAAAGCTGTGAGTCTCTTGATGCCGGTCCGCCACCTCTTACATCCAAACCTGCAGTCATACCATCAGGCGATATAAAAACAGTACATCCTGTTCCACCTACCCTGTCCTCGACCTGTCCGATGCTAATGTCTCCCACTTCTGTAATCTTGATTTCGTTTGTCATAATGCCCCCCTTTATATGTGAATGCATAATTTTCTTCTTTAATATACCATAATAAATCAGTGAAGCTCCACCCCCCAAGCAAAAGTCGGAGATGGCCCTCCCGTTAAAGTCTGAAAAACAGTTACTATCATACGATGAGATATAAAATCGGCATCATTTAAATATTGCCGAAATATATCGGTTATAAGTCGGGTCATATGACAAAAAATTGTAATAAAAATAATTGGGTTAATTTTATGTTTATATGGCAGAATGATTAAAAATAATTTTCACAAAAATCGAGGGGATGAATATGCATTTATCAAACAAAGTAAAAGTAGTTCTTGAAGGGATTATTATATTAGTGCTGTTTCTATTTATTCAAGTATTAGTCAGTTTTTTTGGCGGTATTGTGTCTGCTATAGTCTGTGCTGTGTATAGTAATGGACATTTTGATTATATGAGATTACTTTCAGTAATGGCACCTTATCTTTTGTTAATATCTGAAATATTATCCATAATTGTGTTTGGTATCTGGTACCATTTATTGTTGGTAAAACATAAATCAGATGATACAAATTCCGGAGTTAAGAATATCTGTAATTTTAAATCTATCGGATTCATAATCAGTGCAACATTTGCAGCATTCTCTATAGCATTACTTATTAGTAATATAGTCAGCGCTGTATGGTCATCCTCTAATGAACTTTTTAATAAAATAATGGGTAATGCTTTAGGGGATGATAATTTTATAGGCTATATCTCTATTATGTTATTAGCACCTTTATCAGAGGAACTTTCTTTCAGAGGTGTCTTATTACATAAATCTAAAAATGTATATGGGATGACCGGCTGCATTGTGCTTAATACTATATTGTTTGCAGTTATGCACTTAAACCCATTACAGTTTTTATATGTGCTTCCGGTAGGCGCTTTGCTTACATATATTGCATATAAATATAAGACTGTAATAGCCTCCATGATTGCACATATTATCAATAATACCGTAGGAGTACTTATACCACTTTTTCTACATAGAAATCCAAATAATATTGAAGCAGTTATTCTCCTGATAGTGGCTGCGGCGATTGCGTTTACATTAAGAGATAAGTCAAAGGATTTAAAATCTGATATATAAATGGAATCACTATAAAAGCAGTAGGCACATGGTGGTCTTACTCCTGTGTTATCTATGCAACAGGATTTAATCCAAGAGCAGATTACTTGCCATTTCTTTCTCTGACACCTAGTACAACGATTTCAATGCAGGATAAATCTTTTGAAATGTTTCATACATCTCATTTAATAATAAGGCGGCTTCACCATCAGGTGAAAATACCTCACAGGAATCAGAATCTTTCATCTGCTTCATAAATGCATTCCAATCAGCAAACTTGCCGCTACCTATATCCGCCATAGCCGCTACAGCTACTGACGGCATATACTCAGCATTTTCAAATACGATAATATCATGGTTCATGATATCAGAAAAAATCTGACACCAGATCCTCTCTTTTGCGCCTCCACCTATGAGCGATATTGTCTTAATATCTCCTTTAAAACCACCTTTAAGAGAAAATGCCACACCCTCAAGGCAGGCTCTGGCCATATCTTGTTTTGTCGTCTCCGGAGTGATCCCTATAAATGCTCCTCGTATCTTATCATCAGCAACTGGATAACGCTCACCTATAAGATATGGCAGAAATAAAGTTCCATGACTGCCTGGTACACTTTCCTCAAGTAATTTTTTTATATATCCGTAGCGATCCTCCTGTGCATCATCTGTAGCTATAGTTCTACTGATCCAGTTATGCACATTTCCAGCATTGTAAACAGGTACGACATTAATATAGGTTCCTGGAGTAACATATGCCATATTAAATATTCCATCTTTTTTTGATATATCATCAGAAACACTGGCTACCCACCCGGAAGTTCCGAGGTTAACATTGTATTCCCCTGATGATGTTAGTCCGCTGGCCAATGTAGTAGCTCCCGCATCTCCAATACCAGTAAATACTTCTGTATCACACAAAAGTCCTGATTCTACCTCAGCTATTTTACTTACATTTCCCACCAGTTCCGATGGATATTGTAATAATGGCAGCATCTGATCATTTATGTTGAATGCCTCCATCCACAGTCTCTGCCATTTCTTTTCTCTGATGCTCATAAGACCTGTAGTTGAGGCACAAATAACATCAGTCACACAAATACCTGTTAAACGATAGACGATATAATCCTTGGCACTGAACACGATTTTATCTATCATGGAAAACTGATCCGGCTCATTTTCTTTTAACCATAACAGCTTTGCAAATGGCATGGAGCCGTCAAAATGATTACCTGTTATCTCTTGTACTTCTTTAACTGTAAGTTTTTCAAGAATGTCTCTGGCCTGTTCATCGCCACGAGTATCTGAATACAAAATTGCCGGTCTAAGATTTTTTCCATCTTTACCAATGAGTATCAAATCCTGCATTTGCCCACTAAAACAAATGCTCCTTATATCTGCAGCAGAAATATCAGCTTCTTTTGCTTTATCAGAATTAAGTACAGCTTTTACTGAACTGCAAAAAGCCTCATACCAATCCTCTGGATTCTGTTCTATCTGCTTTCCGTCATAGTGAGTATGGATGGCATGACTACATTCATCTATGATATGGTACTCCTCATCAACCAAAACTACCTTTACAGTAGTAGTGCCAATATCGGCTGTCAAAATATATTTCATCTATCTCTATGTCATCCATTTTTCTGGGTAAACAGTCAGGTGCGGAATGAACATGCAGATCATAACCACCTTTGATTATTTCATTTATATCACTCATAATATCTCCTCTCTGACAACTTTTAATCATTTTTGATGTTCATGATTGTTGAACAATTTTGATTACTCATTCATCCTAATCTTGTTTTGATTTTGTGTCAACAAATAATTATTAAATATCGACTATTTTGTCCGTTTTTAATATTTTCTAATCGATATTTTGTACATCTTTCACAATCACCTCATGTGAATATCAGGCTGTGTGTCTTGTGTTATCGATAATATTTCTATTATCTGTTGTATTTAAAATTATGATTTACTATAATAACCCATAGTGATGTTCAATATAATTGTTCAACAATAAGGAGCTCTATGGCTGAGACACAAACAACTATTGTATATAACAAATTAAAAAAGAAGATAGAAAAAGGTGAGTACTCTCCGGCACAAAGTTTACCGGAGTCTGCATTGGCCAAAGAATATAATGTCAGCAGGAATACCATAAAAAAAGCACTGCTTATGTTGGAAAGCGATGGCTATGTGACTATGGATCTAAACAAGGGCGCCAAGGTTTCAAGCTACTCCAAAAATGAAGTGATAGAATTTCTGGAACTCAGGGAACTTTTGGAGGGATTCATAGTTAAACAGACCGTTCCTGTTATCAGTGAAAAAAACATAGAAAAGTTAAAGACAACTCTCGATAACATGGTGATGTTCAAATCCTCAGAAGATCTTATGAACTATTCAAAGTGTAATCAGGACTTTCATAAAATAATATATGCATCCTGTCCCAACAAGACTGCTGTAGATGTGACATTAAAGCTTAAAAATCAGATGCGGAAGTATAACAGTAAAACTATCCTCATACCAGGCAGAGCTGAGCAATCTTTAAAGGAACATACCGACATTTATCAGGCAATCAAAGACCGGGATGCGGAAAAAGCCGAGGCATGTATCAAGACTCATATTTCCAATGTCAAAAATGTCTTCGACAATTACTACTCATTCTTGTTTTAATATAAGTATCATAAGTCTATCTTCCACTTGTCCTTTCACAAAAGTAGAAAATAGACTTCATGACACTCCCCACATGACTGGTGGCAGATTCAGTAGGAATATGGCATGCAGCACCTGCCCTTCACGAAGCGAATTCTATTGGGCTGGTGTTTCCAAAGAGTACGAAAGGTCGATTTATCAGCCAGGGAGCACGAAACGATTCTATATCCAGCAAAACTAAAAAGCATGCCGGAGTTTACCCATATAAAGGATATTCTCTAGCATGCTTTTATTTCAACATTACCCTATTTCATCATCTATCACAGTAAAGATCTCATCTTTCATCACTTCTGTGAAAACAGCCACTCCATAACGGCTACGCAATTGTATGCGTAATCGAAAGATGCCATATGATATCCGGCGCCACCCATAGGGCTGTTGCCACCCTGCTGCACGGCTTCTCCGGATGTCTCCTGACCATCGGCTGCTGCCTGTTCACTCATTGAAGACTGATTGTTGTCCGGTGCCTGGCCATCCATAGGTTGCTGATTGCCATCTGGTGCCTGACCGTCCATCGGAGGCTGGTTGCCCTCAGGTTTCTGACCATTCATCGGTGGTTGGTTGCCATCAGTGGCCTGTCCATTCATTGGCGGCTGATTGCCTTCCGGAGCCTGTCCTTCCGTAGGCTGCTGATTCCCTGATTGCGCCTGACTACCAGCCGGTTTCTGCCCGTTACCAGAGCCTTCTGCTCCTCCCATCATAAAACTACCGGCATCGATTGTACCTGTCTTCCATGAAATGAAATATTGGTTTTCGTCTGCACTGAAGAGTTCCTTTGCCGCTGAACTAAGTTCATCCACAGACCATGTGCCATCCCACTGTACATAATCATAGGAAACATTGTCTGCATCGAACATTTCCATCACTTCCTGCGCTCCACTCCAGGCACTTGTATCATCCTCTGCAGCAAAGTAAACAAATGTCTGATCTTCAAGTCCTGAAAGAGCATTTACATCCCACTGTCCATCTACGAACATACATGCTGCGTAAAGATCCGGATATTCTGATGCCAGAATCAATGTAGTCATGCATCCCATTGACTGACCGGTGCCGTAGATCCTGTCAGAGTCAACTGCGTACTCATCGCACATATAGTCAATGTATCGTTTTGTAAGTTCTACGTACTCTGTTGTGGTATACCCATTGTGATCATCAAGAATCGTCTCCGGATATGTAGGAACAGCAACTATCGTAGGGTTTACACTCTGCCATTCATCTGTAGCCCAGACAAGACCGCCTCGTCCCTGTGTAAGAGAATACGTGGGGTCGTCACCTGTACAGGTAGAGTCTCCTATAAAAACCACCATGGGATATGAAGCAGTTTCATCATATCCTTCAGGAAGATACAGATTATATGTTATGGAAAGCCCGGTTTCCTCATTTGTAAATGTTTTCTGCTCGAACTTTCCTGCATAAGTAGATACAAGACTCTCCTCATCTTCAGCAAGGGTGTTCGCTACTGCGCCAAGTCCTGCTGCTGTGATATCACTCTTTTCAGCATCAGCCTGTGATTCCTTCGCTGCAACTGATGTTTCTTCATTCTTATCTGTTTCCTGATACTCTGTATTTTTTTCTTCTGCTGCCTGGGTGGAAGGCGCTTTGTCAACAGTGGTCTGGTTTCCACAAGCTGCCAAAGTGCAGATCATGGATGAAGCAAGTAACAGTGCTAAAGGTTTTTTGAACATTTCATTTCTCCTCATATCTTATATTTTATTCTGCCGATCACGCAGCAGTTTTTGTTTTTCGTGATGCACATGTTACAACATTTTCCTTAAACGAAACTTAAAACCTATGCGGGTGTATCAGATATTTTTAATTCTCTGACTTGTCCTCAAAAAAAAGGTTATCGATGAGCTTGCCTTCCAGTCAAACTTCCCGGACTCTACGATGATTCCGCCAAGAGTCGTTCCGTGACCACCTATAAACTTTGTGGCGGAGTGAACAACTATGTCAGCCCCATGCTCTATCGGTCTGATGAGATACGGCGTTCCGAAAGTGTTGTCTATAACAAGCGGAAGCCCGTGCTTATGAGCAATCTCTGCGATAGCATCTATATCCGGTATGTCACTGTTTGGATTGCCGAGAGTCTCCAGATAGATGGCTCTGGTGTTGTCACGTATAGCCCCTTCCACTTCGTTTATGTCATAAGCATTAACAAAAGTAGTAGTGATTCCGTACTGTGGTAATGTATGCTCCACTTGAAGCCGCAGCACATATACATACAGTATTTCGACTTATTAACAATCTTCTATAAGGTGTCGGTGATTTTTAAAGTTTCCCATTCAAAAAAGGTGCGGTGCCCACATTTTAACAAAATTATGGTGAAAGTCTGCTTATTGCCAGCCCTGTTAGTGCCGATTATTTCTTGAGGTTAAGGGTGTGGCTATAGTTCTCCTTTAACACTCAAGTCACAAGCCATCTAAGAAAACAGGAGGTCCAAATGAAAAGAAAAATATCGATGCTGCTTGGTATCGCCCTTATGGTATCCGGGTGCTCTGCCACCAATATTCCGGAAGTGACCACAAATACCATCAGTAACACTGAGGAGTCCGAAGCTCCTGTAGCAGAGGAAACAGGCCTTAAGGATAAGGTACTTAAAAACCTTCCGACCAAATGGGATCTTACGGATCTTTATGTTGATAAGGAAGCCTTTGAAGCCGATATGAAGCGGGTTGAAGAACTGCTTCCGGAGATCGAAGCCGAGAGAGGAACCCTTAACAGTGTTGAGGGTATCTTAAATGATATGGAAAATCCCAAGCTTATGGAAATAAACGATATCCTTTATAGAGCAGGTATGTACTCGTCTTTTCTTGACGCCCTTGACGCGACAGACTCCTGGGCAGGAACTGTGCGCGCAAGATACAATGAGGTCCTTCAAAAGCATCTGATGGCCTATGCCTTTTATGACCCTGAGATCATGGAGCTGCCCCTTGAAAAGCGTAAGGAAATCTTTTCGGATAAACGTCTTGAGCCCTATGCATACTCGTTAAAGAGATTTACGGATCCTGAATATATGGTACTGTCTGAGGATGTCCAGAAGGCTGTAGCACTCCTTAGCCCCGCAGTCAACAGCTATGATACTCATTCTATATTTGATAATGTTGAGCTCCAGAGGCCTTCATTTACCTACCCTGACGGTACCGAGGGAACACTTACAGATGAAGAGTATACGAGGATCATGGAAAGTCCTCAGTATGATCATGAATTCCGTAAGGAGATATACGGACTCCGTAATGCCATGAGACAGCCCTATGCCCATACCTACGCTTCTCTTTTGGAAGGAGCAATAAGAGGAAACTGGGCCGGAGCCCAGATGCACGGATTTGATTCAACTCTTTCCGCAGCGCTTTATGATTCAGACGTAGACCAGCAGGTTTACGATAAGATAATTGAATTTGCACATGATATGCTGCCAAAGGTGTATGAATATTATGAGACTAAGAAGGATCTGCTTTCCCAGGATGAGATCATGCTCTGTGATCTTCAGCAGTCGGTTACGGATTATTCGCCGAAAAAGATTTCCTATGAGGATGCCGCAAATTTAGGAAGAAGGGGCATTTCGGTATGGGGGGATGAATACCTTGAAGTTTTTGATAAGATAATCGAAAGTCCTCATATCGACGTATATCCTACAGAAACCAAGAGGTCAGGGGCATTTGAATCACTGGATGGAGATGTGACCACTCCCTACGTCCTCTACAATTTTAACGAGTCTGAGTCCTATATCTCCACCTTGGTCCATGAAATGGGTCATGCTGTTTACAGTGAGTTTTCTGCGGAAAATCAGAACAAATATAACAATACCCCCGGAATATTCACTCAGGAAGTAGCCTCAACCGCCAATGAAATCATGTTCCATAAATATATGATCGACAATGCCAAGTCAAAGGACGAGAAGCTTTACTGGCTTGACAGTGAGATCAACCTGTTCTTAGGTACGATCATGAGACAATGTCTATATTCTGAATTTGAGGATTATTGTTATAAAACAATCGAAAAGGGCGGTTCCCATAATGCGGATGACATGGCCGATAAGTGGATGGAGCTCCAGAAGCTTTATTACGGTGACGGAATGACTCTCCTTGAGGATTCGGGCATTGACTGGGCAAGGATCCCTCATTTTTACTATGATTACTATGTATATAAATACGCTACTTCTATCACATATGCAGCTTCCATATGCGAACAGGTGGAGGAAAAGAACCAGGGAGCGATAGATGCCTATATCAGTTTCTTAAAGGCAGGCAAATCAGCATCTCCGGCAGACCTTTTAAGAATAGCCGGTGTGGACCCTCTGGAGGACGATACATATGAATCGGCAGGTAAACTCATATCTGAGCTTATCGATGAGTATATCGAAATCGCAAAATAAACATTTCATTTTCAAGAAGAAAGGAGTTTGACACATGAAAAGAGAATTCAAGGATTTGGCCATTTTTGAGCCGTACGAGTACCTGAACAACGAAATAACGGGAGACTACGATGAGGCTCATGCCGTGAAGTGCGTGAACGGCACTTTCGTCGGAACCGAGGAACACGGGATCGCATCGTGGCTGGGCATCCCCTACGCAAAGCCTCCTGTGGGCGAACGCCGCTTCAAGGCACCGGAGTACGTGGACGCAGATGACCGGATTTTCGAAGCAAAGTACTACGGAAAGGGTGCTTACGGCTCACTCGGCTATGACGATTGCATTCAGAGGCTGGTCTCCGAGGACTGTCTCTACCTGAACATCTGGGTCAACACCGACGATAAGACCGAGAAGAAGCCGGTAATGGTATGGATCCATGGCGGCGCTTACGTTGTCGGCTCAGGCTCCCAGATCTCCTACACCGGAGCCAACCTCATCCAGGTGCATAGTGACATCATCTTTGTGAACATTAACTACCGCCTGAACATGTACGGCTTCATGGATTTCTCTTCAGTTCCCGGCGGCGAAAACTTCAAGACAGCACCCTGCAACGGCCTGCTGGATCAGGCTATGGCACTCAGGTGGGTGCATGAGAATATCGCAGCTTTCGGCGGTGACCCCGGAAACGTGACCATCTTTGGACAAAGCGCCGGCGGCGGCTCGGTTTCTATCCTGCCGGTCATGAAGGAGGCAAACCAGTATTTCCAGAAGGTCATAGCGCAGAGCGGTTCCACCGGTCTGGCCTTCCCCGTGGACTGTGAGTCTGCGCAGGGCAAGACTAAGGCTCTGCTTAAGTACACCGGCTGCAAGACCATGGACGACATCATGGCTCTGTCCGAAGAGAAGCTTCAGGAGGCATATGTCGAAGCAGTGGGCAAGTTCACATCCTGTCCCTACTACGGAACTGAGGTGCTTCCGGAAGCACCCGTCGAGCTGTACCGTAAGGGCTACGCAAAGCACATATCCATCATGGCAGGCAGCACGGCTGACGAAGCAAGGCTTTTCATGGGCGAGGGGCCGTGCCTGAACATGGAAGAACAAAAGCTCTTCGCCAGCCGCAGCGTAGGTGACGCAGTGCCATACATTAAGGATGAGGACAAAAAGTATTACGAGGAATTCAAGCGTGTCTGCAGAACCCCGGAGCCGGGACTTATGGAGACAGAGTTCATAAATGAGCTCATGTTCAGAGTTCCCATGCTCCAGCAGCTCGACACACAGAGCCCATTCAACAAGACATTTTGCTACTACTGGTCGTATCCGGGCAGCAATGCGGATGTGGGAGCAGCACATTCAGTAGAGCTTATGTTCGTGTTCAACCTTCGCGGCATGGGAACCAGCAGCACCTTCAACGGCACAAACAACTCCGATGCGATTTTTACCACCGTTCAGCAGATGTGGACCAATTTCGCACGCTGCGGCAACCCTTCAACAGACAAGGTTGAATGGAAGACATACTCTGCTGACGACCAGAACGTCATGGTCATCGCAGGACCCGGTGACATGCATATGGAAAAAGGCCTTCTGGCTGACCAGTACAAGGCAGTACTCCACTTGACCAGCTACTACCAGTTTATGGATAAGTACTTTACCCCCGGATACCTTTTAGATATCGTAGCCGCACGGGAACAGAAAGCCTAAGGCCTGATGAAAATATAGACTTATTCCGGTAAAGAAAAATAGAAATTGGAAATCCCCGTCAGAACCTATGCGGGTGTATCAGGTATTTTTAATTCTCTGACTTGTCCTCAAAAAAATAGAGCCCCGACCACATGATGCAAAAGTCATGTGGTCGAGGCTTTCGTCTAATTTATACCGATGCAAATCCCTTTTCCAGGTCTGCAATTATATCATCGATATGCTCGGTTCCTATTGAGAGTCTGATGGTGCTCTGAGTGATTCCCTGATCCTGAAGCTATGCGTCAGAAAGCTGAGAATGTGTTGTTGTAGCAGGATGGATAACCAGACTCTTTACGTCGGCGACATTGGCAAGAAGTGAAAAGATCTCAAGGTTATCGATGAACTTCCACGCTTCCTCTTTGCCACCCTAAGTGGAGTTTGTGAGTCTGCCGTAGATATTACCGGCATCCGCAAGTCCGAATCTGTCTGCCGCATGCTGGCTGTTTCTGAACACATAGGATGTTGTCTGGTAAATAGGTACCGCTCTTGAATCTGTAGCCGGATCCGGCTGCTCCTGTCCTACGTGTAACTGAAGTGTCTCAAATCTGTACTTGCTCATAACTGTAACCTCCTACTATAAACGCATGTTTTTGCCGTTTATCTCTGACATACAACTCCATATCTAATCGGCTCCGTTATTAGACATTTGCAATATCATCTCATCATGTTTCTGGGTAATGTCTCTCTGTTTTTTGAAGCCTGAAGAAGGCAGCTATACATAATTCTTTTATTTTATAGTCATTTATAGACTGTATCTATATCTCGAGCAAATATATTACCATATTGTAAAGATGTAGATGATAATAAAGGTATAAATCTTACAACCTATAATTATTCTTGATTTATATGCCGATGTATCTACTATTAAACATGTGTCAGTTAGCTAAAATCTATCTGTGACAACCATGCATGATTTTAAAGGAGATATAAAATATGAAATACAGCATTGATACTTATCCTTTATACAAAGATGAAACCCGTTTTGCATTTGCTGTCCGCGCAAAATTAAGGATGAAAGAGCCTGTTGACATTGATGTTTTGAAAGTATCTGCCAACAAAGCCATCAAAAGGTATCCATATTTTGCTGTAAAAGTAGTGATTGATGAAACCGGATCTTATAAACGTGTGCCAAATGATAAAGAAATTTCAGTACTTCCTGTAGGAGAAAAGACACCTTTTCTTGGCAGTAAAGAGGTTAATGAACATTTGCTGTTTCTGGAGTGTGACGGGAAAGATATTTACTTCAACATTTCCCATACTATGTGCGGTGGCCGCGGATTACAGCCATGGATCATGACAACTGTATGGCAGTATATATCCGATAAATATGGTATAGAACCTGATGCACCTTCTATACGTAAACCGTATGAACCTCTGCTGGAGGGCGAACTTGATGAGCCTACCCTTGATATGATTCCTGATGAGCCGCCTATATATGAGTACAAAAGTAAAAATCCTAAAGTTATGATCGGTGATTACATGAACGGACTATACAATCCTTTTGTCAGAAATAATAATTACCGTATACTGACCTTCAAACAGGAAGATATCGTTTCATATACCAAGAAGAATGATTCAAGTGTTGCTGCATTCTTTCTCATAACCGTTGCCAAAGCACTCGATAGACTTCTTCCGGAGAAAATTCCTGTTATAGGCGGAGAAATAGCTCATAGCATGTCCCGAAACATCGGTCTCGAAAATGCACATTGCGATATATTGAGTCACATCCATATTGATTACACCAGAGATCAGCTAAAGATGGATATGAAAAAACTCGGAACCATGACAAAAGGTCAGATCATCTTGCAGACAGACACCTCAGTAAGCTGCCGGGAGCTAAGGGAAAAACTGGAAGTCTGTGAAAAAATCGACACGATTCAGGGGATAAAAGCAAAAAGAAAATACATGAAAGATCATGATCAGTCATTGGGAAAGAATGCAAAGCACGGAACTTACTATGTAAACTATACCGGTCAGATGGATTGGGGAGAAGTTGCAGACTACATTGAATCTTATGTTCTGATCGTAGAAGGACATCTGATGCTTGAAGTAACCTCTGTAGGTGACAGGATATTTGTCTGCTTCATGCAGATTCTCAATACCGATAAGTATATCAATGCCTATAGAGATTTTCTTGCAGAACTGAATATCACTTTTAAGGAAGAAGGTCCCTTTCCCAAGAAACTTCCGAAGCACCAGCTGCCTCAGTAATAGCTTATATTGTACGTTATCTATGATATAAGTGCAGGGATTAACGAACTACCAACCCGGACGGTGATTTGTTATTGAACATACGTAGCCGTTGTTACTGTTCCGTCTAAAGACGGCTGGAAAACTGTCACCTAAAAGAAGTCCAGAGTTCAATCGGATTTCCGCCTATGTTGCCGCTATGCCACCAAGGTGAGAAACTGGCAAATACTCCCAGCTTCTCAAAACGAGGAATATCTGCATCATCCTGGAGCCACAAATTAATACACCATCCTCATAAGGCGTTGCCATCGCCGCAGTCTCAATCTTTAAGGTACCGTCCATGAATATCTTAAGTGTATGAACTTTCATGTGTTCCGTGTTGAATTCCTTTCGGAATTGCTCCACACCTTCCAGAGCCTCTTTCAATTTTCGAGGCTGGGTGAGCACATAGCAACCGTCAATGTAGACTGGAAGCTTGCCCTGCTTGTCATACAAAATGGCAGCCCGGACGAAAGCCGGACTGCCAAGCCTTTGTTGGTTATGAGTACCCTATTTGCTCTGCTTGCATCCATCATAAATTCAAGCCACAATAATTCTATTACTGGCTCTATCCCATATTTTTTATGACATTATCACCAGCCGTAGTAATGCGGCGAGTGAAACAGCTCCTTTGGACAATTGGTAGTTTTATATACCTTACGGTCCAGTGCAGTTTTCTTGTTGCCATCGAGTGCCTTATCAGCTGCCTCCTTACTTTCATATAGTCGGTTGGCACGTATCCGTATCCCTCCGCCACTATCTGCAAATCTCACTATGTACGCGTCATCAACAGGCTTAACTACACTGACCTCTATCGTCCTTAGATTATTAGCAATAAAATACGCTTTACTTTCTGCCTCGAACATCTCTTTTCCCTCTGTTCCATCAATAAGTGGATCAATTAGCTGATCTCCTATGAGCATCTGTCATAGTTTGTTACATTTTATTAGGCGAATGCCTATGCTTCGAAGCTGGTGACTAAAAAGTACCATCTCGCCTCCCTGCGAGTACAAATAGATGATAAATCTAAATTATTTATACATCAATAGTCACTTAAGTCTACTTTATCCAAAATACTTGTATTTATATTTTGCCGGTGGTATTCTGTACATGTAAGAATGATACCAAGCAGAAATAGAAACAGAATGATACAGAAAAGAGGGATGATCATGAAGGACATAGGTAGATTACTTGCTAAATATAGAAAACTGGCAAAGCTCACACAGCCAGAGCTCGCGGAAAAGTTAAAGAAAGATGGCGTAGAGATAGGTTTCAGATCCATCTCCACCTGGGAAAAAAACGTCTGTGAGCCTAGTGTCACTGTCTTTTTACATATGTGTAAGATCCTAAAAGTACCTGATGTTATGGAGGACTACTTTGGAGATAACATCAACAATCCTATGAGAAATCTAAATGATGACGGTCGTAACAAGGTCTATGACTATATTTCTCTCCTTGAGGATAGTAAAGATGGCCGCTACCTAAAAGATCCAACCACAATATACAGCAGAGATCCTATGTCTGATGAGAATGTTACCGGCCTTAATGCAGTCACTCCTTCTTTAATACGTCTTTATGATAACCGTGTATCAGCAGGTACCGGAAACTTTCTTGAGAGTGACAGCTATGAAGAGGTTGACCGTAAAGAATATAACGTACCAAGCGGTGCTGACTTTGGTGTACGTATAAGTGGCGACAGTATGCAGCCTAGATATATGGATGGCCAGATAGTCTGGGTACACAAGCAGGATAACCTGAATGTTGGTGACATAGGTATCTTTGACCTTAACGGCGAATGCTTCTGCAAGAAACTTAGTTACGAAGATGACAGACCACAACTTATATCTTTAAACAAAAAATACTCGCCAAGAGCAGTCCAGGAATCAGATTCCTTTATGACCTTTGGACGAGTACTTAATTGATTCCAAAAAGGTTGTAAAACCATCAAAAGCTTTGGAGATCACATCATTAATAAAAAATATATTGCGTTAAAATCAATTCCACAAAATAAAGGTGAAATATGCAGGTAATAAACCATCTACGTGAGGCCCGTATTGAAAAGGGCCTTACTCAAAAAGAAGTAGCTGATGCTCTCTTTATCAGTAAAGATACACTCTCCCGATACGAAACCGGCAAACAAGATCCAAGACTTGACGTTGCTATAAGACTTAGCAGGTTTCTTGATGTTTCGATGGATAAGTTGTTTGATGTAGTGCCGAAAATAACTGAGTGAATATGTGCGATAACTTATAATTGATTTATAATTCTGAAATAAAACTTAATCGCCGCTCCTTATTATATTGAATATTTAATTCAACTCTTTGATTTTATCCATCTCTACTCTAGTGATATGGCAGTATCCATTTGGATTTTTCAGGAGATAGTCCTGATGGTACTCTTCTGCTTCATAGAAACAGTCAAGTTTCTTGTGCTCAACATGGAACTCCGGATACTTATTTTTTTCCTCTTCAAGGTACTTAGTGACTATATTCTGCGCTTCATCATCTTTATAATAAATTCCTAAAAGATATTGTTCACCTATATCTCCACCCTGTCCATCACTCTGAGTTGGATCAACACAGATAAAATATGCCTTTAATATGGTATCTGTTGATGTTATCTCCGGATTGTATGTAACTCTTATGCATTCTCTAAAGCCTGTTTCATGCCTGCATACTTCTTCATAAGTGGGTTCCTTAACATGGCCGTTTGCATATCCCACCTTGGTTTCAACAACTCCCTTCAATTCCTTAAATGCCCGTTCCATGCCCCAGAAGCATCCACCGGCAAGATACATAACTTTAAGGCCTTTTGCAGGAACATAATCATCATCGAGTCTTGTCTCATAGATCCTGTGCTCATAATACAAATTTTTTTCATCTCTTGATATAATTTCAAATCCGTTGTGCTCAACAACATGTATTGCCATTTCATTTTCTACAGGGATAACTGCATGGATTATAGGCTCATGCAGCTCTTTGTGTATATATGGCATAAGGACATAAAGCGCATTGGATGCATAATGCTTCTGTCTCTTATCTTCTTCTATTTCAAAATATATTTCGCTGTTATCTAAGACTTCAACAACTCCAACTTTTGCACCACTCTTTGTTATCGTAAATTTTCTGTCCGACTCACCTTTTTCTATTTCAATTATATGATTTGATAATATTTTCATATGTTTATTTCCTTTGCAATTTTCCTGGCAAGTGCCATGATTGTAAGAATCGGTGGATTACCCATAGACTCCGGCAATATAGTCGCATCTGCGACATAAAGGTTATCCGGTAAAGACGGATTATGTAAGGTATCCTTCTCTGCATCTGTCAGGGGCAGCATACCACCCGGATGTCCTGCATTTAAAGTCCCAAGGAACTGCTTTTCCCTTGGTACTCCTATTTTCTCAAGGATTTTTCTGCTTAGTTCCACAGCTTCTTTCATCTTTATCTTATCTGTGTCGGTCAGTTCCTTGTTAATCTTTTTGCCTCTTACATCACCCATTCCTTCATCAGCAAGCTTTATCATTATGCTGGCTATATCTTTCATAGGGAGACGCCAGGATTTATTGAAAAAGAAGCTTAGGTAATCCATATAGGGTGAGAGAATATAGCCATCCTGCTGGCTTATAAAAGGCATCAGTATCTGTCTGTCCTGCCCAAGTCCCGGGAGTGGTCCTGCCACACAAAGTACCGGATCAACAAATAAGGACTTCTCGCAGAAGATTCCTGAATTTTCCAAAATCACAGGAGTTCCGAGACCTCCCGCAGCAAGTACCACAAGGTCTGCGTGGAATATTTCCCGCTTTCCTTTTCTTATTGCATGAACTCCCGTTACCTTATTATCCTTTATTTCAAGGTTTGTCACCTTGCATTTAGTTACAAGCCTTGCTCCATTGTTTACAGCCTCATCCACCAGCGTTCTCGTATCCCACTTAGCACCTGTAGGGCATCCTATAGCGCAGTGTCCGCAGCCCACACACTTTGGAGCATTCAAGAGCTTTGGAGTAACTACCGGGTCAAGACCCATCTCCTTGAAAACTTCATACATATCTCCGGTGGTCTTGGTCCATTTGCTCTGATGGTCTGTAGTGATGGGGAGCTCTTTATACAATTCATCGAACTGCTCATCAAGATTTATGCCAATCTCCTTTAGCGCACCGTCATAACGTACTGCGTTGCCCGTTGCAATTGTGGTGGTTCCCCCAAGCCCTATTCCACGCACCATAACCATATCCTTGCTCTTTTCAACAAACATGTTCGGTATAAGCATTCGTATCATACGCTCATCAAAAAAAAGTCCGGTTTTCCTAAAGCCGGCGAGCTTATTGACAGGTAATGAAAAAGGAGAAAAGTCCCCTCCTGCTTCCAATATCGTTACGTTGTACTCGCCTTGTAGTTCTTTGGCAATAACGCTGCCGCCTGCTCCGGTCCCTACGACAATTGCACTTTTTTTGTGTCGTGTATCACTCATTTTCGCTCCTTTTTACAAAACATGCTCTGCATCTGCCGCATCCTTCTGTGATTCGCTCAGAAAAAACAAGCTCTCCGCCTCCAAAAATACCGGCGATCACACCTGCATCTACATTGGACATCAACCTGCACTGCGCAGGGGTATAGAATTTACTAAAATAGCATTTGGGTATGATCAGGTCACCGGGTAGTTCTCCTTTCATGGTTATCCTTAAATTTTTATATAACCAGAAAATAAGCTGCCTGAGATCCTCTTCTTTCTTAAAACCTGTGATCTGCCTTATCTTTTTTCCAAGAGCATAGGCCTTTGGATATAGTTTGTCGGAACCATCTTTGCCGCTTTCCATACATTTTACTGAAAAAATGACATATTCCTCCAAAGCCTTTTCTGCGGGCAAAAACATGATTATTTTTCCGGGCATCTTGTACGAACTTTTGCTGACTTCAAGCAGTATTTGTAGCTCAAAGCCGATGAATAAACCCGGCGTGCGTTTGATGAAGTATTTCAGCAGTTTTCTAAAAACATACGCTCTCAACGATACATCTCCTCAATCTCATTTGCATAATGGGCTTCAACATTCCCCCTTTTTACTTTGAGGTTAGGTGTCAGCTCTTCTGCCTGAATGCTTAATGGTTTATCTATCACCTTGTATTTACGTATCTGCTCAGGGTGAGACAATTTTGTGTTCACCTCATCTATCATAAGCCCAAGATTTGGTATATCCTTATCAAGCCATAGGAGTGCTGTGCAATAGGCTCTTTTCTCACCAATAAGTACGGCCTCAGAGACTCCCGGTATATCTTTTAGTTTTTCTTCTATTTTCGGAATACTGATATTTTTTCCATAGGCAGTGACAATAATATCTTTTTTGCGCCCTATAAGTGTAATGTGTCCGTTTTCACCGATCGCTCCCAAATCTCCTGTATACAGTACGCCGTTTCCTACGGTTTCTGTCTCAAGTCCATAGTATCCTTGAGTAACCTGTGGCCCTTTTACGATCAGCTCTCCGTCATTTCCTGTCGTCACTGTAGTTTCAGGAAGCGAAGTTCCAATAGTAGGTATCACATTATCGCCCAACCTATTGATGGTAATAAGAGGTGCTTCCGTCTGCCCATAGGCGTTATGCACCTCTATCCCTAGGGACCTGAACTGCAATAGGAGGTTCTCGCTTATTGGCGCAGAACCGACGATTAGTTGTGCACACCTGTCAAGACCTGCTTTTTTCAATACTGCGCTTTTCAAAACTTTTGCCAGCGCTTTTTTTCTTATTCCTTCATTTGATGCAATAAATGCTTTTCCAAGCGGATTGGAAACTACCTGATCCCAAAGCTTTTCATAAAATCTGGGAACAGAGAAAAATACTGTAGGACGTACCTTGGGAAGTGCATCCGTTAGTGCTCCGAAGTCATTCAGGTAATAGTAATCCACTTTAGCCAGGAGATAATAGGGTGCATACGCTGCCAATATTCCTTCCACAACGTGACTAAGGGGCAAAAATGACAGATAGGATACATACCTGTTTCGTTCTTCCCACTGCAAAAGATTTGTAAGTACCTCTCCCATCCACGCAAGCTGACCGAAGCGGAACGTAACCCCCTTTGGTTCTCCGGTAGTACCGGAGGTATAGCGGATTGTGGCAAGGTCTTCCGGGTCAGGATGAATAATAGGAGCAGGTGTTTTTCCTTTTTGTAAAAACTCCTTAAAACTCATCACACCTGTAAGTTTTATCTCTTCTGCAGCCGAAAAAGAAACAATCCTTACCTCTGTTTCTATTTCTTTAGCCTGCTCCATCATTCTTTTATCACCGATGAAAAACCATTTGGATCCGCTTTTTGACAACAGAATCTGTGATTCCTTAGCAGGGGTCGTGTAGTAGATTGGAACACTGACTGCTCCGATAAGACCAATAGCCTGTTCAACTACCAAATAGTCCACAGAATTAATTCCGGTAAGTGCTACCCTGTCACCCGGTCTGATGCCCCAGGCCCAGAGCGCTGAAGTGACTCTGTCAATCCGCTTATTTACTGTAGGCCCCGGAATTTTCTGTATTCCTTCCGATGTAACATCATGAAAAGTCATGGGGTATCGGCTGCTCTCCCGTCTTACCTTAGCCTGTTCAAAGACCGTTTGTCCTGTTTGTCTCATGAAATTTTTGCGGCAGGCAAAATCCAGTAAATTATCTATGTAATCCCGCCATTTATAGGTGTAACTGCCACATATCTGATCAGTGTTTTTGCGATCAAATTCCTGCTCTCCGTAAAAATACGGCAAGAGTGTCAACATGTTTGTAATAAAGCTTTTATTTCGTCCCTCGGTTTTCCTGTTATAGGAAAGCCCTGCCTGCTTCAATATGGGAAGGGGCATAAATACAGGTGCAGGAATTGTAACATGCAGATTATCCTTAGCCCATGTGCGCACATGATCAGTAAGTTCTCCTGCTGTTGGTGCACTATCTATAGGACATGTCAGATGAAAAATCCTACCCTCAGCTTCTCTATCAAAGCAGATTTTCACCACGCAGTCGCTCACATAATCTCCGGGAACGATATTTAATCTGGTCTCCTGTTTGATCGGAAGAACGCGAAGTTCCTTTAAAAGCATCAGCTTAAGCACATAGTAGATAGTGTTGAAATTTCTAACCCATCCGGTCTTAGAATCACCAACGATCATCCCTGGGCGACATATGGAATATGGAAGTCCTGAATTTCTCACCAATTCTTCTGCCTTAGCTTTCGTTTTTTCATAAATACTGGAAAATTCCGCGCCTGTAGGCTCATCCTCTGTTATAATTCCGCTCTTTTGCCCTGCAACATAAGCTGTGGAGATGTGTACAAAACGGCGTAAATTATTAACTGATTTTGCGAACTTCAGCATGTTCTTCGTTCCGCCATAATTAGCGTTTGTCAGTTCTGTTTTATCTTTCTGGAATCCTATCTCGGCACCGGAATGAATAATGAGTGTAACCTCTTCTGAGAGGAACATTTTATCATCACCTGTGATACCGAGATCATCTTTTGTAAAATCTCCCTGCACAGGAATGATTCTGGTTCCGACTGCGTCATATAATTCTTTTTCATGGCCCCAGGAGGCTTTAAGTCTGCTGAATGCTTCCTCTTTATCTAAAGCTCTGACAATTACATATATTTTTGAAAGCTCTGACACAGGAAATCTGATGAGCCTGAATAAAATCTCTGTTCCCAAGAAACCGGTCCCACCGGTCAGCAATATTGTATCTGCCACTTTTTGTCTCCTTATGAGCGCTTAAGGGATTTAATCACATACTGTTTCATAAATATCCCCATATCATCCAATTTTTTCCTGTAATCTATTATACTCTCATGCATCTGCTTATTAATGGTTTCCGCATTCTGGTCTGCATCTATCAGTGCATCGTATATTTCTTTCCCTAAATGATGATCGCTGACATGGAATAAATATTTTTTATCCATGGAAAGATCCTGCATGATACCATCAAGCCTCTCATCCATTGAAACGGATATAATGGGGCATCCGGCCTCTACGCTAAGAACAGCTGCGTGGTATCTTGAGGTAACAAGTCCTGATAATTTGTGAAGTATGCCCGTCATGATATCTGCAGTATATTCTCTGGAGCAAAACATCGCACTGGGACCATTTAATCCGCTTCTGACTTCATTGCAGGCCTTTTCATCAAGCTGCTCCATTCCAATGATCACAGGGAAATAATCCTTCTTTTCCAAAACATCATTGATTCCCTTGGAAATCTCGTGAATATAACGACTATAAGCCTTTCTTCTCTCAGGCGTATCACTAAAGAAATACCACTTGTCATACTGGTCCAATAGGTTTCCACTAATAAGTCCTACTATCCATTTTTGAAGTGATGCACGAACCGGCCAACAGAATGGATCGATCACTGCAATCCCCAGTAAAGGCTTTTTGCCATCCCAGCCTTGGCTTTTGAGTAATTCCTCAGCTTCTTTTGCATCAATTGCCTGATCATAGGACCACGCAGCATCTGTACCTGCATGTCCTTTTAACCCAAGCTCCTTTAGAGCTTTTAATGAGCCGCTTGACCTTGTTATGAAATATGTTTTTCTGCATAGTCTCATGGCTGCCTTTTTGAGGAAAGGCTCCATCTGCCCTACTTCAGCTCCATAGGCAAAACAAGGTTTTCCCTGAGCACCCATTATTCCTGCGGCCTCGCACATGAACAGTGTTAAGGCATTGGCAAACTTACTCTTCAAGGTAGAGCCTTCACATAGAATCGCCACGTGATGAGAAGAGCATGCACGTAAAACGTGCAATGGATAGAGCGAGCTGAATGGAAGGAGAACAACATCCTCATCAAAATATCCCTCTAATTTTGATGGGTCCAAAGTCATGACCGTTATCTGTACGCGATCAGCCCCAAACAGTTCCTTGACCTGCTTTGTAATTGCAACAACGCGAACATCTGAACCGGTATTCCTGGCTCCGTTATATCCTACAAGTAAAACCTCCATCTTTTTACCAGGTGCCCATTCATCATACCTGCCAAATCCAAGCCTTGCCAAAGGCCTGGCAAATCGTGAAAAAGCCGTAATAATATAAATTATAAAGCACAATATAATATCCATTTTTATTACAATTATCCCTTCTATAGCAAATAACAGATAAATCTGTCACTTACAATATCCACATAGTAGAAATAAAATATTCTCATACTATAATAGTGCTTGATTTAATCGTTTGCAATCTTTTTTATATTAATAACTTAAACTTCCCACATTAATAGTGGGCATCGTACCTTGAAAACTCTATATTCTAGACTATAAAAATACAATTACGCCACTTTGTAATCACTTGTCAGAGCATCCTGCATATATTCAGGCAATCTGAAAAAGAAATCCTTATAGATTTCTTCAACCTGTTCGTCTGTGATATGAAGTATGTTCTTTATACTTGCAGTCATAGCCTCTACGAGTATGAAAAGAGAATGTTGGAATGTAATGTCTTCCATTTCCTGTAACAGTACATAGAAGATTTCTCCTATCGTACGTTCGTCCTGATCTTTTCTTTGATATACAGAAAGATACATGTATCTGGCAAATACGATAGCCACATGAGCAGTAAGTGCATCGTATGAAAGACTATGGCATTCGGTTCTGAGTTGGAGCAATGATTTACATGTTTTGAAAAAAACTTCAATGTTCTATCTTTTGCCATAAATACGGATGATTTCATCTTCGGATAAGGACATATCTGTGCATATGATTGCAAGCCAATCCTTTTTATTGGATCGGTTACGAACATAAACGATCTTGGCAGGAATTGATGGTTCATCCTTGGTTCCCTTACCTACTTTTATATCTACAGAGAGAAGGTATCTAGAACGCCCACGACGTTTCCTGTTTCTTGAATATATCTGTTTGATGCTAAGTCTACTGCCTTCATACTCATAGGTGATCTTGGAGCTGATCTTGACCACAGCTATAGTATTAAGATTCATCTCTTTGATTTTTAAAATGGTATTAGGATTTGAGAACCAACTATCAAATAGTACATACTTGGCACTGTGTCCGGCATTAACGGCAAGTTAAGCAGTTCCAGTAAAACATCTGGGACCTTTGTGACAGCCATTTTTCTCCGTCTACCGGCAAGAGAACGATTATCAACTTTGATAAAATCTCCGATCTGATTGGTTTCGTTTGAAGAAGCCAAAAGACTGAAGTTTATAGGGACAAAGGAATTGTCGTCAGACCAACTGAGAGTCAGAAAACGAAATCCCTTTTTGTATTTCATGGATACATGATCAAATACTTTGGAAGCCATTTGCGTGCACTTATAACCGGCTCTCTCGTAAAGAGAATCGTCTATGATAAATACATCTGCACGATCATCGCTTGTAAGCGGGTCAAAGAAATTCTTTATAACCGCTAATGCAAGTAAGGTTGTAAAACGAAGCCAGTTAAATCTCGGATCATTCAAAAACCTATAAAAAGTATTTTTTGAAAAAGACCCTGAGAAGTGGTTGGTCTTCATCTGCATGTACATGCTGCTTCTTGAAAAAACATTTACAAGCTTATACCGAAAGATATTTATTACAGGGATTCCCTTTTGCTTTTCGGCATTGCATTTACGGAGTAAGTTACCTACCTTAAAGGTTGAAATAAAATCCGAAACTGAGCAATGTTCTCTCTTTCCTTATCTTTTTATTCTGCAATACTTTTTTTATTATAGCGGTATACTTATATGTCCACTATCAAGAAACTGTAATCATCTTGTAAAATTGTGTAAGTCCTGGCCAATTCTAATCGCATAACATAGAAAAAGCACCAGCCACAAGTGCGTTTGCACTCATGAACTGATGCTCTACATTTAACTAATTATCCTTAATTGTACATTCATCATTAAATCCATCTTTACGAATAATAATAGATGCCATTTCCGCATACATACTAGGATTCCGTTTTATCTCTAAGCATTAATCAAATTGTAGCAGTCAAGATTATATGTCCTCATCAATTATCAGCTCGGTCCAAAATGCCTTATAATGTTTTCTTTGTTGTTATAAGCAAAACAATCATAAAACATCTGAATCAATATATTTTTATGTGGCCAGATGTTCTAAAACAGAACCGATATGGTCGTCCCTACTCCCGGGGCGCTATCTAATTCAATTTTTGCATCATGAATTTCAACAATATGTTTTACAATTGCAAGTCCCAACCCGGTTCCTCCGGTAGCCTTCGAACGACTCTTATCCACCCTATAAAACCGCTCAAATATTCTTTGTTGCTCTGATGCAGATATTCCTATACCATTATCCTTTACCGTAAGAACACTTCGTCCGTCTCTTTTGGTAACAGAAACCCAAACCTCTCCACCTGCGTTATTATACCTGATTGCGTTCTGAGCAAGGTTTTCAACAAGTTCCTTCAGCATATCTTTACTTCCATGGACATTACACGATTCACCATCAAGAGATATGTTCACATTTCTTTGTTTCGCATTTACTGTCAACTCATCCATGCATTCTTTTACTACTTCATATAAATCTATCACACCAAAAGAAGGTTCATGCCCTTTTCGATCAAGGTCAGATAACCTTATGATATCATTGATAAGGGCGAGTAACCGGTCAGCATTCTTTCTTATTTCCTGGTAAAAATGTTTTTGTTGCTCTTCACCTACCATCCCACCGTCCAGAAGCTCAGCATAACCGGATATAGCCGTAAGTGGTGTCTTTAACTCGTGGGACACATTAGCTGTGAAATCCTGTCTGGCTTTTGCAGCTGCCAAAATATCTGTGTGCTGGCTGCGCAGCATTTCCGCCAATGGCTCCAATTCTTTATATGGTGATTCATAATCTGAATCCCCTAGATTCTCAGCCATCGTCTCAATCGGTAATAAAAGCTGCTTTGTAAGCATATGTGAAATAAAAATACAAATAGCAATGATAAGCAGAATGATCAAAGCTATAATAGGTGCTGCAGACATAAATACCGACCATAAACTCTGTGCACTTGTAGCCACTCGAAGAACGGTTCCATTATCAAGTAATACTGCATAATAGAATGTGGTCTTATTCATTGTGTCTGACTTTCTTATAGCTTCACCGCTACCTTTATCGAAAGCTTCCTGAATTTCCGGCCTGTCATTATGATTTGATAACAGTTCTGCTGATGCATCGTTATCATATAAAACCGTTCCATCTTCATCAATCCATGTAACACGAAGTTCACTCAAATCTGTTGACAGGTCTATCTCATCGATATCAATATTTACTGATTCGAAATAATGGGTATCTTTAAGAAGCTTAGCGCTGACAGACAAATCAGCTCTTACCTGTTTTTGAAACAGACTGTAATATATAATTGTTATTCCTATGACCGTTGCTATAACTGCAAGAATAGCAATACCAACAAGTCTTATGTTTATCTTACTTTTCATTCGATCACATAGCCTACATTTCTGACAGTCTTAATTCTTGTCCCATAATCTCCAAGTTTTTGACGAAGAGTTTTTACATGCATATCTATGGTTCTTGACTCTCCTTCATAATCTGTGCCCCATACCTGTTCCATAATAGTATCCCGATTAAGTACAATACCCTTATTATAAATAAATAAAGATAAAAGCTCATATTCTTTGTATGTAAGTTCGATCAGATTTCCATTAACAGAAACTTCATGTTTCTCATTATTGATGGTTAGTCCGTCAAGTTTTAATTCCTTCGCTTCTTCGGTTAACGTTCTTCGAAGCAAGGCTTTTACTTTTGAAATAAGCTCCAATACAGAAAATGGCTTTTTGATATAGTCATCTGCCCCATCCTCAATTCCTTTTACCAGATCGAGCTCAGATGTTTTCGCTGTCACCATTATTACAGGTAACTTCGCTGTCTCTATACTTTTTCTAAGTTTCCTTACAATCTCATTTCCATTTTCATCAGGAAGCATAATATCCACCAGACACAAATCCGGCATTACATCTTCCAGCTTCTTATAAAAATCTTTTGCGCAGGTAAATCCTAATACCTTATGTCCTGCATTCATCAGAGCAAATTCTTCTATTTCTCTGATACTGTCATCATCTTCTATTATATAAATCAGTGCCATTTTATCACCTCTGTCTTTTTATTCTGTCAACATACCATCATGTTTGCCAATGGGATATCTTTTTAATAATTCTTCATATTCTTCATTAAATGAGGCTCTTTCCTCCGATGAAAAATTATTGAAATACTCATGAGTATTGTAGTCATTGTCATATATTGTGATCATTTCCACAGCTATATTAGAACAATGATCCGAAACACGTTCTAACCCTGTAAGGATATCTTCCAAAATAAAGCCCATCTCAATCGTACATTTACCTTTTTTAAGTCTTTTGATGTGGTTCTCCTTCACTTCCTTCGACAGAGTATCAATGACTTCTTCCAATGGTTCGACATGGGTTGCGGAAATATCATCATCATTGCAAAAACTCTCTACAGTAAGATTACAAATATCATTCACCGCCTTACAAAGAGTTGCAATTTCCCGTCTCGCATTTTTTGTAAAGGATAATCCTTTTGTATTTATTTCTTCCGCCGATTTTACAATATCCCTCGCATGATCTGAAATTCTTTCAAAATCACTGATGCTATGCAGAATAATCGACATACTCTGACTGTCTGTAGTAGAAATATTTTTACTCGAAAGCTTTACCAGATATGAGCCAATTACATCTTCATATTTATCAGCAACAGTTTCCAGTTTTATTACTTCCTGCACCTTTTCCTCATCATAATTAAGCAGGACTTCCAGTGCTAACCCCATTGATTTTCTTATAAGTTCTGCCATCTCACGGACTTTACCTCTGCAAAGTTCCATAGCAAAAGCAGGTCTTCCCAGGAATCTCTCATCGATCGATACAATTTCAGCCTGAACATCCTCTTTATTCTTTCCATCCGGTATCGTAATTTCTGCAAGTCTGACAAGCAGATTGGAAAATGGAAATAATACTATTGTTGCACCTATATTGAATAAACTGTGTATAACTGCTATCCCTGCTGCATTTGCCGATTCTCCAAGAAAAGCAAAATCTATAAATGAATTAAGAGCATAAAAGAATACCATAAAAAGAATGGTTCCAATAAAGTTGAAATACAAATGAACCATTGCTGCACGTCTTGCATTCTTACTTGCACCAATAGAAGAAATGATACCCGTCACGCAGGTTCCGATATTCTGACCCATAATGATAGGTAATGCAACGGAATAATGAACTGCGCCGGTTGCACAAAGTGCCTGAAGTATTCCTACAGATGCCGATGAACTCTGAATAATTGCTGTAAGAATAGCACCAACCACCATTCCAAGAATAGGATTGCTAAATGCCGTCATCATTTTTGTAAAAGATGGATTATCAGCAAGACCGGATACAGCTGAGCTCATTGTTTCCATTCCAAACATCAGAATTGCAAAACCAAGCAGAATACTTCCAATATCCTTTTTCTTTGATTCACCTTTACTCACCATAACAAGAACAATACCAATAGCTGCAAGTATCGGAGAAAATGAAGAGGGCTTCAGAAGTTTTAGCCAGATTGTACTGCCTTCAATACCCGCAAGTGAAATCATCCATGAAGTGATGGTTGTACCAATGTTGGCACCCATAATGATTCCCACTGCCTGCGAGAGCTTCATGATTCCGGAGTTAACAAATCCAACTACCATAACTGTGGTTGCTGATGAAGACTGTATAACTGCAGTGACTCCGGCACCTAAAAGAACCGCAAAGATTCTTTTGGTTGTTAACTTTTCCAGGATAGTTTCTAACTTACCTCCTGCCATTTTGGACAGACCATTGCCCATAATATTCATTCCATATAGAAACAGCGACAAACCGCCTATCATATTAAGCAAATTAAAAATGTCCACACAGATTCCTTCCTTATATTTCTGATATTCTTCCAGGTATCAGAATAATAAACGCAAGTAAAATGTATGAACATAGTTATGTAAAATCTGTGTAAATTTTCAAGATTGCATGCTATTACCTCTTCATTCTCTTTAATATCTTTATACTTCATCTTCATCCTCCTTCTGCTTTAGCGAATAAATTACCCACTCTGCTATATTTGTTGCATGATCCCCTATTCGTTCAAAGTACTTTGCTATCATCAAAATATCCGTTGCCCCTTCCCCTTCACTTGGACTATTAAGGATTAGTTCTATAACATCCTTCTTAGCCTCAACAAATAAATTATCTACAATATCATCATGCTCTATAACTTCCTTTGCCTTAATTACATTCTTCTCAACATATGCTTCTATACTGTGGTCAAGCATAATCATTGTTTCTGTAGCCATTTGGGATATATGCTCAAACTTATCAATCTGACTATTCTGCCCCATTAGAATTGTCATTTCAGAAATATCCGCAGCATGATCTCCTATTCTTTCCATATCTGTTACCATTTTCATAGCAGCAGTCACTGTACGAAGGTCTCTGGCTACAGGTTGCTGCTGAATTAAAAGATTAAAGCAAATGCCTTCAATTTTCTTCTGAAGATGATCTACCTCTGCATCACTTTCCATAATAGCCTTGGCCATATTTTCATCACGTGCCACCAACGCTTCGATTGCATTTTTAATGGATAGAATTATTTTATTCCCCATTTCTATCATTTCTTTATTTAGCACCAAAAGCTGCTCATCAAATTTACTTCTCATGTATTGTAGCTCCTTTCATCAACCAAACCTTCCTGTTATATAATCTTCTGTTCTCTTATCCCTTGGATATGAAAATATCTGCTTTGTTTCACCAAATTCCACCATTTCCCCTACCAGGAAAAATGCAGTATGATCAGAGACTCTGACAGCCTGCTGCATGTTATGCGTTACCACAATGACTGTATATTTCTTCTTTAATTCATCCATTAGGTCTTCAATTTTAGTTGTTGAGATCGGATCAAGTGCTGATGTAGGTTCATCCATAAGCAGAATCTCCGGTTCTACAGCAAGAGCTCTTGCTATACAGATTCTCTGCTGTTGTCCTCCGGATAAAGATAAGGCAGATTTTTTTAATCTATCCTTTACCTCTTCCCAAATAGCGGCACCTCTTAAACTATCCTCTACAATCTTATCCAGCTTCTTCTTATCCTTGATGCCATGTACTCTTGGTCCATAAGCTATGTTGTCATATATGCTCATAGGAAATGGATTAGGCTGCTGAAAAACCATTCCGACCTTTTTTCTAAGAAGCGTAGTATCTATTCTTTCAATCTTAAACATAATAGGATTAAGCACCATCATTCCAATAAGGCCATAGATTACGGAAGGTATTGCAGCTAAAAGTTCTACTGCACTACCTACAACAGTGCCTAACCTCTTACCAGCCATTTCTGACAAAAATACAGCTGTAAGTAATCCTATCGGCACACCGATCAGTATCGCAGCACCGGTTCCCACAATTGATGTTAGTATAATGTAACCTATCCCAAAGGATGGGTTACTTGCAGCAGTATTCATAAGTCTACGTATCTTATACATGCTAAAAGACTGGCCTGTAACCCTTGGAATAAGCATATATACTTGGCGTATACCTTTCTCAAAGTCTTTGTATACAAGTACTTGTCGGATTATCACTATATCTTCTTCATCTCTGCGACACCTGTTAATTTTACCTGTTCCAGTTAATATCCCTTCCATACATTATGATAGATTCCTCCTGACAATAGAAATACCCAGACAATGGATATTTCAACTGTCATGTTGAATTCCATCATCTGGGTATCAGTTTATTGTAGTCCTTACAAAAGAACCAACAGCAGAGCTCTCCAAAATCCATGACAGGATGCCCGTCATGCTACCTAAAGAAAGGATTGATGCTTGGATAAGCCCAGCCTCAAATCCGGATGAAATTGTACCTTACGCACATACAGATATGATTATTGAGAAACAGGGATTGCTATAACGCAGTCCCTGTTTCTTAAATATATTTCTTATGCCGGATTAAACTTATCCTTTCCCTGCTTACATCTTGGGCACTTAAAGTCATCAGGCTGATCTTCAAATGCCACACCATCATGTTCAGCCGGATCATATACATAACCGCATATTGAGCAGATGTATTTTCCTGTTGCTTCTCCCGTATTAAAGTCAAACTCCTCAAATATTGTTTCCACAGGATTATCCAGATCAATCACACGTTTTGCTTCAAGGTTTTCATACCCCTGAGGCGAATGAGTTGAAAGATATACCGTAGGGTGATTTCTTACAAACTCCCTGACCCTGTCAAGAGTCTCTCTCGCAGCTGTAAGATCATCAAACACGGTAGAGAGCTTGTTTTCATAAAGCGCTTCGTCTACATAAGTGATATCTGCCTGCATCATATAGAACAGTCCATCATTTTCAACTATAACAAGGCTGTTGCCATTCGTATGTCCCTTGGCCTTTATAAAATATACACCTTCAGCAATCTTTTGACTTTCAGGGAAGTTATAGTATGCTCCGTCTGTAAACTTTACAGGAACAAGATTATCTTTTCCCTGAAGTTCAGCTGCTGATAGTTCTTCTTCATTTACATATACTTTTGCATTTGGGAAAGAGCTGATCTCACCGGAATGATCAGCATGTTTATGTGTAAGAAGAATCTTTGTTACCTGTTCAGGTTTATACCCAAGTGCTTTAAAAGCTTCCATGTAACTACAGATATTTTTACCTGTATAGGCAAGGCTGTCCTCATTAGGTTTCTCTTCAGGAGTTCCTGCCGGAAGACCTGTATCAAGAAGGATTATTTCATCCCCAGTATCAATAAGATAATTCTGAAGGCTTCCACGATAGCGGATGTTTTTATCAAACTTATCCACTCCCTCTTCTCCACCAAAAGCAAATGGCTGTGAATAAAAGCCGCCTTTTCTGAACTTTACTGCTTTAATTTCCATAGTAACCTGCTCCTTTCTGTGCTTTATATATTCTATTTTATTAAATCAGCTCCCATAGCAAAAGCTTTTTTACATTCTTCAGGAAATACTGTGTCATGCCTCTGCTGCTTTGCTTCAGGATTAAACATTGTCCACTGCCAGTCAGTTTTACTATAGTCCCTAAGCTGCAAAGTATCTCCACTTACAAGCACTTCTGTCGGACCCACAAAGCGGCTCAGAGTCTGCTGATAATTGCCGATAAGACCCTGATATCCTGTGTCCGGAGCATTGCTTGTCATGATAAGCAGAACCGGTACAGAGTGCTCATTACAACAAGGTGTTTCCATGTTATAGGTGAGGTTCTGGAAGATCAGTCTCTCATACAGTGCTCTGAAAGAAGCTGTCATCTCAGACAGATAATTCGGTGAACCTATGATAAGTCCATCTGACTCACGGATAGCATCAAGAACGGGTGTCAGCCCGTCACGGCATATACAATGTCCCTTGAACTGTTCCCTCTTGCAGCCAAAACAAGAAATGCAGCCTGTGTACTTCTCCAGCTTAAAAAGGTCAAACCTCTGAATCTCAGCACCTTTAGACTCAGCTCCTTTGGCCGCCTCTGAAATCAGGGTCTCTGTGTTCCACCCAATACGAGGTCCGGCATTTACAACTACGATCTTTTTGCCCATAAGAATCTCCTTCCTTGTAAAACTTACTCATTCGCCTTTATGATATCATTTATAGTCACATGTTCATTTCTAAAATGCATAGTGCCAGCTTCCATCTCCATATGGATTGCACTTTTAGGGCAGTTATGAAGACAGGCATAACACACCTCACAGTGATCAGAGAATTTTACTCCATTTTCAGTTACTGCTATGTTGTTAGCAGGGCATGCTTTGTTTCATCATCAATATAGAAATAGCAGTTTTCATCAAAATAGCCTCTTACCGGAACCTCTACAATCATATCTTTATCCTATCCTGCAGCCATCTGGACCGCATGTCATTCCCTGTGACTCGTCTACTTTACTGCTTTCTTTTTCCATCGCTTTTAGTAGCGCCGACTTCATATACTCAGCAGGCTGTGCTCCTTGCAAAGCATAATCACCGATTATAAAACATGGCACAGCATGGATTCCATATCTGGCTGCTTCTCTTTCATCGAGAACAACCTCATCGTGATATTTATCTGAGTCTAAAACAGCCTTTACTTCATCTGCATCAAATCCACAATCCACAGCAATACCTAACAGTAAATCCTTGTCAGCAAGTTCCCTATTATCTGTGAAATATGCTGCATACAATCTCTCAATCAGCTTGTCTGTCAGCTCTTTATCTCCCTTTTCCATGGCAAATTTAGTAAGCCTGTGTGCATCCATGGTATTGGTAAAAAGAGTTGTTGCGTATTTGAAGTCAATGCCCTCATCCCTTCCAAGCTGGGAAATATGTTCAATTGTATCTCCTGCCTCTTCCATAGAGATGCCATACTTCTTGGCAAATCTTGTCTGTGTATCACCAGTCGCATGTACTCCGGCATATGGATCAAGCTGAAATGCCTTCATTTCAAATTCAACTTCTTCATCCTTAAACTCCGGCATATCTTTAATAACATTCCTAAGTCTTGTCTCTCCAATATAGCAATAAGGACATGCATAATCTGACCAATATGTAATCTTCATAATGATAACCCCCTTAAATAGAACGCGTTTTATTTATTTGTGATTGCAATTATATAGAACATGTTCTATAATGTCAATGGGTCAAATTTAAAATATTTATAAATGAGGATTTAAATATGCCAAGAAAATGCGGTAGACCTGCAAAAGATACAAATAAGCAGGATTCAAAACAAAAAATCATAGATGCAACCATACGTCTTATCAAAAAAAGCGGTGCAGACTCTGTAACTGTAAGAAATGTTTGTACAGAAGCTGATTCATCAATAGGCACTTTTTATCATTACTTTAGAGATAAAGATGATCTTCTCATGTATTTTATCCAGGAGATACCTTTTAAAGAATGTGAACTTATAAAAGACTTATCCCATCCAGCTGACAGGATCATTGAACTATATATGAAGCTTGTAAACAGATACATGGATTTGGGGTTAGATTTCATGAAGAGCTTTTATTCTACCTCTAACTCATCACTCAGTTCCTATATGAGTGAGGTGGATGGAAAGTTCCTTGATGGCACTGTTATGGCAAGATGTGAGGATGAATTAAAATTCTCAAAGGAAGGTGGATACATAAAAAACAATGCAGACGTACACACTATGAGTGTAGACATCTGCACTATTGTTAAAGGCTGTATTTTTGAGTGGTGCTTAACAGATGGAAAAATTGACATTGAAAAATCCATAGACCGTATAATCCATTCTTATTTCTTGCAACATGTATAGTATAGCCAACTATAATTTCGTACCTATTGAGACCGCATTTATTATGCTTCTAACCAACTCTTTAGCATAGCCAGAACTGCGGTCTGCATTTTATATCGTCCACCTTCTTTAACAATGCAAGAGCATTCAAGGTAAATGAACCTTTATAATCCTCAACCCCAGCAGATAATTCGGTGTGGTATCAAGATGCTCTGACAATTCCATCAGCTCTGAAAGGAATATCACTGATTCATCCCTGCTGCGTATTTTCTTGCCACGGATCTTGGAACAATCCTGCATAAAAGACTCATGCACTTTGTGTAGCTGCCAAAATAGCTTAATGTCTTTCCATGCATCATTGCGTGTATTCCACCCTTTGCTACATCCTCTGCTTTGGCTGCTTTCCTAAACATAGTTGACCCTTTGTCCATTGAGGCTGCCTGCTCAAAGCCTGTTGCTGTCGGTCCCGGACAAAAGGCTGTCACGGTAACTCCTGTTCCTTTTACCTCTTCTGAGACAGCTTCTGAAAAGCTGCGTACAAACTCTTTGGTTGCATAATATATACTCATATACGGACCTGCCGAAAAAGCAGCCACAGAGGACATATTCAGTATTTTACCATGTCCCTGCTCTATCATCGTATTTAAGAAACAGTGAGTGAGCTGCATGAGGGCTATGACATTGAGCTGCACCATTTCATACTGCTTTTGCCAGTCACTGTCCGCAAAGCTTCCCGAATCCCCAAATCCTGCATTATTTATGAGAACTTCAATAGTTATATTATGCTCAAGTGTATAGTTAAACACATCAAGTGCTGCATCTACTTTTGAAAGATCTGCTGCGCAGACATTCACATCAATCCCATATTTACTTTCCAGTTCATTTTTTATTGAATAGAGTTTTCCTTCGTTCCTGGCTACGAGCACAAGGTTGTACTTTTTTTTGCTAGGATTTTAGCAAATTCAAGGCCAAGTCCTCCAGAAGCTCCGGTAATCAGTGCTGTTTTGTGTTTCCTCATCTCATTCTCCCTTTACAGTTCAATGACATGAGGAGCGATGTCAGGATCATGGTTTGCAAGTGATTCCACGCAGTTCTCATCAAGGCTCTGTTCCCTTATCCATTCAAGGGACTGTTTCTGGAGCTGCTTATCTGCTGCGATTCCTGATGTGATCTGCTCTTCCCAACTCTTTCTTGCATAACCGCCATCTGAGAAAAGAAGTACGAACTTTCCTTCTTCGTTTTTGACCTTAACAGCATACAACCCATCTGCATGTCCTGGGATATTGATAAGTTCTATAGAGCCGTCACCGAGAAGATCATAAGATTTTCCTACAGGTCCCTGATTATCATTCCATTCAAATTCGGTAAGGTCGATACCTTCCCACCATCCTTTGTAGTAACGTACCTTGTTGGTTATCTTATTTGCAAACTTCACTTCATCAGCAGAGACCATAAACTTCTTGGCGTTCTTTACCTGCTTAAGACCGTTTGCATGATCACAGTCAAGGTGTGTAATAAGCACTGCATCTATATCAGAATCCTTTATTCCCATTTCAAGGAGCTGCTCATCTATGCACTGTCCAAGACAAATCCTGCCCTGATTTACCTCGTAGAGCAGAACTGAACCAAGAGACTTTATCTGTGCCTTTTTATCAAATTCTCCATTAGGGCTCACATCTCTTGCCCAACCGGTATCCACAAGAAATTTTCCCTTGGGATGCTCGATAAGGTATGCGGATACCGGAAGCCACAACCTGTCTTCCTTTTTTCCAAATACACCTGACGCCTTAACGGCATTACAATTATCTCCTCCAAATGGAAGATCCGGTGCAACGCACACTTCACCGGTATGGAATACATGAATCTTGATATCAGCCATAATAAAAAGCCCTCCTATCTTTGAGATGAATGTTTTTGTTTCTTTACATCCCAATTATAGGAGAGCCGTATATTAAATTAACACTACACATTTGGCAAAAGTGTTCGGACTTTTATTTCTATGGAGCAGATGTCAAAGATTTCATAAGCCTTATTATGCTTGCCATCTCGACAGCGTATGACCTCTTCTTCCAGCATTTCCTCTCTTGTAAAGATCAGAAGATCATTATCCAAAAGAATGTCCATGATGGCATTTTCGGCTGAGCCCTCACATATACAAGCCTTATACTTTGCTAATTCCATAGACCGCCTCCTACTTAAGCGCTGCGGCTATACTTTTTTTCAGTCGCATATACGCATCATACATAGGAGTTGTTCCTTCCAGGAATCCACTCTGATATGCATCGCTCTTCTTTATGTCATTCCTTTTCAGAATTGTACTCAGGTTTTCAACTGTAATCCCATTTCTGTTCCTGATTATATAAATACTATCATTTCTGTCATATTCATCCAACAGTTCAGGATAGTGGGTTGAAAAAATCAAGGTGCCACCATTCTTATTTAACTTACTATCCATAAAGAAGCGCATCAACGTCGTTACAATTTCTTTATTAAAGTGGTTCTCCACCTCATCAACGACAATGTAACCACCCTTTTGTAATACTTCCTGGGCCAACGTAAACGTAATCATACCCTTTACAGTACCGGAAGACAAATAATTATTTAGCTGAATCGGATTATTCATCACGATTTCTTCTTTTCCCTTGAACTTCAGGCGAATAACTGTTTTTTGATCTTTTTCATCAAACCGCAGGCTTTCAACCGTCGGATCCAAATAGGTAATGACCTCTGCCGGTATATTGTCTGAAAAAGGAAGTACATTGATATTAGTGAATTGCAGCAAATTCACCACCCTCATTTTTTCCCCAGTCTTCTTATTATGGGCGATCATAATGCTGACATCATCGGACAGAAAATCTTCCTGTCCACTTCTGAGCATAACAGGATCCTTTCCATCAAAATCAAGCAGCGACTTACGAGTAATCACCTCATCAGCTTGCTTCGACCATAAGCTTTCTGACAGAATTCTATATATAATCCCTTCCGTCTTTGTCTGCCTCGAAGTGATTATGGTTTCAAGACGACATATCTCCTTCTTTGATTCTGAGTAGAAGAAGATGTTTAAATCTGCCTTTTGGGCGTTCCCCAAAATATCTTTTGTTTCAATGTGATTAATTGGCTCATTATTGAGTATGCCAAGCGACAAAAGTATAACCTTTAATACAGATGTCTTTCCTGAAGCATTAATTCCTATAAAGCCATTAGCCGGATTCAAATATATATTTGAAAACAAGGAATAAAGGATATCTTTCTGATCCTCTGATACTCTCTGCTGTGCATAAAAGCATATATCAAGCTTTTCCTTAAAAAGCGGTAAACCATCTGCTGTGATTCTCAGAAGCTTCATACCAAGCACCTCCAAAATTAAAAACGGATTTCGCGTTAATAAATCCTTTCTGCGGTTAGAATGCCACCGGATCTGAAAATTATCAACAGATTTTTCGTTTTTAATTTTTAGTGTATCAGGGCCATACCCCCGTCTTCCATTTCGCGATTTTACACGCGTGACCCCCGCGCCGTTCCCTGGGAGCCTTACCTGGCATCCACTTCTTCCTGAAATGCCGGGTCATGTAATAAATCCTGCAGCGTATATCTGCCAGATGGTAACTGTAAGAACTCATCTGCAGCATATAGCCACTTTACAGCCAGCTCTAAGGCTTTCCTTGAACCAGAAACGCTTAGTGCAGGTGCTGATGATGCAACATTTTCAGCATCAATACACGCATCTGCGAACAGCTCATATTCCTTATTTTCTTTTAAAAACGAAAAGTTGGATTTCATGTAGCTAATCTCCTTCCCAATAACATCTATAGTCCTTTTTCTATTTTTTTCCTTACCTTCTGTACAGCCAATTTCGATTTATCTCATTAACCAATTAGTTAAATCTAGTACTTTTATTCCTTCTATGTCATAGTCATCATGCTTTGTATTCGCTATCAAAATCTTAGGATATGCATCTTTTATTGCTCTTAGTGGAGACAGCTCTCTTTCCAATGTATCTGAATCAGAAATATTATCTGATACTTGGATATACAGCTTCTCATTTTGTTTCATAGCTACAAAATCTATCTCCTTCTGATACAACTTGCCAACATAAATCTCGTAGCCCCTCCTGAGTAATTCTAAGGCAACTATATTTTCATATGCTCGTCCATAATCCATATTTCTTGTTCCAAGCATTGCATATCTAAATCCTAAATCGCTAAGATAGTATTTATCTGATGTTTCTAAATACTTTTTTCCACGAATGTCGTATCGTTTTACTTTATAGAACATAAATGCACTGCAGAGATACTTCATATAATTTCCTATTGTTATATGATTCGTCTCAACCTTATTTTGCTTAAAAACATTACTAATCTTGCTAGCAGATGTCAGATTGGAAATATTGTCCATCATATAATCTGTTAAAGAGTCCAAAAGTGCCTCTTCCTTAATACCATACTTATTTACAAGATCACGTTTTATAATTGTAGTGTAAACATCCTTTATATATGATGCCTGATCCTCTTTTTCGCTGTATACATAAGATCCTGCCATACCACCACTCATAACATATGAATCCAATATATTTGCTGTATTAGAATCATATCCATAGTACTCACAATATTCAGCAAAACTAAATGGATAAACAGGAATTTCTATAAATCTCCCAGTAAATAACGTTGATAAATCTGAGCTTAACAAAAATGCATTGGAACCTGTAATATAGATATCATATTTTCGGCTGTTATATAAACTATTGATAGCAAGCTCAAATTTTTCACACATTTGAACTTCATCTACAACAATGACATTTGTTTTACCATCAATGTATTGTCCTTCGCAAAAATTATAGAGTTCCTTATATGTTTTTAAATCATCGAATTTTAAATCTGCAAAATCAACGTATATTATATTTGTATCTTCGTTTGTGCGTATCAGCTCCATATATGCTCGCACCAACTCAGACTTTCCAGAACGTCTCAATCCAGTTATTATCTTTATATCAGGAGTATCCTTTAATCGAATGAGTCTATTCAAATAATTTTTTCTTTCAATAATCTTCATATAGATCCCACTTTCAAAACTTCAATTTCTTTTCACTTTTGAAAACATTGTATCATTCACTTTCAAAACTTACAATATTTTTCTTTTTCGAAAATACAAAAAGAGCAGCTACCTCGATTTGTGATAACTGCTATGTAACGTTCAGTATTTAATTAGGTTGACAAATCGTTAAGGAAAGAATCGAAGATGGTGCAAACGAAAAAGCAGCATTGCGCTTTCCGATAACTGCCCTTTCGTTTGCATCAATTTCGATTTTTCCTGGTTGAACAAAGCGCGTCCGGGCAGCCGGT